>Ga0307515_10023662_pt1 | contig 10749 bp, 3 predicted proteins | sample 17_EM_MG_FD_194513 | JGI IMG/M metagenome (GOLD analysis project Ga0307515, IMG submission 194513) | Populus trichocarpa ectomycorrhiza microbial communities from riparian zone in the Pacific Northwest, United States - 17_EM | ecosystem: Host-associated > Plants > Roots > Unclassified | place...
TTTATCTTTTTAATTGAAATTTAATTTTATTATTATATAATAAGTTTTTACTTAAAAAACAATACTTTTCATTAAAAAAATATTTTTCAATCAAAATAAAAAAGAAATTCATGAATAAAAAATTAATTTTTATTAAAAATATATGATCTTTCCTTTTTAGCTGTAATTATTATAGTTTTTGCGAATATCTTTTTTAATTACTATTGTTTTTATTCAATGAGCTCTATTGCTAATAAAAAAAATTATTCGGTTCTTAAGAAAATAAATGAATCAGAAAAAAAACAATTTGAAAAAGCATTATCCCCTATGATTTTATTAATTGTATTTTTATAATTAGATAATTAAATAAAAAATATATTCTAAAAAATTCCTAGAATAGCACGCAACCAATATCACTTGTTTCCATCTCAAAGGAAGAGCATAGAAGACTAGAGAAGAATAGTTTCTAAATACGGATAATGCCATAATGGGACCACGTAATTAACAACATTCTAAAAGGCGTGGGAAAGTACCGTAGCTTTCCCACGCTCCCATTTTTAATATACTATATTATTATAATTATTATATTATAATTATAACATATACTAAAAAGCATCAGTGTTTGCAGTCCACAGTGAAACACAGAACTATTTTTTTTTTTTTGTATTTTATGTCTTTATGGGTTTTTTTCTTTTTTCTTTATGTTTTTTCTTTTAATGAATTTTTTTTTGTTTAATTTAGTTTATTAATGTTAAATTTTATTTTTATTTAGTTATCAGACTTTCATGACACGGATCCCGGGTTTGACGGGTTAACCTGATTTGACGAGTTAACCCAAAATTTTTTTTTTAATTAATTTTTTTCATTTAGTTTAGTTTGTTAATGTTAAATTTCTTTCTATTTAATTATCAGACTTTCATAACACGTATCCCGGGCTTGACGGGTTAACTTGGTTTAACGGGTTAATCCAGTTAATTATGGGTTAACCTGTCAATTCTTTTTTTCTATTTAGTTATCAAACTTTTATGACGCGAATCTCAAGTTTGACGGGTTAACCTGGTTTGAATGGTTAACTCAGTTAATTCAGATTTTTTTCTTTTTCTTCATTAGTTTTTTCTTCTTATTGGTTTTTTTTTTGTTTTTTTTCTTTTTAATTAATCTATTTAATTACCACACTTTTATGACATGACCTTATAGCCAGACCCACATCCAATGCTCTTGAGTCTGGTGTTGCAGCTAGACTCACTTAAACGCAAGTCATGTAAGTTTAATATTATTATTAATATTATAAATATTACTTTTAGGTCAAGCGTTGCAGCTAGACCCAAGACTTTTGGGTATATTTTTGCAGAAAGACCTAACACTCTTAGATCTTAGCTATTTTTGATAATTTTTATGCAAGAAAAAAAATTAACTCGTGGAGTATGTCTTTGTTTTTTTTCCTTTTCCTTTTTAAGCCTTTTACTATGGACTGCACGGTGCAGTCCACAGTGAAAAAGCTTATACCTTTAGTTTATTTTTTTGTCTATAGTTTCTCAATATTAAATTTTTTCTGTTTAATTATCAGATTTTCATGACACGGATCCCAGATTTGATGAGTTAACCTAGTTGATTCAGATTTTTTTTTCTTTTTCTTGATTACTTTTTTTCTTCTTGTTACAAATACTCTAAAAGGCGAGAGGAAAGTGTCGTAGCTTTCCCCACGCCTTTTAGACTTTCCCTATTATTATTATATTATAATTATTATAACATATACTAAAAAGCATGAGCTGTCTCTTTTTTTTATAATTTTTTTTCCATCTTTATTTTTTTTATGCCTTTATGAGTTTTTTTTTTTTTGGTTTTTTATTTGTGTTTTTTTCTTTTAATGAAATGTTTTTGTTTAATTTAGTTTGTTAAAGTTAATTTTTTTATTTAATTATCAGACTTTCATGATACAGATCTCGGGTTTGATGGGTTAATGTGATTTGACGAGTTAACCTGGAATTTTTTTTCTTTTTAATTAATTTTTTTCGTTTAGTTTAGTTTGTTAATATTAAATTTCTTTCTATTTAATTATCAGACTTTCATGACACGTATCCCAAGCTTGACGAGTTAACTTGATTTGACGGGTAACCCAGTTAATTCTGTGTTAGCCCGTCAATTGTTTTCTATTTAATTATCAAACTTTCATGGCGTGAATCCCAAGTTTTGATGGGTTAATTCAGATTTTTTTTCTTTTTCGTCATTAGTTTTTTTCTTCCTATTGGTTTTTTTTCTTTGCCCACAGTGAAAAAGCTCATGCCTTTAGTTTATTTTTTTGTCTAAAGTTTCTTAATATTAAATTTTTTTCTGTTTAATTATCAAACTTTCATGACATGAATCCCAGATTTGACGGGTTAATCCCGTTGATTCAGATTTTTTTTCTTTTTCTTCATTAGTTTTTTTTCTTCCTGTAGGTTTTTTTCTCTTTGCTTTTTCCTTTTTAATTAATCTTTTTTTTTAATTTAGTTCATTAATATTAAATCTTTTTTCTATTTATTTATCACATTTTCGTGACATGAATCCTACGTTTGACGGGTTAACCTGATTTGGCGGGTTAACCCAATTGATTCAGATTTTTTTTCTTTTTTCTCATTAGTTTTTTCTTCCAATTTCATCTTTTAATATTATATGCAGTCCACAGTGAAAAGACTGATGACTTTAGTTTTTGTTTTTCGTTTTATGCCTTTCACGGTGGACTGCACAGTGCAGTCCACGATGAAAAGGCTGATGCCTTCTCTTTTTTTTAATTAATTTTTTTTATTTAGTTTGTTGATATTAAAGTTTTTTCTATTTAGTTATCAAACTTTCATGATATGGATCTTAGGTTTGACGAGTTAAGCCAGTTAATTTAGATTTCTTTTTCTTTTTCTTCATTAGTTTTTTTCTTCTTATAAGTTTTTTTTCTTTTTAATTAATATTTTTTTATTTAATTTAGTTCATTAATATTAAATTTTTTATATTTAGTTATCGGCTGATACCTTTAGTTTTTTTTTTATCGTTTTTATATCATTGACTGTGGATTGCACTGTGCAGTCCACAGTGAAAAGGTTGATGTCTTTTGTTTGTTTTTATTTTTTTTATTTTTTAATTAATTTTTTTCATTTAATTTAGTTTGTTAATGTTCAATGTTTTTCTATTTAGTTATCAAACTTTCATGACACGGATCCCGGGTTTGACGGGTTAACCTGGTTTGACGGGTTAACCCAATTAATTCTGGGTAACCCGTCAATTTTTTTTTCTATTTAGTTATCAAACTTTCACGACAAGAATCCAACGTTAGATTTTTTTTTCTTTTTCTGTGGTTCACGCAAGTTTAATGTTATTATTAATATTATAAATATTACTCTTAGGTCAGGTGTTGCAGCCGAACCCAAAACTCTTGGTTATAGCTTTTTAGAAATACCTAATATTTTTAGATCTTATTTTTTAATATTTTTTATGTAAAAAAAATTAACCCACGGCATCGCGCGGGTCATGTAACTAGTAAGAATTAAAATGCGTGATTTTTCATTTGTTTTTTTTTTTAATATAGAGTTGGATATAATTTAACTTTATAATAAAGCTTAATAATGTGGGGAAAGCACTGTAGCTTTCCTCACAAAACATTGTGGATTGCTACAATGTCTCTCCATATAGTTTTTTTTTCTTATAATTTTTTCCAAATTATCTTTGCCAATTTTTTTTTTTAATATTGAGTTGTTTGAGAATTACAATTACAAGTCATTACAAATAAAACTAAATCATGTGGGGAAGCACTGTAGTTTTCATCACAAAATACTGTGAATTGCTACAATGTTTCCAACATGATTTTTTTTCCTTTTTTTTGGTGTTTTTTTTGTTATTTGTTTTTCTAAAATTGTATCTGTCGATTTAATTTTTAATATTGAGCTGATTAAGAATTTAGCTTTGTAAATTTGTTTTCTTTAAAATACTGTGAATTGTTGCAGTGTTTTTCCATATGATTTTTTATGATTTTTTCCAAAATTATCTTTGTCGATTTTTTTTTTAATATTAAGTTGGTTAAGAATTATAGTTACAATAAAGCTAAATCATATGAGGAAAGCGTTGTAGTTTTTCTTACAAAATACTGTGGATTGCTACACTATTTCTCTAAATGGTTTTTTTATTTTATTTAATTGTGGAAAACACTGTAGTTTTCCACACAAAACATTGTCAATTGCTACAACATTTTTCTTCATTGGTTTTTTTCCTTTCAAAATTATCTTTGTTGGTTTTTTTTAATATTAAGTTGGTAGAGAATTTAGCTTTGTAATTTTTTTTCTTTTTATTAACAGAAAAGTTAAATCATGTGGCGAAAGCACTGTATCTTTCCTCACAAAACACTATAGATTGCTACAAATCTTTTTATTCAGTCTCTAAGTTTTTTTTATCACCAACACAATTTTTTTTCAGTCATGAAATTTTTGCTCCATCATACCTTTAGTTTCTATTACTTATCTAGCGCTGGTTTACAATTATAATACTATCAAGTGCATTTGTTTGATAAGCCCGCGGCAGCGCGCGAGCATGTCATCTCGTAACATATTATATACTTTGTGAATTAATGCACGTTGTTTTTTACGATTATGTTTGTTTTTATGTTTTAATTTTTTTTAAATAATTAATTTTTTATTATTTTAATATACTGATGTCAAAAATAAATTTTAAAAAATAAAAAAATATATTATTTTGATGTATTTTTATTAAATGAAAAACACTTTGATAAATAACTATTATCACAGTACTAAACATAAAAAAATCCTAAGAATTAGTTCAAAACAACATTTTTTTTAAGAAAATAATATTACAAAAAAGAAATATAATTGTGTATTTACTTGATGTTATCTAGCTTGGTAATTCTTTTTGTATATAGTAATATGACCTCTCTGCAACTCTCACCTTCAATGAAGAAGGGGGGACAAAAAGAGAGAGGACAAGATCAGATAATAATATGACCTTGCATTAGAACAACTTAACTTATGTCGGCATTGATGTTCTTTAATTTCCCCTCTACCTCTCTCGTAAAATAAAAGGGAAAATGAGGGCCCTAACCTACTTCTAAGTTCAATGCATGGCTCTCTACTTCTATATATCAATTTCCCAAATCATTGGTACAAGAGAAATTTCAACTTCAATTTTTTTCTTGAGTCATTAACATATAATTTAATTTTATCATTAATTTTTCCTTTTTGATGATCAAGTAATTTATCAATATTTAAACTAGATATTTAGTTTATATGTGACAAATTTAGTCTAGGAATCAAGACAGATAATTAATCAGCACCCCAGTTGCATCCTATTAATTTTTCCTTCCTTTGATTATAAAAAATATATTCAAACTTGAGATGCCTTACACAATAAGTTTCACACAGGAGAAAGAAAAGAAAAGAAAAAAAAACCCTACACATGAGAAATTCTAGCTGTCCTCAGGAAGCGAATATTATGATGACAATTAACAGTGAAAGAGGGGCTATATCTTCAACATAAAAGGGTAGAGAGGCAGCACTCAAAGTTTGAGAGTTCATATTTCACAAGGCAAGAAAGTGCTTCTCAGTGAGGAGACAAAGACAGAAACATCTGACGAAGGAAATTGTATCGCCCATCTTATCATATATATCAGATTCTTCCTTCTAAAACCTCTAGCAAGTTGCTTGTTCAATTCTTGGTGAAATTTATTAACGGCCCGGGGGCTCAAATTCTCACTTCCCAAAACAAGAATAAAAATCCTCGAAGTTCGGCAAAGATGCGGAGCATGACAAGCTCCACCTCCAATAAAGGGATCGCAGCCATTGTAGGCGTTGGACCGAAGCTCGGCCGATCCATTGCCCGCAAGTTTGCCCATGAAGGTTACACTGTTGCCATCCTTGCCCGGGACTTAGGTACTTTATCTAGCTCTCTAATTCTCTATCCTTCTCACTTGTTTTTGCTCCCAAGAAAAAGATAAAGGAAACAGGATTATCAACGCTATTTCATAGAAAAAAAATTCTATATCTCTTGCTAGTAATCAATGATTTTGCTGGATGCTTTTGAAAGTGCAGCAGAATTTCACACTACATATTCCTGCAGTTTAATTAGCTTCCCTGGACGAGAAGAAAAGAATTTACATTTTTTCGAAAACTAATATGTTTTGCTTTTGCTAACAATTAGTTTACTTGTATAGAGATTAGTAAATGAAGAAGACCATATACGTTCTACTCTCAATCAATTCATATCTTTTACCCGTATATAATAAATTGTTTGACATTTGATACATGTAAAAGAAGAATCGAACTTGAAGATGTTGTAAATTAAAACTTGTCGGGGACTGAGAGAGATTTTTGAGCTAATTAGATAATAGAGTGAGATATTTGTAGGGAGGTTATCAAGATTTGCAGATGAGATAGCAAGGGAGGAGAAAGCTCAAGTTTTTGCCATCAGGATAGACTGCTCGGATTCAAGAAGTGTGAGAGAGGCATTCGAGGGTGTTCTTTCACTTGGCTTTGTAGAAGTACTCGTCTACAATGCCTATCAACCAGCAGTCTCTCCACAACCCACCAACTTCACCGATATTTGCATCGACTCTTTCGTGAAGTCCCTCGCAATCTCCTCCGTCGGTGCCTTCCTTTGCGCCCAACAGGTATTCCTTTAATTCCCTCAAATTTGCCAAAACCAAAAGCCTATTACCATGAACGTGTTCCATTTTCAAGAATCTTAAGGCTTCTTGTTTTTTCAGTATGTTATGTGGCTTCTGTTAATGGAAATACACAGGTTCTTCCAGGCATGGTAGAAAGACGGAGAGGGACAATTCTTTTCACCGGCTGTTCAGCTTCTTTAAATGGCATTGCTTGTTTATCTGAACTGTGTAAGAACTCTCTCTTAAGATATCCCGAATTCAATTCTGAAAAGGATTCCACTTTATTCTCATATATATACATTTTATCTGCTAAGTATGCAGTACTTATTTATTTGCCCCCAAAATACAGGTTGTGGAAAGTTTGCCTTGAGAGCTCTATCACAATGTTTAGCCAGGGAGTTTCAGTCTCAAGGTGTGCACGTTGCACATGTTATCATCGATGGTGTGATTGGCCCACGTACACCTAGGTAGGTTTTATCTTCATCCATACCTTCCTTCCTTTTCCTTTATAAGTATCTATTTTATCTTTCATATTCTCAACAATATAACAGAAGACAGCAAGATTCTAAATTCCTTACTCTACTTTTGTCTCCAAAACACTTTACTTTCATCGATTATTGATTCATTACCATCCATAAAAAGAGAGAGATGAGTTTGATAACTGAATTCCTCCTAGATACTTTTTGACCGAAGCAAAATACCATTACACAGTCTAATTACACCTCAATGACAAAATGAGCATGATGGTTGTCCATGCAAAGTGTGAGACAGTCCTATTACTAGTTCATTATACACAGTAACCACCAAAACTATACATGTGTGGATATCCATTCTATGTGGGAGCGATAGTTCAAAGTGGTATTCTCCAAATGAAAAAACAAAAGCAAAGAGATTTTCATAAAAAAACCTGATTCAATTATGAAAAGGGGTGATAAATAGCTGTCAATGAAAAGGGATAATGATGAGCAATTAATGAAAGAGAAGGAAAATTGGCAATCGTAGGGGACCACCAAGCTCTCAGAGAACGTCAGCTGGGGAACAACAGCAACATGGTATGGCCGGTGGAGATGGAGAGATGATGATGGACCCAGACTCGCTGGCTCAAACCTACTGGCATTTGCATGTTCAAGGCCGGACTGCTTGGACCCAGGAGATCGACCTCCGTCCCTCTAACTCCATCAACCCCAGATCCTGTTAGTCCCAAGCTACGTGAACTCGTCTTTCCCTTCCATCATTCACTCACCTTATCATCACTATCACAATCATGATCTATTTCTATGACAAGCAACACTTAATTTCTCTCATTACATATGGTTATCATTGTTATTTTGGGTTATTGTAGCTCTTATACCCCAGGCTACACTGTTTTATTCCTTTTCCATAGAGGCTCATGGTCTCTTTTGAATCCACTTGAAGGATGCATCCACGTTGAGAGCCCCACAGTCTCTCCAAGTGGTCAGAAAAGGAAGGACTGGTGCTCTTAAGTTTCAAAGTTTCCGTTTTCTTTTGGGTTTGCAAGAACTTTCATATTAGCACCGTTGGGAATTGAATTGTATCTACATAATTTTCTCTACAAGTGTGATTAAAGGATTGGTTTTGGTGGTTATCAAGCTATATTGATCTATTTATTTGGTGCTAATATTTTGTTTTTTAGCGTGCAACTAGTTTTAAGACCCCACCTCAAGTTGGGCATGAGAGAAGCAGGAGGGGTACGAAGGTTGCATGGATACCTGAATGACCTCGTGTTCTAATTTAGGACACACAAACCTTCATATACTCGATTACGAGCTTCTTTTCTTTTTCCTTTTAGTTCTTTCTCATTTATCCTTATCCATCTTTTTTTGTTTTTTTTTCAAATAAAGATATCTTTAATTTAAAATGTATACGTATATCAAGAGACTAAGTTTGTTTTTTAAAACGATTTTAAAAATATAACTTCCAATACCCATCTGGGTTTTTTTTACTATAATATTATTTTAAAATATTATCTTTAAAATTTGAATTAAAAAATTTTATTTATCACAAGATCAACCTCTTACCGCCTATTTAGAACCCTTGAAATTAAATTTAATTTCAAAAGTTAAATTAATTTTTGTATTTGAAATCCTTCTAAGAAGATGTAATATTTTATTTATAAACAAGCTAGGAGATGTACTTGCAATTCTGCATTAAAGCAAAATAATCAAGATTGTTATTTCAATTCAATTCCATGAATATTTCAAATGGCATAATTGAATTTAATTATGTAATTTAATATTTTATTTTAGATATAAAAATTATAAAAAATTATGAATGGAATACAAATCAAATTTCAATTACAGATATAACAATTTGGTTCAAAAAAGACTGATAGAGTTTAATTCTCATTTACTGACAACATTATAGATAGGCTACAAGGGTCAGGAACCACATAAAAAATGCAGTGGTGTCATTTCTGACGAATTTCACAAAAAAGAAAAGTGGAGGGCAGTGGGGCTTTCAGTCAAAATGTTCATGCATGTATAGGGTGCCCAGTTATGATATATTTCTTTGAAGAACCGTCGTTTGGGGCCCTTATTGTCTCTGGGTGTGCCATGCATGGCAACAATACTACGCAGACATGGCTCCCACTCCAATCATTCGATGTCACCGGAAGTTTCAATAGTGCAGCATCTAAATTATGACTCAGCTGCATGACGACTTCATGGTTTGATTCCGATACACTCCTTTTTCATATATAATGGTTGATCAGGAATCTATCTTTTCTCATTAACAGATTTGATTGTAAGAGCCTAATTCCAACTTGCAAGGTGGCTATGTGGGCATCATTAATCTTCAAAGAGTTTACAACATCGGCGTACGTCAGCAATGAGTTCATGAAATTGTTAACATCGATCATAGCCTCGCTACTCTAAATATTACAATTACATTCCAATTTTTTTTTTAAAAAAACCATTTTTATTGTAGGTTATTTCACAAAACAGTTATAAAAGCATTTATGTACAAACAAAAGATCGTAATAGAAAGAAAAGGAAGGCAACAGCAAGAGGCAAAAGATACACCTTATCTTCAGAACATATTAGACCAGCTTAGCAAACTTCGAGAACCTCTAATCAAATCCAAGCATGTGTAAGTGAAGCTATCAACTTTTTTCAACCATAAAGCTAGCTACAATGAAGTATTAACTCAAAGACCGATTTTTAATCCGGTATTTCATCTTGAAATATCAAAAGATTTCTGGCCAACTAAATATCCCCACAATATATATTCCGAAGGCCAAAGTGAAGATATATAGCTTCACGTTGAAACTTCCCTCTAATTAGGACACTCCTTTGAATCATGAGTGATTCTAAGGAACTTGGCATATATACACCATTTGATCCAGACTTACTCCTTTCATAAAGCAACTCCTTATCTTCTAGGTTTCATATAGCACTGAAGGAAAAGATGCTCAATGGTTTCTCTATATATAAAAAAAAAACCCACAAGATCATTGTCTATTAAATTTCTTTTATCAAGGAAGTCCCTAGTGCATATCTTGTCATGAAGTACTAACCATATGAAAACTTCAATTTTTAGGGAGCCATATTTTTCCATGGAAGAGGGGGGAAAGGACATACCGGGATAAGCAATTCTGTCAACTAAGATGCTACGGGATTTGACAATGTATTTCCCATTTCTTTCAATACTCTGGTATTTGGACTCTTCATGAGATTGATTTAAACTAGCTCCATTTAGCTTTGTGAGAAGAAGATTAAGTTGATCAAGTTCCTAAGATCTTAGAGGTCTTTTCCAAGATAGATTCTAAGACCAACAATCTGGCTTAGTAGAGAGAGCATATAAATGGGGGGAAAGATAATTAAGAATGCCAATTTCTAACCACCAGTCTGTTAAAAAATAAATAGCCTTCCTATTTCCCATTTTAAAGCGAATGTTGTCTTTGAAAGCTGCTGAAATTCGACCAGCAGTGCTGAAATTTGAGTAAACTTGATGTTTGCATCTATGTCTTATAATTCATTTTTATTGTCATTCTATTACATGTGCAAAATCTCTAGGAATGTTTTGTTTCTGAATTAATCATCAATTTTATAAAAAAATATTTTAATTTGTTGATGGAAAATAAATTAGAAGAACAAGAAAAATAATAATAATAA
>Ga0307515_10023663_pt1 | contig 10749 bp, 3 predicted proteins | sample 17_EM_MG_FD_194513 | JGI IMG/M metagenome (GOLD analysis project Ga0307515, IMG submission 194513) | Populus trichocarpa ectomycorrhiza microbial communities from riparian zone in the Pacific Northwest, United States - 17_EM | ecosystem: Host-associated > Plants > Roots > Unclassified | place...
TCTGGGTCATCTCCTGCAGTGTAATAAAGATTGGTGGGCATGGATACGATTTCAATCCCGTTGATGAAAGCATATGCATCAGCTACATGAGGGCTTGGCGTGAACGTTATGCTCAGATTTTTCTGCTCATCTTCAACATTTAAGATGAATTCTCTGGCGTAACCTCGTTCACCACGAGGGTCAGTGTAATCGAAGCCACTGAAGTTGCTAAGAAAGGTATAGCGACCGGATGTGACAGAAAAAGATGCTTTAGACCTGTCGTAACCAGTGTAGGAAGCAGGATTAAAATGGAGGCGAACAAACTTAGGTCCTGTTTTGTTGACACGAAACGTGTAGGTGAATTGGGAGAGAGAGACGAGAGCAGTATAAAAAGGTACAAAGCTAGTGGAGGCTACATTTTCTGTGGGATGTGTACGTGTTGAGAGGCTGTTTTGATCTAGAAGGGCCACTCTTGAGTTGATGTCTGCAGTCCATCGCCCAACGTTTCCAACACTATCGGCGGATGAACCACAATCAAGCGCTATGCTATCGAGAGGGACGTAAGGTGGTGGTAAATCCCCGGTTACAAGGATGGTGAGATGGAGGAACAGGAAGGAGAGGTGCAGAGGTGTGAATAAAGATGAGTTTGTGAGAGAGAGATATTTGCTGCTGCTGCTGCTACTCATTTTGTTTTTGGCCAGAGGAGGAGAGATGAAGAAATCAAGAGGAGAAGCACGCTTTAATTATATGCAGAGAGGTGTAAATTTAAGTGGAGTTGACTGATTCTAATTTTTCTCTTAATCACTCATCTATTATCATAACTGTTTTCTTTATTTTTCTTTAGTCAACACCAATATAAGCTCTCCCATCAATATATTTAATTACAAATTGAAAAGTCAAGACCAAGACCAAAACCAACACGGCAACGTCTCATACATGAAAGCTCTTCTATAATCCTATTATTTGTTCGCAATGCATTTATCAATCATTATACTTCCTTTCAACATTAATTTAGCTTTAGAATGCATGTCAACTACTTAATGTATAGAACACAAGTCATAGTAGACAAAAATTACAATAATTTAGAAGATTAAGTTCACATGTACATTAAAGAGAACATCCAACGTTTTACAGGACAATGATTAGGTTCCTAATATTATCGTAGATTAAGAACTACTAGAAATTCAGTTACATGCACAAACTATTCTAATGTCATTATATTACATAAACAAAAGATGAGCCTGAAAACAAAAGATGTAATTAAATTATAGAATAACGAATCCAACAATTTTGTATGTTATTTAAGATTAAGGATAAAAATCCTGTCAACATAGTAATTCAATTCTCAATGATTTCATAAGAACTATTTAATCTTGATTAATTCATTTATTCCCAATTGTCTTTAATTTTGTTGATAGTCAAACATATTAACACTACTTGTTTCCAATCTTGAAAGTAGTCAATTCAATTTAATTTTTCTATTTAACAATAACTACTCATTTCTATTATTGGAACTAGTTAATTTAATTTTTCTTGATATCAAATATATTGATGCCATTAATTTTCATTTCAGAAGCTAGTCAATTTAATTTTCCGATCGCATCGCTAATCTCTATTATGGAAACTAGTCAATTACACATCTATTTTAGTTTTTCACAATCGATCTATTAAGAACTTATAATGAAATCAAAGAAATTATAACAGCGCATTATCAAGAATTTGACATGATTAATTAACAAAGATGCAATGCATCTAACTGAAGTCTGTACTCGAGCGGAAACTCTTTATTGTTGTATGAACTCGCAACCTCTCCTATGTCATAGGAGTAACTCATCACATATAATTTGATTTTTTATAAAAATATTATTCAACTCTCAATCCAAACATAAATTCCAAACCATGGTAAGAAACACAACAATTCTTTTCATGTTCAATCTCATGTTATTTCATAACCACTAAGATACCAATGCCATTGGATGTTTTTTCCATAATTTATTCTTAACAATCACAAAAATACATTTCCTTATACAAAATCATACATCAATTTAAATTCGGTCTTCTTCCTCCTTTTGGTGTTCATTTGGCCGAACCTCATCTTATAAAAAAGAGGGTGTTCCTTTTCTTTTCTCATCAATATTTACTTGTCTCTCATTGTATCAATAACATGACATAGGTCTCCTCATTTGATTAGTCTAATCCAAAACAAAGCCCTTATTTGGTTAAAACTTCCTCTTAAAATGACTTGTCTCATTTCACATCATCTACCCATACAACAATGCATTCTCTTTACCCTTAATTATCCAATTCTTTAAATCTCATCTTCCTCAACTTCATTTTGACCGAAACATGTCTAAGGTAAAACACTAAGGTTTTTCTTCAATCTCTTCCCTCTATTCACCATTAATAAATTCTTCTTCCAAGCAAATACACATATTCATATGCATACATACTTCTATTTGAAACCATCAACAATAATTATTCTCATATCATCAATAAGCTATTTCTACACCATCACTTCCATTTATTTAGAGTTATTCCTAAATCAAGAATTTTTCCTTTGGAATCTACCCTATGGCCGAACCACCAAGTTCAATTTCTTCCAAGTTCTTTCATTCCAAGCACTTCATTTTCTCACCATAATCTCACGTTTAAAATTTGTAAGCTCAAGATCCAAGAATACATAACACCTTGGAAAATTCATTTTTAATCATTTATTTATCTTGAGAGTGCTAGTTCAAGCTCTAAACATTGAAGATTACAATTCAATTTCTATTCCTCCTTCATGCTCAAAGGTGGCCGACCCTATGTTTAGGTTTACTCTTGATATACTTTAATTTTCTTTGTTATTCACTTCAGTTTTTGTTCCTTCTTTTGCTAATTACTTCTATTTGTTTCATTAGGTTTCAAAAATCAGCATATACCAAAAAAACCCTAGTTCTTCACATTTAAGGGGGTTTCATCCCTTCCAACAATATTCAATCAAAACAAAGATGAAAAAAACAAGAAAGATTTTCTTACCACTCGAATTTGAACAAGATTTAAGGATGTTCTTTAATGATTTGTTCCTCTTCTTAACTTGGTTCTCTTCCAATTTCTTCTTCCCTAACCGAACTTCTCTCTATCTCTACACCTCTAAATGCTGGTTTCCATCCTCACACTCATTTATTACTCATTCAAACATCATTTTTTAGGGACATGCAAGAGGTTGGATGAAAAAAATGCAAGAAAGAGGAAGGTGGATACTATTTAGGAAGGGAAGAATCACTTGTATACCTCCTCTTAATTGACCCCAGACCATGTTTAAATATGTTAAATAACAAAAATAAAATCACAAATCACATTATATTCAATTAAACTCAATTCACTTCATTTAAAATTAACAACTCATGCACCAAATCTTTATGGTAATCACCAAAACAATAATGAAAGCAAATAAATCAAAGGATAAATTCATGTAACACGTAAGAATATATATAGTTGAGTATTAAACAAAAATCAAAGAGTCAAGAGGCTAATTTACCTTAATTAGTTACTTCCGATGATTGAACCGCCATAAGAAAGCAAACCGAGGGATTGAAGAGAATGGATTGAAGGATGTTATTGGGCGCATGAGGTACATGTCCAAAGACGTCTTCAATCTGCGCTTCACGCATGTGCACAGCTGGGACGTCAGGGGATAGGCAGTCTGATGATACTAGCTTTAAGAGGTTTTTTTGAAAAATAATAATTTTTTTTGTTTTAAATTATTTTTTTAATATTTTTAGAAACTGTTTACATATTGATGTTAAAAATTAATTTTATTTTAATATATTTTTAAATAAAAATAACATTTTAAGAAAAAACTATAACACAATATATACCAGACCATTAAAGTTTCAATATTTAGAATTTGTTTTTGAATCAGGTTGAATAGAAGTAATAGCAATATATACTTCTATTTGAAACCATCAACAATATTTATTCTCATATCAGGTTGTATTTCTATTAATTTCAATTATTATTTTTTTATTACTATTTATTTTTTTATTAATGTTTTTTAAGCTTTATTTTTTTTAATTTTATACCTAAATATTTTATTTTATTTTATTTTTTAAATCATCCTTATTCTTTTAATTACTATTTTTTAAATTTTATCCCTCATCATTTTATTTAATTTAATTTTTATATCTAATTTTGGTCTTTATTCTTTGATTTTTTTATCATTTTCTTAATTTATTTTAATTTTCAATTTAGTCCCTCATTATTTTTTTTATTTAATTTTTATGTCAAATTTGATCCTCATTTTCTTTATTATTATTTGTTTTGTTTATCTAATTTTTTATGATTAGAAATTTTGTTTAGTGTTTTTTTAGAGTTTGTCCTTTATGATTTAATCTTAGTCGTATTATACAAGTCACTAGTTTCGAGAATTAGCACAATTTAATTTTAATTTTTTATTTTTTTAAATTGATTATTTTTAATTTTATCATTTAATTTTAGATTATTAATAGGCATTGAGTTTCATAATTTGTTTTTTATTTTTTTTATTTTTTTTTACATCATAGATTTTCTGGGTGAATCCAGATTCGGGTTTTAAAAAACCACTCCGGCGTGGAAACTGGAATAGATTTACATGCAGGTAATCTGACTGACCGACAAATGATAACCACTTTGACTTTAGTATCTCAAAAGCACTATGAATTTTTATTTGCCCCTGCCCAGGAAGCATGTCTTGAAAGGTGTAGGGTTTTTGATTCATGTCTTGAAAGGTTAAAACCTTTTAAATTTTTATTTTTAAAAAAACAGGATTGTTTACATCTTAATTATGAGTTGTTTCAACAGAGTCAATGTCAACGAGAACAAACTCATATAAATGTCTTGTTTTCAACATATTTTCTAAAATAAATTGAAATTGAGAGGGGGAAATATAAAGAATGATCTTATTTGGGTCTTCATTGTAAAATTAATTTTTAATTGGATAAATGTGAAGATAACAGTTTCTTGACTTGAAAGGGTTAATGCGTTTTTTAGGGAGGATTTGGAGGGTAATTAACCCAAGTGGAAGTACAATCAATAGGACAATAGCAAGAAAAAGAAAATACGAACCTAATTTATAGTTTTATCGATGAAGAGAAAAATCTATTATTTCTATTATCTTTTTAAAATATTTATAACTCTTTAAATAAGCTTAAAAACCAAACTAAATAAACTAGAAACCCCAAAATAAAAAAAAAATAAAAAAATTCCTAAACATGCTAAGAGAAATAAAATTACCATTCTCAATATTTAATTTCCTAAACTAAATAGAAAAAATAAAATTACTATAAGAAAATATTTTTCTAAACTAACTAAAAAATAATAATAATAACTAAGAAATTTTATTTTCATAAAAATCCTTGGCATCAACAATAATGTTGTTGAAGGTGCAATTTGGGATTGAACGAATAAGGGTGTTTGAAGAGATTAAGAATAATTTGTAAGTGTGGTGTTTGGACTCAGTGATATTGAGAAACTTTTGTAGGTTGTTGAAATGTTGAGTTATTGATTTTAAAAATAAAAGGACATCATCTATGTATACAATCATAAATTTTAAATTCAAATATTTAAAGATGTCATTTATGATAATATGAAGTTTTGAATGAGTATTTTTTAGTTCCAAAAGCATTACATCTCATTTTTAATCAACAAATATAACAATATATAAATGTTGTTTTGTAATGAATTTTTTTTTTTTATCAAATTAGACTTGCTAAAATCATGATTTCATATCAAATTTTGAATATATTGAAGCATTTTAAAGTCTCTTCGTAAGATCTCTCTTATTGTGTATTGGATATCTAATATATTGAAGCACTCTGTTGAGAGGCTTGTAATTGATGACATGTCTTAGTGCACTTCTTTCTATTTCAGCTTGATTTCAAACATAAAAACATGGCACACAACCAGGGTGATTTACTAGGTCTTATAAGACACTTTTTGAGTAATTCATTAATTTAACTCTTTTTATAATATTTTAGTAGTTTTTTTATTGATTTGAATTGGTCTTAATTTCCTTTGTAATGATTTTCTTTTCATTAAAACTTTTTTCAAATCAATGCTGCTTCTGCTACAAACTTTTTCAAGTTCATTATCAAAAAAGTAGATAGATGAAGATGCATGATTGCTATTAAAAACTCATTCTGTAAAACAATTACTATAACTACTTATTTCTTGCATCGTAAAAAATAATATTTTAAAACATCCATATTTCAATGTTATGGTTTTTTACCAGTGAATGAAAATATTGATCTATTAATACTAAATAAACATATAGAGAAAACGTTACTTATTTTCAATCATTATATATAATTAATATTCTTTACCCAACTAGAACAAAATATTAAAAAAGAGAAAAATCATGGTGAGGAAAAGCAACAAAAGTCAACATGCAACCACAATTTCAAGATATTTTTAAAAAATAATAATAAAAGATCTAGATTTTTCATTATGTATACACTCAAATTTCATGATGGATTCGCACATTTGAATTATTATTTTTCTTTTAAGAGAAAATTTCATTTAATTTGGTCCTAGAAGTAGGAAGGTATTTTCTATTATATTTATTATTCATTATCATTTTGAATAAAAGCAAGTAAGTCTTTTTACATTTCAAATAAATAATGTAATGACTTACATGTCCTTAAAAATTAAAAAAAAAAATAGGGAGAAGGGCTTTCTAGTTTTTTGCACTTTGAATGCATAGTAAAAGAATTATAATACAACTCATGTTTGGGGGCACTTAGGCCTTTTCAACACGGGTATTTTTATAATTATTTATTTGGATGGGAGGCAATTAAGACTTTGACCATATATAAAATTAATTCAAAAAAAAATGGTTGGTGCATGTCATTCACGCGCCAGCAATTAGAAGGTATTCGTGTTTTTTAGGTGGCACATATGACACCTTGTAATGGTCAAATGTCATTGTCCGCTACAGCGTGTAAAGTAGAGCATGGTCATTTTCACAGTGGTAGGGCACGTGTTCATGATAGAGGTGATGTTAAGCTCTGATGAACTTTTTTCTTCTCTTTTCTCTTTTCTCTCTCCTGACCTCAAAATTTGCACCAGTCCTTTCAAAAATCAATTGGGTCCTCCAAGTTATATTTCTATCAATTTTGGTTATTATTTTTTTATTGCTATTTATTTTTGCTTTTAATGCTTTTTTAACTTTATTTTTTTCAATTTTGTCAATATACGTTTTATTTTATTTAATTATTTAATTTAGTTTGGTCCTCATTTTTTTATTACTATTTTTTTAATTTTATTCCCCATCATTTTATTTCGTTTAATTTTTGTGTCCAATTTTGGTCCTCATTATTTGATTGCTACTTTTTATCATTTTCTTAATTTATTTTAATTTTCAATTTATTCCCTCATTGTTTTCTTTCATTTAATTTTTATGTCAGATTTGGTCTTTATTTTTTTATTGCTATTTGTTTTGTTTATCTAATTTTGGATGATTAGGGATTTTGCTTGGTATTTTTTAGAGTTTACCTTCTATGATTTAATCATGATCTCATGACTCAGGTCACTAGTTTTGAGGATTAGCCCGATTTAACTTTGATATTTTTTATGCATTTTTCTTAAAATTGATTATTTTTCAATTTTATCATTTAACTTTAGGTTATTGGGTCTTGAGTTTCATAGTTTTTTCCACTTTTCTTTTTCTATCTTATCCTAGGTCATGGGTTTGCTAGGTGAACCTAGGTTCATTCAAGTTTTAATTTTATTTAGTCTTGAGTTTCATGGTTTTTATTTAATTCTTTTATTTCATCATTCGACATTAAGTTATTGGGTCTTGAGTTTCGTGGTTTTTTCCTCATTCTTTTATGTGAGTTTATATCGATCTCATATCACAAACTTAGTCTTTTTTATGGTTTTTTTATTTCATCATTTGAAATTACATTATTAGGCCTTAAGCTTTGTGATTTTTTTTTCTTTCTATGGGGTTATCATGAGTCACAGGTTTATCAAGTTAACCTGAGTTGACTTCGGGTTTTTTTATAATCCTTTTATATGTCTTCGGTCTTTTTTTCTTGGTCCTTTTTATTTTAAATAATTTTTTATCCCGATTATATTCTACGGGTTGCGTGTTAGTCAAGTGAACCTTGGATCACTCAATTGTTTTTACATTGTTTCTTTTTAAATTATTTTTTATTTCAATTTATTTCTTTCACATAAGATGTTGGGTCATGATCTTAGTGATTTTTTTCACTTTCCTTCATATGAGGTTGGCCCGAGTTACGAGTTGGTCAAGTTTACTCGGGTGGACTCATTTGTTTTCTTGATATTTTATTTATTGATTTAACTTCGATCTTTTTTTTAAGTCTTTTTAAAAATTTATTTTTTATTTTGGTCTCATATCGAGGGAAGCAGGTAGTTGGGTGAGCCCGAGTTGACTTCTGTTTTTTCTTTGACGTTTGTATTTTTAAATTTTATTTTCAAGTTTTATCTTTTAATATTAGGTTTTTGGACTTTGAGCATTATTATTTTTTTTGCTTTCTTTTGGATTATACTAATCTTTTATCCTGGATTACAGGTTAATTAAGTTAACCTAACTTAACTTAGATTATCATGGCTTTAACATTCTTTTTATCTGTAACATGGATCACCATACTAGCTAGTAATATAAAAACGAGAAATGGGGACCAGATTCTTTTATTTGTCACACACACAGTCTAAAAGTAAGTTTGACATCTTCATGATGAATTTGTCATTTATCTACACACAAAAAAAATTAATCTAAAATCTTAGTAGATTAGAAATCCTTTTTTTTCTTGACAGCATAAACTCATTTTTTTTTTTAAGCTGGAAGTGGTAAAAGAGAGAATTAGAGAGGATATGAGATTGATCAGCTTCTTTTAATATGCATAGAGATTCAAATCATTGATGTAGTCAAGTTTGTAGTAATTAAAGGTTTTGAGCATTTAGATAAGATATGATACAATAAAATAAGAATTTTAAACAACTAGATAAGAATCTAATCTACATAGACTATATAGATGGCCTAATGTATGTTTTTATTCATCAATGAGACATGTCTAGGTCTAAGAGGAGGTCTTGTCATGTCAGATTAGGTTAACATTTTTTTTTGGATTCGAGGAAACCTCACCCCCGGAAAGCGCACTTTGTGGGCCCAGGTGAGCGAGTAAAACCCCAGCCGTCCCAAGCTCTTACAAGAGGTGCACGCCCTGACTCGAACTCGAGACCTGCTGTGCAGATCTCAAACCCTTTGCCATCACGTCACGCCTCTTAGGGATCAGATTAGGTTAACACCTTAAAACTGCATCTCTTATCAGACTATTGGATCTTCCTGAATTAGAAATCAAGCCTGGATGATGCTGTTTTGGTGAATTTTGTTATTTTTCTTAAGTTTTTTGGATTAATTATTTAATTTAGTTTTTTATTTTAATTTCCTTTATGTTTTTAGATTTCTAATTGTTTCTTAGTAGATGTAGGGGTTTTTTTAATCTATTTATAGATCTTGTAAATATTTAAGAAAATAGATTCCATTAGTTTTATTTTCAGATAAATAAATTATGAATTTATGATTCATATTTTTATTTTATTTTTACGTTTAAATTTATCCTTATAGTTCGTCTTTGAGTTGTCTAATTGTTATTTTTTTATTTCATATTAAGCATAAACAGGTAGGTGGTGAAAGGGAAATTAAGAATTATGCAGAATTGAACAAAATATAAGATGCCCACTCCGGCGTGAAAAATGGAATATCAAAGGCAAATACATGTTGGTGGCATCCAAGCCTTTGGGCCCAGTTTCATGTAAACATCTAATGCACGTTATGAGGCAATAAATAGAGTGGAGCGATTGGAAATGGAAGAAGTGACCTTTGAAAGGTCGTCTCGTCTGTGCTGTGTAGCAGTGACCTTTGAAAGGCATCAAAGACTTCCAAGTCGTTGGCGTTATGCAACCAATAATTCAACATTAAAAAAATCCCAAGTCAGAATCAGACTTCTGAATATTTCCTTGGAATTGTTTTTTTTTTTTTAATTATGGAAATATAATGGTAACGTTCTGCAGGAAGTGAAACGTCAGATTTTTCGTCCTTAACATGTGGACCACCTTTCTTTATTGATTTTAATAAATTTAGATATAACTAGTAAATTCACGTTGTTTTATCTTATTAATTTATACAGTCATTTTAATTCTTATTTAATATTCTTTTTCTTATTTTCTTAAAGAGTTGCTTGCATAGAGAGAATCTTCTCAGTCCATTGATTTCCTTTCATCCAAATGAGCCGAATTTTGAATCAGATAGCTTGAGCATCCCTAACTTCTTAATTACTAAGCACTTGTTCATATTGTGAGCTTGAAAGAGTGGTGATGTTGCGGCTGAGTGGCCAAATAACATGAAAAATTGGTTCCAATTAATGTTGAATATGCAGAGCACTGCAATAAAATCATTCTATCAGACCAAAATTATTCAAACAAGTAATGCATATATATGCATCGATAGGTATTTCAGCTAGAAACCTTTGTCTTGAGGCCTATACTAACGCAGCATGCTAACTAGCTTTCTTCTCATCGCCCCTTTGGGTTCATGATCTCAGAGAACACAGCACCAGACATCATTTTCTCCGACTCGTTGCTTAGAAAACTTTGTCCGTCGCTGCTGCTTGTTGTTGCCATTTCCAAAATGCGGGAATTCACAACTAGTTCACTGCCAGTACTAAACAAATCACTGCTGTCATCGATTGAGGAGCCTTTCAGAGGAGTCTCCATGTTAACTTC
>Ga0307515_10023664_pt1 | contig 10749 bp, 13 predicted proteins | sample 17_EM_MG_FD_194513 | JGI IMG/M metagenome (GOLD analysis project Ga0307515, IMG submission 194513) | Populus trichocarpa ectomycorrhiza microbial communities from riparian zone in the Pacific Northwest, United States - 17_EM | ecosystem: Host-associated > Plants > Roots > Unclassified | place...
TCTCTCGTACAAATAACCGACGCAATCTTGGTAGACTTTCGTCATCCTCCGATATAACACTTGTGGGATGAGCAGCTGCATATGACGGACATCGAGATAGATGATGGGCATATAGATAGGTTTGTTGGGATACCGTCCGCCACCTTCTATTAAGAATAATTAGGGAAGCAAAGGTATTCGGGTTCGTAAGGCGTAATATTCTATGGGTTGATGTCAGCTCGGAGCGTGCTAGACCAGAACTTGGCAGGACTTACTGTTGAATGATCTCATCAGGCAATCTTTCGAAAGCTGCCTGTTTCATTGAAAATGAGTCCACTATAGGCTTTTTGATGCCCTCCGAGTGTAGTGCGGCCACTGTGGTAGACATTTCGAGGTGTCCCCAATGTCAATATCCAGGTGCGAGCTGAGAGAGAAACGCGGGGCACTGGGGTCCAGTATTCGAGGGATAAAGGCCACGAACATCGAAGAGAGGGACGCAGATAATTTTGCAAAGGGAGGCCAGCCCTGAAGTCCACGCCTCGTCCCTATGTGGGCATGAGATGTAGTTCGAAACACAGGCGCTTGTTCCTCGTATTCAACTTGCGCGTCGCCTACTTGGTTCTGGAAGGCCACTAGAACTCGATCTGATCTAGTCCGGGGTGTGTCGAGGACCCGCATTCATTCGTACTTTTATCCCAATGGAGTGCCCATGTGCAAAGGGCCTTGGAGAGGAAGCTTCAAGATCACACTGGCCCATCTCCTTCGTCTGACTTCCTGCTGCGGTTGAGGAGAGCTGAGGGACTTGCGCAGGCCAAACGCAACCCAAAGGGTCGGTAACACGAACGCCTAAGAAAAGATTTCGAGCTTCTTATTCACGCTGGGCGACATTGGGGCCGATGTGACTTGAAACTGGAGATTAGAAAACTTACTCAAGGTAAGTGAGTGCAGATGAACTGCTGGAGGAACTGTTGAGATTTTTCTAACTATGAAAAAAGGGGGATAGCACAAAGCTTTGAGCCTGGGGTGCATAAGCCTGGTCAAATGCTCCTGGTGCTCAGCCTCGGGTTGCACCGCCACTTAGAGGTACAGCACAAGAGGTCCATTATAATTCGGGAGATGCCCGTATAGTGAAAAGCGTAAATGGATAATCATGAACCTCCGATGAATTCAATGAGACTTCTCTGGAGCTGAATCTGAAATGGTCACGTGAAGGCTACGCTTAGAAATGTTCTGGCTCCCGCTTGCAGCCCTGCATTCTTGCATTCTTCTTTCCCATCACCACCACCACAACCAGCTTCGGCTCCCTCAGCCTTCCCTTCCTCCTTTGCGCAACATGCCATACGGTGATCTCGATTATGAGGACCTCACCAGAATCCTGACCGAGAGCTTTAGTGTCCTAGCGGAACAGGTCGAGGTACTCAACCCACCCCGTTAACATGTACAGCTCTGACGAGGATCAAGCTACTTTCTAACCGCAAGCTCGTTTTGGAAAATAAATTGGTATTTGCACATGAACAAGTGGGTCACTTAACTTTCATAATGTTCCTTAAAAAGAAACATGCTGCTGGTTTTATTATGATGAAAAACATTAGCTCTAGATCTGGAGTTGCCAAATGGCAATGACGACCGACAAACACCATGTACCCTGACTATCAACCTGCCTTGACCCCGCATTCCTCTGTACTTCATACTTCGCGTCGGGGTTCTGACGCGGTGAATTATAGTACCAACAACTCGCAGACAAATATGCTGCCGGAGACCTGGAGATTTCGAGCACTTTAGCAAAGCTGCAACTTCCTCCCGACGTCCAGATATCCGGATTCGTTCCACTTCCACAGAGACAGCAAAGCGGGTCGAAACAACAGGCAGCAGTCGCTATAAGAGACGGACGGCGAGCGGCCCAACGTCTTGCCACTCTTACAGGGAAATCGACCGGATCTAGTGGAGGAACCAGTATATCCGGGACAAGCAATAATTTAAGGCTGTCTGCCAGGAGGACGTCTCTCTCAACGGTACTTGAACAGGACTTCACTACGACGGGAAAGAAAAGCTCTCTTCTATGCCCTTTTGCACGGCGCCCGATCGCCGAAAACAAGCCCCCAATGGATCCGCAAGCATCCCAAGGAACCGGAACGCAAGAGTCTGATCGACCTTTAACGCCAATAGACCCAACACCACACCAGTCTGCCGACCCAATCTGCGCAGCTCTGTACGCCGAAACCATGTCATCACCACCTCCATCTGTCACGGGCTCCGCCGCTAAATGTCCCATCCGTTATCTTGACCAGCACTCCCCCGAAGAGGTCGCGAGATACTTCGAAACCCACAAGCATGAGATTCCACGAAGCCATGAAGTATGTGTGAAACGTTATCAGCGGAATGAAGCAGATATCAGGAAGTTGGACGCAAAGTATGGGAATCTTGTTAGCATGATTCAGGGTCTTGGCCAAAAACACCAACCGATGCTGCCGACAAAGGAAGAGGAAGACTCTGTGGAAGTGGAGCAAGCATCGAATGAGCGGGTAGAGAATTGGGCGAAGGCAGTTAGTACAGATGGAATCGGTCACGAAGAGGAGCCGATTGTACCCGAGGACGATGAAGATCGAGAAAGTCGTTTCGACAGACCCTTGAAAGAGATCCGAGTAGGGGAATCTCCATCAAGACCGTGGGGAATAAGCGTGCCAATTCTGGATCCTCCCGAAGGCCAAAGACCAGTATCTCCTCCGCCAGCACCTGTATCCGTTGAGCACGCTCCGAAACAATCTGGTAAATGCCCATTTGGACATGGCCCACAACTGAAAGTCGAAGAAAAGCCAACTTCGCCTCAAACCCAGGAGATGCCTGCTCTAAAATGTCCCTTTCCGCATGCTCAGAAGGCGAGGGATCAATACGCCGCCGCTCCTTCACAACCAGCTGTCCAGGCACAACCTGCGTTTATCCAGCCAGGAGATATTCCACAAATAAACGGTGGAGTAGTTCCCCAAATGATCTTTACAGGGCCTGTCTTCATTGGTTATCCCATGGAGCAAGCGATTGCGTTTATGCAGAAGTACAAAGGCGCACAATGATTGTCAGGAATTTGAGAGATGTTGGAGTCAGTGATGAAGAAGTTCAGTTTAGCGAAGGCGTTCGGTTCCAGGGGCTTCCGGCGTTGGAGGTTTCCTCCCAGATTGCAGCATTAGGAGCGACCATAGCGAATGTTAATACTACAAGTGATTGAGGCGCCAGGTATTGGCGTATTCAGATGATTACTCCTTGTCGAAGTTTCTAGCGTTACTGGCACCATCATATCCTACATTCAAGAACTGCAGACTCCTCTCCCACTTCTCCATTGGCTCCTTTTTTAGCTTCTCTTCTGGTAAATTCTCGCCGGCTGCCCTTCTCAGAAATATTTACACGCATTCTGGCTTGACGATATACGTGCTATGAGACACTAATAGTCTTTCAGTCTCAATTTTGGCCCCTGATTCCTTTTCTCTTGTTATTATTCCATCCTGAGCCTGAACAGGGATAGCTTGATCGTCTTCACAGACGAGATACGACGACGGGCTTTTCCTCCATGCTGCAAATCTAGACTTATCGCAAAACGTGCTGAGAACATCCGGTCCAAGTGGCGCTGTGCGAGAGTTAGCAAGACTGAAGGTTCTTCGGATCCCAATAATGTGCTCTCTTTCACCCCGCATCATTTTTCGACCCTGGGTGGGAAGATTGATACGTTCTCAGTTCTCCCGGGAGAATCGCCACGGCGTGTTCACTCCCTCATGCACCATCGTACCATGCCCCAGGTTGTATCGCCGTTATAAACCTAACAACTCGCCAAGGACTACCACACTGGCCCTAGTCCCTACAAAGGTAAACTCGCTCATTCTCTTAGGTCATTTGAGATGAACACTAACTTGAAGACAGATTCACAGCCAGTACTGTACTAATCCAGTATGGCTCTCAGCAGCAATCGCAAACACCTCTCTCTTCAACATAACCCTCTTTGCCTGCTCAATCCACCGGGCTGGCCTTCGAGGAAAGAAAGAGAGCGCCGAATCAATCTTCTACAAAGCGGAGACTATCCGCAATTTGAACGAGTGTTTGGACGACCCAGATCTAGCACTGGCTGACGAAACACTAGCTACAGTATTACTACTTACACATATCGTTGTATGTTCATCTCAAGGACAACGCAGTCATATTTCTGAGTATCCACTAATACTTCGTACAACTAGAGCATAATCGGTGATCCGATAGAGGTTGAAACTCACATCAAAGGCCTCCAACAGATGATCAACCTCCGTGGGGGCATCCAAAATTACACCTTAGGAGGAGTCTTCCTTCACATGCTTTGCACGTACATCACTTCTTTTCCTTTAACTAAAATGCACTGACCCAAACAGTACAAATCATCTTACAGCCGTCTTTTCTGAGGCACCAGCTCTACACCCACCTACCTGTCCTTACACACCCATCAAGAGTTCAACTACTCACTGCGCTGTTTCTGTCCACGAGTCGCCACTTCTTAAACCCTTCGCCATTTCCAGTGGGTTTCACACCGTGATGGTTGACCTGTTACACGATATGGGCTACCTATACGCCGTATTAGATGTCTTTACACGTCGTTTCCTACCACATTGGCGTGGGGGATTCGAGAATGTAGTGGCGAGTATTGAGCAGATGGTAGCAATGGAGAACGAGACGGGGAGGCCGTCGACAAAGAGGGGGGTGGACGGGCCGTAATTTAAGGTTGTGTAGGAGCTCTAGGGCCAGGATGTTCTGTATTATTATGAGAGAATTCACTACGAATTCACCAGTGGTGCATGGGGACGGTTTTTACCCGCATGAGGGGAAACGGAGTGTCAGAGGCGTTTCTGATATGGCGATCATTTACGTGGAATACAGATATCCCAATGTGCCTGCTGGATTATCGTACGATGCGGAGATACGGAGGTTACACCATCCCCTCGGGTACGGTCCAGCTTTGCATCTTACCGTAACTTCTCGCCACCAAAATCTGACCATCACGCCGCTTCGCGAAATCTGCCAAACATCAAACTATGACGTGAGGGTAAAAAGTCGAGATCGTTGGTTAGATTGGATCGCTTTAAATTCATGTCATATGTCCAATTCTGAAATTGTAAATGTAACAGTGGAGAGAAGTTACCATTTTGACTTTTTCCTTGTTCTTCTGTTCGTACTACATTCGGGTTCTGATAAAGTTTGACGAATTCGTAGTAGAAGTAAGGTTTCTCAAATAAATGCGATGGTCAAGAGAAAAAACTTGAGATTTGACAGGATTGGAAAATTTGGACAGGATTGGATCGAAACGCAGTCGTCTACTGTACTTTGCCATTGGCTTGCAGCACCAGGGCGAGTCTCCCTCGTATGTTGTTGTCACCTCATTCTGCGGATGAGGGGAACGAATTTACCCCGCCATGGCGTTTTCAGCGGTGTATAAATCCATGGTATGCCGCAAGGAGAGTTCATTGTTCTTCAAAAAGCCCTTCATACTTCAGTGAAACAGTTTTCACCATCCAATCGACGAAAAATTCCCAGCCCAACCATGCCATACGATATCAGCATCAAAAAGGTTGCTCTGGCAGGCGTAAGTACTCTTCCCCCTTCATTCGATGGTTGATACTGAGTACAATAGGCATCCGGAAATGTGGGTCCTGCCATCTTGAAAGAACTCCTCAAGTCTGGCCTCTTCGATATCACTGTCTTGACTCGCGAATCAAGCACCCACAAGTTCCCCGAAGAAGTTAAGGTCGTGAAGGTCGATTACACAAACCTCGAATCACTTACAAAGGCGCTCGAAGGACAGGATGCTTTGGTCTCAGCGGTAGCCACACTGGCAGTGCCAAGCCAGAGAATGCTGATAGATGCAGCGGTAGAAGCTGGCGTCAAGAGAATCATTCCCTCTGAGTAAGTGTCCCAAAAATACTTGAAACATTCAGTCCTGTGTTTCTCAAATGTGCCGAGTGCTCTTGGAATATTCAAAAACCCCGAGGCCCAGTTTCCCAAAAGCTTCTTAAAGCATATGCTAACCTTCCCCAAGGTTTGGCTGCAGCCTTCATAACCCACGTGTGCGAGCCTTACCAGTCTACGCCAACAAAGTCCAAATCGAAGACCACCTGCACCAGCTCGCAGTCAAAGGTCTAACAAGCTACACGTTGATATTCAATGGGCCATTCCTCGACTGGGGTCTGAGAAGCGGATTGTTCATCAACTTCAAGGAGAGAAAGGCAGAGGTATACGACGGAGGTGACCAACTGATCAGCACAAGCCGCTTGTCGACAGCAGGGAAGGCTGTGAGGAGGGTTCTGACCCACCCACGCGAGACTGCAGATCGTGCTATCTTCGTCAAGGATATCGACGTTTCTCAGAATCAACTTTTGGGGCTTGCCAAGCAATTGACTCCCGGGGAAGAATGGGATGTCAAGCACATCAGCACTGCTGATTTGGAAAAACAGTCTCTCGAGCAGATCGAGAAGAAGGAAATCACACCAGCGACCATGCTGGGGCTCATCAAGCGAGCCATGTTCTCTCCCGAGTTCGGAAACCATTTTGAACATGTGCACAACTCTATCTTGGGCGTCAGGGGTATCACTGAACCTGATCTTGAGGAGCTGATTGCCTCGATCTTTGGTACGAAACACTTAGAATAGGACTAACTGGCTGGTGGCTGTAAGGGCAAATTACCATCTTAGGCATTTTATTCTCCTCTTTCTATTAATGTAGTAACATAACGATTTGGGTACCAAAATAATTGATTCTTGGGGTTCAAGAAAATTCGGCTTGTGAAGATACTCCAAGCTGAATTGCCAACTCAGCCATGTTGCCTTTGAAAACCAAACCGCAGTGAAAAATTACTTACGAGATAGGTCTTTTTGTGAAGGTCGAGAGTGGAGGATTCCTCCCCCCTGAATATTTCCGGCTGTTTTCGGTTAGCATTTCGGCCTATGCCTGAAACTCACTGAACCCTCTTCACCTTTCTCTGAGCTAGGTCCGCCAAAATGCACCTTTCTCATGAATTTTTGGTTCCATAATTGCGAATCCCGTCTGTGCTCCACCGAATGGTACAGTATTTATTTATTTCTTCAATTCTTTTAGTGCCGCACAGGAGGGGGTGGGATTTCGCGGTCGGTGTTGGTAAACAGACTTGATGCAGCATTGAACCGGGCTGTGTGGGAACAAACAGATCAAGACAGCACTAAAGCCCCTTTTTTGTCTGGTGTGATCTGTTGTCTGGGGAGATTCTTTGAATCAACTCTCTTTCTGTAAAGAGCATCAAACCCCAACAGTCGGACAGGTCACAAGGACTTCCAAACAGAAGACCAAGAGTACGTCGATCAACCACTTTGGTCGCGATTTCTGAGGTGGTGAACCTTTCGACCAAAATAATTTCATCATGCCGATAGTACCAATCAGTCATAAAGAGCCTTTTCCTCCCAACTTTCTTCAAGTTTCTCGTTTCTACACCATTGTTTAAACTCCATTGCTGTGCCCCTTCAAGATGAACAGTCAATATAAGGCGAGTATGTGTCACGTGATGCTCCTTTGTTGCATTGACTGAGCAGTCTGTGCTAGCTAGTACACAAGGTACAAAGACAGGAGGTATTGGTGACCGCATCCGTTTGCAAAGGAATTGTATTTTCTTTATTCATCCATTTAGCTATGGGTCGGGAGAGTCGTGTTACTGTCTTTCTCGGGCAATGTTTTGAAATTTACACACATCACTTGCGAGTGTGGTGAGAAGTGATTATGGAAGCCAATTCTTCATCTCCTTATAAGCCATGGTTGCATCAACAAACCCATTCTTCATTCTCCCTTATAGAACGAGGGATGGAGGTTGCAGTCCCCCCAGCACAATTTTCTCACCGTCCCTCACATCATTACGCAAATGAAGCATCTCCTCGCCCCTCTTCTCATCAATATACGAAACCGCTGCCTTCGATCCCTCTCAACATTCCACTCAATCAATCTTGGAACCAAACTACCATGTCATGGGAAACTCCAATTCACAGCGAGATGACTTCTTCGAGACGCCTTACGAGTATAGACACAAAGCTGCAAACAAGTCTCACCCGAACACCGCGTACTTCACGGAGATACTCGAGAGAAGGCGCAAGAATTTCAGTCCCTCCATTGACTCCATCGTCTCATAAGATTTTGCAGTTGACTGGATTTGATCCGAGATTTGAGATGGTACGTCCGGAAGAGTATCAACAAATTAATCAACCAAGAGTTGACTCGCCTGCGCCTTCGAGCTACTCAGAAAGTATTTACGATCTTTACAATCCCTCAGAGACTTCTCTGGGTGTAGATAAAGGAGATCACTCTAATGACTCGGGAAGAATATACAACCCACAGGAGAGTTATACAGCTATTGTGGAAGAAGAGGAGAGTCGATGGAGTTCAGGTGACTCGTCGCCCATTCCAGATCACGCAGACAAAGGGGGTATGAAGCCTTTTTACAAGCTCTCTGAGCACATGGCTAATGCGATGTCATCGGTGACCTCGCTGAGGCATAGAGATAATCCAACAAAGCCACAATCTAAACAGATCAGTCAACATGAGATAACTACCCTCCGAGATCTCCTAGCTGAAGAACGAACCCGTCACAATAAGCGAATCACCAATTATGAAAGCAGTTTGGAAAATCACTACCCGCACGAACTGACAGATGCAGATATCTTGGGTCTCACCCCAAGACCATTGGTCCTTCGTCCGAAGAGAAAAACGCAAAGGCTTGCGTTGGATACTAATTCTGACCTACTTCGAAATGCTCACTACCCTCTGGAGCGGGATATCGACGATATGATCTCCTCGTTGAATCAGACGAAGCTGTACAACACACCGACAACGCCTCTATTTGACGAAGGCAACCATTTCCAAAGGAAGGCTCCTCCACCACCAAAGCCCCGAAAGAAACTGTTTGGTACGGGGAATCACCCGTTGAAAAGTCCATTTCCATTCCGTCAAGCGCCAGATGTCCCGGATACTGTTCCAGAAACTGGACCATCGGAAAGGACGTTTGGCAGAAAACTTTCAGGAGCAATGAAGCATTTATCTCTCAGCCCCATCTCACCCAAGAGAAGTGTAATTCCGAACGGTGCCAGGAGACCAAATGGACCCGACACACCCATGCCAAATAAATCACCTTTCAAGGGGTTCTTTCCTTCCGTTGAAAGCACGATGCAAAAGGGAGGTGTGCATATTCAGGAAGCGGTTTCGAAGGCCAAGAAGAGTGTCCATTTTAAGACTCCCGAGGAGAGAAAGAGGGCAAGCTTGAAGAAGAGCATAGTGTATGTTGGGATCTATGACCAGGGTCCAGGTATGGCTTCAATGTTCGAGCGTTGAAAGGAACTGATTGCTGGCAGATGGACGTGTTGCTGAGTGGTTTTGAAGCACTGGTGGATGGAATATACAATAGAAATAAACTTGACGATCGTGTAGAAACTTCCTGGGTCATAAACGGAGTGCCCCCAAGATGTATGAATTGTAAGATTGGTGTGGCGCTCTCGTTCCAAATATTGGATGAAAGCAAAGAAAGGCATAATCGAAAACTTGAGAAGTCCGACGCTCGTCCCAACCGGTTGATTCTATATTCTAGAATGGAACTTGTCCTCGAGGACGAGATGGGAGAAATCCTTCCTCCAGTCCAGCTCTCACCACACTCGGAGATGCTTGCCTTGGCGTTCGTTCCTGCAGATCGTGACCCCGCAGGGAACAGCTGACCCTCAGTGTTTTGTGGCCGCCCACCACGTCCAAAACTCTTTCCAATACGAAGCTCCAAGATACAATTTCCATACTCGCACGATTCAAAATGACCCACTCATGTTGAATCAAGAATGCCGTAAGCTGTCCCCCGATGAAACGTGGTAGCTATGGTGGATCTGGGACCCCAGCGAGTTCCCTGCTTTGGTGGAACATCACACCCTGTCATAGCGACGGCGGAGCACCAGCTGGGGAACACTCACTGACACCAACCGCAGCCCTCTGTCAAACCAACATCCTTTGAAGCCTGCACAGTCAATTACCGCAAACACAATTATGGGAGGAGAAACATACGAAACAGCGAAGCCAAAGAGCTCGTACCCAGTACGATCGGCGCATCCCGTGGGGCAATGGATCCCAGACCTCTACAAGAGTCGAATTGGCCAGTTCTATGCCGGTGGACAATATGAAGAAAATAATCTACGGGCGTAAGCTGTACCTCAAAACTCTGCAGTGTATCTGTCTAAAGGTTTGGTACACAGGATGATGAACGAAGCAGTAGCTTCTGGATCCCCTCATGTCAAGCTCTCCGTCTGGCATGCTCCCAACCTTAGTCGACCAACCTTTAAGGAGGCCACGAAACATGAATTCGAGAAGACAAGTGTCGGTCAATCATTTGGCCCCTCATGGTCGACACATTGGTTCAAGATCCAACTCACGGTTCCTTCTGAGCTTCGAAAGAAAGAGCTTCTGGAGTTCCACTGGGATGCGAGCAATGAGGGCATGGTGTGGACAGAGGATGGTAATCCACTTCAGGGATTGACCGGTGGTGGTGAACGAACAGAATGGGTTCTTCCAGAGAGCTTCAGAGATGGAAAAGAGCACACATTTTATATCGAGATGGCTTGCAACCGCATGTTTGGAAACGCGTCCGGAGACACGATTCAACCACCAAACCCGGACAACTATTACCAACTGAGTAAGGCAGATATTGTGGCCGTCAATTCGGAGGCTCGCCAATTATACATTGATATATGGGTGATTGGAGATGCTGCCAGAGAATTC
>Ga0307515_10023666_pt1 | contig 10749 bp, 7 predicted proteins | sample 17_EM_MG_FD_194513 | JGI IMG/M metagenome (GOLD analysis project Ga0307515, IMG submission 194513) | Populus trichocarpa ectomycorrhiza microbial communities from riparian zone in the Pacific Northwest, United States - 17_EM | ecosystem: Host-associated > Plants > Roots > Unclassified | place...
CGCGTACGCGGCCAAGCCCATCGTCTTGCCGCCGCCATGTTTGCCCATGCCGAGGTACTGAGTGAGGTTCTCGTAGACGACGCCGATGCCTGGCGGTTTGGAGAATACCCGAAGCCGTGTCATCTGCCCGTTCGACCATCGGAAAACTGTCGTATTGCTGGGTTCGCTCACTGCGGCGAATCCGGGGTGCGCATTCGCGATCTTGGGCAGAAAACGATGGTACCGGACCGTCGATCCGCGGCCGTCCGCTACAACGACGAGGGCATCGTCGGGGACCGAGAATGCCAATGCCGTCCAAGCATGCATAAGATGGTGATCGATGCCCCGAACTCGGTCGTCATCCCACCATCCAAATTGCTTGGTAAAGTTGTTCTGGAGGCGTTCGCGCTCGTAGCGCGACATCTGCCCGTCGTAGACGATCGCGTCCATTTCGTCGATTGTTGCGCCTACCGCTTCGAGGCAGTATTCAATCGAACGGTAAGGGAAAGAGGAATCGTGTTTTTCACGCGACAGGCGCTCTTCTGTGATGAGCACCTGATGATCGTCGGTCATCACGCAAGCGCCGGTGTCGTGGCCGAACGCATGTAATGCCATTACCTTCATGAGGCACACCCTCTACTGTCACACTGATGGCTATTTCTCACTTGCGATCGGCCATACGTAATCGGATGTACGGCGGCCGAGGGTCAATACAGCTCGTCGCCTATGGCGGCGGCGAGCTCGACGGACTGCGAGGCATTCAGCCGCGGATCCAGCGCGCTGGTGAAACGTGTTGGTACGTCCTCGACGGTGACGCCGCACTCGCCACCTACGCACTCAGTAACTTGATCGGCAGTTAGTTCAAGGTGGACACCGGCTGGGGTGGCGTTGAGATCGCGTAGCACCTGGATGAAGGTAAGTACCTCGGTGCGGACGTCGTCGAAGTGCCGAGTCCCCAGTCCGCTAGGGAGTCTGCGGGCGTTGCCATGCATCGGATCGCATTGCCAGATCACCGATTTGAACCGCTGAGTGACTGTTCTCACAAGAGTTGGCAGTCTTTCCTTGACGTCTCTTGCACCGAGCCGCGGGGTCAGTAATAGGCGCCCAGGGCGGTCCTCGGGGTTGATCAGCGCGCAGAGGCTCACGATCTCGTCGAGATCCGCGCGCGGCCCGACCTTGATCGCGATCGGGTTGCTGATCGCAGCCGCCAATGCGGCGTGTGCGCCGGCAGGATTGCGGGTCCGGTCACCGATCCACGGCAGGTGAGTGGACAGGTCCAGGAGCGACCCGTCAGACAACTCTCTGGTCAGTCCCCAGTCGTACTCAAGTAGCAGCAGCTCGTGGGAGCAGTAGACGTCTGCCGACAGCGCCTGTCGCATCACAGTGGAATACCGGTGTCCGAGGGCCATGCGCTGGGGATCGTGCTGCCGCGCCTGGGCCGTCGGCGTCTGTGCGTTCAACAGGTCGCCACGCCAGACCGGCAGGCCGGTCGTCTTCTCGATCTGATGCGAACGTGGCTTGGCGTATTGCCCTGCCGTTCGGCCGACCCTGACGACAGGCAGTCCCGCGCGAGCTGAGATGAGGTCGCTCATCTCGCCCAGCAGACCCGCTAAGGCCACCGCCTGCTCGGGCTGGCTCTGAGCGAAGGTCTCAGCACAATCACCGCCCTGTAGGACGAAACTCTTTCCGGCCGACGCATCGGCGAGCTGCTCGCTGAACAGTCGCACCTCTCGCGGGCGGGTGATGGGATCCGCTTCGTCGAGCCAGTCGACGACATCGCCGACCGCCGAATCCGGCGGCCACTCCGGACGCTGATCGTAGGGCAAGCCCTCCCATGGGAGGTCCTTGTATCGCATGTAGGCGCTCGGCAATCAGTCAGCAATGATCCGGCAAACTTCAGCAGTGGTGCCGTCAGCAGGGGAAATGCGACGATCCACCTTCCTGGACTCCGACGTGCGATCCCCCGCGAGAGATCAATCTAGCGCAATCCCCAGGTATTCCGTTGGCCCGTGCCGGTGGGCTCCGAAGTGGCTCGCCGGGGAGATCATCCGCGCCTGGAGCGCCCAAGACCCTGCGCCGTCGATCGGTTCACGTTCGGTGGCGACACCATCGAGACAGGCCCCGACTTCTATCGACTCGCCCAAACCAGCCCGCACCGAGCGGCAGGAAGCCTGACCAGGCCGCTGGTTGCCGTCGGCTACCTTGTCGATCACGCTCGCCGACGAAAGGGCACCAACCCCCGTGACAACGACAGCCTTCGACGAACACGAGCGGTCGCGGTGGGCCGGGCGCGCAACGGCATACCAAGACAGCTTCGCCGCATCTCTGCGCCCATCCCGCCGGGGCGCTTCTGGACGCTGCCGCAGTCAAGGCCAGCGACCGGCTGCTTGACGTTGGCACCGGCCCGGCACCGTTGCTGCCCTGGCCTGGTCTCGCGGCGCGACAGTCGTGGCCGTCGACGCCGAGACCAGCATGCTGGAGCTATCACGCAGCCGGGTTCCTGCCGTCGAGCTCCGCCACGTAGTACTGCCTCATCTCCCGCTCACCGACGATTCTTTCGATGCAGCCGTGGCTAAGGGCGCGCAGATAAATAACCCGTAGATTGGCTGTTTATGGGTTTTTGATCTGTTACGTGATGTTTTAGAGCTGTTTAGTCTTGATGGCGAACTGGTTGATCAGGGCGTCGGATGGGTTCGGTGTGGGCGTGATGGTGGTGCCGTGTTGGTCGAGGAGTTGGCGTGTTTCGCGGATGGCTCGGTTGATGGTGGATCTGTTGCTGCTGAACAGGTATGCCAGGGTGTCCGGGGGTAGAGACAGCCTCAGGTGCAGGATGGTGGTCAGGACCCGGTCGGGGAAGCCGAATGTGGGTGGGCGCCCGGATCGTGGGGCGTGGGGCCGCCGGGTTCCGGTGTCGCCGGCGGCTTTGACGGCTTGCTGGTAGGCCGCCTTTGTGGCCTCGTGCCGGCTGTCGAGGATGGCTTCGAGCTCGGTGGTCAGTGCGGTCAGTTCGTCGGCGGTCATGCCGGTGAAAGTCGGGTGGGACAAGGACTCCGGCCGTTCGGTGGGGGTACTCGTGGGTGCCGTGGCGTCGGGAGTGCTCGGGTGCAGAGTGTAGTTCCAGTCGCCGTGGAAGCTGTGCCGGGCGATCGGGAGGGCGGCCATCTGGGCGTCGCTGATCTGCACTCCGGTGGGGTAGTCGCCGGTGTCGAGTTGCGCGTGCACGCTCAGGCCGGTGCCGGTGGTGGTCGCTGCGATGGATTGCAGGATGACTTCGTGGCTGGTCAGGGGCCGGCCGCGCCAGTTCATGGTGATGTGGCAGAACAGTCGGTGCTCGATCTTGTTCCATTTCGAGGTGCCGGGTGGCAGGTGGCAGACGGTGATGGCCAGGCCGGTCCCAGCAGCCAGGGCGGCGAGTTCGGTCTTCCACGCGCGGCTGCGGTAGCCGTTGGAGCCGCCGGCGTCGGCGGTGATCAGTAGCCGGGTGGCGTTCGGGTAGTCGTGGCTGCCGCGGGTGTGCCACCAGCGACGGATCGATTCGACGGCGAACGCGGCGGTGTCGTGGTCGGTGCCGACGTTGACCCACCCGGTGTTCGCGGTGATGTCGTAGATGCCGTAGGGCACGGCTTTACCCGTGCTGTCGCTGGGGAAGTCGTGGGTGTTGACCTCGACCGGTTGTCCGGCCGGGCGCCATTGCCGCCCGGCGTTCTTGAACTCTCCGAGCAACGAGGTAGGCCGTCGGGCGGGGTCCGTGGACCGGACCCGACGACCCCCTCCCGAACCGGACGGGCTCGCTTTCCGAGCATCCGGCTCTCCAGTGACTACTGCGTGAGTGACGTGGTTGGTTGCCCGTCATGGATGGCTGTGTGGCAGTCCGCGCAGACGATGAGGCTTTTCCTGCGTTTCTTGGCCATGAGCTGGTTCCATGCGGGCTGTGGTTGTCCCGGTCGTTGGAGGTCGGCGAGCTTGCGGACGTGGTGGACGTTCACCGTGTCGCTTGTCTGCTTGCAGAGCTCACACCGTCCGGCTTGCAGCCGGGTGACCAGTTCCTTGCGGCGGACGGTGACCGGGGCGGGTGCGCGGTCGGTGAGGACCGCGTTTCGTTTACGCCGCAATGGAATCCCGCCGAACCGTGCGATCAGTGGTTTGCGACCTTCGCGTTCGACGCTGACCTCGAAACATCGGCGCGGCCCGAACGGTGTGACGATGGTGGTCTTGTAGCGGTCCGCCATCTGCGTCACCGTCGAGTCGTGCTTGCAGGCCAGCGTTTTGAGCATGGAGGTCTTCATCACCCATTCGAGCCGGTTCAGTCGATGGACGTCGCCGGCCAGCAGGTAGTACTCCACCAGCCCCCGGTACTGCGCACCGTAGGTCCGGACGATCGTGTGGTCGTCTTCGTTGACCAGTTGGTTGCGCCGCTCGGGTTTTCCGAGCTTGAGGTAGGGGGCGCATTTCGCCGTGATCACATCGCGGGGCACGCGCAGGCCGATAATGCCGTTGGTAGAACGGCGAGGACCGGTGACCTTGTGGTCAGCGTGCTGAACGGTGATCTCGTAGCCGAGAAACCTGGCCGCGCCTGTTCGGGCGTGGGTGATCAGGGTCTTGTCCTGCGACAATTCCAGCTTGAGTTCGTCACGCAGGAATTCCGCAAGGCGGGTCTTGATTTCCTCGGCTTCGGCTTTGGGTCCGGTGAACCCGAGGAGGTGGTCGTCGCAGTAGCGCACGTAGCGCAGCCGCCGGAATCCCGGATCTGCGGGATCTTTGCTCGGCAGGCTTCGCCGCTGCTTACGCAACGCGCGTACTGCCGGGCGGTCTCCGCGTCTATGCTCCCGCGCGATCAGCTTTTCCACTTCTCGGTAGGCAGGATTGGGTATCCTGTTGATGCCTCGGGTATATTCTGGGATGAGAACGTTCTCGACGAACTTGTCCAACCTGTCCAGGTAGATGTTGGAAAGGATCGGGGACGCGACACCGCCTTGCGGGGCGCCGGACAGCGTGTTATGCCATACCCAATCCTCCAGGTATCCGGCTTGGAGCATGTTCCGCAGCAACCGTAGGAACCGGCCGTCGTGAATGTCACCCGCCAGCGTGGATAGCATGATGTTGTGGTCAAGCGATCCGAAGCAGTCGGCGATGTCACCTTCGATGAACCACGTCGTGCCGGTCCAATGATTCGTGACGTCCGACAGTGCGGTGTGACAGCCACGTTTAGGTCTGAACCCGTGTGATAGGTCGGAGAACTGCGGTTCGTAGTACGCTTCCAGAAGGAGGCGGACCACTTCGCCCACCAGTTTGTCCGACCACGACGGCAATCCCAGCGGTCTTCTCTTCCCATTCTTCTTGGGAATATAAGTTCGCCGTACGGGCTTGAATCGGTAGCGCTCGTGGCGCAGCGCATCGATGATGCGCTCGATCTTACCCAGGGACATGCCGTCGACGGTCTCGCTGTCAGGTCCGGGTGTCATGGACCCCTTGTTGGAGTACAGGCGCCCGTAAGCGAGCAGATACAACCGCGGGTTGAACAGCTGTCGATACAGTCGTTCCAGCGGCAGGCCACGCCTTCCGCGTTCACGCAGGACATCCAGTACCGTTACGGCTTCACGCATCACGCGCACCTCCTGGCCTTTGAATATCCGATCACCTGGCCCCCTTCGCCCGGCTGTGGACGGCTTTCCCGTCCCCCTTGGTGGGGCGTTAATCCCACGACTAATACGGGGCCTGTGTCACCATAGGGCACATGGCTTGCACCCCTTAGGTGATCCCACGTTCGTCCTTGTCATACGTAACAGAGCGACTTAGGTGCCCCACTCATCCCCTTGAACTCCCTCACTGGAAGTCGCTTCGCGCCACGAAGGTTGCATCCGATAGGAGCTGACTCGGACGCATGACACGACGCCGGTTTCAAGCACATTTCCGACGGACGAAAAGTTGCGTCTGCCGGGGATTGGGATTTAGGCAGTTTAGCTTTCACCATATCGCTCGGGTCCCGCAGTGCCCCGTTCCTCATGCTTGGACACGGCCACTGCTTCACTGGCATGCTATTGTCCCCGGAGGTCCTTTCGGATCCGAGTAAGCCATTAGACCCAGGAATGTTCCTCCGAATTCCTCCTGGCTTGACCAGGAATATGACAAGGCGCTTCGTGGCGCAGGTTCCTTTTTCTTGGCGTCCATGCTGACCACCGGCTGGCCTGCGGCTTGGTGTTCGCCGGCCTGGGCGTTGATGTAACGGAACTGCGCGTCCCGGTCAGGATGCTGGGCCCCTTCGAGGACCTTCGCGTTGGCCTGCAGGCTGAAACCGTTGTCCCGCAACAGATCACCGACCAACGGAGCCGATATCCGATGCCCGGACGCGGTCAACTCGCCGGCGAGCGTACGGGTCGACTTCGTCGTCCACCGCAACGGCGACATCGGATCCCCGCGCATATCCGGCTCGACCAACGCCAACAACGCCGGCAGCAACCCGGATCAAGCTCGATGAGCTTCTTACGACCCGCACCGGCCCGACGCACCCGACCCAGCGGCGCACCGCCGGCGTCCAACTCGGCCACACCAGCCGACACCGTGCCCTCCCGCACACCGGCCGCCCGCGCCACCAACCGGATCCCACCATGACCCAGCGACCGCGCCTCGGCACCCATCAACAGCCGCCGCTGACGCTCGTCCAGATGCGGCAACAGCACCCGGAACTTCGCCGCCAACGACGCCTCAACATCCTCCGCCACGCCCATACCGGCGTCCTACCACACCGACCGGCCTCAGAACCGGAACCGACGCTTTATTTATTTACGCGCCCTTACTTGGGCAACATACGTCAACCGACGGCGACGGTGCCGCTACGACGGCTGAGTCCTGGGTCCGCCGCCCGATGTCTCCGTCTGGATCCGGTCCTCGATGATGTGCTGTACGGCCAGCGGGTCGAGCTTTCCGCTGGAGAGCCGGGGCAGCCTATCGGTGAAGATAATCCGACCGGGTCTCACGTAGGAGGGCAGGGTGCGCCCCAGATGGCGGCGCAGGTCCAGTTCGCTGACGGTGTTGCCTGGTGTTCGGACCACCGCGCAGGCGAGCGTCTGGCCGTACGCCGTGTCGAGGGCGACGGCCGCCGCATCGATGATGCCCGGATAGGCCGTTACAGCCGCGACGATATCACCCGGTTCTACCCGAAAACCGCGCACCTTGAAGTATCCGCCACTGCGCCCGACGAAGGCGAGCACGCCGTCGCCGACGTCGCGGACCAGATCGCCGGTTCGGTACCAGCGCTGCCCGTCGCCGGTCGGAAAGCGGTCCTGGGTGAGCTGCCCGTCGCCGAGGTATCCGGCGGCGACACCGGGGCCTGTGAGCCACAATTCTCCGACTCCGTCGGCGTTCGGTTCATGAACACGCATGCCGAAGCCGGGAAGCGGCCGGCCGATGAGTGAACGGGTCTCGCGTTCGATATCGTCGGCCGTGATCCGGTGGGCGGTCGCGTAGACCGTGGCCTCGGTAGGACCGTACGCATTCCAGATCTCGAGCCGCCGGTCGGCCACCGCGGGCAGGAACGGCTTCAGAGAGGCGAAATCGAGGCGTTCCCCGGCCAGCAGCAGCCGCGCGAGTCGGTCAGGGACTCCGGACTCGGCGACGCGTTCGGTGAACATCCGGCACGCTGTCGGCGTCAGGCCGAGCGATGTGACGCCGCGCTCGGCGAGCAGTGAGTAGGCCAGGCGCAGATCCGTTTGCGCGGCGCGGGGTACGACGTAGATCTGCGCGCCGAGGGACAGCGGGCGCCAGATTTCCCACATGGACACGTCGAACGTGAAGGCGTGGAAGCAGGCCCAGACGTCGTCACCTGTTGAGGTGTCCCACTCGTCGGCGTGGTCGATCAGCGACAGAATGTTCGCCTGCGTGACCACGACACCCTTCGGGTCGCCGCTGGAACCGGATGTGAACAGGATGTAGGCCGTCGGCGCCGCGGCATACGGGCCGGGAGTGCCGGTGGCCCGTGGCGGGGCAACTGCGGTGTCCACCCGAACAAAGGGTACGCCGAGGCGGTGCAGCGCAGCCTGGCCGGTCTCATCGACGAGCGCGGCGCTGGCACCGCAGAGTTCTCGTGTGCGGTGCAACCGTGGTGTGGGGCAGGCCGGGTCGACCGGGACGGGCACGGCGCCGACCGCATATGTTGCGAGCAGGGCGAGTACGCCCTGGACTGTGTGGTCGGTGCTGACCAGTACGGCCTGTCCGGGGACCACGCCGGCGGCCAGCAATGCCGCGCCTACATCGGCGGATCGGTGCAGTGTCTGGTCGTACGACAGTGTCAGGTCCTCGTCTCGCAATGCGACGGCGTGCGGCACGCGATCCGCGACGGTGCGGAACAAGTCCCAGAGGCTGTTGGACGTGTCAGGCATGTTTCTCCTTTGCACGTGATCAGGGGCGCTGCGACACCAGGGCGCTCATTTCGGCGACGGTAGGCGCGGCGAAGACCTCTCGTACATCGATCGCCACGCCCAGCGTCGTCCTGAGCTTCTCGGCCAGGGCGAGCGCCGTCAGGGAGTGTCCGCCCAGGGCGAAGAAGTTGTCGTCCGGCCCGATCCCGTCCAATCCGAGCACCTCGCCGAAAAGCTGGCCGACGACCTGCTGAGTCTCCGCGTGCCCGGCTGTGTGCGCCCCGGCCTGCGCCGGAGTGAAAGCTGAGGCGGAGGCGGGGGATGCGCCGGCCGCTGAGGCCGCGGGGGTCTCGGTCGCGAGCATGGTGGACTGCACGGGCATCGCAGCCTCAACCGTGCTCGACGGTTGCTCGGCGTAGCGGGCCGCCTGGTTCAGGTAATCGGCAGCCAGGTGCTCAATGCGCTCGCGGTCGAACAGTGTGTCGTCGAAGACCCAGATCAGCGTGGTCGTCGTCGGGCTCTCCCAGACGTGCAGTTCCAGGTCGAAGCGGGCGCGAACGCCGGGTATCTCCAGCGGCTCGACCTGGAGGCCGGTCAGCGACAGCGGATTGTCGGATACCGCCTGCAGGGCGAACATGACCTGGAACAGCGGAGTGGTGTCCGCCCGCCGCGGCGGTGACACCGCGTCCACCACCTGCTCGAACGGTGCGTCGCGGTGCCGGTGGGCGTCGAGCGCGGTGCGCCGGACCCGCGCCACGAGCTCCTGGTACGCCTCGCCGGCCCGTACCCCGACCCTGATCACCAGCGTGTTGACCAGGAAGCCGACGAGGTTCTCGAATTCCACCCGGGTGCGGTCGGCGACCGGGGTGCCGATCGCGATGTCGGCCTGGCCGCCGTGCCGGGCCATCAGCGCGGCGAACAGCGCGAGCAGGGTCATGTAGAGCGTCGTGCCGTCGCGGGCGCCGATTTCCTTCAGCCGGATGGTGACCTCGCGGGGCAGCAGCGTACGGACCACCCCGCCTGGCGCCGCGGTTCGGGCCGTCCGCGGCCGGTCCGTCGGCAGGGTGAGGACGTCGGGCAGCCCCGCCAGTTGCTTCACCCAGTACGCGATCGAGTCGGTGTCGCGTGCGGCTTGGTCGCGTACGTAGTCCGAATATCGCGTCACGGGTGCCGGGAGCGGGTCGGGACGCCCGGCGTGCGAGGCCGCGTAGAGCTTGGACAGCTCGTTGCGCAGGATGCCCTGGGACCAGCCATCGGAGGCGATGTGGTGAATTGTGAGCACGAGGACGTGCTCCTGCGGTGCGAGCCGCAGCAGACGGTAGCGCAGCATCGCGCCGACGCTGAGATCGAACGGCTGGTACCACTCGCCGCGCAGTGCGTTGGACACCCGTTGCTCGCGGAGGACCGGTGCCAGCCCGCTGATGTCCTCGATGGACATGGGGAGGTGGGTGTGCGGTGTCGTTTCCTGCACCGGTCGGCCGTCCAGCACCCGATACCGGGTCCGCAACATTTCGTGCCGGCGTACCAGCGCATTGACCGCCTGTTCCAGAGCCGGCTCGTCCAGCGGCCCGAGCAGCCGGTAAGCCTCCGGAATGTGGTACTCGGCGCTGCCGTGGTGCAGGCGATCGAGGAACCACAGGCTCTGCTGTCCGGCGGAGAGCGGTGGGGTGTCAAGGTGGGTGGTGTCGGATCGGGATGCGCGTGTCATGGCACGATCACCTCTCGGCGGGGCCGATAATAGATGTGTGACGATGAATACAACGGTGGCGATCGTGGGGGCGGGCGTTGTCGGTGCGGTCGCGGCGCGCTGCTTGGCCGAGGCCGGCGTCGACGTGGTGTTGATCGAGGCAGGGAGCGCGCTGGCGGGCGAAGCTGGCACACACCTGCGGAACCTGCCGTCGTGCCGGGCCGACCGCCCCTTTCACTTCGACCTGGTCCGATCGTGCCTGCGGCCGGCGTCGGTGCGCCGCGCTGAGGGGTTCGCCTCGCGTCCCTCGGCGCCGCCGATGCCGGCGGGCAACGGCATCAATCCCCGGCAACCGGGACGGGGCAACATGGTCGGCGCACGGCTCACCGGCGTCCACGGCGGCATGAGCGTGCTGTGGAACTGCGTGTCCCCGCGACTGCACCCGTCGATGGAGCAGTGGAAGGGTATCCCGGCGGATTCCTGGGATCTCCTGTACGAGCAGGCTGAGCGGATGTTGAGCGTCGGGTTCGAGGCGACGGCCGGCTCGGCACGGCAGGACTACGTGGTGCGTCGGTTGGCTGGGACGACGATGCCTCGTCCCGCGCCGCTGGCGGCTCGGATCCTGCCGGACCACTCCGGCGCCGTGCGCTGGACCGGGCCGGCTGAAGTGTTGGCGGACATCGAGCCGGCGCAGGCACGAGCCCGGATCCGCGTGTTGTCCGATCACTC
>Ga0307515_10023667_pt1 | contig 10748 bp, 10 predicted proteins | sample 17_EM_MG_FD_194513 | JGI IMG/M metagenome (GOLD analysis project Ga0307515, IMG submission 194513) | Populus trichocarpa ectomycorrhiza microbial communities from riparian zone in the Pacific Northwest, United States - 17_EM | ecosystem: Host-associated > Plants > Roots > Unclassified | place...
AAAGTTCAATCAGACACAGGCCATTCGTGCTAAAACTTGATGAAACTTTACCGCAGGTTTGAAGCCTAAGAATAAAGCTGGGGAAACATGTTCAATCAAATCAACCCTCTCAAGTTTTTCTTATGAACTTAGTTAAAGAAAAAAGAAAGTAATATTCTATAAACAATACTTGCGCGTTGGGGGTAGTGCTGGAGATTCTTCAAGTCGGAACAATATCGATGCACCTAGGGAACGAACCCAGCAGTAAACCCAAGCTAACGGGTTTTTTTCCTTCTTCAAATATATCCAAAGATCAAAAGGCACTCGACACTCTTATGACGCGTGCTGTTATTGATCGAGGAGTGGGGAATACGTTTTTATATTGACATCATGAAAAAGCCATACAATTGGATCCAAAGGCAGGGGGTTTTCTCGTGGATGATGTTTCAAATCGGTCAGCTTTCGCTCCCCGGTCTCAACTGTGTCAAGAGCTGTAGCAGTACTCTTAGCACAAGTCAGGTTTCAAGGCATCCAGTAACAGCTATTTATCATAACTTGGGCAACCCTAATCCTTGCCATCACTATGATTTTCCCAAAATAAAATAATAATTGGTTCTTAAGTGGTAAATGATTAGTCATCAACAATACAAGGGAAATAATCTAAAATTAGAAACAATAAGCATGTACTTGAAAATATCAAATCCATCGTTACAAGATCAAAACCACATTGCGAAATCAATCACTGGAAAGATCTTATACTGCATCAAATTTTCAATTCATTCAATCTACAAAATCGTAACCAAATCTTTTGCAATCGTGACACCGATGAATCTTTTCATCTCTAATTTAAAACAGAACCAATCCGTACACTTGGCGTTCAATTACAATCAAACACGAGCGGCAACAGCGGGTGCAGCGGCAGAGGTAGAAGTGACACCAAGGAAAGACAATAAACCCGCACTAGCAGGTTCTTGATCATCAAGGAACAAATCCTCAGGAACCCTAAAGGCACCATGAGCACAAACAAGAGCAAACCCAACCATCGAAGCAGAGATCAAGAGCGATCCTACACTAGTCAAGAAAATAACAACAATTGTCGAAACGACGAGGATCCCCAGCGTTTCACGGTCCGAGAATGAACGGCCGAGAATAACCAAAGGCTGATCTGACGGTCGAAACAGGTAGAGGAAGATCCAAGAGGCAAGGAGTGATAGGAGGACGATGAGTGAGAGAGGGTGAGAAAGGAGAGAAAAGGCGAGTATAAGAGCAAGTAGGGTGATGTAATTGACTTTGAAGTAAGAGAGATTTTTTCGGATGCGGGTTGCGGCTTCAGAGAGGGAGTCAGGTCGGGCAATGTAATTTCGGTCTATAAGCTCGGACCATGGGCGGCGTTGAGAGAAGCCTTGGCGGATGGAGGTGGAGATGCGGGAGAGGAACGCGCGGAAAGCGGGAGTTGCTATTGGGGATTGGGTTTGGGGATTTGAGATTGGGATTGTAGGAGAGGACATTTTGGCGGCGCGTGAGAGCAATAGACGTGGGTGTGGAAAAGGCGTGGAGGTGGCTGGGAGATCTTTACTCCAAGAGAGGATGCAGTAGAGGACCAGTGGTGTTGGTGAATGGAGAGAGAAAGAGAGACTTATTGGAGGTTCGAAGGGAAGTTACTGAATGCATCGCTGGATCCAGTAACGGAAGTTGACAGGGGTGATTGTCGGTGCTATTGGATTTGATCTCTTTATCAACGGTAATCATCTTTTTTTCTGATTGGCGACGACGCGCTTCGTTTATCAATTAACAGACCAACAATAAACAGTTCACTACGTTCATCATTGATCATTCGCGTGCAGTTGCGATGGCCTCTTCTTGGGCCTTACTCGTGGAAAGGCTTCAAGCCCTTTTCATTGAGGCTTTTGGGACCTTCTAAATTAGAATTTTCTTCTAGTAAAATCTTCTACTTCAAGACTTATTTGATTTTGACCCCTAACCCGTTTGTTTTTATATTTAAAATATTTTTGAAATATTTTTGAATTTTTGAATTTACTTTAAATTAATTTTTTTAAATATATTTTCACATAGTAAATCACTTTGAAAAGCCACTTTCAAACTCTCTTAAAAGTGCGTAGAGAAAATTACGAGAACCTCTGAAACAGAGTTAATCTCTTAGCCCATCAACAAAGAAAACCCACTTTCAATATTCCTTTAGATTTGGGCTGTGTATATTTTCTAGACAGTCGAAGGCCTTTGGAGTCTGGACCACGGCATGTTCTGGTTAATCCCCTGTGTACACCTGTGAATATGATGCAATGGTCCATCGAAGACCACGATGGATCTCCCATCTGAACTTCTGGACCACCCCCATGAACATGATGATGACTCCTCTTTCCAGGTTATAAAAGACTAACCTTTCCAAGTTAAGTTTAATCATTAATAATGCTAAAGGGGCCCTCTCGTGGGTGTCTCTTTCTCTTCTAGGTCCATGCAAATTTTAAAAATATTAGCCTGGAAAAGATAGCCATCCAACGGTGTAGATTAAGCAAGAACTCCACCATCCTCAAAAGAAAGAAACCAACCCCGCTTTTTGTCAGGAATTTTGGATTCACATAAGAGACAAAGACATGTCTTGTTTTACCTCGTATCGCTAACTAACTAAATGAAGCCTCTTGAAGACAAATCCCATCGTGCCAAGTCCTCAGGCTAGTATTATAGCCCAAAACCAGCTATTCAATCTCAAAAGAACAAGATATATATTGGAATATTTAAAACGAAGGTCCTAGCTTCAAAATTTGAATTAGGTATAAGAAATAAGATGTTTAGGGCGGGCGTAGGTCTTCCTCTACATACTTTAAATCATTAGTCTCCCTTAATTCTTGCTACAATATTTTGAAGTTACCTAGCTTATGTAGCTACTGGCACTCACGAAGATCTACCTCCCTCGTCAGTTTATCGATCCATGAAACCGGAAAAATTTTCATTGAAAAAACAAAGAAACAAAAGAACAGATAATATATGAGTCTGGGGTGTGTGTTATATGCATATTATATATATTGTCTTTTCTGGATACATGATGTGTTTTTACATTTGATTTATTGGATTTTGACCCTTTAAAGAAGATAGCCGTTAGGGGCGCGGTAGGGCAATAAAAGAGCATATTGTATAATCCATGAACGAATGCACATGAATAAAAAAACTGGTAAAAAAAAAGAAATGTTCGTTGAGAAGAGGGAAAACTATGGATTAAGAAAAAAACTAGCCGTTGGGATTTTGTATAGGAGGAAGAGCCACTCTCTCAGTGCAACTTATTGCCTCCCGGCTCCCCCTGACAACATGTCTCCAAGATTTCTCTCTCCCAATACAAAGATTCCTCCTCTCCCCCTCTCTACTCTAATGTGAGTAAGATCTTCACGTGGTCCATGACAGAAACCCACCTCTTGTTCTAGTTTGACACTACAAAACCCACTCACAGGTGTTTTAGCTCCTGTTTCATTCCTCTATACTAAATGTCTATAAACTCAAACTCTCTCCTTTCGTTGAAACAAGCAAAACAAAATATTCTTTGTTTTCTTCCTTCCTTTTTCCTTCTTGTTTAGTCATTTCTAATCTCATTTTTTCTACCTGTTTGATGGTTTATGGAGAATCAAAATAAATCACTCAATAGTTTTTACAACTACCCTTTCCAAAATCTAGCCGATTCATGCTGCATGTCCAATAAGAAGAAGGAGAAATGGAAGATTATGTCACAATTACAAAATCCCTTTTCTCTATACACCCACATTTTCTTGCTTCTCCAGCTTCTGCTCATTTCTGCATTTCAACCAGTTTCGAGCCAAGTTTGGGATGGTGTGATTGTCACCCAAGCTGATTTTCAAGCACTGCAAGCCTTCAAGCATGAACTGGTTGATCCAAAAGGCATCTTGAGAAGCTGGAATGACAGTGGCTATGGAGCTTGTTCTGGTGGTTGGATTGGAATCAAGTGTGCTCAAGGCCAAGTTATTGTAATCCAGCTTCCTTGGAAAGGACTAGGGGGCAGAATCACTGAGAAAATTGGCCAGCTTCAAGAGCTAAGAAAGCTTAGCCTCCATGACAATGTCATCGGTGGCTCAATCCCTCAAGAATTGGGATTTCTCCCCAATCTTAGAGGTGTTCAGTTATTCAATAACCGGTTGTCAGGTTCAATCCCTCCTTCATTAGGTTCTTGCCCTTTGCTTCAAACTCTAGACCTTAGTAATAATTTACTCACTGGGTCTATCCCCTTTAGTCTTGCAAACTCTACCAAGCTTTTTAGGCTCAATTTGAGCCACAATTCACTTTCGGGTTTAATCCCAGTTAGTCTCACAAGCTCTTCTTCCCTGATTTTCCTTGATCTTCAATACAATAACCTCTCTGGTGCCATTCCAAACTCTTGGGGTGCAACGCAAAAGAAGAGTAACTTTCTTCCACTTCAGCACTTATCCCTTAGTCATAACTTCTTTTCTGGAAGTATTCCTGCTTCTTTGGGCAAGCTGAGAGAGCTCCAAGATATTTATGTTAGTCACAACCAAATAAATGGAGCTATACCTGTTGAAATAGGGGGGCTCTCTAGGCTTAGAACACTTGATCTTTCCAATAATGCCATTAATGGAAGCTTGTCTGATAGCCTTTCCAATGTATCCTCTCTTGTTCTGTTGAATCTCGAGAACAATGACCTTGATAACCAAATTCCAGAAGCCATTGGCAGATTGCATAATCTCTCTGTCCTCAACTTGAAGGGAAACCAATTTAGTGGTCACATTCCTGCAACAATAGGAAACATTTCTACACTCACACAACTTGACGTGTCCGAGAATAAGCTCAGTGGAGAAATTCCAGATTCCCTTGCCGACCTAAATAACCTTATTTCATTCAATGTTTCTTACAATAACCTCTCAGGTCCTGTTCCCATTCCTCTATCTCAAAAGTTCAATTCAAGCTCTTTCGTGGGGAATATTCAACTATGTGGATACAGTGGTACTGCTCCATGTCCTTCCCATGCGCCTTCCCCAAGTGTCCCAGTTCCACCACCAGAGAAACCGAAGAAACATCATCGTAAACTGAGCACAAAAGACATAATTCTCATTGCAGCAGGAGCTCTTCTCGTTGTAATGCTTATAATTTGCTGCATTTTGCTTTGCTGTTTGATAAGGAAAAGGGCTGCATCAAAATCAAATAATGGTCAAGCCACGACAAGGGCAGCAGCGGCAAGAGGCGAAAAGGGGGTCCCGCCTGCGGCAGGTGAAGTTGAATCTGGTGGAGAAGCTGGAGGGAAACTAGTCCATTTTGATGGGCCAATGGTTTTTACAGCTGATGATCTTTTGTGCGCAACTGCTGAAATTATGGGAAAGAGCACTTATGGGACTGTCTATAGGGCCACATTAGAGGATGGGAATCAAGTTGCAGTGAAAAGATTAAGAGAAAAGATCACCAAGGGCCAAAGAGAGTTCGAAAGCGAGGTTAATGTGCTTGGTAAAATCCGGCACCCAAATCTTTTGGCATTAAGGGCATATTATTTGGGACCTAAAGGAGAGAAGCTTCTTGTTTTCGACTACATACCTAAAGGGAGTCTGGCAACATTCCTCCATGGTTAGCAAAATTATTTTTTTTTTTAATTGGCTTTAAATTTCTATAAGCGCTCTCTTCAGCTAGTGACATGCTGTATTTTAACTTTCTGGGCAGCTAGAGGACCTGATACACTAATTGATTGGCCAACAAGAATGAAAATAGCTCAGGGCATGACGCGCGGCCTGTTCTATCTTCACAACAACGAGAATATTATACATGGAAACCTTACATCAAGCAATGTCCTTCTTGATGAGCGCACAAATGCAAAAATCGCAGATTATGGCCTATCTCGGCTAATGACAGCTGCTGCCAGCACTAATGTAATTGCAACTGCAAGTGTATTAGGATATCGAGCACCAGAGCTTTCAAAGCTTAAGAAAGCAAACACAAAAACAGATGTATACAGCCTTGGAGTGATTATTTTGGAACTTCTTACAGGGAAGTCTCCTGGCGAGGCAATGAATGGAGTGGATTTGCCTCAATGGGTTGCCTCTATTGTCAAAGAAGAGTGGACTAACGAAGTTTTTGACTTAGAATTGATGAAAGATGCCTCGATAATCGGTGATGAGTTGCTCAACACATTGAAATTGGCTTTGCATTGTGTTGATCCCTCACCTTCAGCACGACCAGAAGTTCAACTAGTCCTCCAGCAATTGGAAGAGATTAGACCAGAGACAGCTGCAAGTCCCGGACCTTCCGGAGATGACGGTGCAGGAGTTCCTTCAACAAGTGATTAAGGAAGGGACTCTAGAAATGGGGTTACTTATTTGGTGGCCAGAGAGTTTAGGAAATAGAGTAGACCACTACAATTCTTTCATTCTTGAGTCTTGGTTTTGAGCGTTATTATTAGTGTCTGTAGGTTCTTCCAATTGATCCGAAAAACAGGACAGTTTTCCGATCATGTTGCCCCACTGATATATATGAATCTACAAATCTTTCATTATTGAGTCTTGGTTTTGAGTGTTATCGTTAGTGTTTGTAGGTTCTTCCAATTGATCTGAAAAACAGGACAGTTTTCCGATCATGTTGCATCACTGACCCCTATATGGATAAGGTTGATTATCAATTCCTTCAAAAATAAAAAATAAAAAGTTGATTATCGACATGACTTAACTATGTTATAATTTTCAGATGACAATTCACTATCATGAACCTTCTTTACCAAGGCTGATTTACATCACTTCTTTACGTAAATTCGCACGCACATGTACCGCGCAAGTCTGCAAATCCACTTCTTTCTCTTTCGATCCATGCTTCCCCAATTTTATATATACAACAAGTTAAAATGCAAGTTTATGCTTTATAAACATCTTATGTTCATGAAAAAAACATAAATAATCTAATGATAATAATAATAATAATAAAAGATGGCATGGCATATAAGTATATGAAAGGAGAGATAAAAATACAAACATGCATTTTAACTTTAATATGTATAAACTTGGGAAAGCATGGATATGTAAGAAGAAAAATTGAATTTACAGTTGCGTATGTAGCACCTGCGCAACACATCTAGTTGCGTGTTGCGCAGGGGTATGCTAGTTTGAGAATTACTTTGCAACTATTAGATTGAGAAATATTTTTTTTTAGTATGAACTCTCCAAAAGCTAGATTATTCAACTCATCCGTCCTTTTGGCGTTGCTACACACGCTTTCTGGAAGACGGCGACAGTCAGCCTGATGTTTGGATTGAACAAAAAGAGAGGAATTCTAAACCACGGTATCTTGAGGTGATAAATAAAGCACGGTCAATTAAAATGAAAGCCTATCTAAATTCTAGGCAAAAACTCCATCCTGAATTGTCGAAATGACAATGCTAATCCTTTAAGCTACGAGCCCACAACATTATTAATTATTATCAGGGGTAACATTGTCTCATGAGAAAGCTCAATCCAGATGCCTAATGCCTAGTGGGGAGGATGGCAGTAGTTTAAGCCATGGATTAGACTTGGTAGCTTGTATTTAAGCCATGCCTTGTTAGAACGTAAGAGCAACTTAGTTTATTATTCCAATCATGAGACCCCGCCCTGCCTGCCGGCTAATCTGAGTTTTGTGCCTGGTGTGGAAAACTCAGTTTTTTTTATTAAAATAATATGTTAAAAAAAGGGTTAAAATTTGAGTTGACTTGATTTACTACTCGGGTTTGGTTCGGGTTGATCCTGAATTGAAACTCGTAATTATGTGTTATTCTTATAATAAGAACTGATAATTGAAGATTTCAAGCCTCAATTAACTGCTGATGTGTGTCAAGTGTAGTAATCCTTAACATATTGTGGTTGCATCGCAACTAAATCCTGCTTTTCTTGCTAGTTGATTCATCACTTCTCGGTGGTGAAGCTAGGTAACAAGGAAGGCAATTGCTCCTTTAATATTTTCATACTTCCCGTTTTAATCCTCATACTTTTCAAATTTCCCATTCATTTCCAAATAAAAATACATCAATTGCTCACAAAAGATTAGCCTCTTCAACAAACATGTATTGCTTCACCAATGTCATTAGTAGTTGCCTCAGGCATGTCGATGGTCCTAAGGAAACACAGATCTTCTTAATTCTCGAAGGAACAAGCTGTGAGGAAAGGTATATATGATTCCAAAGCTAGCTATCACAAGAATCATGTATGGATGACGATATGTGAAATTAACCTCTGTTAATCATAACTTTGCATTTTCAGAGTGGACGACGTACTGGCAGTCTTGAAATGATGGCAATAACATGCTATAAATTTGCACCCGTCTATCCATAACTACCAAGGAAAATTAAAGCCCGGGAAAAATATATGACCGAACATATGGAAATTATTATAAGAGAGAGAGAGAGAGAGATGGAATTAAATAACGAAACTTTATTAAGACAAGGCAGCAGAAAACTTTGACGACGAGCCTTTCTGCTCTTCGATCAATTCTTAAATGTTTAGACACTTACCACTCATAACGACTTGTAATGCACCTTCTTTTCCTCGTAAGATTTTCAAAAGACACAAAATGTCAATAACAAACCCAACTTATTAATTTATCTTTCATTCTAGTTCACCTATCCAATCTCTGTGTATCTTTCTCCCTCTACGCTTCCATTCAAAGAGACTAATTTTTTGTTCCTTTGTAACATGTTCTTTTCAGGCTTTGACTATCAATTCTCATTGCATCTTCTGCATGTAGACATGGGCAATTGCCAATTCGCCCAACCTCAACAAACCGCACATCCTTTCCTTGCTTTAAGATGGTTTCATACAAGTTCATATCGGCCCCTCCTAGCTATATTTACCAAGGTCGTGTGGTAAGGTCTCTGTTGGGCTTGATTTGACTGTTAGGCAACTCGAATCTCCTTTTGCAGATTACTGGCGATAGGTAACTTGTGGGGAAAAAATATTCAAGTTTAGATATAGGCAATAAAAAAGAATAAAAAATCAAGGCATTGATGAAGTCGTAAACAACTTAAAGACTCGGGTATAGGCAAAATAAACAGGGAAGGTGAAAGGAACTCTTCTTTAAAATAATGGGACAAATGGTGATGCGTTTGCAAAGAAAAAAAAAATTTCGTTATTGGTCTTCTAGATGACTGGCTATAATCTCCACCCACCGATATATTTCCTCCAATCACAATTTCCGGGATATTCATCATTCCGCACCTTTTCCTGTTCTTGTCTTTTTGAAGGGATTTTCTCACTTTTGTTGAAAGGTTTTGGGCACCTAACAATTCTCTTTGGCGCTAAGGCACTGAGAACATAAGTAGTAATCCTAGTGCATGTAGTAGTGGTGGCGAGAGTATGATTTCTTTCTTGAATCCTTGTTTTATTCTCCATATCTTTTCACCTCTCAACCACCGGCGTACTTAGGATCCTGACGGTAAGAAGCTAGCTAGCTAGCAAGCAATTAAATATAATAAAACTGAAGGTTAATATAATAGTCACTGAAAAGAGATAAGAGATTGAAATTAAGGAGTTTGCTTCTCCTATAGTTTTATATTCAAACTATGTGGTTGCTAATATGATGATCACGAGAGACTAATCTCTCATGCTTATAGAAAAAAAAATACTACAATAAAACTAATCTCTCATGCCTCTGGAGAAAAAAAATAGAAGAGAAGAGTGATCGCCTCTCAACCACCGGCGTACTTAGGATCGTGACGGTAAGAAGCTAGCTAGCTAGCAATTAAATACAATAAAACTAATTTCTCATGCCTCCAGAGAAAAAAATAAAAGAGAAGAGTGATGGCCTCTCATGCCTTCAGATCAATTCGATACAAGTAGCGATTTAATTAATTACAAAACTTTTTGCCAGGTATATAATAATAATAAAAAAAACTCTTATATTTCCCATGAATAAACTTTGAAGAAAATGTTTTTAGCACTACTTTTCTAAATAAGATATAAAACGGTGTTATTAAAAACAGTAAAGCTCGAAAGGTAAATTATAATTAGTCTATTAATTTAAAATGATATTTATTTTAATTGATATATATTAACTCAAGTTAATTTATTTAATCTACCACTTGGAATGGATTTTATAACAATGTATAAAATTACATTTATTTAGCACAATCTAAATAGAAAAACTTTTATTTTTTTACTTAAACTTGTGGGTGTGTACGTGCTAACAGCACCTATCTTTTAAAAAATAAAAAATAAAAAGAAGAAAAAGACATTACTTATTTCTTATGTTTAAAGTTTTACATTACTTATTTCTTATGTTTAAAGTTTTTGCAACTACAAGTCTTCTTTTCTAAAAATCTACAAATTAACTTCATAAAACTTTACAAGAGAATTGCAATTAGTAAAATTATTCATGATCAGCAACTAATTATATGTATTTAAAGTTGCAGCTATGTGAGAATTAAGGAAAAAAAATAATTTACGTAAATTAGTCTCTAGCTTGTTTTTGAAAAAACAATGCCAAGTAGTCCTCGTGTTTCCTTAACACTTCTATAATTGTCTTTCACGTGCTGTAAGCACTTTATTATTTTTATTTTTTTTATTAATGTGGGTGTTCGGACCGGCTTGGGTGTACCTCAACTAATCTCACGGGTTCTAAAATTAACGATCATATAAGTCTCGAGTGACCATCATATTAGCAACCATAAGGCTTGAACCTGAGACCACAGGAGAAGCAAACCCCTTAATCCCAACCTTTTACCATTGAGCCACTTAGTAGATGATTAAGTTGTCGTGTTGTGACCATTTCAGTCATTTTACTTTCAAAAT
>Ga0307515_10023669_pt1 | contig 10747 bp, 9 predicted proteins | sample 17_EM_MG_FD_194513 | JGI IMG/M metagenome (GOLD analysis project Ga0307515, IMG submission 194513) | Populus trichocarpa ectomycorrhiza microbial communities from riparian zone in the Pacific Northwest, United States - 17_EM | ecosystem: Host-associated > Plants > Roots > Unclassified | place...
AAGTGATTATGTTTGCAAGTAGCCATAATGACACATAAATTTTTCTTTCAATCTCTTCATTTCAGTTTTAAATTGTCACAGTTAAATAGCTGTCAACCTTTGAGTTACAAAATATGAATAATTGTTTCCCCCTCCAACACCTTTCAATGCAAATAATTGATGTTAGCTCATTTATTTTTGTATTTTAAAAATAATTTTTAAAAATTTAATTTTTTTAATCTCAAATTAATTTTTTTAGATATTTTAACATATTAATATAAAGAATAATATACTCTCTCCCACTGTTTCTGAAATCCTGATCACACCCCCATCAGCCATTAGATGGTAATTTGGGAAGTTTGTTAGAGGATGTTTTTTGTACGTAGGATGATGCATCTATCCTATCATGTCAATACAAAATAAAAGGAAGAAAATTCACTTTAGCACCAAAAATAAACATACTTGTCTCCATTGTAAAATCTTCTTAATGGTTAAGAATATTCTTGAATCAATTTTCAGTAAGATTTGTATTATTTGTTTTTCAATAAGATCTTAGATATACTATCAACACCTGATATATTCACTCGAGATTATTTTTTTCACATGTTCTGACACGAGACCGCCTCAAAAACAATGAAAATATGAGTTAAGAAAACGAACAAAGACCTTAGCAAACCAACTAGGAAAAGAAATAAGACAAGAGAGGAGCAAACAAGAGGAAATATGGACAAACTACTTATCTAATGCAATAGTTCTTACTGTTTTTTTGGATGCTTATGTTAGGCATTTGCAAGGAGTCCAAGAGGAGCTCGATGTCTTCGTGTTAATTTTCTTTGCTCGTGAAACATGGTCCCACATTTGAGCATCACAGTCAACTGGGTCCCATGTTTGTCCATCAGTTTTTTTTTTCGTTGAGTTTTTTTCACAAATTTTGCAGGCTACAGGCCTACTTCAAAGCTATAAGAGAAGAGGAGGAGGGAGACCCACCCCTTCTCTCTCTCTCTCTCTCTCTCTCTCTCTATTTGGCATGTTCTTTAATGGTGTGGTTGGTGGATTCTGTAGGCATCCTCTACTCTAAAAATGTTGTAATATAGTTAAAAAATAAAAAAAGGAAAAAGAAACTGTCTTTTAAAAACACCCTCTTGTAACTTGTTTCTGATTGATTACTCATTTCTCATCTATCTGTAAAAGGGTTGTTGAAACAATATACACCATGTTTTTTAATAAAGAAATCGTCTTTTTCTCTCATTTCTCCCTCTCTTGAGTCCTTCCTTGAGTCAAGAAGACAGAAAGAAACTACCGTACGGGGAAATACATATCATAACGAAGGAAAAAAGAGAGAGTAAAAATAAGTTTTTGAAAGTTTCGGAGAATGAATGGTCTTTCACATCTGGAACCACCTGATTACTCTGAGTTTGTTGAGGTTGATCCAACTGGAAGATATGGCAGAGTACATCTCTCTCTCTCTCTCTGTGCGTGTGTGTTTCTTCTGTGAAATGAATTGTGAGTTTGATTTTGGGGTTTACTTTTGTTTTTTTTGCAGTACAATGAAATCCTTGGCCGAGGAGCTTCAAAGATAGTGTATGAATCCAAGTTTTTGTTTCTCATTAATTTAATGGAATCCCATTTAGTTTTTTTTTTTCACATGTTTGGCTCCTTAGTTTTTTTTGCTTGAATTTGATGGATGCTCATGCAATATTTTTGCAAAAGTTGGAGTCTTTTCGGCTCTTTCTACGAATTTTTGGTAACGGTTAGTTTCTTGATTGGGGCAGTTATAGAGCATTTGATGAGTACGAAGGGATTGAAGTTGCTTGGAACCAGGTCAAGCTATATGATTTCTTACAAAGTCCTGAAGATCTTGAAAGACTCTACTGTGAGATTCATCTCCTTAAGACATTGAAGCATAAGAACATAATGAAGTTCTACACTTCTTGGGTTGATACTGCAAATAGGAACATCAACTTTGTGACGGAAATGTTCACTTCTGGGACTTTGAGACAGTAAGAATTTGTCAAAACATAATGATTTCATGACCCATTCTTTGCTTTTCTGTTGATTATGCCTTGTGGGTCTTTTGTATTGTTCATCATCGTATAAGTAGGTCTCTTTACTTTTTTTCGTATTCAATAGGTATAGACTAAAGCACAAGAGAGTAAACATTCGAGCTGTGAAGCATTGGTGTAGGCAGATCTTGAGAGGGCTTCTTTATCTCCATAGCCATGACCCTCCTGTGATCCACAGAGATCTAAAGTGTGATAATATTTTTGTGAATGGGAACCAAGGAGAGGTGAAGATTGGAGATCTTGGCCTTGCGGCAATTCTTCGAAAATCTCATGCTGCTCATTGTGTTGGTAGGTTTAATTGACAAATCTCATGAATTCTCTTTATTTGGTCACTATAACCAGAGCATTAGAATCAGTTGAGACTTATAACAGAAGAGTCTAGTTCTCAGGTGGTACTAGGATCTCTGTGATTTATATTGATAATAATTAAACTTTGGTTTATTCTTCTTTTCTGTGGGGCTCTCCTTTCTTCAGGGACACCTGAGTTTATGGCTCCAGAAGTGTATGAAGAGGCATACAACGAATTGGTTGATATTTATTCGTTTGGTATGTGCATCTTGGAGATGGTCACTTTTGAATATCCCTATAGTGAATGCACTCATCCTGTTCAAATCTACAAGAAAGTTATCTCTGTAAGACCCCCTTCTGCCTTCCTCCCCCCTCAAAACATGATGTATTCACTTACATGCTTTATTACTTCAGGGGAAAAAACCAGATGCTTTGTACAAAGTAAAGGATCCAGAAGTACGACACTTTGTTGAGAAATGTTTGGCCACTGTGTCACTTAGGCTATCTGCAAGGGAGTTGTTGAATGACCCTTTTCTCCAAATTGATGGTTGTGAATCCGATTTGAGACTGTTGGACCATAGGATTGAAGTTGATGGCTTAGGACCCCTAATTAGGCCACCTTATCTTGAGCATCATGACAATAATAATTCCTACAGTAGTGGATACTTAAATGGTTATGACTATGAGGCTCAGAATGAATGGGAATATCATCAAGTCGAGGTCGAACTGAGTGGAATTGAACTTTTCGAGTATCATGATGAACATCCTGCAAATGTTGACATAAGTATAAAAGGAAAGAGGGGTGATGATGGTGGCATCTTCTTAAGACTCCGAATTGCAGATAAAGAAGGTTAGTGAATTGTTTTCTTTCCTTTTGTTTATCTTTTCTGTACAGGTAAATGTCCATATTAGCAATCACTTTAATTATATCTCTTTGCAGGTCGTATACGAAACATATATTTCCCTTTTGACATTGAAAATGATACAGCATTGAGCGTGGCAACTGAAATGGTTGCCGAGCTTGATATCACCGATCAAGATGTGACTAAAATAGCAGATATGATTGATGGGGAGATTGCTTCCTTGGTACCTGAATGGAGGCCAGGGCCAGGCATAGAGGAGACACCCTGCTTTGCAAATCAAACTCTGTGTCACAATTGTGCTTCCACCTGCACCTCTAATGGTTCATTCATGGATTTTTTGTCAAATAATCCATGTTGTAGCCATGGATGTGCTTCAATGCATGGAAGGTTTGGAGAGATCATTTTTGAAGTGGATGAATCTGAGCATCATTTAACAGAAGGGGCGCCAAACATACTCAACCAACCGGACTACTTGCACTATAAGGAAATTTGGGGTCAACAAGAAAGCCGGCAACTTACTCCAATAGGCTCGGGAAAAAGTCAGTCGGATGAAGAGTATGAAAATTTTGATCAGTCAATCCCAGAAAAGGATACAAAAGATACCAAGATGGAAAATGGAATTCCTGGAGGAAAGTCATTTCAGCACTTCACAGGTTCCGGTTCTCTTAGCAGACTGACTTCATTGTACAATGACCTTGCGGACAGTAATGAGAATGAAATCCAGCAAGACTTGAGATGGCTTAAAGCGAAACACCAAATGGAATTGAGGAAACTTAGAGATGAACGATTAGGACTTGCAGTGAAACCTTCAACTTCTAGGAACGGGGAAGAGAAAACAAGTAATGTGGTTTCTTCAACTTCAATGTTGAATTCATTTCAAGAAGGCAGCAATGGAGATCTCTTGAAATCCCTTGCTAAGCAGATTAGTCATAGTTTGCATACTCATGCCGGCGCCCTTTCGGATACTCAAAGGCCCTGGAATCACAAGGTAATGAATCAACCCCCAAGAGCGAAAGATATGGTCAATGCCAAGAATCTCTGCACCGGGCCAATGCTCCCACACTCGCTCCATAGGACAACATCCTTACCAGTTGATGCTGTTGATGTATAATATTTTGAGGCATCCATTCTTTTATATTCTTATACACATTATAGAAGCACTATTGTGAATAAATCCACCCTTTTTTGGCCTAGCAAATATTAATGTCCATCCACACAGTGCTTCCCCGCCTGCCTCTAGACTGTCTTCATCACACAAAACAAAGACAAACAAATCATATAAAGAGTTGAGATGTAAAATCCTGAGGCTTGTAAAATTAATCAAAGTGTAATGAGTTATCGAGAGACCATTTACATTATCCATTTGGCCTGGATAGCGCCAGCTACCAAACAATGTGATGGAGTTCATGATTGCATGATGAAAAATGTAATTACGTAGGGTTTAAAGGGTGTTGAAGTGCAGTGATGACATCCTTTGGAGCATTTACACTTGAACTACCAAAAAGGGTGGGCATTATTTGCTATCATGAGGAGGGGATACGATCATTGAAGTTTGTAGGACCAACCGATTGTGTAAGATCCTACATGATTGAATTGGTGTCCTTTTTGCGTCTTCAATTCATACTAAATTTACCAAGAACAGGACATCTTCTCGAAACTGTTTTGCATTGCAGTTAAATCTGTGTTTGAGGACGTTTCAGATATGTATTTAGCATAAAAATATTTTACATTGATTTTCTTGGTGCTTTAGAATAATTTTGATGTATTCATATAAAAAACAATATATATATATTAGAGGTTTTCCGAAGAGCCCTGGATGGCCAGCTACCGGCGGAGCCCACAGTTTAGGGCAATCATAGAGAGGTTTTTTCAAAGAGAAGATGGCCCACTACAGCATTATAGAATATAGATAGCTCATTTCATTCATGCTGATGAAGATACAGCATGGGTCTCCCACATGAGCAATATCATTCAATTAATAATATATGGTCACCTATGGCCTTAGTCTATGCTGACTTTGAGGCAGGCTTTTACTAATAAATAAAATAAATAATCAAATCATCCTTACAGAAAAAAGGATGTACAAATATTGTACCCTTTGAGTGCTGCCATGCTCTATGCTCTGCAAGAACTCATGCTTGTATTTCTTACAGAGAAAAATAGAATAATATACACAAGAGAATTATATATTATATATACTGAAACCAAATAAAGAGAATTCTAGAGTTGTTGAATAAAATAATGTTTCGAAAATATCCTAAAAGAGAATAACTACAGCTAGTTTTTTAAATTGTTTCTTGTCTAAAAAAATGATTTTTTTTAGATATTTTTGAATAATTTTAATGTATTAATATAAAAAATAATTAATAATTTTAATATTATAATCATGAATCAATTAGTTAAGCTGTAAAAATAATAGGATAAATATTATATTGCTTTCAAGTAAGTACCAGAGAAGGTACTCATTTTATTTTGGTTTGATTTCTTAACACCTTTTCCATTCTTTTCATTATTATACTTTTGTTTTTAACAAAATATTGTTTATTAAATTAAAAAAAAGTTCACAAAATTCTTTAATTCATTCAAAAATTGACCAATACCTAATTAAATTTGACTAGAATTGTGAAGCTACGTCTCTTTTCTTTATTCTTTCTTTGAATTGTAAGCAACCAATAAAATAATCAAATATATATATATAAACTAAAATAAAATAAAATAAAACCAACATGAAGCTAGCTAAACACAAAAGATTCACAACAAGCATGCCATGCCAAATTACGCCTGCTTCACGATGATTAAAGGGGTGACTGTCTTTGTAAAGTGTAGAGATCTATTAGGTGAGTCACAAAGGATAGGCATTGCCATTAAGGCTATTAATGAATCATGGCATGTATATATGTGATAGAAAGCAATTGAATGAATATCGAGTGGTGGCTCAATAGCTTGGAAAAAAAAAACATTCAATGATTGAGAAGCTTTTTCACCCGTTGGTTAATTTTCTCATATCAATGATGCGATGATGACGAAGATAATGATGATTAAGGATGTTATTAACGATGATTAGGGGTAACTATGCTAATTTGAGAAATATTTTCTTGCTGTGAGAACACTGGAAAAACTCTGTGAAGTATGCTTTTGTCATAATTTTGTGATAACAGTCATTGCCCACAGCAGGATATATAGGACAAATGGAAACATGTGAATCCTATAGAAAGTTATTTCCTTTATTAAAGAAAGATAGTGGCGATTCATACACCTACTGGATAAGCATATTCCTCAACAGGAAGCAACTTTATCAAGAGGCATGGTTTGACAGATTCATCGCCAATCACCACTCCCATGTCAAATTCAAAAATGGAAGAAAGCTTGAAAAAGCAGATATTCCACTCAGAACAGCTATGTATATATATGATATCTTGGTCTTTCTGGAAAGTAGGCACGCACGCCCTTTGTTGTAGATTGGACAATGAGTATTGGTGATAGAGTGGGAGCTGGGAGATATTTCTGCTGTACTGTGGGCATGATCTCGCACTTACAAAAGATGTGGATGCTGCGGCAAAGACACAAAAGACAAACGCATCTACATGCTAAACTCACAGTTTAACAACCAATTACCTACCACATGAAATATCCACCAAAAAAAATCAGAGGATTCCACATATTACAGTTCTGTGGCAGCATAGGAGTTTCAGAACTCAGTTTCCATTGCAACCTGGTTGAAATGCGTGAGTGACAAGTTTTGACGTTGGAGTTGATGATTGAACATTTCATCCATCAGATTAACAGCAGAATTCAACGATAATTGATGGGGTGCCTTTAAATCCTGACATTTTCTTGACCGCAAACGCTGTGAATCAGTCAGTGTATGATAACTTGATCAAGAAGGTTTGATTGTATTGAGATTTACGATCGAGTAGAGTACAATCTTGACTTGATCAGACAAGAGTGGGATTTCTAGCAAGGCTCATGCACCAAAGGAGCTTGCCTAGAATAAAGAAAAAGCTCCAAGCTCCACTTAGCCTTGCCCTGGTCAACTGAATTCAAGGTATTGATCAGTTAAAAAGCATAACACTTTTCGTTGACAATTCTAGAAATCCAGACCAAAAACACCCCAGTGAATGAAATTCCCAATAGAAAAGGAAAATGGGATGAGATATTCAACTAGAAACCTTACCACTAATGTCCATGTTCCTACCATGACATCATAAAGCAAAAACCAAGCCATTTGAACTCCTTTATTGCAGGTAGTTCCCATCATGCATGACAGTGGTGAATGTTAGGCCAAAGTCCACGCCTAGTGATAACGACAACACTTGTAAAGTTTAGATCAACTCCTCATTATCAAATAGGTAGAACCCCTCGCGAAGAACTCTGATACTCCACGGAAATTAGGGTTTTAGCTAGAAAAGTAGAAGATGTTAAAATTTTGCTCCAAAATGCTATGGCCTAGAGTAGGACCACCAAAAATAAATACTATGAATGGAAACTAATTGAAACACATTGTGTGTATCCTCCATAACCAAAAACTTTAAATCTGCTTGAACTTTCACCCTGATGGAAAACGATGCAAGGTATTGTGGAGGGAAGGTCAATTTACAAAACCCACGTACAGAAAGAACCCTGTACACTATCAAGAACCTTACTAGGGAGATCAAGTTAGTCATGATCTACAAAAGAAAGAAGCTCAGATGAGCTATCTACCTCTGGCCTTGATCATGCTGTGCAATGGCCATCCCTATCCATTTCCTCATAATCTATCCGCCTAACCCTTTAAGAGTTCAGGAAGGGTAAATCTATCAGCACCTAACAGGAACGATTCAAACTATCCACAGCCTTCTATCGTATTTTATACCTAGTCAACTTGACTAGGTGTAATATAGAAAGATGGAGCCAGCTCGTTACAATAATGAGGGATTTATATAGTGAAATCACAGCAGAATATATTCTAAAGATTACTTGAAGCTTCGGGGACTCCTGAAATGGAGATGCCTTGATTTAGTAGTTACATGAGACTATTAAAATAGAAACAAGCACTGACATAGCAGCCTGGCAAAGCAGAACAAAAATTAAAAAAAATGCCAAAGAGGAATGCCAAGAACAAAGATAACTGTTTAGAATTGCGAAGCATTTTTCAGCTATTCACATTGTCCAGTCAAGGATCACAAGGGACATCAATATTTCTATTAGAGCTGCATTCCGAACCTCCATAGACTTGTAGACTCTTGTTTTTTGGATCTGTTAGAATGTATCATACTTGCTGTACTGCTAATGAAAGAATTCTGATCTGTTTCAGTAGATACACAATCTATCTCTTGATAAGCTCGAAAATTCAGTTCAGGAACATCTGCTCAATACCAGGCAAACACTCTGTATACCGTGGGCTTGTTCTATATAAATTTACACCTAATTTGCAAAGTAAATTCCACATCTCCAACGCAAAACACAAGTCTCTGATATGAACTCTTAGAGGCCTCAAAAGTGGGTAATCTTCAGGCAGTTCCCTCTCTGACAGCATGTCATTTTCATTCTGAGGTGTCCACAACACCTCAACTGCCTGCATGACAATATATTTAAACTGCACTGCCTGAAGTGGAAGAATGGCACGCAAAATTTACAATACCACAGTGCAAAAAGTCTTCCAATCCAGAACTTAAATATGAGATCTAAAATATTGAAACTTTAGAGAAGTGATCTTACCACTATATACTCATTGCCAAATCCATTAGATCTCTTGCTTTTTGTGCTTTGCCTTTTTATGCTGTTCATATTGGCAAGTGTCTCTTCATCAAATTTCCCATGGAAAGTTGGTTGAAACGTTTTTCACCATCCTCCATGCTTCGCTTCATATCCACCTGATAAGAAAGCAGAGTGCATGTGCATCTATCCATCAGTCCTGATATATACATATCAATCATGTTTGAAATGTAAAAGCGGGAAGAAGACAGCCTGAACAAAAATTACACAAAAAAATATGCAAAATCCAAAAGAACATGCATAGATATATGAAAAACCAGATAAAGTTTTAGGAAATGGCTGTATACTTGCAGATGAATAACCAGAGATGCAAATAATCAGGGTGCTAAAGCAAAGCTACTGGGGTCTCTGTAACGGAGACAAATCCATGTAAAACTAACCTAAATGTTAACAGATTTACATGATGAGATGATAGAGCATGTTCTCAAGGGTAACAACAGAGTTTCATTGACATTCACGAAATTATTATCATGGTTTTTAAAAGTTAATCTTTGGCAGATTTGTGAAACGTGTCACATTTAAGAAAAAACAACACGAAACAGTGATGGAATCATTTTCTCGATGTAAAAGAATGCTGGCAGTTTCTCATGAAATGAATGCCCATGGCATCAGGTTATTGAGATGGATTGTTCAAAGGGAAATGAAACATATTCAAAAAATAATAAAGCAAGATCTTCTAGTCTCTTGACTGCATGTGTACTTCTTCTGCCGAAAGCATATAAACAATGCCTCAAGACTTGGCCATAACGCCGACCACGAAACCAATCCCGTGTGTTCTAGAATCAAGAAAAGAGATTAAACCACAATTTTGATCATTTTGTTAAAGCACGCAACCCTTTGAGAAAATGAAAATATGAAGAAAAAACCCGATACATCATAAAAAACTCAGAGACCAGGCAACAAGAGCTCTAAAAAGGTTCAAAGGTGTAGCCCTACAGGTCTCAGAGAAACAAAAGAATTTCAGAGTCAACTATAATCTCATGTGTAATTGCCACTGCCCCAGCAAAGCTTAAGAAAGCTCTATTCCCAGCATTCTGTAACAAACCTACAGGTTTTCTTTTATCTTTGCAAACCAACACCTGTCCTTGTTGCTAAACTTCACAGGCCAATATTCCAAAAACTTATTCCACTAGTCTCAAAAGCACCCTCGTACCGACTACAATTAGAAATTAAAAACAACTCCCCCCTCATCTCCGGGCAGTAATTCATCACCCTTGTCCAGATAATACCTTCGTTTCTACAGAATAACCTCAAAAGAATAGAAAAGGGTGCCCTATAGCGTTCTTTCCAAACTATTTGGAGTTATGATTCTAGCATTGTCTGGTTTTAATGGTCTACAAGGCACTGCTTACATTCCACAGCTCTCTAATCACTATGATATTTCAGAGCATGATGATTTTCTAAGATTATCTGTGAAGTCATTAACTAAACATATGTGTTCCTTAAAGTTTACGACTTATGCCTGTCATGGTATAATCTTTGGTTAATAAAAGAAGGCCATATGCACTAATTAATCTACAATGTGTGCAAGAAAGTCCTTTCACTAAAAAGAAAAGAATTGAAAAAATAATTTACAAGCTTTTTCCTCACTAGTTGAACTCTGCATATTAATAAACCAAAGCAATCATAACTAGCAGACACTTTACACTTAACACAAACTCTTAGAGTCCCCTTTGACCCAATCTTGTAAGACAGTAATCTCTAACATTTTTCTTTCATTAATCAAAGAATGCAATTCATCTTCATCATCATGTCATTTAAACAATCCTAGGCGCTCTAACCCCTTCTTCAAAAACTAGG
>Ga0307515_10023670_pt1 | contig 10747 bp, 10 predicted proteins | sample 17_EM_MG_FD_194513 | JGI IMG/M metagenome (GOLD analysis project Ga0307515, IMG submission 194513) | Populus trichocarpa ectomycorrhiza microbial communities from riparian zone in the Pacific Northwest, United States - 17_EM | ecosystem: Host-associated > Plants > Roots > Unclassified | place...
TCCGGTGACGACTGCCTCTGCCCACCCAATGTCAACCACCAACGCTGATCGTAGTCCGGCGGCAACGGTCGAAAGAACTGGTGATGAGAGAAGAGTGATGCTAGGAGCCTGAAAATTGCCGAAGAGTACCGTGAGGACTGTAGAGAGAAGCGGTCGCGGCATGAGAGGTGGTAATGCGAGGAGAACCCGTCGAGGTTTGGGATCCAGAAGAAAGTACTTGTTACACGCTTCTCGCATTGCTCGTTCGAACTTGTCCTCGACCAAGCCCAAGTCAAGGTCTCGCAGATCCATACGATATAGCTCATACTCTGCTCCCCATTCCTGCCCTCGCTTTCGCTTCCGACGCGTATTTGAGTATTCAGGATCCCATTGTCCGTAGTCTCCCACCCTTCGTTGTTCATTTGGCCCGAAGCCGAGCATGCATCTTGGAGCGCTCTCACCCGGAAATCCGCCGCGTAGGAATCGTGATCCTAGTTCGAGAACAATATATTCTTCTTCGGAGCGAAAGCTACCTCCCGGAGACCCGTAAATGGACGATGTCGACCGAAGGAGAGGGGTACGAGGGGTTTCCGGTGTAGAAGCCAAATCTTGAAGACGCGCAGGCGCAGGCCTACTACGGCCTAAAGAAACCTTACGATCGGTTGCTGTTGTCATTATGAAGCTCTTGGAATTGTTAGTTACATGTCATTAAACATAAAAAGCCAGGGAATTTTCGAATATCGTAGGGTAACCCGTAATTCGAGCGAGAGGATTCAAATATTTTCATAATAACATTACAACCCGGTGAATTTTGTCTAGCAATGGCCTATAGAATAGAATTTAATAGGGCGCAGCCGGTATTCTTGTCAGAGCGTGAGTATCTTCACCAGCCACGAGAGTTCTCGCTAGTGACTAGCGCAATTTCGACCACTCTTGAGCCGCAACCACCTCCGAAATTTTTATCTCGACAGGACCAAACTCCACGGAAAGTGCCAACCACCACCCCACGTTGGACAGCACCACTCGAGACTGCCTAATATGACACTTTTTATCCTCACCGAGACAAGTGCCGGTTATGCGCTTCTTAAAGCTAAAGACAAGAAGCTGCTCAAGCGGGACGACATCGCTACTGATATTGAGACTGCAGAGGGTGCGTGCAGCCTGTAAGTAGCTTCCAGTGCTCTCGAATTATCTCCTTGAAAATATTCAGGGGTTGTATGCGAGTTCAATTGCTTACTAGAATGTTTTGTATAGGTTGAAACTGAAGCAATTCGTCAAATACGAAAATGCAGCCACCGCTCTAAACGAAGCCGCAGCTATTACAGAAGGAAAAGTCACACCGATGCTATCATCTCTTCTGGATACCCTTAAAGATGAGAAGAAGGTCTCTCTTGCAGTAGCTGACCCGAAATTGGGAAATGCGATCAATAAGTTGCCAGGACTATCTCTCTCTCCAGTGTCAGATTCTTCAACAGCAGACCTCTACCGTGGCATACGAACCCACCTTACCTCTCTCATCCCAGGCCTCCTTCCATCTGATGTCAACACCATGTCTCTCGGTCTCTCACACTCTCTATCCCGCCACAAGGTAAAATTCTCCCCGGATAAAGTCGACACAATGATCATCCACGCCATCGGTCTGCTCGACGACCTTGACAAAGAGCTCAACACCTACGCTATGCGCACCAAGGAATGGTACGGCTGGCACTTCCCAGAGATGGCTAAAATCATCAACGACAACCTTGCCTACGCACGCGTCATTCTCGAAATGGGCATGCGCACAAGCGCGCACTCAGCCGACCTCTCCGGAATCCTGCCCGAAGAGATCGAAACCGCCATCAAAGCCGCCGCCGAGGTATCCATGGGGACCGAGATCACGAGAGAGGACCTCGAAAACATCCGCGCTCTCGCCGAGCAAGTCGTCGACTTCACACTGTACCGGCAACAGCTATCCTCGTACCTCTCCGCCCGCATGCAGGCCATCGCGCCCAACCTGACCGCACTGGTCGGCGAGCTCGTCGGCGCCCGCCTGATCGCACACGCCGGCTCGCTCACGAACCTGGCCAAGAGCGCCAGCTCCACGATCCAGATCCTCGGCGCGGAAAAGGCGCTCTTCCGCGCGCTGAAGACGAAGCACGACACCCCAAAGTACGGCCTCATCTACCACGCCTCACTGATCGGCCAGGCAACCGGCCGCAACAAGGGCAAGGTCGCGCGCATGCTCGCGAACAGAGCCGCGCTCAGTCTACGCGTCGACTCGCAGGCCGACTGGAGCGCGGGCCGCGAGGCCAGCGGCGACGCCGCTGAGCCCACAGACGAGGAGAGGGCCGCGTATGGCACGGCGGCGCGGGTCGGGATCGAGCGCAGGCTGCGCGTGCTTGAGGGCAAGCCGCTAAGGGCGACGGGCACGGGGATGGGGCCCGCGGGGGCCGGGCCGGGGAAATGGGAGGTCAAGGAAGCGCGGAAGTACAACCCCGACGCGGACGGGCTGGCGGGCGACGAGCCGGTGGCGGCGAAGAAGGCGGTTGCGGCGAAGACGAACGGGACCTTGAATGGGGATGTAAGGATGATTGAAGAGGTCGACAGCGAGGACGAGTCCGAGTCCGATGACGATGATGAGGCGGAGGCCGGCGCGGAGCAGGCGACGCCTAAGGCGGCGAAGAAAGCGGATGGCGAACTCGGCAAGGCGGAGCGCAAGGCGCTGAAGGCGGCGGAGAAGGAGGCTAAGCGCACGCGGAAGGCGGCGCGGGCTGCGAAGCGGGAGGCCAAGGCTACGAAGAAGGAGGCGAAGAAGCGGAAAGCCAAAGCCGCTTTAGAGCCCGCGGAGGGGAAGAAGAGGAAGCGGGATGATGAAGGGGAGAAAGGGGAGAAGAAGAAAAAGAAGAAGAGCAAGGATTAGAATGATGTTGGTCGCTGCTGTTGTTGTTGCTGCTGTTACTGTGGATTTTCGTGTTCGTGACCGGATCTATGTGTGGAAGGGTTTATATTTGTCTGTCAAAATGGGCACCGGCGTTTGCGGACGAAGGGCTCTGCTTGTATCATTCCCACGGCGCTTGTTTGGCTTGGGTTTCTGGGTTGGCGCATTTTATCGTCGCGGTCGCTATACACCATGTCCTTCTCGGAAACGCCGCCGTATGTAGAGCGCAATCGGTTGGAACCGTTCCGATCGATGATAGTCAGGTGGAGGGAGAAAATGACATGGAGATAATCTCGCCGGTCGTGCTATATAAACATCAATTACCGTGTCATGTACGAGCAGCAGACTCTACACTCTGAATGATCTTATATCTCCAAACGCTTCTCGCTCCCCTCTTCCCATCACCGTTGCCCCTCCACCGTTTTCTCCACCCCCTCCATCTCCTCCGCCTCTACCCCCGCCCCCGCCCCCGCCCCCGCCTGTCCCGAACCACCACCCGCATACCCCAGCACGTCCGCCACAGTCTCCAATATCTCCATCAGCTCCTCTTCGCCGAACCGCGTGCTCGCCTCCTCGATAATGACCTCCAGCTCCGCCAAGTTCTTCGGCCGCAGATTGAACAGCATCACGTATTCCGCCTTCGTGATGCGATATTTAGGCGCCAGCCGCGCGAAGAGCGAGGACGACGAGGTGAGGGCCGAGGCGTTGTAGGGGTCCGTCAGGGGGGCGTTGGGGCGGCGGAGGTAGGTCAGGGTCTGCGGGCGGGTTAGGCATCCTGCAACGCCAATGCTGGGATCGGGATATGGCTGCGGAGAGATGGTGGGAGGGGAGTGGAGAGCTTGGAGAGGGAAGGGGGAAGGGGAAGGAAGGGGAAAAGGGGGGACGGCCTACGTCTTTCATGATGATCTTGAGATTGTCCGGTTTCTTCCGCGCGCGCCCTTCACCGTCTGCACCGCTGTATTCGGCGTCTAGCTCTAGGAGGTGCGTGAGGACTTCGTAGTTTGTTAGGACGGCGGATTGGGATTCCAGAATCTGGGGTTAATGTTGATTAGCACAAGCTGAGGACTCGTCTGGGGCTAGGTGGCCTGACCTTCATTTTTTTTAAATAAGATTTATCGAATTGCGCCTTTATGTAGGGCTTGAGAACGGAGAAGATCGATGAGATTGTCCCCGATTCTGTAAAATAACATCAGGCTAGAGAATTTGATTGTAGGAAGGCGAAGTGACATAAGTAGCTAAAGGAAGGGATTTTGGAGTGTAAGGATGTAGAGGTTAAGGAGTTGGCGGAAAGAATGGGTGTAGAGGATAGGCAGAGAGTATTTTATATACTAATGAAAATGGTTTATTTCGAAAGTTGGAATGTGACTTTTTAAAGCACCGAAAAAGACTTTGATATTTATTTACTAGCCAAAACACATACGATACAGTTTACTACCGGGTTCAAAACCGAGATAGGGTAAAAACGAAGAATAAACTTGAAGGTATTGAAACAAGGAGTCTCACCAGCATTCGAAGTTTGGGGTTATTGGTTATCTCATAAATCGGACCCTCCGTGGATCGTTGGGGCGCACGGACGTTCGTACTGCTCCTTATCCAACTGTCCACGGAGGGCTCTGAATATTTTAAAAATCAAAATTTATCCTTTTTTACAAGCCCCGTCCCAACCATAATGGTTATTATATATTTTATTATTATATTGGATTCTTTAGGTAATTGTATCTTTATAAATATATACTATATCCCTATATTTAGAATACTAAGAGGCGAGATATATCTTAAAGCACGATACCTTTCCGGAAAATTCTGACCGACAGACACCCGCGGGCAAAAATACTTAGTAAGGGGGGTGTACGCGAAGTAGTTAACTCCCAACCCTTTTTGAAAAAAAATTAATAACTAATAGCTCAAGGGTGCCCTCCTCCCTCTCCTCCAGCTCCTCCATCATCCAGTCCCGACCATATCTATCCTTTCCGTATGACGATGGAGATCAAGTTATTTCCCTACTTGCACCGTACCTCCACAGTCGCTTTTCCATTACCCATTATGTCTACATGACGTGCAACTCGGACCCCTTCGTTCTCATCAAGCAGATTATGAAGGTTAAATTTGGCTGTGTATGTGTTAGGGTGGTCCCAGCCAAACGCTTTCACCTCGCGCTCTAGCTGCTGCCTGTAGATTTCCTTGGCTTCCGCATGCCTCCTCTGCATTAAAATCGTCAACGCAAGATTGCTCATGAGTGCCAGTGTATCAGGGTGTTCCGGGCCCAGCACCTTTTCACTTACCGCAAGCGCCAGCCAGTATAACCTCTCGGCAACCGCTTTGCTCCCCTCGCATCGCAGCACTCTTGCAAGGCAATACATGCTCCGCCGGGTGTCAAGATGATCGGGACCTAGTATTTCCTTTCTCCGCTCCAGTACATGCCAGTGCGTCTCCTTGGCTTCCTGCAATTTTTCCTCCTCTAGTCCTAGCACGTTTTGTTCCATGCTCCTCAAGATGACTAGGTCCACCGAGTTGGGAACGCTTTGATCTAGCGTCTGCTGGCGTGTCTTCCCAGCTCCCTCCTGCTTGCTTCGACGCCCTAGAATCGGTGCGTCTTTCCTCCTGCTGGCTGGGCTATTCGGGCGGTTGATTCCCAGTATGTTTTCTAGTGGCTCAAGTTTCCACCGGTCATACAGGTCGGATAGTTTTCGCTTCTGCACAACCGCCGCTAGGCTTCTGCGGTTCTCTAATGTACTGCCACCATCTGGCCCATACATTTGCTCTGTAGTCGTTACTACCCGACGATACAGCTCCTCGGCCTCCTTATACTGTCCCTGCTTCTCTAAACTCTCAGCCAGGAAAATGACACTAACTACAGTGTCAATGTCATCCTTGCCGAGCGTCTTCTCCTTGCCTGCCAATGACTGCCGATGTAGCATCTCCGCTATCTTGTACTCTCCTTCGCGGTCGTATTCCCTGGCGAGCTCTTCCACCCCCCGGCCGTCTTCAATGACTTCGGCCCGCCGTAGCGCATATGACAGCTCAGTCTCGTAGTGCCCTTTTATATAGACGTGTGCACCAGAAGCAGAGTTATCTGCGGTCTCGGAAGGCAGAGGATTAAACCCATAAGTCCTCCCATTCGCTGTTACGATGCCCTTGTCTTTGTCAATTGCAATCCCAGATTCCTCATGAAGACATGTCCTAACTATCGGGTTGTCGATCGCGTTAAGAATATCTCGTCGTGTGCGTATGCTTGGAACAATCTTGTAGAGGGCGAGGAGTACTTCCAACCACCCGACCACTAGCTCGCTGTCACTTTGATTTGTGCATTTGTATCCATGCCTATCGATAACAAACTTAACGCCCGCTCTATTCATTTCCGACAAGTGTATCATGAATGGTTCTATATCAGCGAGTGGACCTGGCCGAGATCGATTAAGGGTGAATTCTGCTACCTCAAAAAGGACCCAGAGGCGAGGCTCAAACTTGGGGAACTGCCATGTAAAGGTACAATCTCGTACAAGCGTGGGAATCCTCTTTAGAGCTCTTTTAAAGTACTGCCGTTGTATTTCAGTGCGTTCCTGCTGCGGCATACACGTCCAGTCCACCCAGAAATAAGACACATGAGACCAGAATCCAATGCGAAGTCGCTCTTGTAACAGTCGCAAATCCTCGCCTTGGGGATCGGGGTGTTCCGGTTTATGCCAGTAGTGGCTAATAAAGATACAATCCAGTTGATTTGCAAATTTGTCTTCAACGGGCAGGAGAATGTATTCTTCCAAGCGATCTAGATCCCATTTCTGGAAAACACTTTGACGCATGAATGATTCACGAAGCTGAAAAAACCAGAATTGATGATCCTTAAGTCCAAGGAGTTCATCTAGAAAATTAACACTCCTTAGGACCAGGGAGTGTCTCTCGATCGCCTGCTGTTTGCCATAGCCAGGGTCTGTTCCCTGGTAATCAATGGACTTCCATGCTGCAACGCTACGTTCGACTAGAGAGCGGAATGGTTGGGAGGCCACGGATCCTACTTTCCCTCCGAGCAGTGATTAATGCACACTCCTTCTAATCTCATATTGTGAAGGGTGAATACCTGGGCCAGGATTTGGATCTGCTACAGTTGAGGATCTTGATGTGCTAAGAAAATGTGTTAGTGCTTGCTTGGGTCCTGGCCGGTGACACACGACAGGCATTATTCTTACAGTGCCGTTTCCGTAGCATGGTTCTGAGATGGGTTAGGCACCGCTGTTCTCTCTGTCTCAATGGTATAATAAGGAGGTATAATCGCGGGAGCCGATAGGGGATGCCGGGTAGTCTCTGCGAGTCTAAGTGCTGTTGCAGCAGCGACTTCGGGACCTGCGGTTGTAACTCCAGTCACTGAGTGATGCATGCCAAGCAGTTGCGAAGTGGTCACCGATCTGGTTGTTGTGAACGGATCGGCTGGTATAGGTAAGCCATGTTTAGCTGCAAGAGCTTGTCGTAGCTCTAGTGTGTCTGCTCTTTGCTTCCGCGTCTCATATAGGTTGTTCTGCTTCTGCATCTCCTGCAAGTCGTTCCGGATGCTTAGGGTGATCTGATGTGCTTCGCCGAGTACTCTCTTGCTGACGTCCAGCGCCGTACGGTGCATTGAACAGGCGTCCTGAAGCTTGCCTTGCATCTTGTACACATTCCCAATGTTGCTCAGCGCTCGTATCGTGAGCTGATGCTCCAGACCAAACGCCTCCTCGCACCGCAGCAACTCCTCCTCGAGCAGCTCTCTGGCTTCCTCGTACTTGCGCAAGTTGAAAAGCTCCTCACAGATAGCATCAATGGCCGCAAACGTATCGGGGTGGCTAGGTCCTAGCACCTTCTCCCTCAGCGGTAGCAACTGCCGGAAAACTTGCTCAGCGTCTCTAAAGCTTCCCCCGACGTGGAGCGCCAGTCCAAGGTCAAACATTCTTGATAATGAGTCAGGATGCTCCGGACCTAGTACCGTCCTGCTCCTTTCCAACACTTGCCGGCTCACCTCCGTGGCTTCCGCAAGCTTGCCTTGCTTCATCAGTACTGTGGCGCGATTATGCATCCTCGTCAAATCCCCAAGGCCCTCATTGGGTCGACTTTGCGGAGGCTGGGCTTTTGAAGAGGACGACCCCATTTTTTAGAACGGCGTGTGCGCGGTGGGAGATATACCACGAGGAAGCCGGACAGTGATAGAGGCGTAAAGGAAAAGCTAAGCTTTGTCACGCTTGTTGTTCCTCTGCAGCTGCTAGACCGTAAAACCTGACGGAGGTGGGAAAGCAGACATTTGATACGAGATTGCGCAAACCACTGCTGAGGGGTTTAGGTCGATGGTGGTGCTGACAACACGAAGCGAGAGAAAATGTCAAGAGTACAAGAAAGGGACTCGAGGAGCATGAGGGCCATATTTATGCAGCGCGCAAGGCCGATAGGCAGGGCTGACAAGCGCGGGGGCCCAGTGACGGCGCTATACCTTAAATCCTGCAGGTGCGACAGCGTGCCCATTAAAATTGGATGGATACTCCGTAACCGCCGTGGCGGTCTCCTGGCCATCTGCAGAATAGCTATCTCCAAGACTCCTGTCTCAGCTCTTCCTTGATTAGCTCAATATATGCCAGGGCCTCCTTGTCGGACAAGGATTAATAGAATCTTTGTGTGAGTTTTGCTGTCCTCTTGTGACCAGCGGCTATGTTTCCTAGAGCTCGAGGGTTTATCATCGTTGTTGCTTTGATATTCTCCGTCATCATGACCATTGCTTGAATACCCCTGCCATCGCCTTTGGTGTCACCATCGTTAGCACGAGCTTTCATCACCAACATCACTGTCGCTTGACTGGTCGTCATCCCGCGGTTCTGACTGGTCTCTCTGGTAGCCAGCCGTGTTGAAAGGATAATGCATAAAACACGCGAGGAAGGGAGCTGAAGAAACGCCATATTTGATGAGAGCGGATGAATGGCGATGTCAGGTAGCTGTAGCTGGGACTGCCCAGGTGATGCGCTCTTTGCAGAAGGCGATGGCTTTGCTTCCAGCGTCGCATGTGGAGGGTAGTTGGACGGGAAAAGACCCTCGGTATTTGATCATAAAGCCCGAACTCTGCCGCGATCGCATGGACTCTCACGCCTGCGTGAGCGACCTAGGCTTGTGGTCGACTTTGGTTGCTCATTGCTTGGGAAACGGCGGTCGCGCCCACCGCGCCCTTCACTGCTCTCGTCGCTGCTGCCGTTGTTGCTGCCGTCGCCGTGGCGTATCTGCGCTCCTAACATAGGTTTCGGGGCCGGAGGATGGTTGGAGAGCGGCCTTCCGCGGAACGGAGATGGCTTTTATTGCCTCGCAGAGTATGCAGCTGCCTCGATGCCTTATTCGGCGTTCGACTGCGCCGCTTGTGGCTAACAGGATTTGCGGGCGGAGGGAGTTTCCGCTTGCAACGTGCCGCACGTTGTGCGATTGTCTCTGTCGTTGTCCTCGCCATCGCCATCGCTATCGCCGTTGCTGCTCGCGTTTTCGAGTGTAGGAAATTCGCCTTGCCGCTATTAGACAGGACGGACGCACTTGCAATAGCGTATACTCACCCTGCCTCTTCGCCTTCTTCTCCATCGGCGTAGCTGCTGGCATCTTACGTTGACTGGTCGATGAAGCAGACCGCGCCTCTCCATTAATCTCTAAAATTATGTCATCGCCTTCAATAGCACCGCTAAATTCGGTATTCGTCATTGACACTTCGTCGACGAATTACACGGTTTTCTTCGCTTTGCCATCGCAGCTCGTTCGGGGTAGTAAATTGCCCACAGTGGACTTGGGCGGCGTTGATATGGGCTCGCGACTTGGGAGTAGACTAACTAGAATGTCCACTCCTTCGACCATCTCAGAGTCGATAGCATCCTCCATGCCTGCAGGAGGGCAACCCTCGCTGAGAGACTCCGCAGCCAACGTACCTGCACCCTCTAGTTGAGTGTTCGTCTGCGTACCTGTATCGTCTTCGCGCGGGCAATGCTCGGCTTCGTCGTGTGTATCAGTGTCTGGTTCGGTTTGGTCGTCATCCATGACGACTGCATTCTCTACGCAATGTTAGACATACATAATGTGCGCGAGCTGCTATGCCGATTGGAACAAGGCACTTGCCTCGACTGCTACCCTCAGCGGTAGCGGGCTAAGTCGAGCTGTCATTGTTGCTCTCAATGCAAAGCTCCAAGGAACCCGCTTTGCTTGGACCCGACGCTTTCCCGTTCGCCCAGGGAAGAGAACTCGTCGTCACCAACAACACCACCACCTCCCCCACCTCCATTGCCGCCGCCGTCTTCACCGATTTCATCGTTGATTTGGCTGTCTACGTGTGCGTTAGTCATCATACAAGGCCAGCTTAAACAAATCATTGCTTCGTCAGCTATAAGGAAGCGTACCTAAGCATGTCAAATCCACAGTTTCAGGCCTATGGGACGTGGGTTAAGCCCCCCTCTATCCTTCGATTTACGGTTCAATCCTAGCTCATTCCCCTGAATCTGGCCAATGTCGTGCCATTTATCTGTGGTAAACGGTATATTCTCGGGGTTGTAATGTCAGGAGGTTAGCTTTAACTTAAGAGGACCATTATAAGGCATAAACTGAGAGTGCGGGTGCGTTTATAGGACGCGAAAAGTATCGAAAGACTTTGCCATCACTGCTTTCGTCGCTACTACCTCAAAGGAGTCCTGGTGGTGCGAGAGAACAGTGGGAACAGAGGGATTTAAGTAGGCGGAGGGTCCACGCTCAAGAAGCAGTCACCGCACCGAGTCTCGGGGAGCTCGCATAAATGATGTTTAGCGCTTAGCAGGGAGCAACCTGTACGAGACCGCCTTCAAAACGCGTTCCATACCAGAATACCAGGTTAGCGTTAAT
>Ga0307515_10023671_pt1 | contig 10747 bp, 11 predicted proteins | sample 17_EM_MG_FD_194513 | JGI IMG/M metagenome (GOLD analysis project Ga0307515, IMG submission 194513) | Populus trichocarpa ectomycorrhiza microbial communities from riparian zone in the Pacific Northwest, United States - 17_EM | ecosystem: Host-associated > Plants > Roots > Unclassified | place...
TTGAGGGGATCTTCTTCCTGTATTATACTAGCTGGAATCTGTTCCAGACTCTACCTGCTGCGGCAGCGGTTGGAACCGTTGCTTTCCTGAGCGGGAGCAGGGCGTTGACCGAGGTTCAGGAGCGACGACTGGCTGGATTGAGATAAATGTTGAGAGAAGAAGTGAATATAGACAATGTATCTTGGGATTATTCTTGGAGTCTGGGAATTCGTGGATGTTACCAACAAAAGCGACAGTGACAGGTTCATGGAAATGGAATGTTATAGTATTTTTCTGTCCCAATGATCTGGGGTAGAATACTGAATATAAAGATGCACAGTGCTGCCGAGTCGGTACACATCGATTCTCCGTCGTAAAATCTAAGGGAAATGACAGGAATAAGGCTGCTGGGTATCTAGAGTTAAAATTCCTAAAGAGTAAGCTTGTAAGAGACCAATCAAGATGTAACGTTTATCAACCGTATATCTGTCTACATAGGTGTGGATTTATTTGATCGAAATTCCATTCTCGCTTCGCTATATCCCTTGACACGGCAGCGTCCAACGAGAAAGTGGTCTGTGCGCGAACACTGTCTCTAAAACTACGCGTGCATCCATGTAGAATTCAATCATCAATTCCACTACCGCCATGCCTTCTAATCGTACTAAAATTGATGCAGACCTTGTTTAGAAGACTCGATACAATATTCCTCCAAATCGGATTGCAAAAAAACCCTGCCCCAAGCCCCAGCCATTGCCCAAATTCGAACCTCTCCATATTGACGATTGGCACGCCCATTGCTCACCGAATATCTGATTATGGGCACGGGCCACCATCTCGTTGGACGCAAATTGCCGTGTCAAAGGATAAAGACCCTGAACAACAGGCGACGGCTGAACTCAGCCTCATGACTTCCCCCCTGCACAGTGAGGCTGCGTGCCTCATCAAATTTCCTTCGCTGGCAGTTTGTATCTTCTCATCTATTACGGCAACCTGACCTTATGCGTATGGCTTAAATAACCCTAATTGCATGCGGCATAACATATTTCTAGATTGTGTTTATTGGACTTTCTGTAGGTGCACGCTTGAGAGTTTCATAGCTATTAGGCTGACAGCTTTTAGGAAAGCCTGACATCTTGATTCAAACCTCTCTATTACAGAAATGGCAGAGAGGCTAGATCGTCCCCAAAATCTCCTTCCACCCTTACAAATCATAGACTACTCATCTCTGGACAAGCCTGACAACTATCGAATCTCACCAATCACTCCCACTTCAGTAGAGAATAAGAAAGAGGACTCAGTTTTCGAGGATTGGTCTGGCAGAGGCTCTCATGTCGACTTCACCGCTGATGAAACCGTACCACTAGTTCAAGGGCGGTTTCTCGGTCATGGAGTGAACGGCGGCGTCTGGGAAACACATTGCAAAGGTGTTGCGCTGGCATGGAAGAGAAAGTACTGCCGCCGTAAGATTGGGAATGCTGAAAGGAAGGAGATAACGATTTTGAAGAAACTCAGCCACAATCACATCGTCAAATTGGTTGGTACTTATACGTATCGTCAATTCCTAGGATTGCTGCTGTGGCCGGTTGCTGTATGTGACATGGCCACTTTCTTCGAAGATTTTGAGACGGTGTTAGGAGAAAACTGCACAACCAATGATGAACGGAGTGCGCGCCTTACGGCATTGGGCCTCCCTTGTGAATCGCAGGCCTCCCTCCACTCTCACGGCCGCGAGTTTTTGTACTCAAAAATCGGCTGCCTCACTAGCGCGATTGCTTACCTTCATGAACAAAAAGTTCGTCACAAGGATCTCAAACCGTCAAATGTACTTTTATCTCGTAATAATCTCTGGGTCACTGATTTCGGGACTTCCACGGATTTCTCACTACTTTCGACAAGTGCTACAGAGAACGGAGAGCGGGGCACACCGAAATATTTCGCACCCGAGGTCGCAGCATTCAAACGTAATGGCCGATCGGCAGACATTTTCTCACTTGGATGCATATTTCTGGAAATTTTAACGGCAGTAAAATATGGAACTCCGGGGTCTATTAGGATGTCTCGTCCAGCCATGGACGGCTCATTCCAAAGCAATCTCAACAGAAGACAACAGTGGCTACAAATGCTCAACGCAGGGTCACCCAGTCATAAGCACCTTCTATGTGAAATTGAGAATATGCTGCATATAGACCCTCGGAAAAGGCCCACCGCTTTTGAGCTGAAGAGCCGTTTGGCATTTATTGACCAATTCAGACTACCGCATGAAACGACAAGAATTTTCGGATCCTGCTGCGCAACTTCGTTCCTCACTACCCAAGAGCATGCGGATGAGTTAGAGTCATTACGCACAAGTGCGCACATCAGGATCACCTCGTTACGGGAGCGGATCGATACGTTGCAGGCTGAAGCCAGGAAAATGCGTGATGAGCAGGAACTCCATATGCAGATGTGCCAAAGTTCAAGTATAAGAGGCGAAGAGGAGCCTTCGGAGCTTCAAGGGGGGAACTTTGCGCGCACGCAGTCTGCGACGAGTGACGTGTTTGACGTACCAGCAATAAAGTCATGGATTAGCAGATCCCCATCAACAACATGCATAGGGGAGGTAGCGTACTACTGGTCTCTTTTCAATCCACTTTCGAACGACAAAGGATTCATAACGGAACTCGCAGCCAACAGTGTCTTTTACAAAAGCAAGCTCAGTCCTCAGGTTGTGGACAGGTTGTGGAGAAATATTGATATACATAATATGCCGATGTTAGACTTTACACAGTTTTGCGTCGTGATGCACTGGCTCTTTGGTCTAATTGCGATGGTATGTCCTTATGCCCTCTATCCCTTGGAAGGCTTTATATTCAACCTAGCTTCTGGGTTTTGCCAGCCTGCACTGTGTGTAGGATTTTGGATGGTTTTCTGTGAAGGCTTACACTAGGGGTTTCCGAATAGGTTGACTATAAAGTCCCAGGCAATATTCACCAACTTGTGTCGGCAATCGAAGATGATCGTGCATTCCCTCCGAACGAAGACATAAGGCAAACACCTCAAATTTCCGTAGATAGGCTCATAACTGCTTTGAAAATAGCCATCTTATCCTCGCGAATTGCTGAAGGCGGAGACGAATTCTCAGTGACTGTCTAAGCGGCTTCATTCACATTCCGTATGGAGGCCTATATCATCTAGAGTTCAACCTCGCCATCTTCGCCGCTTCTTCACTTAACACAATCATACCAATTAGAGCCCTTGGGCTCCCATCGAACCATTATATCGCAGACCGTCAAGTCCTTAGCCTGCAAGGCACAGACCACGCATTCTCATCCGATTTAAAAGGGCGAAAACCAATCGAGGGTGACACAAAAACGCCCTGCGTCGCAAACTAAAACGGGTGAATCCTATGTTGAAACCCTGTGTGAAACCTGCAGCTTTCCCATTCAATAAAAAAACAACCTGTCCAAAATAGAAATATAGCGACTGGCACCCTACCAATCCATCAAGACCATCCTTGTTGTGCTCCCTGCGCTGGCTGTCCCGGCCTGGGGAACACCGGCACCGTCTCGAGTTGGTCGAGTCCCATGCCTCCCATCGTACCCTGTGTGGTATTCTGCCACCCCTGCCCAGTCTGCTGGTTCACGAAGGCGCTTTGCCGGAAAGGATTCGTGCTCCCCGTCGGGTTAGGTGTTAAGCCGCTTTGTGGGGAGGGCGTGTGCTGTTGTGGGGAGCCATGTCGCGCGAAGGGATTTGTGCCTGCAGGGGCCGACTGCATTGATTGTAAGCCTTGTTGCTGCTGCTGTTGGGGCTGCGGCGCAAATGGAGAAGTTGACTGAGGTGTTAGGGCCGAGGGTGTCGTGGTGAAGGGTGAGGATGATATGCCGGGGGATTGATTTGAGGTTTGCTTGGCGAAGGGGTTGGTAGGAGAGCGCGCGATGGGGGAGGCGATTGGGGGATTGCTGAGTAACTTGGGCTCTGCGTTCGGTTGATTAGGCATTATAGAGTTGCGGAAAGGATTTGTAGATTGTGCCTGGATTGAATCCGCCATTGGGGCAAGACTGTTGAATTGTTGCGTAGGCTGCTGAGGAAAGTTGGCAACGCCATTTTGCGGGATGCTTGATAATGAAGTATTTTGCGGATTAAAGGGCTGAGGTGTGTAGCCGCCGAAACCAGCGCTTGTGAAATTCTGTTGGATTTGCTGTGGTAGCTGTGGTTGTTGTGGTTGGCCGAACGGGTTGCCAGCCTGGCCACTTGGAGGGCTGAAAGCTTGTTGCTGCTGCGGCTGGAAACCCATATTTTGAACTGGCATTTGATATCCAGTTTGCGTAACACCCGTTTGCTGAGGGTATTGTTGAAACTGTTGGGTTTGCTGAGCCATTGGTTGCTGGTTCTGTTCAATAGATTCGAAAAAATCGATCAAATCTGGAGCCGGACCTTTTGGCTCTTGCTTCGCAGGCGTTGACAATGTTTGCTTTGGGGATGGAAAGCTCTGTCCCGCAGATGTCTTTGATACCGCCAACTTTGAGTCGGCAAATGACTTGCTAGTTCCATTCGCGCTCTTCCCGTTATTCTTCTTGGCTTCCCTCTCAGCAAGATACTGACGTCGGTTCACCTCGAAGTCTTTGTCGTTGAGATACTCTTCTAATGATGCAGCTAGGCTCGTTGGAGCATGCTTGATTTTAGGAATTTCGAGCCTGGTGGAGTGTTCGTGCATTCTGGCTACGCTCAGATACTGGACGACCATGTCAGTCTGTTTAACGAATGTACGGTATATGTTTAAAGCCCGCGTGGCGTCCGGATGAGACATTTCGAAGTAGTGTTCTTTGACCGGTTAATTATTGCTTGTATGGGATATTGTCAAATACTAACCTAGCACGTTGATAGTGCCTTCGTTCATGACATGGAAAAGTACAAGCAAATCCATGGTAAGTAAACGGAAGGCGGTTAACGTGATTTCGTTCTCGGGATCTTCTGTAAGGAGCTGAGGGAAATTAGCCAAAGACCGGAGAGGGTTTTGTTCCAAAGGCAAAATACCTCGCATCTCAAGAGCATTTTGATCTGGGTCTGAACACTTTCTGTTTCTCGAAGAAGCCCTTTATCAACGGTAAGCCGTTTGAGGCGACCTTCTCCGCCGCGGACGTAATCAACCTTCGTAGAACCATATTGTACCGCTCGCTCAAGGAGATACTCGGAGTAGGTACGAATATTTCGACCTTGTGTTTGAACTGGTTTCCCATGCAGAGTTAGCACGGAATCTATGAGGTTGCCTACCCGGATCCAGATATCATTACTGGCTCGCATATTATTTTGTGGCTAGGAATGGTCGGAATATATGGAAGAAAGACAGAATCCTTCACCGGTATTACGCCTTTCCCACTACCCAACATTCAAGTGTATTGGCTCCATCTCAATCGGGCCAACAGTGTTATGAATATATAAAGACATACCCTCGGTAAAGCTATTAATCGCAAGCTTGCGATGCGGGTGTTGCGCGAGAAATTTGAGTGTGACATCTGGCTCTCCCTCCCGAATCATGAGGTGGACAATAATGAGAGCTTTGAAGACTATCGTCCATGTTGAGTCTCGCAATCTGTTCGTAAGGGCTCTAAAGATCTCCGCGACGCCGGCTTCACCAGCATGGGTGGCTATAAGGATATGTTCAACATATTTGGATTTGGGGGCCGCAAGCTAGGAGACGGTCGGTCAGTCTGTGGCTGCGGTATCGAGTCTGCAAAGGTGTTGTCTCAGATTCTTTTAATATCCTCACCTTGATCTTCGTACCGCCTTTCACTGATTTTTCGAAGGAGCTCGCCATCTGTCCTCGAGGGGGCAAGCGGCGTATTTATTTAGGCTTCGGGTTGTGTTCTGGCGGGCTTTATCACGACATAGCGATGTAGAACAATGGGAATAATATCAGCGTACGAATAGCTCCAAGAATAGGAAGAAGTGACCGCCCCTCGAACGAGAGCGAAACGTTTGTGGTGGTGCTGTGTTGTACGATGAGTGAACCGCCGCTGTCCGGAAGATCCCACCTGCAAATTGGCCAGCTCCACGATGACGCTTCCCGCGCAAATGCAGTTCACAAGCCTCTCATCCCACCACGAAAAATTCACGAACACCCCCACCATGGCTTCGTCACCTACGCCGTCTGAGCGCGAAAAAGCGGATGAAGAGCTCAAAGCTAAAGAAGCTGCAGAGCAAGCTACTCTTCCCTACAAGTGGACTCAAACAATCGGAGACCTCGATGTTGCCGTGCCTGTCCCCGCCAATATCAAAGGTCGTGATTTAGAAGTCAGATTCACTAAGACAAAGCTTAAGGTCGCCATCAAGGGCCAGGATCCTATAATAGATGTATACCCGTGTCATTCTATCAGAGCTTCTTATCTAACGAACTCTCAGGGAGACCTTCCACATTCCATCCACGTCGATGAATCTACTTGGACCCTCGAGACCGTACCCAACGGGAAGGAAGTGAGCATTCACCTCGACAAGGTTAATAAGATGGAGTGGTGGGCGCACGTCATAACATCAGCACCGAAAATCGATACTTCCAAAATTTCTCCAGAAAATAGCAAGTTGAGTGATCTAGATGGTGAAACTAGGAGCATGGTCGAGAAGATGATGTTCGACCAGCGACAAAAGGAGTTAGGGAAGCCTACAAGCGATGAGCAGAAGAAGATGGACCTGCTGGCTCAGTTTCAGAAGCAACACCCAGGTATGATCTAACTTGTGAATGGCTTCTTGTGTGAATTCCACTAACCACGTCTGCAGAGATGGATTTCTCTAACGCTAAGATCGGTTAAATCAAGTCCTGGATGACGGAATCAGGCTACAACAGGAGCATGGAATTTTTGTTAACTTTACAGCTATGGATCCCCCAAAAAAAGCGAAAAATATATGTTCAAAATGTATATTTAAATTTTTCAGGTGTGTGTATGCCAAATCAATTACCCAAGGAGCAGCGTTCCTTAAATGCCCTTCATCGTGTAGCTTGAATTAGGCTCCTAGGGTAAATTGCTTGTATGATACCTTCAATCCCCTCTGTGACAGGTGTAGAGACTCGTGAGGGCATCCCGGACAGGCACTGGAAATAGAGACTAGGAAAAGCTCGATCTGGTGAGATCCCAGATGCCTTGGAGCACACACTAAAATGTAGAGACTTGTTGCAAATAGCCCTTGTCACCCGAATACATGTCGTTATCCATGGGAAGAGGTCTCCCGAAAGCGCAGCAATAGCATGCCTTTGTTTACATATGGAAACAGGCGACAATTCCATGCTTGGCTTTCCTATCTCAAGCTTTTCAAGGGACCCTGCTGTAGTCGAAGCAAACGGCTGGTGCGAGACTATCGAAATAGCGCCCCACTAAGCTATCGCCAACAGTAAGCAAGTTTGATTATCCAGGAAACCGAAAGCGACTAAACTTTCTATAACCACAAGTCTTACAAGGTAAATATTATACAGAGAATAGCGGGGGTTAGGAAACCAAGATGCTATTACAGATATACAAGTGTGAGGATAACAGAATCTTGACTTTTGACGCCGACTCGACTTGGAGTCTCTGGAAGTTGTGTAGGCCATCTACGTTGTAACATAGTCAGATAATACAGAATTACTCTTTCAATTCCAGGTGATACGTCTCAAGCTGTTCCTGAGTAAGTAAGTTTGGTGCTTTTACAAGCAAATCCTCACCCTTTCCACTCTTCGGGAAGGCAATGACATCTCTCACGGATTCTCTTCCCATCATAACAGCAATGAGCCTGTCAAATCCAAGAGCAATGCCAGCATGAGGCGGACATCCTGCGCGCAAAACATCAAGTAGATGCCGGAAGTCCTGAAGACGCTCCTCGCTCATTTTCAGAACATCTCGAAGGATATATTCTTGTACCTTTGCGTCATGGACACGCCGACTTCCGCCTCCAAGCTCTACACCATTAACAACAATGTCATAATGCTCGGCTTTAACAGCCAGAGGGTCAGTCAACAGTAGGTCAACGTCTTCTGGGGATTTTGGGGCCGTGAATGGGTGGTGAGTAGAAGATATTCCAGCCGTACCGCCTTGTCCTGGATTGGTGTCGTTCGTCGGAGAAAACAGCGGAAAATCAGTGATCCAGAGGAATTTGAAACCCTTTGGTGCTGGGATATACTTTCTAGCAACCGCCGCTTTATGCAAAGCTAAGCGCAAATTGCCTATAAGTGTGGATCCACCTGCAAAAGGAGCCTTCTTTCTAGCCTGAAGTACAACCAGGTCGCCATGTTTCAAATTCAGAATCTCCTCTACTTGCTCTGCAGCCTCAAAACCAAATGGCTGAAGGCCTTGTAGGGGCTGTTTCGAATCATAAACAAAAATCCCAGGCTGGCCTTCCGGGTTGTTAAGGAACGGAGCGGCTTCAGGACTGTCCATAAAATTGCTAATAAACTTTCGAGTTTCTTGAGGGTTGTCGGACACAGATAAGTTCATGACTTCAACCACAGGATCCAACAATGGGCCTATTTTACAAATGAGATCGACGGGAAGGTGGCCTATGCGATGAATCTAGGCCAGGTCAATCTTTATATCACAAGTTAATGCGGTTTGCTAACCTCCATTCCAAGCCGCAAATCAGGCTTATCTGACCCATATTGCGACATAGCATCATGATATGACATTCGAGGGAAATTAGACTCGGGGATTTTTTCGTCGATCATGGATATCCAGAGACGTCGTAAAATGATTTCAATTTGCTGCATTACATCTTCACCTTTCGCAAAAGACATTTCCAGGTCAATCTATTAACAACTTAGACTTCGAAATATGAGACATTGTTCACGTTCTTACCTGGGTAAACTCAGGCTGACGATCGGCTCTATGGTCTTCGTCACGGAAACAACGAGCAATTTGGAAGTATTTCGGGATCCCGCTGGCCATGAGTATTTGCTTGTACTGCTGCGGACTTTGCGGAAGAGCATAAGCCAATCCTTTAGTCCGTGTCGGTACAAGAAATTCTCGAGCGCCTTCGGGTGTTGATTTGAACAACAAGGGCGTTTCAATTTCTAGAAATTCTTCTTCTCGAAGTTGTTGTCTGCAAATATCTGCAACCTTGGCCCTGAAAAGCAAAGCATCGCGAATCTCTTTGTTGGTTCGTATTTGAAGATGGCGCTGTTCCGGAGGAAAAAAAGTCTCAGATGTAACAATGATGTCCTTCGGGAATTTATTGAGAGGTTGAATATCTATAAGGTCGACTTCAACGTTATTAATCATCTTTATTCCTGAGGTAAAATCGCCCTTCGCCGGTTTCCGAGCCTTCAGGACACCTCGAATGACAACAGGAGTGTGGGAATTCAAAGTCTTCAGTTTCGAATGAGCCGGTTTGTCTTGGCCATCCCCACTGTGCGCAAAAGAAATAAGTTGGACACTACAAGAGAGATCTTTGCTCTGTAATGGAAGGAAGGACATATGCTTTGAGATATCTTTACGCGTTCCAAGGTAGCCATGAAGTACCACTAATTTTCCAGGGCTTTCTCTTTCTAAGGCAGAGACCTCATGAGTAAGCCGGGGAAATTCAACTAATAAAATGAGCTCTCCATATAGGTAACATTGACTTGCGATAACGTACATGATTTTTTGAAGTCTTCAAGGATTTCAGATGCTGAGGAAGGCGCACTATGGTTAAGAGTTATTCTCGAAGAAGTGAATGCGCGCTTATTACCAAGGCACTGTCGTCCTAGATGGTATTGAATATTTCGTGGCCGATTTTGATTCAGAATTCCAGCAGCTCGAACGAATCTTGATATTTCGGCATAAGACCTCCATACTGAAACCCGCGATATGGCTACGGCAGAAAAAATCTGTGGCAACATTGTTCTCTAGAAACAGTGAAAGACGCTACACTGATGAGCAACAAGAGTTCACAGAATGTGCCAAGACTGTTACTAAGCGAAACTAACACCAATTCATTTTCTTGCGCACTTTTGCTTTCGACTTTCCTTTCCTCATCCTTCCAGTTTAAAACCTGTGAGTATCACATTTTTTACCTTCCAGTATTTGGCTAATAGTACTCTCGTAGATGATGAAAGTCTAGCGTGTAACCCGATGAGCTGTCCTCTTCTTCTGCCTTCAAACTCTCCCTTTACCGGGCTTAAGTGGTTTGACTGTGGAATTGGACGCAGCATGATATCGGCGTTCGGCACACCCCTCTTGTTACATTCACGAACGCGATGAAGGCATCTCTGAATAATCTGGAAGGTGTCTATTTTGCACTGATCTTCGGCGATCGGATATACCATACCACGGCCATGTACCGTTGCGATCGATTCTGTATATACATGAAGAACAAGAAAGTCCCATACCATTTTTTAACATTCGCAATGATACGGTTTCGTACAATTAATGAGATGCTCATGTTTGCCGGCATTACCTTATAGAGATTATGAGGTTGCCATCCTCTGTTTTCCAACAGCTGAGCGAGAGAGTAATACTAGCACTGTCAACAGCCTCGCTCCTTGAGGTAGCTCATGTTGCCTCTGCAATAAGAGTTGGACGGTAATAGCATTGGCACATTCTGGTTCAGACTGTTCTTGCTACCTCTGACTTTGGAATTCCTTGCCCAACGCAAAATTCGGGGATTTCTAACTATTCAGTATCCCATGTGCTCCTTTTATTGTGGCCCGTCTCTACCGAAGTATCTATAGCTTCTTATCGTGATGAAACCACCACAATGGGCCGCAAACGTTCTTCCAATGATGCAGACCTTCTTCAACCTGGAGTCAAATTATATATTAAATTTAGGCTTTATTATCATAATATTG
>Ga0307515_10023672_pt1 | contig 10746 bp, 7 predicted proteins | sample 17_EM_MG_FD_194513 | JGI IMG/M metagenome (GOLD analysis project Ga0307515, IMG submission 194513) | Populus trichocarpa ectomycorrhiza microbial communities from riparian zone in the Pacific Northwest, United States - 17_EM | ecosystem: Host-associated > Plants > Roots > Unclassified | place...
CAATTTTTCCACCAAATATTTTTTTTAAAAATAGCTGACAATGTGTGTCAGGTAAAGGTAAATGACTATCTAATCTTATTTTTTTTATTATTAACGTGGGTGTTCGGGTCAGCTTGCATGCACCTCGACTTATTTCACGAGCCTTAAAATTAACGATCATGTAAGCCTCCAATGACTATAATATTAGCAACCACAGGGCTCGAACCTGAGACCACAGGGGGAGCAAACCCCTTAGTCCCAAGCTCTTATCATGAGTCACTATCTAATCATGTTTGATAGTTGAAAAGTTAGGGTCTAATATTTAGGATTCAAAATACATAATTTTCAACTTGTTTTACTCAAAAATATCTTGAAATATCATAAAAAAATCTCAATAAACTTATTTTAAACTCTAAAAAAGCATATAATCACTCTAAAATCTAAAATCCAAAATCCAACCAAATAAAAAAACTTAACGGGTCCTGATCTACTGTTTACAACATGTTTAAAGAAAAACATCACCTTCATTGAACTCCTATCTCCAAGATGAACCCACTAACACCAATATCAGTTTTTTTAATAGTCGAAATGTGACTAACAACTTTTTTTTTAGGCTACTCTCTGTCCTCTCAAATTCTAAAGAATAAAATGTAAAACAAATGGAATTTAAGATTAAAACATAAAACTCTAAAAATAGGGATAAATAATGAAAAAGTAAAAAACTTTAGGACCAAATCGTAGTTTTATGCTCTTTAGACATTGAAAAAGAAAACAGAGTTGCGTGTTTTGTTTCCGTGTTAGATTTGGTCCATGTTATTTTAATTTTTTTAGTTGATAAAATTAAATTTTATTTTGCAAAATCAAGCATGAACTCAATGTTAGGATATTTTTTGACAACATAGCATGCAAACTATTAAAATTAAGTGAAAATAGTGTGGGAGGATGAAATTAAAAAAAAATATTTGTGATCGAAGTGGATATTTGTTCAAGGATCAAAAAATAAGGGGTCAGACTCAACTTTACTGTAATAATCCATATTGCAAATGAGTGTTGAGAAACAATAAAAGAAATAGTGAAATACATTGCTCTTTTATTTTATACTAGTCAATAGAACTACGCTTTGTCACGGGTCATATCAAAAGTATTTTTTTTGCAATGTAAAAAAATATACAGGTGTTGTTAATGCAGTTTAGTGTATCAAGAAAAATTTCAATGGTGAACTAAAACGTTGATGTTTGCACTTAATAAATTTTATTGAGAATTATAAACGTCAATACATGTAAAAAAGAGTTGCTAATGTTAATTAAAGACGAAGTTTGGAAGTTAAAAGATAAATATAAATTAAGATATTTTATCTTGTGTCGTAAGGAGCTTGCCAAATTCTTTAACCTAATTATATGTCAAAAGATATATGTTTTTGCAAGAAGGGCACTAATTTAAATCCCATAAGAATATAATTTCTAATATAATTCCTCCTTTTTTAACTACTATTTTTTAAAAATACACTACCAGAAAATTAAAAAAAAAGCAATGAAAATGTTGATGAAAAAAATTCCATCAATAGTTTCTTATGTTGTGAGTCATACCAAAACTAATAAACTTTTGTTTACCAGAATGAAAACCAAATATAATGCCCTTATATTATAAGATTTTATCGTATGCTTCTTCAACTAATAGTATTAAAGGTGTAACATTATTTTCATTTTAACATTTCAAGAAGTCCTTTATGTTGTTTCTGAATCGACATGACTTGGTAAGAACCTCTAGTAGCAATAAAAAAAGAAGAAGCTTTACCACTATTAATTAAGGTAAATGCCTTATTATTATCTATAAAATATGGAAAAGATAATTTTCCATATATACTCAACTTAAAATCATCCTATACAGAGAAAAATCATTTGTAGTTCACATCAAAGCCGTCTTCATTTGAAAACTTTATTTTCTTAAGACATTATATAACAAAGCCTCGACTAACCATAACTGATTTAACTCATCAATCAACGATTTAACAAAAATATCTATATTCGTACCTGGATTGTAAGGATCAGGTATGACCATAGATAAGAATATAAATTCTAGCTTCATACATATTCCTGGGGGTAAGTTCTGAATTGTTAATATGACCAGCCAACAAGAATAGAGTGCAGGAAAGGATCCAAATGGATTAAATCCATTTGTACATAAGACAAGATGTACATTTTATGGTTTCATTGAAAATTATAGATGCACTCTATTAAACTATTTTCAAGCTTAACCATTGAAAGGATGCATAATGACTATATCCACCTCGTCATATGAATGATGCCATGTCATATGCTCAGCAGTCTTTGAAGACATAAATAACCTTTCCAACATATAAGTCATTAGGAAGTATCTCAATTTTTTGTATGCGATAAGTGTCCATGCTCTACCACAATTAGATTTATATCGAGCATGCTGACAGGTTTTGTACTCAATAAAATTTATATTTTCATACATGCACAAGTTTAGACACACCAATTTTTTAATATCCTTGGTCAAGAGGTTTCATTATGGATTTTACAGTATCGAAGTTATCTTTCAGCCTATTCCCTTCAGGTAACATGATTTTCACCCATTCGAGGATCTTATCATAATCGGCTTCATGCAACCCATAATCTGACTTGATGGTAAATAGTTGTGCAATGACTGATAATTTATTGTGAGTTGTACACCCTTCTCATAATGGTTCATCAGAATCTTTCAAAAGTTAAAAAAAACCTAGCTGCATCTGCATTTGATTTTTCATCTAAAGGGATGTTATATGAACCTTCACCTAAATAATTTTGATTCATTCACATTGCATCCATCATCATACTCCTATAAGGATTATTATTATTATTATTATCATCCACAAGCTCGTGTATGTTTCTATGTGCAACCCAATATAAATATTTCTTGACAAACCATCCTTTCTAACATGGTTTTGTAAGGAACATATGGGTCTCTATGTGCAACCCAATATAAATATTTTTTTGACAAACCCTTTCTTAAGTAGATATAATATCTTTATGATGAAACTTTTTCTTCTTACACTTCACATATAGACATCTAATTTCACCTTCACTAATATTCTTTAGATTAGAAAGTATAAAATTCATAAAACTCTTAACCCCTTTAAGATAATCTTACTTATACAACCCATTGGAAGAATCTCGGTACATCCAATAATGATAATTAATTACGTATGAAACCTATATAGAATATTGATGACAACATTTATTTATAATGCAACTATCCATTCAAAATTAAATTTTTTTTATTAAAATTAAATTCACAATCCAACAATTAATTATCATTTGCACACAAATTTAATTTTGTCTTAAAATGTGAACTAAACAATAAAATTAAAAAAAAAATAATCGGTACCCAATTAATTAATTATCCATCATTTATTCAATTCAAACTTATTCAACCTATATTAATATATTTTAATTATTATCAATTCCATAAAAAATCAATTTCCCCAAATTTTCTCACATTTCCAATCTGAGAAAAAATTGAGAAAATATAATTGGTACTCATTAAATAACTCATCATTTCTTCAATTATAAAACATTAAGTTACAAAATCAAACTCAATTTCATCAAATGACAAATAAAATCAATATTCTCAAATCCCAAACAAACCCTAACATACAAATCATGCATTAATACAACAAAATTTTCTTGGAGAAAGCTATAAAATACTTAAATATACAAGTAAACTACAAATACCATAATTTTTTAATAAATTAACCTAAAATATAAATGAATTACAAAAAAAAAAAGATTTGCTTACTTGGTGTGATGAAGTTTCACAAGAAATTAAACTAAAAGAGGTTTATGGTTTCGTTACTATTTACGGTAGTGTTGATGCTTTTAGCCTAATTTAATTGATGCTTTAACACCTCTAAGGGCCTGTTTGAGATTGTGGTAGCGGTGACGGTTTAAAGTGTTTTTCGTTTAGAAATGCATCAAAATAAAGTTTTTTTATTTTTTAAAAATTAATTTTGACATCAGCACATCAAAACAATTTGAAAACATAAAAAAAATTTCATTTTAAACAAAAAAAATCAAATTTTTTAAAAACACGATTTACACAACATTCTCAAACACACTATAAGTCGTTAATAATATGTAAAGCTCATCAAAAAATATATATTCTCTTCCGATTTTGCTTGATTAAAAAACATCTACTTCCATTTTTGGCTTTGATCATGAAGATAAGATTAAAATCTTTTTTTCTTTTTTTCCTAATTGATCTTAAAAATGCATCATTAATTTGATAAATCTTACTTAGAAGCTAACTCTACAATTTAATATAAAAAATTAAGAAAAAACCTTCCTTAAATAGTTACTTGTGTGTTTGGTATTGTGGTAACTTTTGTGGTTGTGGTTTGAAAAAAATTGTTTTATAAAAAGTACTTTTGACTGAGGTATGTTTGGTTAAAACTGTGGTTGAAATTGAGGTTGAATAAAAAATAGTTTAATGTGTTTGGTTAAACATGCTTTTTAAATTGAGGTTATAAAATAACTAAAAATGATATGTATTAATATTGATGGTTTTTAATTTAAATATTATAGATTTAACTACCACTATTACATCATTAAATAAATACTACTTTATATCCAATATTTTTTCTTATTCCATTAACTTATCTACAATTTCATCACGTATGAAATTCATCCGATAAGGATTATAGTTTTCATGGTTTTTTGAGCGTGTAACAAAATCAGGTAAAATAACATCAAAAACAAAATTGGAATTGCGATTAAATTTTGCAAATGTTACGTCATCATGCGATGTCCTTTTAGTTTATGTAGTGTTATTGAATGATATTAAACACTAGTTTTTCGAGTAAAATACAATTTAAAAAAATGAATTTTTTAACACGGTAGAGACACTGTTCACACGACAAATACCAAGTGAAATTCACTCCGTAATGTTCTTTTCAAGAAGTGAAGAATGACCAGGTAAATTAATTCATCTGGCATAGACACGGCATGAGAAGAAGTAGCAGTTTCAACATAAAATGTTTGAGTCCTACATAAACAATAAATTGAGTTTTAATATTATCAAATATATTATTTACACAGTTTATTTTAAAAGTTAAACCTACCGCGTAAACAAACATGACAGCCTTTCTCCACAAGAAAGTCAACCCATTCCAATATTATTTATTAACTAAAATCATAAAAAAGAAAATAAAATTAAAAGACACCACACACCCTACACCTTGCTTCTCGACCTGCGAGATATGTGGGCGTGCAATGGATTCTTCATGGTCACAGCAAGCTGTTGCTTCTCAGACAAATCAATAACATCTCCATCCACAGCCTTCCACTCAAAATTCCAGACTAAATTAGCCACAAAATACTCCAAATGAAGCATGGCTAAGCCATATCCAGGGCAAATTCTCCTTCCAACTCCGAAAGGCATCATCTTGATCTCCCTGCTTCCTGTTATATCAAATGCTTCCCCTTCACCATTTAGAAACCTTTCAGGCTTGAAAGCCATGGGATCCTCCCACACCTTTGGATCCCACCCCATATCAGCCACCATGAAATTTACTGTCCCGTTTTTAGGAATCAGATACCCACCCAACACCGTATCTTCAGTCACAGCATGTGGCAGCACAAAATGCCCAGGTGGGTGTCTCCGTAGACCTTCCAGAATTATTGCTTTTAAATACGGCATCTTTTGCAGATCATCTTCCTTCACCTCTCCCTCTCCTTCTCCAACGACCTCTTTCATTTCCGAAAATAGCTTCTCCTGAATCTGTGGATACTTGACCAAATTTGCCATGATCCACTTCAAGGCTGTGGTAGTAGTATCTACACCTGCTGCAAGGAACTCGATGCATAAAGTAACCATTTCGATCTCATTAAGCTTTCTTTTCTCACCAGGAAGTTGCAGATCCAGCAGCGTATCAACATAAGACAAGACATACCCATCCTTCTTCCCCTCCACATTTGATTTTCCCAACTTCTCTTCCTTCAACTTCTTTCTTGCTCTTATCAATGGAATGATTACATCTTCTTGGTCCTTGCGAAGCTGCAAGAACTCTGCCCATTGCTTACGAAGCACTATCTTGCTCAAACTTGGCCAGAAATTAAGTATATTGAATCTACGCATATTCTCAATCATGCGACGCTCGACTCGTTCGATCTCCTTAACCTGTTTCTCCTCTAACTTGTCACCGAAACACATGAGTACTAATAGACAAAACATGGCAAACTGAACATGATCCACAACACGAACAGGATCTCCAGACCTGGACAACAAGTCAAATTGATTCTTCAAGATTTGCAGCACCCATTTACGCGCATGACCAAATGTTTTAACCCGCGAAGAATGGAGGATTTCTGATGTGAGGTTTCGACGGAGGAGGCGCCAAGTCGGACCGTAAAATGAAGAGCTGATAGTCTGCTGATTGCTATTAAGCACTCTGCTAGTAGCAAGAGCAGATGGGCGGTTACCAAAAACAGAACCGTTCAGGATCAAGGCTTGGTAAGCTAGGGAGCGATCGGAAATAAAGATAGCCGGGCGCGAGAAGATATGGAGGGTGACCATCGAGTCGAGCTTTTGGGTGAGGGAACGAAGGGTGGGCTCGAGGTCGGTGAAGGATTTGGAGAGCCATAAGATGTTGCCGATAATTGGAAAGGCTAGGGGGGCCTGGAGGGAGTTTGTGAGTTTTGCAAGGGAAGAAGAGGTTGAAGAAGGCTATAAGGAATGCAGACAGGGACAGAGAGACGAGGATGAGGAACCAGATCTCCATGCTTTTGTGAGGCTGGCAAAACTGAAGTTGGGTAGTATAGTGTTAATGATAGATGAGAGGACTTGACCTGCATTTTATTCAGCTTTTTGGCTGTGGGATGATCTGTCGATAATAATGTCTCAGTAATTAAATGCATTTCGTTTTTAGCAAAAAAAAAAAAAAGAGGAAAAAACAAATAAAATCTTATTTAATACTTTAAAGAAAAAGCGGTCATCTCAAGTTTTTTTTTCAAATCATATGTTAATTTTTTAACTAATTCTCTAGCATCATGAAAGCTTTTAATTGAATTTGAAAAGTTGAATCATTTGTTTAATAAAATAAAATCAAATAAAGATTATATAAACCAATAAATTATAAAAAAATGGTTAATATTAACTAAATATAAAAATAAAAAGCTAAAAAATAGATATAAATAAGGATATTTTATGATGTGATGTTGGGTGTTCTTTAATTTTTTAGTATTTTTTTTTTAGTTTAACGTGGGTGTTCGGGCCAGCTTGCGCGCACCTCGACTAATCCCACGGGCCCTGAAGTTAACGATCATGTAAGCCTCCAGTGACCATCATATGAGCAACCACCGGGCTCGAACCTGAGACCACAGAGGGAGCAAACCTCTTGATCCCAAGTTATTACCACTGAGCCACCACCTAGATGGTTAATTTTTTAGTATTTAATAACATGGAAGTTTAGATGGATTTTAGTAATAAAATTAATAATTTAAATTCTGTATAAAAAAATATAATTGTTAGTATAAATTCTCTTATTAATAATTTAATGTATTTTTTAATAAAAAAAATGCATATTTCTTTAACTATGTTGTTTAGTGGATAGAAACTAAACGCATTCGAATTCAATACTAAAGAAACATTAAATCAATATCAAAATTGTTTTTAAACAATTTTAAATGAATAAAAAATATCACTTTGATGAAACCTATTTCCCTTGTAAATGCGTTTCTTTTGTTTTACATTTTTCCAAAAATATTATCTACATTTTAAAAAATTATGCATACAAGTATCATATATAATCATTTGAAAAAAAATTGTTATTATTATCATAAAAGACTCTACTAGTATTATTTATAAATAATAGCATAATTGGATAATTATTTAAATATTATTTAAGAAAAATCTAATTATAATGTGTTCTATTCTTAGAAGCGAGGTTTTTTTTTGTGAACATATGGTTGAAATCTAGCTTTCTAGGGTCTATAAACTTGGACTCAGATTTTTTTATCATGGAGCCACCTTCCATGATCTGAAAGGTTGTAAACATATGGCGTATTGTTGGCTAAGTTTCGTGATGTTTAAAAATAAATCAATAAACAATTTAAGAAAAAATAGAGCCCGTTACATGGGTATATGATTTAAATGTTGGCTAGAAGCGTGGGTCTAAACTTCTAAATTATTTGATTTTGAGTTCTTAGACCAATTAGAATGTGTTCTATTCTTAGAAGCGAGGTTTTTTTTTTTTTTTTTTTTTTTTTTTTTTAAAAATTATTTTTAAAATACGGCTTTCTAGGGTCTATAAACTTGGACTCAAATTTTTTATCATGGAGCCACCTTCAATGATCGAAAAGGTTGTAAACGGATGGCGCATTGTCGGCTAAGTTTCGTGATGTTTAAAAATAAATCAATAAACAATTTAAGAAAAAATAGAGCCCTTGCGTGGGTATATGATTTAAATGTTGGCTAGAAGCGTGGGCCTAAACTTCTAGCTTATATGCACATGACCCTTCAATTTTTTTTATTTGATTATTCTTTCATTTTATATTTTATAATTAAGTTTTGGTGAGGAATTGTCTATTCACTTTAAAAATAAATAAATAAATAAAGATGAATGATGTGTTGGCTTAAAAAAAAATAGAGAGACGAACATGATGATTATATTTCATCTATTTCATAAGTTTGCTTTATATCCAAAAGAGAGATGAACCTATTATTATTTGTTTTTAGAAAATGTCTAAATGAAAAATATTAATGGAAATTTTCAAATTCTTTTTTTCTTATTCCTCAGTTTACTGAGTATATTTAATGTACAAAAATGAATAGAAAGAGTACTAAAGATGCTGAGTATTTTCCCACATTACGCAAGAAACAAACTTATTTTCCAAACTAGCATGGTTAGAAAAATAATTCTTAGCACATAAAATAATGGTTGTGCATTTATTACATGTATGACCTATAAGTGGTGCATGTAGCACATGCGCAACAACTGGTAGTGCATGTAGTAAATGCGTGACCTATACATTGCGCATTCACTACATGTGCAACCTATTAAAATTCATAGTTCATAGTTGCACATGTAGCACATGCGCAACTAACAAATTCTCATTCTTATATTTCTTTTTCAAATAATTAACCCATGCAAAAGTCAACATATATTTTAATGGAGATCCAATGGCATGAAAAAAAAAAAAAACAAAAATGATCTAATGGTTAGGAAAAAAAAAGATGACATGGGAAAAAAAAACAAGAGAGGAGAGAGAAAAGAAAGAAAGAATGAGGCGTCAGAGATACACCAGAGCTCCGATGATGAAACTCTCAATACCACCAGAAAGATATTGATGAGATGAATCTATAGACACTATGGAAAGCCAATTAAGAAGCTAATGGTGAGTCATGCTACAGTCTAAAAACAACGACATGCTCACTTGCTGACATCTCATCACCGGTTTCGAAGTTGGTTTTTCACGGTATATGAATTTGTCTCGTTGATATCATTTTGATGGTACTAAGAGTTTTATCATTGAAGCTCTAGTGTGTCTCCAATGCCTCCTTTATTTTTTTCTTCTCTCTCCTCTTTTTTTTTTTCCATGTCATTTTTTTTTCTAGCCATTAGATCATTTTTGTTTTTTTTTCCATGCCATTGTATCTTCATAAAAATGTATGTTGACTTTTGCATAGGAAACTTATTTGAGTAATGAATGAAATAATAAAATTTTATGAATTTTATTAGGTTGTACATGTAGTACATGCACCACCTATAGGTCGCACATGTACTACATGCGTGACTACTGTTTCTATTCTAGAGTGGAAATTATTTTCCCAACTGTGCTAGTTTGACAAATAAATTTGCTCACTGTGCTAATGTGGGAAAAAAAACTCTAATGATGTCGTTGTAATTTTTTATAACAACACACATTTCTTTTCTTCTTTTTAGGAAATAGATGAAAGTAACCCTTAGAAAAAAGACGTCCCTTCTATTTTTCCTAAGATATTAATAATACCATAAAGTGTACGTGTTATAATTATAAGAAAATATAAAAGGCAGGAAAACAACATGCACATCAACCATAAAATTACATTTTTTCCCTTCTCAAAACAAATTAAATAACTAGTTATTGAGGGTAATATGATTTTTTCATGGGGGTCCATTGATCATTACTTGATGGGGAAAGATCAGTCTTTTTACTATTCTGATGCACAATAAAATGACTTCATTACCCTTGGAATCAAGTAATGTCCAAGGGCATTTCTCTTTTTATTTTTATAAGCACGATAGAATGACATAAATGCCCTTAAAAAGAGAATTTTCTTTAACTTACATACAAGGGAATTATTGTCTTTTTTATTTTTGCTTTCTTGGTAATTATCATATTGATATAAGGGCTGTTTTGTGATTTTATAAATATCAATATTATTAAAAAAAGCTGATAATGTGTGCACTACACTTGTTAGCGCATGAATGGTCATTGTGCTTTCGGGCATCGTGTATGAGGTCATCCGGTGGCTAAACATCGCTTTTCATAGTGGCATTTGAATTGTCTCTGTGTTCCTTTTGTGAGGAGATGATGTTTTTGGATTTCACGAGTTGTGAGTTTTAGAAATTGATCCAGGTTTAAAAGGTTCGCTTGGATTGTTTTTCTTGATTTTTTAAGCTCATGTTTTTTTCCCTTTCAGACTTTAGCATCTATTCAATTGGAGATTGAGTTTCGTTATTTTTATTTATTTGCATTCTATAAAATTTTTCATTGATTTTGAAAATGA
>Ga0307515_10023673_pt1 | contig 10746 bp, 6 predicted proteins | sample 17_EM_MG_FD_194513 | JGI IMG/M metagenome (GOLD analysis project Ga0307515, IMG submission 194513) | Populus trichocarpa ectomycorrhiza microbial communities from riparian zone in the Pacific Northwest, United States - 17_EM | ecosystem: Host-associated > Plants > Roots > Unclassified | place...
CTAGGATTTGATCCATGAAAGGTAAAGGAAAATGATCTTTTCTAGTCATTGAATTAAGTTTCCTATAGTTAATGCACATGCGCCAACTAGTAATAGTCCTAGTTGGAATTAACTCATTTTTCTCCTTTGTTATTACAGTGACTCCAGACTTTTTAAGTACAACTTGGGTAGGACTTACCCATTTACTGTTAGAAATAGGATAAATGTTTCCATTATCTAGAAGCTTAATGACTTCATTCCTCACTACTTCTTTCATATTAGGATTAAGCCTTCGTTGTATTTCTCTAGAGGGTTTAGCATTTTCTTCCAAATAAATCTTGTGTGTGCAAATCAAAGGACTAATTCCTTTTATGTCAACTATGGTCCATCCTAATGCATTTTTGTACATTTTCAGAGTCTGTAATAACTGACCTTCTTGATGTGCATCAAGTTTGGAAGAGATTATTACAGGAAAAGTTTCATTTTCTCCCAAAAATAAGTATTTGAGATTGAATGGTAACGGCTTCAAATCAGGTTTTGGTGGTTGAACACTTAAAGGTATGGACTCAATTGATCGTGGTGGCAATTCCTCAATTTTTGGTCTCCAACTATTTGCCTTTGATTCTTCCTAAAAATATACATTTGCAAATCTTCAGATTCATTAAACTCAATTTCATGGAAGTAGTTTCAAATTGATCATAAACTAATTTTTCAATAAAGTCTACTTCCTGTAAATCATTATCATCTCCAGGTTGCTTGCAAATGTTAAAAACATTCATCTCTAATGTCATGTTTCCAAAAGATAACTTAATCACTCCATTCCTATAGTTAATCAATGCATTAGAAGTTGTAAGAAATGGACGTCCTAAAATAACAGGAATTAAATTACATGCTTCAACAGGTTGTATACCACAGGATAAATGAATTTATCCACTTGTACTAACACATCTTCAACTATTCCTCTAGGCACTTTTACAAATCTATCGGCAAGTAAAAGAGTTACAGAAGTTGGTTTTAACTCACCTAGATTGAGACTTTGAAAAACCGAATATAGAAGTAAATTCACACTAGCTCCAAGATCAAGTAAAGCTTTTTCAATTTTATGTTCTCCAGTAAAGCATGAAATTGTAGGACAACCAGGGTCTTTATATTTCAAAGCATTATTGTTTTAAAGAATAGCACTTACTTGTTCGGCTAAAAAGGCTTTCTTTTTAGTTTTCTCTTCACGGTGCACAAGTCTTTTAAAAATTTAGCTTAAGAAGGTACCTGTTTAATAGCATCTAACAAAGGCATATTGATCCTTACCTGTTTCAAAGTTTCAAAGATTTCAGAATTGTGATTGACTTTTCTTTGTTTGGTCATGGCATGAGGAAATGGAAGTACTGGTGGGGAATCAGTCTTTTCTTTACAATGTTTAGGTTCAACTCATCATCTTTCTCACAAGGTTCAAGAATAGGTTTTTCAATAACCTTACCATTGCGGAGAGTAGTGACTGATTTGACTTGATCCATGTGTTGGCTTCCAGAGCTACTCGCACTTGAATTGTATTACCCTTTGGGATTTTGCTGAGGTTGAGATAGAAACTTACATTTCTTCTTAAAACTGAGAGCAGATGTGAACTTTGCAAGAGTATCTTTCAAATCTGTCATAGTTTGAGCATTTTGAGTGTTGATTGTCTCTTGCTTTTCAATGAATGCATGTAGTGTTTCCTCAAGATTTCTTCTAGGAGGGGGAGCATAAGGAGGTACAAATCCATCAGAATTTTGAAAATTATGGTGTGCTTGAAATGGTGGCTGTGAAGTTTGTGCATTATTGTTACCACTCTTCCAACTGAAATTTAGGTGATTTCTCCAACCAGGGTTATACGTTTGTGAGTATGGATTCTGATTTGGCCTTTAGAAACTGTTTAAAGCATTGACTCGTTCATGGAGACATTCCTTGAAAGAAGGCAAAGTTAGACAATCATTGGTTGCATGTTCATTCGTTTCACAGATTTGATACACATTGTCTTGAACAGATTTTAATTGACCACTCTTTTTAAATTCAAGTGCCTTGACTTTTCTAGCTAAAGATGCAAATTTGGCTTGGAGGTCATGATCTTCCCTAAGGTTGTACATACCTCTACTAGATGTATGAGGTTGAGTTTTACCTGGTGCCTCATAAGTGCCTGTGGTGTCCTAATTTTGAGCATTTTCAGCTAACGAGTCTAGGTACTCCATTGCTTCATCAGGGTCTTTATCTTTAAAAGTTCCATTGCACATCAATTCCACCATTTGCCTATCTTTAGGTGTTAACCCTTCATAAAAGTGTGAAACCAATCTCCACGTTTCAAAACCATGATGAAGACAAGTATTAAGCAAGTTTTTATACCTATCCCAACACTGGTAAAATGTTTCTCCTAGCTTTTGAGTGAATGCGGTGATTTGTCTTTTGAAAGAATTTGTTCTATGAGAAGGGAAAAACTTCTTTAAAAACTGTTGTTGCATTTCATCCCAAACACGAATAGATCCTGGTCTCAAATTTTATAGCCATGTTTTAGCTTTATCTTTTAAAGAAAAAGAAAAAAGCTTTAATCTGATGATGTTCATGCTATAATTTGAGTAATCGTAAGTGTTACAAACTTCTTCAAATTCTCTCAAATGCAAGTATAGATTTTCTAGATCTAAGCCATGAAAAGAAGGTAAAAGTTGAATAATGCCTGGCTTAAAATTGAAATGAGATGAATTAGGAGGGAAAACTATACATGATGGTGCACTTGTTCTTGTTGGATTAATGTGGTCTCTTAATATTCTAACTCGATTATTCTCATTATTCTCATTATGAAGCGATTGATTATCCTTTTCGGCCATGTTTTCTAAAAATGATGAGGATTTTCTAGAAAGTTTGCCACTTAATATGCGTGACTAAACTCTCATGCAAGTGCCGAAAGAAAAAAAAAGAAAAAAAAATTAGAAAAACAATAAAAGTGAAAAGAAAAATAAAATAAAATATATAATTTATACAATAACTTACCTCCCCAGCAACGGCGCCAAAAACTTGACATGATCAAAAGATTGATGTCTTATCCCAAGTGCAGGAGTGTCGAAGTAATAAATAACACGGCAAGACCGAAGTCGAACCATAGGGATGTGAACTATATAAAATTATAAACAACAAATGAAAAGGAGTTGAAGAGAACTTTTGAGATGTGATATTGATATGAGTATTAATCAAAGATAAAAGAATTGTCAAGGTTAAAGGATCCACTAATAGTATTAGAAATAAGTATAGTATAAACTTTTTTATTAATCAACTGGAAACCACACATAAAGAAGGTTCTAATCGAATGATTTATCCTTAATAGTTCATTATAAATTTTTAACATTATCATATAAATTATCTTATTGTAGTAACACCATACTTTTAAATATTGTCAGGAGTTCATGATGTTAACTTATGTTAATAACAAATCAAGTTCCTTTCATAGCACAAGGTGTCGGTTATACCATACAGTAGGCTATGAAAGTGTCAAGTATTTGTTGTACCAAGGGTTGTACAACACAAATCTAGATTAATCATTTAACAAGTAAGGTATTAAGAATTAGTAAAATAAAAAGATAAGACATGTTAATAACAAACTTTCTTGGATATAAACATTGAAGCCCATGTTGAGTTTATATTACACTTATTCTAACACCATTAGTGAAACCTTTTCACCTTGGCATAATAAACTTAGCTAAACATTGTGAATAAGAGAAAAATAAAAAAACTAGATAACAACATGGTTATGATGAAAGTTAACTAAGTATAGTGAAGGAAATGAAAAGCATAAATAAGAGATTAATATAACATAAAATAAAACTTGAACAAAATACAAAGAAAGAGAGTGATCTTGATCTGAACACCATGATGTCTAAATGTATGGCAAATGCCTCCTTTTATAGGCTAAAATTCAGAACTATTGATTTGATGACCAATTATTGAGTTGGTGGCCACCTCTTGACTTAGTGACAACCATTATCTTCTTGTTTGAACAAATAGTCTTCATAAAAGTTCTGAGCATTTGTCTCAGCTTTCCAATAAAATAAGAATGAGCTCATTTGAACTTCTAGAACTCGAGATATGGGCTGAACACTGAACAGTGTCTGGGCTTCAGGACAGATTCCAACTTCTCTTTTGTTGCTACAATTTGACTTGAAAACAGCCATTTTGAAACTTGGACTCTTATGAAAGTTTTAGGCCTATATCTTAGCTTTCCATACATATAAACCAGACCTAAATCCGTGTTCTACAACTCTAATTATGATCTAATAACCGAATGATGTTCCAGTTTGAATTGAACCAGCATCTCTTCTTTAAGCTTAGCCCTCTTTTTGTCTTTTCACTTTCAATAATTAAACACATCAATCAATTCTTTAAATTGTGAGATATACCTGCATTCAAAATGAACATTTACCATAAATTAAAGATATCTTATGTTATCAGACTTGTTATTATAAAACATGCTCAAGTTAGGGAATTTAATGATACTTTAAGTGCAATATGATAATATAAAACCTTAATGAAAATGCACTTTTAAGTACTAATCACGTTGTTTGTGAGAACAAGAACAAAAAGTTAGTTCTTTCTCTTCTCTCCTCATCAAAAATATTTTTCATGGCTCATGAAACTCCAGGACAATATAGAGTAATTGATCTTCATATCTAAAGGACTCCATCTACCTTAGATCTCCAACAACTACTTAACAATGTTGTTATAGCCATACAAAAACAACTTTGTACTCTTCCATTCCATTAATAAAAAAAATTCAACACAGAGCTTCATTGTGGATGTCATAACCCAATTTTGGATCCTCAAAAAAAATTTTATAAATATATACCTTTTATTATTTTATTTTACTTATTTTTATCCATAAAAAATTAAATATTTTCAAGACACAAGAAGACAAGCCTTAAACCGTAGAAGATTCAAAAGCTAAAAGAATAACCAGATTCGGACATTTTGACAAGATAGGCTGAAGAAAGACTTAATTTGAGACAGTTTATGGTTGAAATCCTATTTGACCAAAATTGAAAGAATTAATTAGGTTTAGAGACTTAATTAAACTTTTAATGGGTTAAATTGACATAATTAAAGGGTTAATTGAAGCAAAGTTAAGTTTAAAAGTCAATTTAGCCAAATTTAAAAGAATTAATTGATTTCAAAGACTTAATTAAACTTCTAACAACTTTTAAGGATTCAATCAATGACTTAATTGATGAAAAATTAAGTTTTAAAGCCTAATTCGGGTCAATTCACAAAGATTGGTAGAATAGGTACTTGATTGAAACTTTGAGGAACCAAATTGTTGCAATCAGGGTTTTAATTGAAAGAAATTAAAGGTTTATAAGTTGTTGGAGGGCCAAAATTAAAGATTTTCATTACAAAAGACCAACTGGCAAAAAACACATAACTTCAGGGACCAGAATGATCAAAGCAGGGGCTAAATTGAATAAAATTGAAAGTTTGATGATCAATTAGGGGTCCAATTAAACAATTCAAAAATCAAGGACCAGTTTGTAAAAGGCGTTTAACTTTGAGGCTGATAATTGAGTTTGGCGGGGGGCGAAACTGCATGAAATTAGAATTTAGGAGATAATTACGGGTGAAATTAAAAGATATTTACAATATCGTTCAGGATACTATGCATCTTCTTCTTCAATTTTGGCTGATCGAGTAGACATTTTCAGGTGAATGAACGTGGCCTCTTCGACCACCCAAGACCTCCAATAACCATCATACGATAGAGGAGGTTCTCCTCTATATGGTGGTGTCACCCTTGTTCAATGTTTGTACCCCACCTACCACGTGGAAGCCCTCAACTTCTTGTCCTAAGTCAACCTTAACTTATTCAAAAAAATTAACAGTTTTCATCCAACTTTAAATCAATGATAAAAGAGCTACAGGTCTTCAAATGGAGTGTGGTTTGATTCTAGTTGAAGAAAAATATCCCCTCTACGATGTTCATGGCTTATTTTGTTTCAATAACCTCTCATTTGCCACAATTAAATAGAAGAAAAAAGCACCCCTAGTTAGCTATTTTTGGAACAGTTTCAACTCCTTTTTTTCCAAACTCTTTCTAGAAGCTCCTAAAGGTTGATAGGGACCTAGAGACGAGGAAAATTAAAAGGAAAAAGGAAAAAAAAACAATCTCTAACATAATAGATAAGAGAATCCTCTATATGCTAGTTTTAGATTAGCATCAAGGATGGAGGATGGTTTTATAACCTCCTGCCCATGAAAGGCTACAAAAAGGAAGAAAGGACAAGACGAAAAAGTGGAGACCTAAAAAAACACATAAAAGAAAAGGAAAATTAGATAACAATCTCTAGGTTTTTAGAATAGAAAAAAAAAAGGGTGCTAAAGAAGGAAGGAAGACATTCTTGATCATTTGGAGCTCAAGCATCATTTGGAGCTCAAGCAAAAGCTAGAAATCCAATGGAAATCATCAAGCTCATATGTTAATGTTTGAATCAAGATGCATTATTTTCCTTTTTTGGATTAATAAGCATACAAATGCTCATTTTCAGATAATGCATAGTTCGTTGTGTTATGATCTTTATCTTAATAGTGAAAGTTCTATTTTACATATTGTTTTGTTAAGATATTTTTTATTTTTTTTTATTTCTAGTATGTTTATTTAGTCATTTTAATGTCTTTTTAGGTATGTATTTTCTTGTTGTTTAAGTCTATTTTTTGGATTATAGCCATCACAAGTTTATGTATTTGTAACCTGGAATGTGTGTTATATTAATGTTTTTAACATAATAGATTTCCAGATGCATTTGTTAGGGGGTTTGAGTATGACACCGTTGCATTTGAATTCTGGGTTTTATGGATGTTTTTAAGTTTGTAGAAGTTTATGTAAGTATGTTTAAGTCAGGGTTGTTAAATTTAGGTATGTTTTCTGGATTTTATAGCATTTTATAGGTTTGTGCTTTGGTTGTTACAGTTCCTAGGTTTTTTTTTTTGCAATTTCTGGGTTTTACATTCAAACATTAATCTGTTGAACTTTGCCTTGAGTATTAGTTTTAGGTTCTATTTTATTGTATTTTTGGTTTCCAAAGTTTAGTGGCTCATCATGCATCTACAATCTAGGTTTTGATTAATCAAAAACGTGTTTTACTATTTTAATCTTACGTTTTTGGTATCGATGGACCGAAACTTTTAAAGACGAGATTGCTTTCTTTACTTTGTAATTGTTGAGTTTGATCACTTGATTTTTTATCCTTGTATGATTTGTAAGCTTTTTGTGCCTTTTATTTCACAAGATCTTGTTTGATTTGGAAGTCATGATTCTAGGTTTCTTTGACTTTTCTTCATAAAAACCTTCGTTCGATCTTCGTTGTTTTTGTTCTTCATTTGAGGTTATGTTTGTGGGCTAGGGCCCATACCAAGAAGCCTAACCCACGTGGTTGGGCTAAGCCATTTTCTAACCATAAGGGCGTGTTTGGCATGCCCATCTTTTGCCAAAGAAAAAATGTTTTTTCTTTCGTAAGGCATGTTTGCCAAACATAACTTAAGGCATTTTTTAAGCCTTTCAGTTTTTGGATAAAGGTGTGTTTGGCAAACACCCCTTTCCCTTTTTTCAATAGTTTTTTTTTTTATTTCTTCCTTTTTTTTTTTGTTTTTGCCCAACAGACCCTCAAATGATTTCAAAAAAATCTGAAAAAATTCAAGGACCCTTAGACTTATTTTTAGGTCCTTCGTTTTTTTTAGCCTTTTTATTTAATTTTAGAAAAATAAACTTATATTGTAAGGTATTGACTCAATATTAAATTACCTGCTTTTTGTTGAAAAATTCCAAAAAAGTCAAAATTTCTTAAAAAAATACAAACAAATGTTGTTTTATTTGTGTGCATATGGCTAAGTATCATAAGGATAAAATCATATTTGCATAAAAATAAAATAAATAAATAGTACGAGGAATGATTTTGCATTGTTAAGATAAAAAAAAAAGTTTTTATTGCATGTTTTTTTTGGATTTAATAACTAATTTATTAAAGCCATGAGAATTTGGCCAACATTTCAAAAAATATATAAATATAAAAATTATTTTTGTTTCATTTGACATTTGGGATAACAAACTTATATGTAAGACGTATTCCTGATATTAATATAGTTTTCTTCCCTTTTTAGACAAAGACTTTAGAATGGCTAGGTTTAAATTTGATAAGATAAGGACCTCCTTACTGAGAAGAACTTTTCTTAAACTTTAGATAGATCAACGGTTAGAAAACACAACAACCTTAGTTTTTACAAATAAATAAGAATGCAGTTTATCCTAGGTAAGATATTTTAAGGGTGATACGCCCTTCTTATTCACAATCATGTCCTCTTATCCAGACTCTTGCAAACCAATAAGTTTTTCTAGTGACCATAATACTAGGTGGCGACTCCCATTCATTTGGTTTTATTGACAGGGAACAAAAATTTCTTATTCTTTCCACCCACACCTTTTCCCGCTAATCCCACTTCGAGAGTACTATCATCGCAACGTCACTCACGTGCAACAGTGGATGTAAATATAAATACCTAACCATGCAAAATCTATGTGAGGTTGATATTTTTTCTCGTTATAATACTTTTTTTTCATTTTTTATGTGTTCTATGTTTTAAAAAATAGTATGGGCGGATTTCTTTTATTAAGAAAAAATGAGAGATTGCTTATTTTCTTAAAGAAAAAAAAAAGGCAAGAGTGGGATCGCACTAGCAAAGAAAGACATCATAGCGTGCCCTTTCTACCTCTAAGATGTGCCACGACAAGAACATTTAGGCTTTGGAGCATGGTCCATTCACGAGGTGACCTATCATGAAGACTGTCTGGAATCGATAGTTACATATATACGCATTCAAATATTCTATTCCTAGACAAGTATTCATGGATAGCTAACTTTAATGCTTAATATAGAATGTTGGGTCCTTATAAAGTGAAAGTATCTACCTTGTAATTAAGCATAAATTTGTAATCTCATGATCGTTCATGCCTGATCCACTTGATTAAAATAATAAGTATGCAACTACAAATTGAGGATGGTGATCATATATATATCGGATTCAATTTAGAAGATGAACACATGTGGGGTTGAAATAGATCAAAAGCTAAAGAAGACAGCACCCAAATCGGAAAAAGAATCTCAGTCGAAGCAGTCAAACTTTTACAGCCCAGGAAACATAATCTAGCATATCGTAGAATAAAGAGCTAGCTCCAAGATTGTTTTGATTTATTTTCTTTCGTAAATACCATAGTTTTCACACTCAGGAGTAGGAACTGGCTTGGAAAAAATATCCTGTAAATTCACGAGTCATAAAGTTAATTATGTTTATTAAAACATCTTCATGTTATTCTTTTTTATTTTTTAGGTAAACATGATATTTCCGAGTTTAAATTAGGTTTGAACAAGTTAATCAAATCATTAAAATCATCCCCCATTAATTAATCTAATTTAATAAAAAAGCTTATATTTATTATTGTTGGGTTTAACGATAATGATAAATTATAATATAGCTAAATAATGCGAGAAAAGCATTGTAGCTTTCCTCACAAAATATTGTGGATTGTTACAGTGTTTCTCTATATGGTTTTTTTCTGTTTTTTTTATGATTTTTTCTAAAATTATCTTTGTTAATTTTATTTTTTTAATATTGAGCTGGTTGAAAATTACACTAAAATATGTGGGAAAAACCATGTAGCTTTTCTCACAAAACAATGTGGATTGCTACAGTGTTTCCCCACATGTTTTTTTTTGTTTTTTTGTTATGATTTTTTTTAAAATTATCTTTATCAATTTTATTTTTTTAATATTGAGCTAGTTGAGAATATAGCTTTGTAATTTTTTTCTTTAAAACACTGTGGATTGCTACAGTGTTTTCCCACATGGTTTTTTTTGTTATGATTTTTTTCAAAATTGTCTTTGTCGATTTTATTTTTTTAATATTGAACTGGTTGAGAATTTAACTTCGTATTTTTTTTTACAAGTAAAGCTAAATCATGTGGGAAAAGTATTGTAGCTTTCCTCACAAAACACTGTGGATTGCTAAAGTGTTTTCCCATATGGTTTTTTTTTGTTATAATTTTTTTTAAAATTATCTTTATCAATTTTGTTGGGGAAAACATTGTAGCTTTCCTCATAAAATATTATGGATTATTATAGTATTTCTCCACACAATTTTTTTAATAAAAATAATTTACAGGAAATCCGTGTAGCTATCCCTGTAAATTCAGGGGTCATAAGTTTAATTATTTTTATTAAAATATCTTTATTTTATTCTTTTTTATTTATTAGGATAACATCACCCGTTAATTAATCAAATTTAACAAGAAAGCTTATATTTATCATTATTGGGTTTAACAATAATGATAAATATAAACTAATTAAGGATTGTTTCATATATTTTACCACACTTGTAGCTAGCAATATTCTCTCCATCTCTCTCTTCCTTTTCTGCCCATCAGATAACGATAGCAACAGATTCCTAATCATTCCCTCAATTCTATAGGAAACACCCATAATTGCACCCAAGAATAACCCTATTCGTTATGCAAAGAAAAGAAACTCATAAGAAGCTATTGAACTTCACTACTTTTCCTTCGATCTTGCAATATATCGTATTTGATTTTTATTTTTTTTTCTCTTCCTATAATGGATCCTTCATGCAACCTTTCTGTCAATGGCTTCTACAACTTGCTTACAAGAGAACTTGATGAACTTGATCAGAGTTTCCTATCTCATAACTTCATCTCGATTC
>Ga0307515_10023674_pt1 | contig 10746 bp, 2 predicted proteins | sample 17_EM_MG_FD_194513 | JGI IMG/M metagenome (GOLD analysis project Ga0307515, IMG submission 194513) | Populus trichocarpa ectomycorrhiza microbial communities from riparian zone in the Pacific Northwest, United States - 17_EM | ecosystem: Host-associated > Plants > Roots > Unclassified | place...
TTGCTAGGAAAGACACTTATTTAGGGTAAGAACGTTATTCTTAGTTAGTTCCTGGTGTTAGGCGGTAATAGAGAGATTAAATAAAGCCTTAGGTTAATAGATAGAAGTAATATAAGCTCCGCGAGCGCGTTGCTCTATATATCCTTATTTTAGAGAGTTAACGTTAATAATATTAATCTTCTTGCCTTAACCCTTTTGGTGTAAAGCAATAGAATCCTTATTTAGGGAGAGGATGTATCTATTAAAAAGTAATAGTGTTGTTAAATTAAGCTTTTCCTTTGGCTTTGCTATGAGATTTGCCTTTACTAGCTTATCTTTTTTAAGAGCTAAGAATTAGTCGTCTTCTAAGATAATTGTATTATTAGTTTATATGCCAATGATTTTAAATGGGGTTTTTATGGTTATAATAAGGAAGTATAGATTAAATATAGAAGTAGTTATTAAAAGTTTCTCTTTATAGTGCTTGCTATAGGTAGCCTACTAATAAGTTCCTGCCTCTGCGATTCTATATAATGGCTTAAGCACAACTATAATTATATCTTTAGGATATTAGTGGCGAATTTGCTCTAGAAGGTATGCTAATATTAAGCGCTAAAGGTGCGTTTCTAATTGGGTATAGGCCTAAGTGATATCTTATAGGTAGACCGCTATTCTATTCTTTATTAGGGAGGGAGCTAGTGTAATAATAACTTGCTAACTAGCTCGTTAAATTATAGGAGATTATATAAGAATTACCTCCTTATTATTATTGTTATAGCCTTAGATAATAAGCCTTAATTTCTTAAATGGGGTGTTAATAGCTTTACCTTTAATCTTATTAACTATTCTTAACTTAAAGATGCGAACTCTATTGAACTTAGTAGGGTTATACTTCTTAAATTTAAAGACTCCTCTTATAATAAGACTATTGATCTCCTACTTATTAGATACTTAGAAAGGAGCTTTTAGAGTTATAATACGACCTTTCTTTTAGAGCTTTTTTATAAGTTTAAAGTTAGCCTTCTCCTTAGCTATTATAAAGGCCATTAATAGCTTAACTTTATTCTTAATAGCGGTAACAAATTGCTCTTTAAAATTAATAAGATATTGGTAATTTCGTGATTCTTTTAGGCGACCTTTACCGCGTTATAGTTACGGCGTATCTACTATAATTATATTAGGATTATAGTCGCCTTCTAGAGCATATTAATTATAGCTCTCCTTTAGGGTGTCTTCTATGGTATCTTATAAAGGCTTAGAACTATTATTTTTATAGTAAGGCTTAATAATAGTTAAATGGAATTAAGTGGGTCTATAAGGTATCTAAATAGTATAAGTTTAACTATTAATTATAATGAGTTAATATGGGCCTAACCACCCTCCCTTTTTACGCTATATATATACCTTAGACTAGAGTGGCAGATTAAGCATAGTTAAGGTGTTTAGGCTATTTCTTATTTTTAGTATATTATTAACCTAGCGTGTGGCGTAGAGACATTGCACCTCCTTTATTGCCTTACGAATAGCCTTAGCTTATTATACAATAGAGGGAGATAGTGGAGAATTATTAGTTATTTAAGGGTAGGCGCTAAAGACTAGTAGCGTGGGTATAAGTCTATCTAGGCTAGTGGAATTATTAATAGCTTTAACAGCTATTTATAAGGTAAGTTCTTTACTAATATCCTCTAATTCTAAAGAGATAATTTTATATATGCGGCGTAATAGCGCGTAATATTGCTCTACTTTTTTAATACTATTATATGCTTTAATAGGGACTTCCTTAACCTTAATTGCTATTGCCTTTATTTATTATTAAAACTCTATAGATAAGAAGTTCTTTTCTATATTATAGACGATTTTGTTAGGGGGTCCTAAATAGACATTAATCTAGTATAACTAAAGGGTATCCTATGCGTTTCTAGCTAATATATCTTTTAAGAAACATACGGCTTAGAAGAAGGTTAAGAAGTTAATAACTTAGAGTACTAGCTTACCGCTAAGATATATAACGTTAATGATGATATAAAAGTTAAAGTTATAGTTATTCTTAAGGGTAAACTTAAATCGGCCAGGGGACTTCTGGTTTATTTGGTAGTAGTAGTAGTACTTTATAAGATGCTTAATTGCCTTAACCTTAACTTTATAGCCTACTTACTAAAGAACCCTAAGCAATTAATGAACGGATAAGTGGCTAAAACGATGGTATAGTTAACATAACTCTAACTTAGTTAGGTGGTTTTAAGCAATACTCTTTTTTAGTTAATGAAGGAGCAACTAAGGGTAACCCTACTTACGTACAACAGGTACCCAACTATCTCCCTATACGAGCATATTCTTAAGGTTGTTAAGCTTAACGCCTAATTTGTCTATATCTTTAATATAAAATAGAAATAGAGTATTTGTAGAAATAATGTGGAAAGTAATGTACCCTATAGGGGTTTAGACCCTAATTATACTAAGAGAGATTATAGTACCCTTGCTAAAACAAATTATATATTGGCCTGCCGTTAAATAGTTAATCTAAATAGAGTTATTAAGCTGCTAAAGGGCTCGAACTTAAGGTTCTTCTACTATAGATACTCCTGCGGCTTTAGTATCTGGCATAATACTATAGAAGATATTTGCTAAGTATCTGTTATTGAAGGAGAACGCGGAGCTCTTCTTTGGCTTATTAAAGATATCTAACTTTGTGATAGAATGGAGCGTAGATTATTTATTAAGAATAGTAATGGTTTATGTGCTATCTACCTTACTATACTTAGTAAAGTATTGGTTAGGAAAGTAGTTCTTAATTTCTATATCTATAAGGAGCTGTTTAGTCTTATTAACCTTACCCTTAAGATCTTCTACGCCTTTATATTAAACCAGGAAGCTTTAAAAGTAGGCCGTAGTAACCTTATAATTTTTAATATTTCTTGTATTTTAATAGAACTTGTTATATACCTCCTTTTGCTTATTAAGAGAATGCCTAGTTAACTAGTAATTCGGTTTCTTATAAATGTAGTACTTCTTCTAGTAATTACTTTAAAATGAACCTCCATAAGGACCTCTACCTTTACCTTATAGTTGTTAATTATACCCTTTGCCGTATTGCCTACTACGGCTATTATATATTTAATTAGTTTAGTTATAATTATATTAATTGGGCGGGTTAATTAAAGTAGGTTAGAGTTAGGTATTAAATTACTATACTTTTTAAGACAAGGAACACCAAAACCGAGATCCGACCCATACTGTCCTATGGGGGTTCCTTTCCGTCTTATCTTGTCCGTACGGTTAAGCTAAGAGTGAGGATCTCGTCTGTTACTGATGCAGCGGCGTTACGTCGTGGCTAGAGGGCGCTTTCGAATGCTTAGTCCTTAACGCCGTTAGAACAGCAGAGTTTTCGCGGGTCTTAGCGCGCTAAGACTTAAAAAACACTACAGAAGAACAGAGGAATGGTTTTAAAAACTACCCGACGTCTCTTTACCTAGGCGACCGATCTAGGGCTATAAGCCAGTGCTTATACTTGCTGGCAGAAGCGATAGGTCTAAGGGGACAACAGGGCACCTCTATACTTATTCCGCTCTAAGACTGTATAACAACAAGGGTAAGGAAGAATCTTAATACCGTTAACTATATTTAGCGACGTTAATCCTCCCTTTTTATGTAGCGGTATTAACCTTTCTTTAGGCGGCGATGTTAATCTAAAACGGACTAAGAAAGAGCTAGGACGAACCTATACGTAGCAGCGTTAACCTTTCTCTAGGCGGCGACGTTAATCTAAAACGGACTAAGAAAGAGCTAGGATAAACCTATATAGGTAGGCTGGAACGGATTTAGATATAGGTGTTAGTTAAAATAGAAGGATAATAAGTTTAGTTAGTAGGCGGCTGAGGGATAATAGCTATGCGGTATTGAGTTATTATGGGCCCACGCCTATAAGATACGGTTGGCCTATTATTATAAAAGCGTTATAGGTAACGCGAAGCAGCTGGCAACGGCTATAGGGCGTAGTATATAATAGCAGTGACGGACAACTCTAGGAACCTTACCCCTTTACTAGGCTCTAACTCCTAGTGGACCTATCTTAGAGGAAGGATTAACACCTTATTAACGACACTATCTATATAGCCTAAAAGGACGGACGTGCGTATTGGTTTATCTAGGTAGGGTAGGCTATAAGGATAGGCTTATAGAGCAAATCAGGTGCATATAGGTAGTGGCTAGTTTTAGCTAGCTGGCTGCTGTGGAAGCAGATAGACGTTAAGGGGCGTCTGAAGTAGAAAACTATAGTAAAGGGCCCTGGTAAGAGGGCCTCCGCAACTCTGCTTTGTATATAACTCTTATAGCTTTATAATGCAAATGTATCCTAGCCTCCCTTTCTACGTAGCGGCGTTAACCTTTCTCTAGGCGGCGACGTTAATCTAAAACGGACTAAGAAAAAGCTAGAACGAACCTATACGCAGCGGCGTTAACCTTTCTCTAGGTGGCGATGTTAATCTAGAACGGACTAAGAAAGAGCTAAGACAAACCTATATAGATAGGCTGGAACGGACTTAGATATAGGTATTAGTTAAAATAAAAGGATAATAAGTTTAATTAGTAGGCGGCTAAGGGACAATAGCTGCGCGGCGTTAAGTTATTATGGGCCCATACCTGTAAGACACGGTCGGCCTATTATTGCGAGAGCGTTATAGGTAATGTAAAGCAGCTAGTAATGGCTATAGGGCATAGTATATAATGGTAGCGACGGACGACTCTAGGAACCTTACCCCTTTACTAGGCTCTAACTCCTAGTGGACCTATCTTAGAGGAAGAATTAACACCTTATTAACGACACTATCTATATAGCCTAAAAGGATAGACGCGCGTATTAGTTTATCTAGGCAGGGTAGGCTATAAGGATAGGCTTATAGAGCAAATTAGGTGCATATAGGTAGTGGCTGGTTTTGGCTGGCTGGCTGCTATGGAAGCAGATAGACGTTAAGGGGCGTCCGAAGTGGAAAACTATGGTAGAGGGCCCTGGTAAGAGGGCCTCCGTAACTCTGCTTTATATATAACTTTTATAGCTCTGTAATACAAATATATCCTAGCTAAGCTAAAGGCTGCTAAGGTAGTTGCGGACTAGTTTATATAGACAAACCTCTTACTACACCTTTTATTTGCTAGAGAGCTGGCTAGAGTAAAGAGAGAAGGCTAGGAAGTGCTTTAAGAGGCGGAGGATAAATACTATAGGGACAGTAGAATATAGCAGAATTTTACAGATGGTAACCTAGCAGAAGTTGGCAGAACTCTAGCAACCTAGTAGAATTTAGTAGAACTTATTAACCTAGCAGAATTTGGCAGAATTCAGCAACCTAATAGAAGTTGGTAGAATTTCGGCAACTTAATAGAATATAGTAGGGTTTTGGCAACCTAACAGAATTTAGCAGAGTTTTAGCAACCTAATAGAATTTAGTAGAATCTCAGTAACCTAGCAGAATTTAATAACCTAACAGAAGTTAGTAGAACTTTGGCAACCTAGCAGAATTTAACAGAATTTGGTAACCTGGCAGAATTTGGTAGAGGTTAATATCCTAATAGAACTTAATAAAACGTAGCAAGGCACAGAGCTGCGTACGTTAACGTAGATGTAAATAACGGAACCTTCTACACCACTACTAGCCTTATAGGCCACCGGCCCACGCCCCACTTAGATAACTGGAGCAGCTAGGAACGGAACCTAGGCCCTAGCTATACACCCCACCAGATAAACCCAGGAGTACGCATTAAGATGGCTTTTCTGTAGCGCCTCAAAGAGATATCTACTTATGCTTAGCAGTTACTAATTAGAAGAGAGGCTATATAGGCCACATAACAAGCCATATAGGCCGTATAACAAGAGAAGGAGAGGTTTTATCCGGCCCCAGCGGTACGGTTCCCCTCTTATATATATATATATATATACTTATATAAACCCGCTACATGGACCCTAACGGGAGCCGCAACAGCGTAATTGAATATTATAACATATACTTCTTAAGAGTATAGAGCGGTGTTAATAGAAGATCTTAATTAGGTATATACTCCTTTATAAGTATTTATAGGATTAAAGAGTGTAAGGTTATATTCTTTAACGCCTTAGTATACACTAATAACTTAATTACGTAGGCTAAAATCCTCTTAATATAATTTGGATAAACTACGCTAAATTATTTAAAGTTAATTAAAGAGCTTTTAAAGATAATTAAGCCGAGGGACACCTAAGTTTATAGTAATAATCCTTAGGAAGGTAGTCTCTCTCCATTCTAATATATACTGCTACTTATTCTTTTCTGTTTTAAAGTAGTATCTTAACTTATATATTATACGGTCGAAATTATATCCTTTTCCTACTAAACGGTTATAATAGAAGGTACTAGCTTGGCCCTTAAGTATAACGGAATAGGTATTATGGTATTAATTAGACTCTATTCCTACTTTTTAGCAATAGTTATAGAAGATACGTAGTTTCAAATTAAGGACATTATATAGTTCCCTACTAAACTTCTTCTCCTAATCCGAATAGAGCTTCGCAAGCTCTATAAGCAATTTTAAACCGCCTCTAATTTAAGATTAAGATAGAGGAGGTAGGAGTTGTATTATAGGCTACAGTGGGGACGTAGGTCTAATTGGTGGAGTCTAAAGGTTATTAAATCGCGGAGCAATAGGATCCTATACCTGCTCTTATTGGGGTATAGTATTTAACGTTAAAGCTATAGGTTAAATTAGATACAGAGGAGTTAAGGGCGGAGGTAGATTTATCTCTAGAGGTGTATTACTTGGATTCTATTGTGAGTTAAGCTTCCTTATAGTGCGTAGTTAGTGCTTAATCTCTTATAGAGTTTATTTATGCTCTTCTTTTACGTTAAGGACTTGCTCCTAAATATTATCTCTAATAGTACCCCCGTCCATAGGTATAAATACTCTATACTCCCGTAAGAAGTTACGGAAGTTTTATATAATATCCTTCTTTATAGGAGTCTATATTTCTTTTATCTATTTAATAAAATCCTCCCTTATATAGTACTATAGTATAGTGTTATTATATTTGCTGTCTTTATAGTATACTATACGGTATAATAAGAATCTGTTTAGGTCTTATTGCTTAGCGTTTATAAAGTTAATTATATTAGTATTCTATATTTCTGGGTTAATATCCTTCTTATACTTCTTTAGATAGGTTAACGCTATAGTAGGTATAAAATTAATGGGGTATCGTACATTAAAGGTAGGTAGGATTTTCGGTTTTATAGGATCTTATAGGTTTACTATTAAGAGGTAGGCAATTTAAGATGTTGTTTAACGCGTTTTGGACGTTATTTAACGCGTTTTAGACGTTAACTTAGGACCGTAGGTTTAGTGACACTTCTAACCTAAAGTACTTGACCAAATCTTCGTAAACGTGGTTATTCTGTATAATAGACGCAACTTAGTATCTCCTAGTACTTAGTAACACTTCTGTTACTAGTTTTCCGTAAGTCTAAGGTAGTATAGTGTCGCCGGGATCTATTCCATATGAGCGCATATAGCACCCCTATATAAGACTATCTCTTCTGTTCGAAAACCTAGCTGCTCTGTGGTTGACTGTGTATTTAACTACTGATCAGTGTTAGTCACATAGGGTGACTCACCAATAACGACTACTCGAGTAGGTTATAGTGATGTTGGTTAATAAAGCTTATTTATTGGAATGAGGGAGGGCGAGGAGCTTAAGACTCCTCGCCACGCTAGTGTCGCGGCGTTACGTGACGACCGCTTGCCTCATTCCTGATAGTATTGATGTGACGTCTATTTGTAGAGCCAGCTATAGAGCCAGCCGGGCGGCCGCGGCGGCGCTTAATAGTTGAAGGCTCTTGGATAAGGAGTAGAGGATTAATAGGTAGGCTAGTAGGAGGATCTAGTAGAGGGCGATTAAACTACTAGTGTACGTCAATTTCGGTGAGCTGTATTTTTAGTACTAAGGTGGCGCTTCGGTGCAGCTACCTATGGAGACTATAGCAGCATAGAAGGCCGTATACTACAGTCCATTAGCCGCTATAATTTAGCTAGTAATTAGCTGCCTTTATAAGCTGTAGTTAGTTCTTAAAATAACGGAGGCATAAAGGCGTTACTTTAGTAAGAATATCTTTAAACTCTAGCTCGCGAATATTATACGGTGGGCGGTCTCTCTACCTTACGATTATTATTATATAGTTATTTATATCGTTCTTAATAAGGTTCTTAATATTCCAAACTACATTAAATAAGTCGCCATTAGATACTATAAGGAAGCGCTTTAATTTAGTATGCGCGCCCTTAAGTTGCGATAAGATACTAGAAAATGTACGTTTAGTTAGCCTAGAATATTTTATATAGCTTAATATTTTACTTACTAATTTCTAAAGTGCATCTAAATATTAGTATAGCAACTTATAAACTCCCTCTAATATAGCCACCACTTATTACATAAGTAGTTAGTAAGGCGTATTTAATTATAGTAGTTGTAACGGCGCTATCGTACGTTACTTACCAAATTCTGCCATATTCTGCTAACCTATAATTAGCTCGCCTAAAGCTAGCGCCTTGGCGGCTTACCTTATATATTTATTTACATCGGTCCTAGTGACCCCTTTTTCCTTCTCCCTAGCTTAGTATCTTTGTAATATAGCATTCGTTTAAGCTTCGGTTTAGAGGCATTTGTTTAAGCGTAATATTATACTAAGCTTACCCTACCTTGCCTGGGAAGGCCTTAATAATATCTTACCCTAAAGAAACTTCGTCTATAATAACGCATTGACGCGCTATACTTAGACACTAAAACAACTCTATATTGCCTAAGAAGGCCTAAATAATATCCCACCTTATAAGCTAAATAGGACTAGACCTGTATCCCTAGAATTAAAACTAAAGTATATAATACTAACAAACCTTAGGAAGCTAACGATGGCACCTAAAGTAAGCTTATTTAAGAGAGCTGTCTTTACCTAAGAGGAACCTAAGATCTAATTAGGATTAGAAATTAAAGATAATAGTAATATTATAGATATACGCGAGTAGATTTGTGCCCTTATAGCTAGCTAGGAAGCTAATCGTCTTAAAGCGAGAAATATATAAGAAACCCTATAAGAGATCCTAGAAAGCCTTACGGCCCTATAAAATAGCCTAGCTTTCCCTTCTTAAAGCCCTAGCCGACCTATTTACTCTACTAAATGCGATATACTAGGGAGTACGGATATAATAACAAAGTAATTAAAGTCCGTTAAGCTTTTTAACCCCCTACTACTATCTAATAGGATAAACCCTACCTTTAAGAATTGGAGGATTTAAGTATAAGGAAAGCTTTGTATTAACTATAACTACTTCCTTTCTAAAGAAGCCAAAATGCTCTATATCTTTGGTTAAACCACTAGGGACGCCTAACGGCACCTTTAAGCCAAGTTTAAGGACAACTCCCCTATTTAATTTATATTTATTAATAAGATAATATAGCACCTAGCGGCTATTTATATTAACCCAAATAAAGTACAAGATGCCTATTATAACTATAATTATTATTATTATTATTTATTGCTTAACGTCTAATTCGGATCCCTATTAGGCCTATGTGGACTACTCCTTATATATATATAGGGAGAAAACTCTATTTAAGAAAACCCTATAATCCATCTCCCTGCCTTTTAGGACTCGCCTACAAGGCGCCTACAAGGCGCCTATAAGTCACCTATGGTGCTCTACTACCTTACTTTTTAACCTCCTTAGAAACTACTGCTGCCGTAATAAGCCTACGGACGCGCTAGTATCGCAAACTTTACTCTACCACTGTAGAGTCATTAGGGGGCGCTTGTTGCTCGCCCCCCCACCCTCTATTGCCATTTCCCTTATAACCTAAAACTGGTTTAGTATATTTTAGCTAATAAGCTACTAGGTAACCGCCTTAAGGCCTTTTTATATCGAGAGTAGTGTGTTATAGTTCTCTATGCCAGCTACTAAGAGTATTGCTTCTTGGTTAGTGCGTATAGGGCATAACAGTATTACATGTTTTGGTATCTGTCTTAGCTAGCTATATTTATATCTCGGGCTACCTACTAGGACACCTACCCAGTAGAGCCAGTCTTTTAGTCCTATTATTCCTGTTCTTAAAAGTATTGCTATTGTATTTTCTGCCTTTATTAGGCCTTCTTAGAGCCCTAGAGTGTTTACCCCCTATAGCGTTAACTATAATACGGCTTAGATTCCTCTTACCTTAGTCAGCTTCTATACCTTTAACTCCCATATACCTTTCTAGCGTTAGTTTAGCCAGTGTTATATTGCGGTAAATAGTTTCCCGGCGTTCTTTCATGCTCTACTTTAGCTCCTTTCTCTTTCTTGCTGTTGTCTTTGCTAGCCTCTTATGCGTCTCCCTTCCTCCTCTATATAGGCCTGGGCCCTAAAGCAGCACTATTTTTCTTCTATTCTCTTTACCTGTTTCTCTAATATGTCTTCCCTACTTTAGGGTTGTTGGTTTATTCTCCCGTGGGGCGCCCTAGGGTCCCTCCATAGTTTATTTAGGTATATCTTGATATACTTTATAACATTAGAGTTGCGTTTATTTTGCGCCCTTTGCATTACAGCGGTTATAACTATAATTACCTAATAATAAAACTAAACTAACCCTTTACTAAATTCTAAACTTAATTCCTATACCTTATAGGAGAAGGCTAGATTCCCCTTAAGAACTACTAATTAGACCTATATAATAAGCTAATAATCTAGCTATAAGAAAAGATTGCTATAACTTTAGATAAC
>Ga0307515_10023675_pt1 | contig 10744 bp, 5 predicted proteins | sample 17_EM_MG_FD_194513 | JGI IMG/M metagenome (GOLD analysis project Ga0307515, IMG submission 194513) | Populus trichocarpa ectomycorrhiza microbial communities from riparian zone in the Pacific Northwest, United States - 17_EM | ecosystem: Host-associated > Plants > Roots > Unclassified | place...
TCGGTTCCTTTCTATACTCGGAGGCGGAGATCCAGGTTATGAAGGAAGACATTCGGGTATTCAAAGAGGAAGGGGCAGATGGAGTCGTCTTTGGAGTGCTGACAACCTATGGGCAGATCAACGTGGAGACCACGAAACAGTGAGTGTGTCGGCCTTCGTTCCGTTCTGTCTACTGATCGACCCTGATCTCCCAAGGCTTGTGAACGAAGCGCTGCCACTACAAGGCAAGTGAATCGCCCCCGTACTTGGATAGGAAGCCCATATCCCTTTTCAGTCTGCTTTCATCGTGCCTTCGACATGACGCAAGATCCACACGCTGCCTTGCAACATCTGTATTCAATACCAGGCATCACCCGGGTCCTCACAAGGTACAACAATACTCCGGTGATCCCAGACCCCATCACCCTGTTCCTGACTGTTCAACTCTAGTGGCCACGGGAAAATCGCAACGTCCCCTTCCTCTATCTCGGTCCTCTCGGATCTGCATAAAGAAACCGTCCAGTATTTCCATCCACCTGCCCGTACCAAGTCTCATTCCAGGTCGAATTCATCCGCTTCGATCTCCTCATCTGCATCACTGCCCACTCGCGTCACTCCAATCGAGCCGATAACTATCCTCCCAGGTGCGGGGATCAGCCCAGACACCGTCCAGATCCTCCTCGCTATCCTGCTCCGCGTTGGACTGAAGGAAATCCACTTAAGCGCTGGCCACTTTGTCGAGAGTGAGATGCAGTACAGAAAAAGGACAGGGAGGGAGGATGCAGACGCGAATGGTATGGGAATGGGCGAGTGGAAGGTATGGAAAACAGACGAGTGTGTGGTCAGGCAGATGAGGGGGATCCTGGATCGGGCCGCCGCTGCAAGTCCACCGAATTCTGCTGGGCCGAGTGGACTATTACCACAGGGACCATGATTTACACTCAGGCGTCATGCATCTTCTAGTTCATCTCATTCGTTGTGCCCCGGTGGTAAGTATACGTTTTGTGGGTCTTGATCTTATTTTCTTCGTCGTTATGCGGTTCATTTTGGTTTGGATATTTCATAGGTTGTAGAGTGATGGGTTTTCGGTATCAATGGATGTGCTGGTATAAACAGGTACAAAACAGATTGTATATACTGCCATGTATGTACTTAAGGGGAGTGAATACGTAGAAGAAGGAAGGGTTCGTGACCGGCGAGGACGTGCCACGCCGATATGTACAGTACATGCGTCTGACCCGGCCAAAAGATGAAGTGAATGAGAAGAAGGGAAATTGGGGTGTCGGATGTAGAGGCATAATCTTCAGAGGATACCCTTGAGTGCCGAGTGATCAGTCATCAAGAGAAAGCCCTTCATAGAACCTGATGATCTTCCCGACGTCGGGACACAAAGCCAGTCTTGTCCTCTCTACTTCTAGCCCAGGGCTCGAATCAGGGATCAATCCCGGTCCCTGCTTCTCAATCCACATTGCAACGCTTCGACCAGGAGTGTCTGACCCATCGTCTGTAGATCTGCGTCTGGAAAATAGAGCACCTATCCCGCTTGCTCCCCGAACAACTCTACTGACTTGGTCACGCTTGAAGCTCCAACGAAGGTTTCGAATGGTGGGTAAGAGGGTTCGGCTCACAACTCCAGGTTTGCTCTTCTTCAAACCTTCAGTGCTGCCGTAGATGTCGAATCTCCCGGTGATGGGATGTTGGGGCCCAACCGCACCGGGATTCGAGGGTTGGAGACGGCCCCGGAGGACGGTGGAGATGAGATTCTGTGCATGGAGACGGTGTAGTCTAATAGAGCTCTCGTAGACGGATACCATCTGTTATGGGTGAGCCGACCTTCAAGGGAGCGAGGTAGCCCAACACGTACCCTTGGAGAATAGAAATAGCCACCGGTCCTCCATCGCCTTTCTAGACCCAGCCCCTTCATAACATTTCTCTGGAGCAGCTCTCCGACACTAGGTCTGAGCAGGATACCGTTAGGGCTCGTACCAAAGAGCGAATGAGCCACCCTGGAGGGTGCGGTCAAACGTAGCCTGTCCCTGTGAAGGACTGGGTCCGAAGTGAGGGGAGCGAGCTGCGGGGACGCTCGCGAAAGGGATGTTAGATCTGGGATATCCAGATATGATACTGCAGGAGACACGCTCGTAAGTTCCCAGAAACATCGTGAATTTAGAACGCACATATTCGTAGAATTATCTCTGGTGGGATCGTCAAGAGGTTCGAATCCGTAGACATTTGGGGCGACACCGCTTCACTCACGTTCGTCGTGTTATTCTCGATGATAACAGACATTGTTAAGGTGGTGGTTAGTGGTCAAGTCAACGTTGTACCTCCAAACCCACCCTGATCGCAGAGTCAGACGCGCAGCACCCGATGCCGGAGCTAGTAGTTCGCCCGAATTAGACTTTGGCTAGTCCCCTGAATGCAGTGGCAGTTCCGTCGAGTTGCTCAATAACGGTACTGAGAGGGTCGCAGCTAGTCAAGTGGCCCTACCTCGCCGTAGTTAAGGTGTAGAGTTCAATTGTCACGCGATGTGTGCCAGGATTGATTGCGTCGTGGTTGAAGCTCGCTTCCTTTGATCGACTCGGGCCGGCCGCCATCGTCAGGCGAGGCTGGACTGCCCGACCTCTCTCCTCCGTCGTTCATGCTTCGTACCACCTGCTGACCTTTACTCAAACTGATGCGTGGCACGCGAATTATCCGTCTGCCCAATCCTTTTTTGGTTCCGAACGCGTGTCAAGGCGATAGCCCATTAATCCATTGCGTCTCAGGTAGCATTTCAGCCCTGTCCTGTCCTCTTTCACTCAGAGAACTCATCTCTTGACTTATCCCTCTTGTCATACCTTCTCTAAACAAAACCTACAGTTCTGATTCACTCCGAGCTCCATTGCGCGTGATGATGCCCCCTTTCCCTTCGTTGACCGCTCTACTACCAGATACCCTTGCTATAGACTGGCTTTCCTGTGTTCGCCCGTTGTTGTGCCTACCCTTCGGGACGCAAAGCCTTGCCTGGTTCGCCAATACCACCATCAATGGGGTCGAGCAGACCCGACACTTCCCCCAGAGACCCCCCAAGACGTTGTCCCCGGACGAGCGACCGAGGGTTGCACGTACTGTTCCTTCGACAGAGCATTCATCTCCCCGCTGCTTATGGTCCCGCTTTCTCTTCGTTTCGCCCGCCCCCGTAGTAAGCAAAGACATAGACCTTGGTATACTTCACTGCCGTCACAGCACCTGATCGGGATGTGGAACTTTGGGCAAGTCGCGCGTGGTCCCTGGCACCCATACTCGACCATATTATCCGGTCGGAAACCTCTTCGGGTTGTATTTCCACTTCAAAGACCCATTATTCATGCCTATGCCGTACAAATTGCATCTCACGCGTTGCGGTGGCACCGCGTGAAGATTGTAAGTTTCGTTTCTTTCCACGTATCGTGTTGCAGAACTGAACTTGTACCCCAGTCACCACAAACTTCATGGATTACGACGGATGCAAGGAACTAGTCATATGTTGAACGTTGAAAGACCCAAACGTTCGTGGTACCCCATAACCCTGCGATTACTAAGTCTGTTTCCCGTTCTCATTTTCTAGAGTCGGCGGACGGTACGTGATCCTTCCTGACGACTCAGCTGACACACCGTAGCCCCGGGCCAGCCGTTTTATGTTCCAAATGCCAGCCGACGTTACACTAACAGGAGTATATTTTTGTAGCTTTCGAGACCTGACAACCAGAACTTTTATGGCCGACTCGGAAAAACACAATGAGGAGGGTTGCACAAAAGTTACTCCCAATTCCTAATCCCCAACACCGTGAACTCTCACCGAAGAAACCCGCGTAAACACCCGTCATCAGTTCCTCTCCACCCGACCATCAGCTACGAAAAGCGGACTGCGGTTTCCTATAAGTATTCCCGAACCGTCGGGTGGGCCGGAGTGGGCGATGTTTTCGCGGCTCCCCTAGTGTAATATATAGGAGCTGGTGTGCTTGAGCCTCGCCGTTCCTATCCACCTTCGGACTCTTATATATTGCGAGCAGTCACGATACGACCCTCACTATTACTGCCTTCATCTGTCGCTTTCTTCCCGGCGTCACTCAGGAATCAAATTCATGCACTTTGGACCTTGAACGGTTAACCGAGGCGCTTCGGTGGAACTGCCGCACGCTCCCATGCGGTTCGGAACGATTCCACGGAGATGGTGTCTCGAAAAAGCGCTTCCGTACCCCACTCGGCATTGCCCCACCCGTCAGACAAAGACTTCGGGGAGTACCCTCCCTACCATCTTGATCCCAGATTAACACTGCACACACGGGCCCAGACGGATACCCAAGGGAACGGCCAGGGCCCCGACCGTTGTATCGGGTTGTGAATATTGTTTCCAAGCCGTGCATCTTGAATGGCAACACAACCGATCGATTCGCTCGAAAACCAGCCTACTTCCCACATTCCCGGGGCCGAGAAGGATCATGGCCAGCCTACTTCAGCCTAACCCCACAAAATCTTGACGCCCGGTGCTTCAGTTTTATCGGTGTACGCGCTGTGGAAAGCCTCAGATATTGAGAAATAAGTTTCGGGAAATGGAACCCTACTGCAGTTTCTATTCTTACGGTTTGTCACCCATTCTCTGAAACTTTAATACCCTGACCGGAAAGGGGGCTATCAGGTCCTTGGCCGATGCCGGGGCTCACAAACAGTGCAAATCGTCGTGCCTGGCGCCCATTATTATAGAAGACGCCCTAACTAGGTCACTCAATACCGGGGTAGAGTTCTTAAACTCTCCTTTACATCTCCCGTCGTCGTCCCCCACTCCCCTCTCACAGTCCAAGTTTCCCATGTCCTCCGAGTTAGACCTCATCGTTGCAGTTGGACACGATTTGTGAGTTGTATCTCACCCGTATTTCGCATTGATTTGTTGACGCAAAAGTACGTGCCAGCCTCGCAAATAAAGTGATTCATCCCAGACAGTCGCTGCGCCAGCTAAACTAACTCAGTCTATAGTATTATGCGTTGGCTACTGGCGTAATCCTCTTTTATGACCACCTGTTGACGCTGGGGGACGAGGCTGGTCAAGTTTACTCCACCCGCAGCTTACGCTCTCTGCTAATACTACGTTTCATTAAAGATTGAATATGTTTGGTCCGGCAGGAAATCGTGGGGTGCGCAGACGCTCGAATGACTATCCATTTCTACTGATTTCTGGGCAGGATTCTGGCTCTTCATTTTCGTGTGTCTTGTATGCTCTTCTGAGTTGATCTTCTCTTCTCACCGAATCTTGCAGAATAGGTACTTTCCGATGGTGTATCAGTTTTGGATACTGGCACGTTAGTGTTTGATCCTGCCGCCTAGACCCTGAGAAAATATTGATTATTTCCCGTCAAATCATAGTATCTTATAGTTCGCACTTTTCAGCGGAGGTGAGCTATATCCACCCCACGACCACATCGAAGATTCGCTGACGTCACCTGCCGTATCGCAGGTGTACGAACCACATCAAACCTTGGGTGTCGCTGTTCTCACCTTGGCGCGAAATAGATGCGAAAATACTGTGTTCATGCCCAGCCTCACTTTTGGGGTTTGCACCCTCCTTGCACAAGTGGTGTTGACCATCAGGTGGGATTTACCTAGTCATCGAGCGACTCTGAGCTGGTTTCTGAGAACATTGCCACAGGATATGTGCCGCGACCATGAAAAACGTTGCAATCACGGCTGGGTTCGCGGTTATCACCGCTTTTCAGCTCGCAGTCGGGATACGCATGTGGGTCTTTGTGGTGAGGAGAAAAGGTAAGGGTCAACTCTAGACTTAGAGGAGCTATGTCTCATCCGGAGTGCCGATGCGACTTGACTGCACGTGTGTAGCCCAACCGTTCCCACAGATACCCCTGGACCCATATTATTTGTGTGTATTCTCCAGGAACAGACCCCTAGAGGTCGCCTACACAAGCATCTCTCTCTTTTATGGTGCGTGAGAATTATCCTGCACTTGAATCAGACGATGTCCATTTCGGCTGACCCATCCGGTGATATGTATATACCAGATTCTCTTGCGTTCTCGTTGATCATTTACTTGGCGATACGGTCGAAGGCGTCGTCGCTTAAGATTCCGACCATTCTGGGAACCATGGCGGAGGATGCAACGCGGTACTTCCTGGTTATATTCACCTCCCACTTCGTGCTCGAGATGACCCTGATTCTTGGACGGGTAAGCGCAACTGCTCCTCTCCCAACCGCACTAAATGAAGCCCAGTGCGTGCCTCTCCAGGAATCGATCCAACTCCTTCCAGCTAGGTAAGCCGCCATTGTCCCTAACTACAACCATCCTCATCACGCTTTCCGCCACCACAATAAGTGGGAATGTTGTGTGGGTTCTACATTAGGATCACACCCTCTCGTTCAAATAACCAACAACCGTTTCAGGTACCTTCCCGTGATGGTATCACGGATAATGCTCTCGTTGAAGAAAGCTGCAGGCGTGCAGCGAAGAGATTTGATCCTTGGGGAATCGTCAGCGAGCACCAGAGGTCTCCGGACCATGATTCTTTTCCGACCCTGGAAGGGCACGAACGGGAGGGAAGATAATGTACCACTAGACACGTATCCTGCGTCGTAGATTGCGGTTCGAGTGTCACGTCGGCATCATATCCGCGTCTCGATTTCCTCCGAGTCGCGTTTTCGAGTACATCAGAGGACAAGTTGGATAAATCTTAACAAACTCAGTAGACGCGCACTGAACACCCCCCATACGGAAATTAATGCCAAGTATTCGAAGTCTGGGGTCAGCTTTTCCAACTGCTGGACAGAGGCTCTCGACACTTTTAAGAAACAAAGCTCTCCGACAGCTCCCGATTGCTTTACCGCCGGGTTTTTCCTGCAGTGAGATCTGTTGCATGACTTTACCCATTCGGCCAGCTAAGAAATGGAGGTGCTGCGACCGATGTCTATCAAAACAACAAGTGGTGACTACGGTCACGGTGACGTGCAGGCAAATGATCGATGCTATCATGTGCGGCGGCCGCATGTGATTTGAACCATTCAGAGGCGTCGTCCCCCCTAGGTACCCTCCCCTCAGAACTGCGCCCTCCCCGCCTCTGAACTTGAGGTTGGACTCCAGCCTAGTGATCCCCTCATCCTACACGAGCAGCTGCATGCAGATCAGCGCCTACTCTAGCCACTACCCTTTCCCGCGGTCGAAAATAAGTTCCCTCCACATTCTCTGATGCCAACGTGGTGGGTACCAGCGAACTCAGCAACTCGTCCGTAAAGCTCAAATCACCGCAGATGTCCAGTCCATTGTCAACACAACGAACAATTAACTCCCTGAATCCAACGTATCGGATTCCCCCGGAGAATCTCACTCAGATTTTCAACTACATCTGCCAGTCGGAAGGTGTCCGTACTGAGAGGACCGGATTCCTCGCCACAAAACCGGTGGAGCGCGGTAAAGCGATCGTCGCCCTTACCCACGTATGCTGGTATTGGAGGGCGACCCTCTTATCCAATCCAAAGTTCTGGATTACCACCAACTTGACACATCCACTCATGAACACCGCTTTACTTGAAAGATCGGGCAGTATGCCCATTATCGCCACCTATATCACCCCCAACCCTAACAGCCCCGTCCCTTCAACAGAAACACTCCTACCATACTTCTCCAGAATCCAGAAAGTTCACGTCAACGCTTCACTCGGCCAGTTGATGGGATTTCTATCCAATCTGCGCGGCCTCCCCACCATCCTCGAAGCAGTGGAACTCGAGTATAGGTTGGTGGACAATCAGGATGATGACGAGGATGATGAGGGTTGCGAAGACGAAGACGATTTGGAGACGTGGAAAGAGGTGTTCGTGCTTCCGCCACTGCTCAGGGACGCACCTAGCTTGAGGTTCCTCCGATTTTCCAAACTCCCCTTCTCTGACTGCCTCCTTAAATTGCACCACCTCACACACCTCGAGCTATCGCCCACCGCCGCTTGGTCCCATGATTACCTTGCTATCATGACAGCCAATCCCATGCTCGAGGTCGTAATACTCCGTGGGACTGGAGAAAAAGGAGGATTGAAGGTTACCGCCATTTCTCTCCCCCGGCTCCGTCGGTTAGAGCTATATCACGTACCCACGAGTAGAATCCTACGGGGATTTACCTTCCCACCCGGAATCCACCTCTCCTGCGTTTCTTCCGGAGGATTTGCTACTATACCGCGCTCGGATGGTCTGATAAACACCTGCGCCGTCGAAAAACTGCAATACATGTTCTCGAAACACCGAGGACGGGCCTCGCGAGTGGTCTCCGGCTTTGGCCCCAACGGAACATTCCTACTCAATGACACCCGTCATCACCTCGCTCTGGATATCCCTGATATGTCTTTTGGATCACTCGAGGAACTTTCCATCGCCTCCGCCGACACTGGAGCGGGAGAGGGAAGTCCATCGCTGACCTTCGTTGATATACACGGATACATCCTCGGGTTACTTTTCTCCTCCTTTGCCCGCCTACGTGTACTCGTCCTTCAGCGCGTCCACGGTTGCGAAGTCATACTCAGGCTTCTATGTGATCCGACCATCTGCCCCAAGCTAAACACAGTGATTCTCGCCAATGTCCAGTCTCATACGACTTACTGGCCATCTTTAGTCGAGATGGCCCGTGTTCGGGAGCAGTACATGGGTTCCAGCAACGTTCATCGCGTCGATATCGGCTGTCGTGCGGAAGAGTTACCCGAACCGGACCAGCTGGCAGAGTTGAGGGTACATGTGTTGTCGGTAGAGCTCAAGCCGTGGAACTGCGAGATCGAGGAGTTGGATTGGTTGAACGACTCGAGATTCAGGAACCTGGGTAGATTGTAGTTCACCTGTGTAGGCCAGGTACCTCGTCATGTAACTCGCATGTTAGCGGCATACTTGTGCACCGATAACTCGGTTTCTCCTTTTACATTGGTGGTCTCGAGGGCATTTGCCCCTCGAACCAGCAAGTCGTTGTATCGGCAATAGGCAAGCTCGCTCAAACGCCGCAATTACCTCAAGAACTGTACATGCTGGTAGCGCATCGTTCTACCGGTTGTGGGTACAAGTTGATCATTATTGTTTCTCGTGGCGATCTCAGGCGAGTGGATGGAAGAAACCCTTGAACAGTTCGCCTTTTGACCTTGGCAAACGTAGGTTTGATGGTGCAGACGTTTGGGAACTGCAATCAGACATTAGTATAGTTGCAGCCAAGCACACTATTAAACGACAGCACACGTTAATTGAGGTTAGGTTCTTGCTCTTTCGTCGATAACCCACCAGTTCGACAGCAGCAGATCCCGTGGAGTCCGAACGCTAGAAGCTAAGACACATGAGGATCCGTGCTGGGGCGGCCGTGGTACTCGGCGTGGTCGATGTTGGATGACCGGGGTTTGACGGTGCGTGGCTACGTATCACGGTGGGTTGCTATGTCCGCCTTGGATTTTTAGGAGCAATGTGCCCACCGGTGGACGAATTTAATTATACACTCACAGACACCGGAAGTCACCGGTCCGGCGCCCTCTAGGCTGGAATCCAGCCTCAAATTCAGAGGCGGGAGGGATGTATTTTAGACGGGAGGGACGTATTTTGGAAAGGGGGGGCACAGGGAGGGGGACGCCTCTATGGCGCTAGAATCTGGGGCAGGGATATCGTGGGCCCCATAAGGTGTGATCGAGACTCGACGTATTGTCTCATCATCTCTTCCTGGTCTATTGTTCCAACCTCCTACCCTCCCGACCTACGCCGAATGAACCCCACGCTCATAATTCGCGCCGTTCCGTCCGGGCTGACTTGCCGACGAAGGGTTTTGCGTCGCACCTTTGTCTCTAAGGCCGGATTTCTCTCTGGATGAAGAGAGAACTGGAAAGGACCTAGGGTCCCGGCTCGGCCGACGTCGATTCTCCCCGCGCAAAGCGGCGGAAAGAAACCGCGCATGCTGCCATGCCAGCCACAACCTCAACGTCGCGTCGGATCCCAGCGCGATCAAGTTAGACTCAAGCAGGATGCCTTTTCTCTCTGGTCGACCGCCTCTCCAACCGTCCTCATATCCGTTCTGTGGTCGCAGGGGTCGTCTACTCTACAGAGTTCATGCGTCTGCCGTCAAAATGTCACTACGCGGACTATTACCAGCAAATCCAAAATCTGGTCACCCTCGACGAGAGCAAGTCTCGTAAGGAAACGAAAAGCATACTAGCATCGACGCAGTCAGAAAACGCCTTCAAGTATGCTGGCGACGCCGATCCGTCGTTTACGTGCCACGACTAGCCTCCCTCAGAAACTTTTCAACAAGGAATACACCCGGTTGACAGGAGACTCAGCGGTGGTTCCCGCTCTCTTGTCAATTACTCTTTCTTACTTTCGAGTCGTTGTATGTGACCTCGTCATTCGCGCGTTCATACATTACACCCTGAATACTAATTTGGGCCGGCCAAATCCGTGTCCGCAACTGGGCGACCACGATCGGTGAAGCTTGCCAGGCCGAGAGCAGCCCCGTCGGATGCACAACCAAATTCATCCTAGAAGAAACGGAGCAATTGAAGGCCCCGGCACCCCCACCGAACCGCTTCGGGATCAAACGAGGATGTCGATGGGACGGAGCAATGGTTTCGAATAGAAATCATACATCTCATACATCTCATCTCATACATCTCATACATACAAGGGAAAATAATGCTTCCCACGCTCTCATTGGTCAGACAAAGCGGTGGCAGTAACTGCTCTTGCCTCCGGCGCCTTTATGCCGCGTCAAGCTTCGGCTTCGGGCGTCGAGTTTCAG
>Ga0307515_10023676_pt1 | contig 10744 bp, 7 predicted proteins | sample 17_EM_MG_FD_194513 | JGI IMG/M metagenome (GOLD analysis project Ga0307515, IMG submission 194513) | Populus trichocarpa ectomycorrhiza microbial communities from riparian zone in the Pacific Northwest, United States - 17_EM | ecosystem: Host-associated > Plants > Roots > Unclassified | place...
CCCGGTCAGCCGCCAACGACAGTCGGAGGTTTCAGGCGAATGTCGTACATTCGGGACGACATTCGATGAAGGTTTTGACGACAGTCGACAATGACGACTGTCGTTGAGGGTCTTACTGAAAATTGTGCGGAAACACGCCATTATGGCGACTTTTATTATTTGTACAGACCGAACGGCATACCCACCTGGTGTCTGAACCTCGTTCACTGTAGGTGCGTACGTTGCTTATGGCGGCAAAGAGTTGGCGTTCCAAGTGAGTTAGGTGTCGCAGTGAAATACCGTTTCTCGATTGTTGAACCCGCGAATCACAGGAATACCGCGTTCTTTGTTATGCGTGAGACCCGACTGCGAGTACGTGAACGGAATGAGGATTAGGAATGAAATAATAACATTGGATACATACGTACAAACGGCTCCACGCCAGACCGTGAAACCCGCTTCGATACGCAAAACGGTAAAAAACAAAAACAAAAACAAAAAACACACGCTTGCACCAAGGCCACGTGCGATCGACGCCGTGGACGAATTTCAGACCAGTCATTGTGTAAGGTGGATCAATGGACAGCCGCAGCACCCTGAAAAATTCTCAGGCGGCTCCACCATGGTCTCGAAATGAAGTTCATTGAGATGATCAAATTCGATGTATTGCAAAATGATTGTAAGTTTCAGGAGAATCAACTCTCTGAGGACGAAATGCGAAAAGGATATGCTAGCTACTAGTCGTTACAGTAAAAAGGGAGAATGCGAATATGCTAAAAATGCGGGATTGGTGTATGTGCTACGGCTACAAATAAGATCCGCTTAAACGAGGGGGGTGGGTGCAGGAACGTGGATCGCTGGCTGGTGGTTTAAAGTTGGAATAATTATGATGGTTCGTTCTTTCGTCTGAATTCGTCCACTCGTCCGTTGGGTCATTTGTTCGTGAGGGGTCAATCAACCGAGAAGTTGGATCAACCAACGGTGGTTTCGGCCTGATAGACATTGTCGTATATGTTACGGATTCTGAGAATGCGGAGAGTTTCGAGCAGTTCAGGGGTTATGAACCAATCATCGGCAGTGCACTCGTGTTGACGTGCAACCTAGAAGGAACGAGCAATGAGAGTTAACAAAGGGACACGAGATGATATGGACGGTGGACAAACCTTGAAGAACTCGGTGTAGAGAGACGCGACTCTCCCAGCCAATTGGCTGACGCTGATTCCGTGAACGTCGATCGCGGCGGAAAAGTCAACAGTGTCGTAGCCGGGCCACTGTAACATAACGATATAGACGCGTCAGGAGAACTGTCCACCTACGGTATGAAAATCCCCGATACAACGTACCACGATCCTAAACTGTATCTTCTTGGCCGGAGGAGGGAAGCACACGGACTCTTCACCGCGTACGATCACAGTACTCATGATCACCGCGCTGTAGGAAGCCAAATCTCCATGCTGAACTCCATAACCGGCCGTCATACCGCGGGTGTCGAAGGTGACAGTGAAGGGTTCGCGTTGTTTGTACACCGTTGAGTTCCACTTGGAGGCGCGCTTATACGGGATGATTGGGACAAAACGCGGACCCTCAAGGTCACTCATCACAGGGGATGGAGGGGTGGACAGCAGGGCGGAGTAAGGGGAGGCCTGATCCATCTTGACCGGCGAATGGAGGGACATCTTCTGTATGCAGAAACGAGTTCTGAGAGCGTGCGTCGAGAGGGGGAATTGGGGATTGCAGACGGTGTAGACTGCATTTCCGCTGGAATTTGTACCCAGGCTGAGGTGGCCAGAGGGCCCCAATATGAGAGCCATGTAGAATGGGCCAACACGGTTGGGTGGCTTTGGATGTATACAGAACCGCCATGGAGTGAACAAAGCCTGCAATCATCGGCGGCTTCGCGTGCAACACCCTTCGATGGGCCATCGGTTATGCGTTTGGCGGCGTGGAAAAAGCCACAGGTTACGAGGACAAAAGAAGCGGAGTCAAAGTATCGTTGGCCGTGGCGATTTCGGGCGAAGAATAGTAGGTGGTACGCCCTCTTACGCCCTTTGGACGATCATTGTTGGCCCGCTCCGCACGTGGACAAGTAACGTGGTAGAAAGGGGACAAAGACGGGGAGAGGAAAGCATATTTTCTTGGTGGAGAGCCAAAGGTTAGAAGAAAGGTCGACAAACAGACAGAAGCTGCTGGCCATGTGCGGCAGTTGCGAAGGATCGAAATTGAAACTCGAGAGGAATTAAAAAAGACCGATCGCCGAAGAGCGTGGGTGGACAGTATGGTGCTCATCCCAATATTGGAATAATTGCTAGGCCATGGAAAGGAGCCGCAGCGCAACGGAAAGGTCGTAGAATGAAAAAAAAAACAACAATACTTTTCGCTATTTTCGCTTTAGAGGTGGGAATTGACCCAGGTCGAAAAATCTTCGCGCGTAGCTTCTCACAGAAACATAGCAAAGTATCCTAGTCAAGGTAGACCGCTCTGTTCCGCCTTACCGCTCTGAGAATGTGAGCGTCGACAAAGATTGTGAGCGCCCACAGCGAGTTCTGGGCGGTGACCGCATATGGTCACTGTGTTTTGATTCTCTCACTTGCTTCCGCTCATTCTGCAAACGACCACCTCGTCCTCGGGGCCTTCCTACCGACGCACTACTGTGTTGATGGCCGACTCGTTTGCTGACCTCTGGTCGACCGCCGCTCCGACCAATTCTGCTCCTCAGAAACCCCGGAAATTGAATGATCTCATCTCATCGACCACTCCCTCTCAACCGACGCGCGCGCAGAACGACGTCTTTGCACTCTTAGCTGCGTCCAACTCGAGCTCCAATTCCAATTCACGCACGAGCAGCCCTGGGATAGCGAATCAACTCCGTCCTCAGTCGAACGGCCCAAAACCCACGCCATCCTCGAACGGCGACGCGTTTAGCGGACTCTTGTCTGACTCTTTTGGGAATGGACCGGCTAGTTCTGGGAACTTGTCCATGGCAGAACAGGCAGCGAAAGTTGAGAAAGAGAGAAAGGACAGGTTGTTAGATCTGAGCCAACAGACAGCCACGAAGACGCAGTCGTCCGCCTGGAGCGGGTTAGACTCTCTTGGGACTACATCAACCTCCACACCTCCCCCGCAGAAGCAGGACGATTTCGATTGGATATTCGACACTCCCGCTTCGACTTCCTTCAAGCCAGCACCTCCCCCACCATCAACCAAGACGCCCCCAGTGATCGCAGACGAGGATGACGATTGGGGGTTATCAGACTTCGGGTCTAAACTAACCCCAGCTCCCGCAACCTCCACCCCGCCACAACAGGCCGCGAAATCCTCCAGCGTCTGGGACTTCGAGGACGTGGAGCACTCGAACGAACCTTCGCCTCCGCCGAGGAAGGCTGTTCGACCAAATTCTCCGGGGGAAGACTTCGACTTCGGGAATAGGGAGGATAGATTACTGGATAATGATTCTAACGACGAGGATGATATCCTTGGTTCTCTATCGAAACCGGTTAGCAGTGTTCCAGCTCGGAGGCCTCCCGTAAGTTCGTGGACATGCCAACGGTGGCTGTTCGCTAACGGATTCCCAGGTTCCAACTCGAGGATCCGTTCCCAAGGGTCGCACGGATTCTCCTCCCCCACATATAATCGGACAAATCGTCGAGATGGGTTTTGGGCCGATCGAAGCTCGGAACGCGCTTGCAGCTACGGACACAGGCATCAACGTGGAAGCGGCTTTGGAGATGCTTTTGGCGGAACGAGAAAGTTCTAGTCCTTCAAGAACCTCTCCTGGACCGCCTGAGAGGCGACGTACCACCCAACATCTCCAGGATCTCGAGGACGAAGAACCCAGACCTGCCGTACGACGTCGCCCGACTGATACTGCTTCGACGCGCGATAAACCTCTCAACGGAGGTTCTTCTAACATCCAAGATCAAGCTGATAAGCTTCTTGCTCAGGCTAGCGAGATTGGGATGAATGTGTTCAGTAAGGCAAACGCCTTGTGGAGTCAAGGGAAGGAGAAGGTTCAGAAGGTATACGAAGAGAAGGTCAATGTGACCCAAACCGCGACGACGCAGCAGAGGCAGACGGGCCGTCCACGATGGATACAGGAGTCAGCAGAAGACGATGACATTCACAATCGCGAACAGGGTTTCACTATCGATGGATTCAGGGATTCGGATGATGAGGAAGAACCCCGACCTCCACCGAAACGGCCTGTGGAACTGAAAAGGCGACCATCCCACGAACCCCCTCCGCAGCCTCCTCGGTCTCATATCAAGACTGGAGACCTGTTCGCGGAAGAGCCCGTCCCGGTTTATAGGTCACCATTCCGACACGGCTCATCTTCAAGAACTCAAACGCCCCAACCGACAAGTCCTCCTCTCCCTTACAAGCATGCCCCCCAGCGAACCCCTTCCCCGATCCCTGTTGCACGCCGTCAAGCCGTACCTGCGCCAGCTACTGCCATTGCCGCTTGCACGAAACACAAGGCCGCCGGGACAGAGATGTTCAAACTCGGTCGATTCGGGGAGGCAGATACCGCTTATACCTCTGCCATCGCCTCCCTTCCAAAGAACCATCTCCTCCAAGTGCAGCTCTACAATAATAGGGCGTTGTCTCGTCTCAAGACTGGAGAGCATTTCGGGACGATTGAAGACTGTTCCTTTGTCATTTCATTGATCGGGCCCTCATATCACCCGCGGAGAGAGGCGAAGGTGACGGAGGAGAATGAGGGATCGGGTGTGGACCTTGCAGACGGCTTGATGAAGGCTCACAAGCGGCGCGCAGAGGCCTACGAAGGCAGAGAGAAATGGGAAGACGCTAGGAAGGATTGGGAGGTCATCGCTGGAACGGAATGGGCAAACGGGCAGATGAGGAATGAGGCTATCTCGGGAATAGGGAGGTGCAGGAAGATGTTGAACCATGAACCAGAACAAGTGGCTGCGAAACCGAAGAAACCTCCTGTCAAGCGACCCCCACCACCTAAGCCTATCAACAGGGGCCCGAGCCCGCCTTCAGAAGCCTTGACGAAGTTGCGGGCCGTGACGGATGCTGCGGAGGCGGAGGATCAGGCGAAACACGAGTTGAAGGACATCGTGGATGCGAAGATCAACTCTTGGAGAGGCGGGAAGGAGCAGAATATCCGCGCGCTGATTGCGAGTTTGGAGACCGTCTTGTGGCCGGCCTTGAATTGGCAGAAGGTGGGGATGCACGAGCTGGTCACTCCGAATCAGGTCAAGATCAGGTATACGAAGGCGATTGCAAAGCTACATCCTGACAAGGTACGAAAGGATATCCGGTTCCCCCTCCCCATTCGCTGACGGTGTATTTCCCCTCCCAATGTAGTTGAATTCGAACAATACCACGGTTGAACAGAGGATGATTGCCAATGCGGTTTTCGGGACGTTGAACGAAGCATGGAATGTTTTCAAACCATGAACGGCGTAGGTGGAATATCATCTCGCTGCGGCATGTGCATTTCCGGGTAATCGTATGGGTAGTTAGCTGTTTGTTTACTAGAGACATATGTCCAGATTTGGGCGATCCGAAGATAACTGGTCTTGATAAAGACCCCGACTACGCGGGAGACCGCCTCGCGTGAGCGAGCGGGTGAAAGGGGTACCATGTTCTCGTCGTCGTCAGGCTCCTGCCCCTCCGTAACTCGGTCGAATAGGATCCATACGTATATATGCAACAGTGTCTGTAGCTATACGTATTCCGCTTCCTAGAACATCCGGTAATCCCGTAGAATATCAGCAGGGTCCCTGGCCCCGGGCTGCTCATCCCGATCATGAACTGTCGGTTCCTCCCTCACGGATCGTGGAGCAATCCCTTTCCCCTTCTTGTGGCCAACTCTGCCTTCGCCGTTGCCGACCACAACATGAGGATCCAGTGGTATTCTGAGTTCGTCGGTGGGTGTCGGTGAAAGAACACCGCATCTCGTCGCGAGTCGCTGTAATTTCTAAACGGGTTCCGGGGCGTCGGGACATAGCCCGTTATTGGAGAGGTGTTCCGTGCACCTCACGTCACGGCGTCCGACCATGGCGTCCGGTATGCGGTAGTTGCATGTAGTTTTCCACCTGTTCGTCTGGGGATTCGCGGCAGGGGGTGTGAATTGATTCTGCCGATCCCGGGAATCCGGCCTGGACTGCTTTCGCTTTCAACCCCCCTTAGCTCAATACCGCACGGTGGTTCTTGAATCCCTCGTGGTTCGCGGGATAGGCTGGGGAGACGAGGCAAGGAAACAGACCGGACGCGGTGCCACGCCTTGCAACTTTACCAAAGAACGATATCAAATCTGCCTCTACGCACATTGCAAAGACTCTCAAAGAGGAGAACGACTCTCCGCGGAGTAGTCATCGGTTCTGATGGGGTACGACGTCGCCTCCCACGACGGTAGTACGGATCATGGGCGAGAACTTGAGTTTCCATCTAGTAAGCATTCTGAGACGCGTGTTGTGCAATCTGGCCAGTCCGAGATCAGGTCGGGCGGCGGGCAGTGAGCGGTGTGGGTTGTATAGCACACAGATTAGGGAGGGTCATCCCAGTTGTTGGGCAAGGCGAGGGTGGGTAGATAGGCAAGTCGTGGGACTGTGATACTGACGGGCAGCATAGCGAAACGTTGGTGAACTGGAAGCCAAGACTTTGAGGTGACTAGGTGGTCGCATTTCGAAAGGAGGGAGACCTTGACGGTTTCCATCCCCCCACACCGGAAGGTGCCGATACGACACTGGATCCGGACCGCCTCCCTCATCCTCCGTGCATGCGATTCGCCCGCGTTTACCCAGCTGAACTTCGCTACCCCTCGCCCTTCTCAACGCGTGTGGACGATGAGGGCCTCCTTCCGCGGCACTAAGCATACCCGAGTATAGGATTGTCCGTACTCGGTTTGTTTTGCCGTAAGTCCCAGTTCGATTCCCCCAGAGTGGGGTTGAGCCCCGTCGAACCGAGAGCAACAGAACTAGTACTAAAGGTTGTTGGGAAACTCAGCGGGTTGTGGGTCCTAGGTCAAAACAACGCCAATACATATGTAGGCGCTGGCAGTGACGGCAGTCCAACTGTGGACGGCAGCCCCACTTCTCAGGCGTTTCAAACGAGACGACGGGCCCCTTTCTTTTCCTCGCTGTTCCATCTCACAAACGGTTCCAACACTATGTCTGTCGTCCTTCGGAAACGACCCCCATCGAGCGGTGGGACGCAAACTGAGCCAAGTTCTTGTGAGATACATGACTACCATTGCCACCTTTTCGAACCCACTGACGACCCGCAGCCAAGAAACAGCGGTTTATCGATGCCGTAAAGATGTTGCTGGACATTGCGAAGGAATCGTCCGACGCATTTCCACCCCTCAAATCGTGTTTAGGAGGTATCAATGCGCTGATCAAGCATTACGATGTGCGTCTTTATTGAATAACCTTTCGATTCTACCAACAAATACCACCTAGCAATACACCGATGTGAAGGAAAAGCTCGACGATCTCATTCCGTGGTTGAAGAAATTGCTGGCTACCTTAGCGAAGGTGAATCCCGATGACGATCGCGAGGAGGTCGAGAGACGATCACAGCTGGCAAAGTTTGTATCATGCCTGGAATCTCTCATCCACCCAAACTGATACTTTATGATAGGTCGTTGGAAGAGATTGGAACACGATCGCTGACATTGTCAGAGAAGGGGAAGGTCGCTCGGGTGCTGGATAAGACGCAAGATTCGCAAGAAGTCATCAGACTCGTAGAAAAGCTTAAGCAAGCCATCCTCGTCTATCAGGTCAGTGTCAAACATCGTCAGAGTCGGAAACCGTTGACACGCGGAGCAGATGTCACAACAACAGTCGATATACAACCAGGTTGTCCAATTGACCGTGAGTCCCTGCCTCTCCCCTTCGAGACTGAGCTGGTTGTTGATCGATTCAAGTCATCCTTTGATGTGCTTTTGAAATTGCATCGGGTAAGAGAGAACATGTGTGACCGGAGACTTCGAATAACACGTTCACAGAAGTCGCCGGTCAATAAAAAGATAGAGTCCGTCCGTGCGCGGTTGGGTCGGCTTGGAGTTGAGGGGAATGTCACGAAGGACACCGACGAGTTCAGGCGACGGAAAAGTCTATTTGAGTGCGTATTTCTTATCTACCACAAACGATTGCCCTCGTTAACCCGGTCTCAGAGCTCTCGAGGGGATCAAAGATAGGTTGGAGCCCCTATCCGAACCTTCCACTAACGCCGAACATGTGGAGAATGAAGGGAACATGATTGCCGTATGCGATCTTGCAGACGACCTCAGGGATGCCATCGTCGAATATCAGGTCAGCGCCGGTATCGAAAACACGGTCACCAGACAGTTTACTCATGCGGCTCATAGTTCTCGCAGCAGAAGGCGATCTACGAGCAGAACTGTACATTGATTGTAAGTCGCAGGGCCCAGGTTTTGAGAAAATGTTTTAAATATCGATTGTCCTTTGCAGGATACAGGTCAGATATGGTTCTACTTCCGATTGAAATAGACTCATGGTTCAACAGCTGAGTTATCTGTGCTGAACAGCTGTCGTCGTGCCAAAGGGACCGAGTTCCGACATGGTGATCGCCAGGGCTGTCTTAAAGGGACACGGGGGGCTGTCTTGGATGACATAGAGTCGTGGTCCAAAGACTCCGAAATGTCCCCTGTCTACTGGTTGAATGGGCTCGCCGGGACCGGCAAGTCCACGATCGCTCAGACAATTGCTGAGCGTATCTTCGCTGATGGGAGACTGGGAGCGTCTTTCTTCTGTTCACGGGATTTCAAAGACCGCAGGAACCTCCACTACATCCTCCCCACTCTCGCCTTTCAACTCGCTCACAAGTACCCCGAATTTCGATCTGTCCTCGTCCCTCTCCTCCAATCAAACCCGGATGTCGGTCATGAGTCACTCTTCAACCAGATGAGGATGTTGATTGTTGGACCCCTCGGTTCGTTGGGTGTGTCGACGGTCATCGTCATCGATGCATTAGACGAGTGCGTGGATGAAGATCCGCAGTCCGCCATCCTCTCCGTCATGGGTCGATTCGTTGAAGAGATCCCGAACGTAAAATTCTTCATCACCGGCCGCCCAGAACCTCGTATCCAATCTGGTTTTCGTCTTGGACTCCTCAGACCATCAACTGATGTCTTTGTCCTTCACGAGGTGGAGCCTTCTCTCATCAACACGGATATCCGACTCTTCTTGGAACACGGGTTACGCGAGCTTGCGAAAAGACGAGGCATCGAGCAAGATGATTGGCCAACGGATGAGCACCTCGACCTGCTATGTGGGAGAGCAGCCGGCCTCTTCGTCTACGCTGTGGCAACTCTGAAGTTTTTGGACCACGCATTTACCCCGCCAAGCAAGCAACTTGACATCATTGCGAGGGCCCCAGGGAGCACCACGCACGAAGGAAAGGCCAAGTTCCGGTCGAGCACGACCCTCGATTCTCTCTACCTTTCAAGTTTTCAAAGCGCCTTCGATGGGATGGACGCTGAAGATGACGAGAAAGTGCGTTTTGTCATCGGTGCAGTTATTCTGGCGGTGGACCCTCTTTCACCTTCTGCGATCGCCACCCTCGTTGATTTGGGGAAACAAGAAGTCGTGGACCTACTTCGACTGATCCAGTCCCTCCTCAAGCTCCCGGAGGACCCCAACTCTCCAGTGCTCCCATTCCACAAATCATTTCCTGACTTTATCACCGATCCACTCCGCTGTTCCGACAAAAGGTTTCACATATCCCCTGGGAATGGCCACCTCAAACTTGCCCTCAGCTGCCTCAGGTTGATGAACGATAATTTGGAACAGAACCCTCTATCCCTTCCCAACTATGCCTTGAATTTGGAGGTTGAAGATCTAAAGATGAGAGTCAAGGACCGGATAAGTGCTGCCCTGCAGTATGCTTGTAAATCCTGGCACAATCACCTCACTGGGGTTAGTGGGGACATCACAGCTATTGTTCCTGCGTTGCACAGCTTCCTGCAGGAGGGGTTTCTGGTGTGGTTGGAAGTGCTTAGTGTCACTGGGGCCACAAGGGATGCTGTTATTGCATTGGAAAAATTGATACTCTGGCTACAGGAGGTTCGTTTTGATCTACTCTACTATATCTCATGATACTTACATACAGCATAAATCAGGTAAACACAGAGCATCAGCTTCTTGACACTGCAAGAGACTATTTTCATTTTGTGACCACCTTCTTTGAGGTCATCAATGTCTCTGCCACCCACATTTACCACTCTGCCCTGGAACTATCCCCTCTTTTGTCAAATGTCCGGAAGTTTTACTATTCTCAACGACCTCATCCCTCACCAAGAGTGGTAATTGGGGTCCCAGACTCATGGGATCCCAGTATATCCATTTCTACCAAGCATTCCTATTACCTGTCCTCCACTTGGTCACCATGTGGTCAGTTTATTGCTGCAGCAGCTGAGGTAGTTGTGGAGATCTGGGATGCACTCACCCTTGAACTCCTCTCTACCCTCCAGTCAAGTAAAGCTGCCACTGGATTTAGGAGTGGACTTGCCTATTCACCTGATGGGTGCTCTCTGGCAGGTTGTTCCAATGCTGGAATTGTTATATGGGATATCCAAACAGGTGGAATAGTCACTGAAATCAAGTGTGAGGTTACTAGTGATGGCTTGGAGCTTGTGTGGTCATTGGATGGAAAGATGATTGGTACCATTTTACAATGCATGTTCAGAACCCACACTGTGTGCACATATGAAATTTCCTCAGGCACAGTGCAGTTGTCCAGCACAGTAGAGTCAGCAGGTGGCATATATCTT
>Ga0307515_10023677_pt1 | contig 10743 bp, 8 predicted proteins | sample 17_EM_MG_FD_194513 | JGI IMG/M metagenome (GOLD analysis project Ga0307515, IMG submission 194513) | Populus trichocarpa ectomycorrhiza microbial communities from riparian zone in the Pacific Northwest, United States - 17_EM | ecosystem: Host-associated > Plants > Roots > Unclassified | place...
GGTTTTGGTCATATCTCTTTAGATTGCACCTCGAAACCCTTAGTCATCCAAAAACATAAGGATATAGGTAAAGAGGAATATTGTAGTGTTGAAGTGTATAAGCCTAATTTTGAGGATTTTAGTGACCTAGATGAAGAGGATGTGCAAAAAGAGGGACCCAACACAATGAGTCCACGTGAGCTTGAGAATGAGGTTAAGAAAGAGTCTGATATGTCTGCTTTAATGATAGAGGAAGTTTTAGGGAACTCTTCAGTGGAATCGCCTATAGAGATGAGTATGGTCTTAGAAGAGTCTCATGATATTAGTCCTCCTAAACTACCTAATTCATTATCCCACATGCTTGGTGTCCAGCACATCATAAGTTTAGAGCAACATGTTGAGCTTTTTGACCCCTTACCACATGCACGTGATGAGGACGATGAAGATAATCCTAGTTTACTTGATTGTGTCCATACCATATCTACACAGGTTTCAAACAATGTTTGTCTCATTCCACACTCTCAATCATTTAGTGTTCATAATTACAAACCTGAGAAGCCTATAGAACACTTTCCCATATCTCCTCACGATAGGATGTCTAAGTCAGCTGAGTCGTTACCATGTAGGGTTCATAATTTGTATATTGAGATCATGAAACAAATTCAAGCAAGTAATGAACAAAAAAAATTTCGAGCTGATTTACTTAAGTATCATGATGCACTTAATGTTGGAGATTATTTCATGATACAGATTAGACTTGAACGGTGTCCTTTGGAAACCGATCATAAATTGCAAGTAAATTCAAAGTGTTGCAAATAATTAAATCAAATAATTATATCATTAAATTGTCATTAAACTTTGATATTAGCTCTACTTTTAACATGAAAGACCTCAGTATTTATAAAATACAGCCTATCCATGATGCTCCTTTTGATACCCCTACCTCATTATCCATATCTTTGGCACAAAAGGAACATATTAATGCTACTTTGAATGCACAAGTTGTTTTTACCAGGGATGGTGAACTTCAACAAATCCCAGTATATGGGCTCGATGACCAGATTCAGACTATACTTGGATTATCAGAGAGACATCACAACAGCTTGATCTTTATCTTTGAGAGCGTTATCGGAGTCGCCTTGGCCTATAGTCGACGGGGTCGAGTTCTTCCAACCCCGGGAGAATTGATGGGGACACCGAACCCGAAATATTATTTATGCACGCGAATGATCATAGACGATGGAGGATAGCCCAAACAATTGAGAGATTGGGCTTTAACTTATGTTTTTGGGTTTAATTTATATGAACTTTTAGTTAAGGTTTATTAATTTGGTTTTATTTGTTGGGTTTGATTTAATTATTGTTGGATATTTTATTTAGTGGGCTATAAGCCCAAACGCTTGTTCTAGTTAGGGTTTTAGTATTTATATCCCACTTTTCTAAATGTTAAGAGACTTTTGATGATTAATGAAAATTTATAGATTTTGTATATCTCCAATCAAGTTCTTCTCTTTATTTGCTTTCTCTTCTCAACTTCTTCTCTAAAAGCTTCTTTCTTTTTTCGGCTTTAATTCTTTTGTTTGTTGTCCCGCGTCAGTATGCCGCTACAAACTTCTGATTTCTGAAAGAAATCCTTCCTGATTAATTTTATTAGGTAACGTGAAATGCACATGAGAAAGTGGGGAGGTTGATGAGATAGTGTCCTAATGTCTCCCATTTCTTTGAAAATAGCTTTGGGATAGTGTCCTAATGTCTCCCTGATATTAATACACCTGCATGTGGAGCTTTACCTGGACCTTTCTCTTCCTCTCGAAGTCCTTTGTATATGTTCTTACCTTTCCTGTTCACTTCCACATGCATGCTACTTTCATGTATATATGCTGCAGAACCTTCCCATATGAGATATTCTTCTCTTTTAAGATTTTCATCCAAGTGTAATACTAAATTTCCAAACTCTTTAACGTTCATATTGAGGATCTTTTCTCTTTCTCAAGAGTTTCTACCGTCCCATCTAGGGAAACTCTTAGCCTAATTGACATCTGAACAATCTTTGATTCAAATTATTGTAATTATTCCGTCACGAATGGATTCTGTTATGGCATGATGAGTATCATATTAGTTATTTTATAAAATTAATTTTATAAAATTGTATGTTACCCAGGAAATAACTAGTAGTATTATATTAATTATTTTAAAAAATTAATTTTAAAAAATGTGTGTGTATATATGTATATATATATATATATATATATATATATATATAGAAGAATATCTTTATTTAAAATAGTAAAAAAAAAAAAAACACAAATACAACTCAGTTGCATTAATCTTAGTAGTACAACTAACTTATGCTCTTGAAACCAACCTGAATTGCTATTGGGAGTAGTGGAATTCCTAAATAAAAAATCTCTCCTCTCTTTTTTTTTTCCCAACCAATAAGAAATTGACATGGAATGTTTGGTGAGCACATTTATGAATTAAATAGACAAAGCGAAGCAATTTGAACTCATTGAACTTACTTTAAATTTAATTGTCAAATCGTGCTCAAATTTGACTAAAAAATTTACATGCTTGATTTTATAGGAGTCACTTTGTTATAATTAGTTGACATCGGGAAAGTCTTTAAATTAAACATATGAAATGTTATTTTTTTTAATTATTTTTTATTTATTTTTGGATTTTATTTATTTTTTATAGTTGGTTTTAAAAAATCTAAATCTTTGAAAATTTATATCATTAAGGGTTGTGCTACTCCTAGTAACACAACCCTTTTAAATCACAACCTATATATTATATAACTAAAATTTTAATTATTTTTTAGGGCGTACTAGTTTATAAAATTTGTTATTTTTCTTTACAACTATGCTAGTTCTAAGAAAAAGTTCAAGCAAACGTGATGTTTGCCCAAATTGGTGGGTTACTTATTCCCATGTTAAGGCAATTGAGGAAAACTCATCTGCTAAAAGCATACATACATACCACGTCATTGTCAGAGATTGTTATGCAAAGGAGACAAGCCCTTTAGCCATGAACATGAACATATCCCCTTTCAAATTAAGGTTCTGATATGGAGCCTGCCTTGTTTACTCGGATATCCCACTCACTCTGATCATTGCTTCAACTTTCCTGAGTGCGTCCTTTAAGAGAGGGGATGCTTTTCATACCATTGAGTCGCCTCGAAGATGGATATTTCCAACCTACTTTTTTTTTTTCATTAAGACAACAATTAATTATCGTAATCTTGAAAACATAAAAACACATCCTTTTCAAACTCTCCTTCGGTAATAATTGATTATTTATAAATTCCCACATTATCATCTAATATTTAATTAATTCAAGGAGAGGTTGTCACAAATAAAATTCTTGTGATCAATGCTAATTATTATGTGGTTGATACCTAGAGAGAGAGAGAGAGAGAGAGAGAGAGCCCTCCTCTTAAGATAAAAACAATGTCACAAAAGATGCACGTGGTTAATTTGTGCAAGAGGGAACATCTCTCTTGTATTATAAGACCATGGAGGAGGTAGCCTGCGGCAAACAATGGCCTTGGACCATCAATTTACTTCGATGAAAGACAGAGTTGGATGTGGAGGCAGATAGATGCATGCATGTAGCCACCCCAAGTAACTGGGATTAACATTTACTTGTTAAGTTAGTACATGTAATCATATATATCTTATAATATTCTGCACCTTCAGATCAAGTTAAGCTGTGGGTACTCTTCGATGTACATAGCTAGCTAAGGGAATTTCAAGCTTTGAAAATAACAATTCTTGCAATCTGCTGCTTTTTTCTAGTTTCTTTCTCTCTCTTTATTTTTTCCTTCCGAAGGTAGCACAACGGATCTTGGCGTATACAATAAAAGGTAACCTTCCCTAGTTCCTAAATCTTGACCTCCATTAGGGTTTGAATATGGATTGAACCTCTTAGTAAAATCCCAAGTTTTAATTGCCAAGGCCTCCTCTTAGTGAAATCTGCTAATCGAATCCACTATCATAAAATTAGCAAACAACAACAAAAAAAAAATAAAAAAAAAATTTATCAATAATTTCATCGAAAAGTTGATATATCATTATTTACTGATGAAATTATTCCATTTGTAAATGTAAATAAATTATAAATGGCAATTCTCTCTCTTCATTTTTCTTCTTCTTCTTCTTATTGCAAAAAAATAAATTACCAAATGCCCTGCTCATATTTTCTCATAAATTCGACCACCCCAACCCGTCATCATTGATCTACATCTATCAGTAGTGTCAGCATTCATCGTTGATTTTTTTTTATGTGAAGCTTCTATACATAAAGTAAGCAAACCCATCTATTTTTGTAACCTATTTATGGTTTAGGTTAATTTACTGAATTTATTTTGTAATATTTATAGTTTGCTTGTATACTTAAGTCTTTTACAACTTTTTTTAATTAATTTTTTTGTATTAATGTATGATTTGTATGTTGGAGTTTGTTTGAGATTTCAGAGAAATTGAATTTTGTTGTCATTTCATGAAATTGAGTTTGATTTAATAATTTATGTGTTATAATTAAAAAAATGATGAGTTATTTTAATAGGAACCAAACACATCTTGTCAGTTTTTATTGTTAAGGTGGAAATTTAGGGAAAATTATTTTTTTATGGAATTCATAAAATCAATATTATTCTATATAGGTTTCATAAGCAATAGATGATCGTTCTTGGGGTTGGATTTCCCGAAACACATACATGCAACTAAAACAATAAATTTAAAATTTCTCAAGAATCTTAAGGATCTCGTTAGACAGATCTAGAGTCTTTTAGGGTTTTCACGAAAATTACCTGAAGACTAGATGCTCTTTTTAGCTTTGAATAATTGCTTCAAAGCTGGGTCGCAAACCATAAATCATCCAAGTGTTCGACCTCTAATGGCAATCCACACGAACCATCAGTGAAAAATATCATAAACTCTTTTAGGAGAGATAGATTGTTATACTTTAAAGTGCTAACTCTTTTCTTTTGTGTTTTAGGTGTTTTTATATTATGCACTACTCACTTTCTTTTAGAAAATAAAAGGCATAACATTCTATTTAAAAACAAAATTTAAAAACCCTATAAATAGAAAAATATCAAGTTACCCCTTAAATAATATCACATATATTATTTTAGGCTAATTTTAGAAGTTTATTCAATCAATTCCTCACTTGATTGTTTCTAGGTCTAGAATTGTAATACCATGTATTAATTACATCCTAGTCCTCAATTTCTAAAATTTATTTACAGTCAAGTCACGCTTGATTAATCATCTCATTTTAATTTCTGACCAATTATTCTTATGTGTGTGACCCATTCGGTTCTCTAATAAGTTGGCTCAAATATAAATCATAATCTTAAATTAAATTAAATTAAATTAATTAAACATTTCAATTTATTATCAATTCAAAAATTGATTGACTTATATTTGAAGATTAAGTACAATGTCTAGCAACCCCTCATGATTCCTCAAAATTTTTGAAAAGTCATAAGTGGTTTGACTTAACATTTCAGTGATCAGTTTCTTAGTGTAATTATTATCATTTCATTAAGAATGTTCTGATTTAGACATTATAGCATGGGGTATGTTTGATTTGTTAAATCATTTTAGTTCTCAACAATATTATAGTAATTGATTATTTGAATAAGATTTTGAAACTCTTTTCAAAACTCATTTCACTTTAGCCAAGGATTTCACAATCAATACTATTTGAAAACAGATAAAATAGTAATTGACATTATAGCATGGGGTATGTTTGATTTGTTAAATCATTTTAGTTCTCAACATTATAGTAATTGATTATTTGAATAAGATTTTGAAACTCTTTTCAAAACTCATTTCATTTTGGCCAATGTTTCACTATCAATACTATTTGAAAACAGATAAAATATTTTTTTTAAATTCACTAAGGATGATAAATCCTCTTTTAATTACTCAAATACCTTCATATAGTTTATATTTATCCAATATTGATCTGTTTATTACTCTTGATTAGGACAATGTGTGGTCAAGATTAAAGCATAACACTCCATATATAAGATAACATAGTGATCTCAAGTCTAAAGATCACTTACATAACAATTATGTGAGTTTTTTTATAGATATAGGTGATCTCTCTATATGAAATTCTCTTATAGGTCGGTTTAATATATATGTCATTTGATAAGCACTTGCATATTAGTTTCAGGTATCCCTTATACCTTAGTTTATGAGAATAACTTCTTTCTTTTATAAAGGAATGAACATAATATGCACGTGTCTCAATAGCTCTAATTAATATCCGGTCTTAATAGAACATTGACCAGGAATATTTATAAACAATACTTTGATGAATTAAGAATCTCATAATTATAACAACTTCATAATTTCTTATACAAAGAATTATTATTTCATAGACTTTATATTTACTATAGATTCATTAATCAAATATAGATGAATATTAAAGATAAAGAAAGCCTTTATTAATAATAAATATGTGTTTATATGAATAAAATTAGTGATGACTACAAGGCATCTTCACTAATAATCTTCCACTTGCACTAAAGTCAGTCGCTCATATATCTTATATCATATCCCTCTTTATGATGATCATGCCTTTATTGGGACACTGCCTTAGTAAGAGGATCTACAAGATTTTCTTTAGTGGGTACTCGCTTTATCTTTACATCTTTTCTCTATATGATTTCTCTAATCAAATGGAATCGTCTAAGTACATGTTTGAATCTTTGATGAGACCGTGGTCCCTTTGATAACACCATGACTTTATTGTTCTCACAGTAAAAGGTTACTGGATCAACAATGCTAGGAACCAAACGTAGTTCAATGATGAACTTCTTGATCCAAATAGCTTCCCCCCCCCTTCAAATGATGTATTTGACTTCAGTTGTAAAATCAATTGTGGTCTCTTATTTGAGACTCTTCCAACTCACAACACTATCATTTAAAGCAAAAAAACATATCCTGATCGTGATTTACTATTATCAATATCTGATGAAAATTGGTCAATGCATTTTATTTTCTTAACATCAATATTCCATCGGCATTACCATTTACCGATGAAAATCTTGACAAATAACTTTTTTTTACAATATGTTTTATTATATAATGTATATATATATGAAATACTATAATACTACTCTAGTGTTGTAATCTTTACCTTTACTATTGTATATTACCCTACACATATAAATAGAAAATGTTGGTTAACTAATAGGTTAAGCCTCCTACTTCTTCTCAAGCCACCTCCTCATAGCCTACATACTTTCCCACCTTGAATCCTTCCTAAAAATTTCACCTTACTACCCTGCCAATCACTAACACCAGCAGCTCTGCCCCATCTCCTGCCCAACCCAACTAGACACCCTATTCTCCAACCATGTCTGCCACCGCCCCAATGCCACCCCACTCTGCCCTATATCACCATATGTTTGTTTCTCTAATGATCATTATGTAGGAACAAGTTCTCCTCCTTCAGAGTTGCATGTTTCCAGGTTTGTCATTACATATAACATTGGTTCTACCGCAGGTTATTCTACCTTTGCTGCTGCGAGCTCAAGCCCTTCGACAGGTTCTCCAGCTGATCTGCAACTCTTTGTTGATCTCTCCTCTTATCCTCTCCAACAGCTCACAAGTTTAGGTTTTTCTCCTCCTCGTTCCACCGCTCGTCAACACCCCATGGTTTTTCGTCCTCGGCTGCCAAAAACTGCCCTTTTAACAACGTCTGCAGCCACCTCTACTGCTTCTGTTTGTTGGGTAATGTCTTCTCTTAACTATGAGCCCATTATATTCTATGATTTTGACATGTATAAGGCTTGACATGGTGCTATGTGCGATGAAATTCAGGCTTTGCGCTCTAACAACACTGGGTACTTGGTTCATTTCCATCATTCGATGAATGTTGTTGGCAGTCGGTGAATATACAAGATAAAACGTCGTATGGATGATAATGTTGAGCGATATAAGGAGCACCTAGTTGCTAGAGGTTTTACTCATCAAGAAGGCATTGATTACTCTGAAACTTTCAGTCCTGTTATGAAGAAAACGACTGTCAGATTAGTCTTCTCAATTGTGAGTTCGCGTGATTGGAAGATCCATCAACTTGATATCCATAATGCCTTCCTCAATGGCGTTCTTGTTGAAGAGGTCTACATGAAACAATCTCCAGGTTTTGTTGACTCTACTCTTTCCTCTCATGTGTGCCGGTTGTATAAGTCTCTATGTGGTTTAAAACAGGCCCTGCGGATATGGTACACTCGTTTGAATGACTTTTTGCTTTCTATTAGCTTTCATTCTTTCAAGGTTGACACCTCCTTATTTATCTTATTTGTTGGTGCTGGTATATTTTTATCTTCTAGTTTATATTGATGATATTCTGCTTACGGATAGCAACTCTACTATGCTTCACTGCCTAATAGAGTCGCTAAGCTCAGAGTTCAAGTTTCATGACTTAGGCGTTGTTCATTATTTTTTGGCATTGAGGTTCAGTCCACTGGTATGGGTGTCATGTTACGACAACATAAGTATATTATTGACATCCTCACTCGGACTGGTATGACTTCTTGCAAACCTGTTGATACTCCTATCTCTACCTCCAAAGTTACCATAATGCCAGATTTCTTATTTTCTAATCCTACACGGTTTCGTCAAATCGCGGGTGCTTTTCAATATCTCACCTTTACGAGAACAGATATCTATTTTATTGTTAACAGAGTCAGCCAGTTTATACATGCTCCTACAGATTCTCATTGGGCTACCGTTAAACGCATTCTGTGTTGTCTTCAGGGTACGACATCCTATGGCTTGCATATCACCCACAGTTCCTCCTTTGCTTTACATGGCTTTACGGATGTAGATTGGGTAGGTAGTATTGATGATCGCAAGTCTACAGGTGGTTACCTTGTTTTCTTTGGTTATACGCCGATTTCATGGAAATCAAGCAAGCAATGCACAATTGCTCGCTCCTCTACTGAGGCTGAGTATAAAGCCTTAGCAGATGACACTGCTGATGTTATATGGCTTCAATATTTATTGGTAGATCTGCAGATCCCTTTTGCCTCTGCTCCTACCATTTGATGTGATAATCTTGGTGCTACTTATTTATCTGCAATTCCTATCTTTCATGCTCGTAATAAACATGTTGAGATTGATTATCATTTTGTACGAGATAAGGGTGCGAAGAAAGAGATTCAGATTCGTTTTATCTCTTCTTAGGATCAACTTGCAGATGTCTTTACTAAGCCACTTCCTACTGCTTCTTTTACTGCTTTTCAATTCAAGCTTCGGGTCGATCCTTCACCCTCAGCTTGAGGGGGCATATTATAGAATGTATATATGTAAGAAATACTATAAGACTACTCTAGTGTTGTAATCTCTACCTTTATTATTGTATATTGCCTTACACATATAAATAGGAAATGTTGATTAGCTAATAGGTTAAGTCTCCTACTTCTTCTTAACTTGTTTCCATCGGTAAATTTATCGACGATTTAAATTATTACTAAAATGATATTTACACGCTCACAAAATATTGCATCAAAGTTTTCTGATTTTCTTGTAGTGATCTTGGAAGATAACCTAATAAAGATGATAATTTATGTTGTAATGATTTCCCAAATATAATTTGACAGCTTTAAGAATAATACTAGTTGTGAGGATGCACAAAGTGTGGTGTGTGTTTTAATTTGTGAGGGCATCATGTACTACTGACTCCACCATGAGGGCATGGAAGAGAGGCATGTGACCACCGCAAACATTGCTTCCATTAATACAGTAATAAATTAGTTTTAATCAGAATAAACTAACATCTACAGATTTGGTAAATAGTCTAGTTTTTAATTTGCTGTTATATACCTCTTTTCCCATTTTAATTTCATTCTCTGGCAAACAAGACAAAATGTTCATTAAAAGAAGTAAACTATAGTACTGTAATGAAATAATAATTAATAATTTAACCAATAGTTAACTATCTGATCCAAAGACAACATAAGCTTAACAACAGATCTATGGATTAGTGTTGCCTAGGATCGTGCATACTGGAGCCCGATCATTTTACTATTAAAACCTAATAATTTCACTAACCCCTTCAAATTTATCCATATATACTTATTCTCTTCAATTTTCTCTCTGTATTTCATAGCATCGATTGTAGCTTGATTCCCCTTTTCCTCCATAGCCCAGGCTTTCTGTTTTTTTGGGAAATATAACACTAGAATGTTACATATTGGTGGCTTGCACCCAGCTAGTCCCTTGCACACTGAGAATCAAGCACTGAACCATTAGAAAGATGCATGGGTGCTGGAGTTCAAACTAGGTCGACATTAATAACAATAAAAAAAAAAAAACTTAAAAAGTCAAACAAAATCATAGTAATAGAACATTGATTAATGATGTCCGGTGACGTGCTAAATGAACGAGTCCTGAATTGCACGTATTGGTGGCTTTAAAGTTTTTTGCTCGAAGTTCTAAGTCGTGGAAATTCATGCAAGAAGATACCAAGTAATAAATGGCCAATCGGATCTCAAGTTACGAAAACGATGTGAGAAATCTGTTGAATCTGCCCTGCATTCTAACATTCTCTGGAAAGGGCTCATCCCCAACCGACCACCGGCGACACCAGATTTCTCACTGAAATTCATGTGCGACTGATAGTAATAATACAAACCGATAGCCCTTCACGTGCTTTTAGTTTATTTGATCTCCTTTTACACCCTCTACATTTTTCATGCTTATATGCATATCTCTTTAACAAAGGTTTCTATATACA
>Ga0307515_10023678_pt1 | contig 10742 bp, 13 predicted proteins | sample 17_EM_MG_FD_194513 | JGI IMG/M metagenome (GOLD analysis project Ga0307515, IMG submission 194513) | Populus trichocarpa ectomycorrhiza microbial communities from riparian zone in the Pacific Northwest, United States - 17_EM | ecosystem: Host-associated > Plants > Roots > Unclassified | place...
AATCGCCAATAACCAGGTCGTCGCTTTTTATTTCTACTATAACACCATCCCTTATCACTTTGCAGGTTGGCTGCGAGTAATCTTTAAGCTTATCAAGGGCATTCCTGCTCCGCGAATCCTGGTATAGCGAAATGCCCGATACCAATATAACGGCCGATGCCAGGAAAAAGCCGTCGCCATTTTTCCCGCTGATAAAATAAATAGCCGCGGTAACCAATAATAAAATAACCATTGGCTCCTTTGCAATACTTTTTAGGGCATCAATAAAACCGTTTTCTTTTTTATAGGTAAGGCTGTTGGCGCCATACCGCTGCCTGGCCTCTGTAACCTCCTTGCTGCTTAGTCCTTTTATATCCAGGTTATTTAATGTCATTTGGGGCTTTTGAATCGGCAATTAGTAAAACAATCGTCAAACAAACTACTTATTGAATGTCTGCGGGAATAACCATCAGTGGGATATGATGGTGACCAAGCGCTTTCTCGGTGGTAGATTTCTTAAAAATACTTGAAAGCAAGCCATGCTCATAATGAACCAGCGCAAGCATATCCGATCCGTTCTCTTTGCAAAGGTGGTTCAGCCTGTCAATTACATCTTTCCCGCGTATCTGTTTATAAACAATGGCCGAATCTTCAAGCTTTTTGATATGCCTTAGCAAAGCTTTTTCTTTATCAGGATCCTCATACTTTTCAAACACCGATATATGTACTATTTCCAGCTCAAAACCCAACTTGTTGCTCAGATTGGCCAGGTAGGTGACGGCAAAATTATCAAACGGTTCAAATGCAGTTGCTAAAGTGATTTTCTTCAGCTTTTCCAGCGTAACCTTTGGAGGAATAATTATAACCGGGCATGATGCATGGTCAATCACATCCATAGTATCGCTACCAAAAAAAAGATGATTAAGCGGGCTGTTTAAACTGCCGCCCATTACTATAAACGATACTTTTTTTTCATTAATAACTGCCGCCAGGTTATTTCCCAGCGAGCCTTCGCCACATTGCATGTGGATTTGGGGCTTAAATGCTTCATCAACCTTCCCGTTGTGTAAATGGCCCAATTGCCTGGCCAACTGCTGAAGCGCTGAGTTGCTGTCCCCTTTCCGAAAAACAAGCTCATCAACCGCTAAAGGCCCACCTGCATAAACAGGTATTACCGGATGGTTATAGTAGGAATTAAAAATAATGATGTCGTTGTGCAATTTCGCGGCAAGCAGCGGGGCTGCCTTGGCTGCGTGGTTTGCATTTTCAGAAAAATCGGTAAGCACGAGGATGTTATTCATATCGCCTGAATTATTAAGTAAAAATAACCTTAAATAAAAGCGTAACTTATAATGCAAGTCATTAACAAATCTGATTTCCATCACTTTATGAACGCTGTAAAAAGGCATGGGATGAGATTTATTGGGAGGATGCTTTTTTCGCGCTAAAGCGCAAAGCACAAAAAACAATCAAATCGCTTAGTTTCTTAGCGCCTTGCGAGTTGTAAAATCGGGAACTCTGAAGGCCAGATGATGTACATCGCATGTCGGCGAGTTGACTCACCCCGACGAGGCTGCGCCCGTCTGCCCCTCTCTCCGACTGCGTCGCATAGAGGGGCTAAAAAATTATTTATCTTTCCTCAACCCTCTTTGCGGCGCAAGCCGGAGAGAGGGGCAGACGGGCGCAGCGTAGCCGGGGTGAGTCGTGACCAGCGTTCAAATCAAATGTGCGTGTGAACCAACATGTCAGGCAGATTCGATTGCATGCGGGAGACGCATGTGATGCGTCTCTACAAAAAACATTGCAACCTCCACCTATTTTGCTTTATACCCGGCAATCGCTAACTTGCCCTTATGATTAAACCGTTATTAATAACATTGCTTGCACTATCTGCCGGGGTGGCAAACGCTCAAAGTTCAAATACTATTGATAGTTATTACCCCCTTTTGCGAAACACATTTATTGAGGCCAATGCTTATAAAACGGTAGCGTTTGTTGAAAAACGCTGGAGGATTCCCGGTAATTCGGGCTTTAACGAAAGTATATACGAAGTTGAAAAAACACTACAGCAGGCCGGATATAAAAAAGAGGTAAAAGGTGAGGCCGATGGTCCGCTAACCTACCGCGTTGAAACCCGCGCAATGCACCGCCCCACCTGGGAACCGGTAAACGCGGTTGTAACCATTGAGGGCGACGCAAAGCCCTTGCTTACGTTTACTACCAACCGCAACATGCTGGCTATCTATTCGGCAAGTACCCCGCCGGGAGGAGTTAACGCCGATGTGCTCTTTGTTGATGAAGCCGGCCTAAAAAACCTCGACGGCAAGGACCTAAAAGGCAAAATTGTTTTTGCCGAAACTAATGTGGGCAGGTTTTATACATCGGCAGTTAAAAACGGCGCGCTTGGTGCAATGGGTTATAGCATGCCAGCCTACACACAGCCCGAAAAAAATGTAAATTCTATCCAGTTTGGCGGTATCAGGTACCAGGATTCGTTAAGCCAGAAATTTGGGATCCTGCTTTCGTATGTTGCCAAAGAAAGGCTCAAAGCGGCTTTGCAAAAAGGGCCGGTTAAGGTTCACGTTGAGGTGGAATCAAAAATATATCCGTCAAAAGAGCTCACCATTGTGGCTAATGCCCGCGGCACAGCCAAACCCGACGAACGTTTTGTATTTAGCGCGCATGTACAGGAGCCGGGCGCCAATGACAACGCTACCGGAGTAGGTACGCTTGCCGAAATGGCAAGGGTAACCGCGAAGCTTATCGCACAGAAAAAATTTAGCCCTAAACGTACCATCACGTTTTTATGGGGCGATGAAATTGTATCAACAGGCAGGTATATTACTGAAGATACCCTGAGGGCCAAAGGTATTAAATGGGGATTAAGCCTGGATATGGTGGGTGAAGATGTAAGCAAAACAGGCGGCAGTTTCCTGATTGAAAAAATGCCCGACCCATCGGCTATCTGGACCCGTGGTAAAGATAAGCATACTGAGTGGGGTGGTAGTGAGTTAAAAGAGTCGGATATGTTTCCGCATTATTTTAATGATCTGGTGCTTAACCGCTGCATGCAGCAGGGCCGCGATAATGGCTGGGTAGTAAAAAGCAACCCTTTTGAAGGCGGCAGCGATCATACCCCATTTTTGCAGGCCAAAATTCCCGGTTTATTGATGTGGCATTTTACCGATGTATTTTACCATACCGATGCCGACAGGTTAAATATGGTTTCGGCACAGGAAATGAAGAATGTGGGTGTAAGTGCGTTGGCTATAGCCTATGCACTAACCGCGGCAGATGAACCAACTACGTTAACACTGATTGACGAGCTGCAAAAAAACGCGGCCGACAGGCTAAAGGATGAATATGCTTTGGGCGCGCAGGCCATTAAAGACGGATTGCCGGCCGATGCCGAAAAACATAAAATTGATGTATGGGCAAAATGGTATACCGATGCTTTAAGCAAAATGACAGATATTAACGTTGAGGGCAGCACAGCGCCAATAAATACCAGGATAGCAAACGCAAAGCAGGCAGTGATGAATTTAAATTTAAAAATTGACGCCGATCTTAAATAACAAGTAACATTTTGCCGTTTCAACAATTCAGCTAACTTTGAATAAAAATACTATGCACGCATAATGATTGCACAGGCTATATTTATCATCATTTTAGGGGCGGCCGTTTACCTGTTTGCCAAAAACGCAGGCAAAATAAGGCGCAACATATTATTGGGTAAGGATGTTGACCGTAGCGACGAGCCGGCAACGCGATGGAAAATAATGGCCAAAGTAGCCCTTGGCCAAACCAAAATGGTTAAGCGCCCTGTTGCGGCCATAATGCATTTTTTTATCTATGTAGGCTTCGTTATCATCAACCTGGAAGTGCTGGAGATTATGATAGACGGCATTTTTGGGTCGCACCGTATTTTTTCGACCCCACTGGGTGGCTTGTATAACCTGCTGATAGGCGGTTTTGAGGTGCTGGCGGTGTTGGTACTTGTTGCCTGTATTGTTTTCCTAAGCCGGCGTAACATTGTGCACCTGAAGCGCTTTTCGGGCACCGAGATGACCCAATGGCCAAAATCAGATGCCAACTATATCCTTTGTATAGAAATATTGCTAATGACCGCGTTTTTAACCATGAACGCGGCCGACTATAAACTACAGCTATTGCATTTTGAACATTATATAAAAGCCGGCAGTTTCCCGGTGAGCTCGCTTATAGCGCCGATTTTGCCCGATAGCGCAGCTTCATTGGCGATGCTGGAAAGAGGTTGCTGGTGGTTTCATATTATAGGTATCCTTGCGTTTTTAAATTACCTGCCCTACTCCAAGCATTTTCATATCCTGCTGGCTTTCCCCAATGTGTATTACTCAAACCTGAACACCAAAGGAAAATTTACCAATATGGCATCGGTTACCAACGAGGTTAAGGCCATGCTCGATCCTTCCTTCGTTCCGGAAAACACAGGCGAGCCTGCAAGGTTTGGCGTAAAAGATGTAACCGACCTTACCTGGAAAAACCTGATGGAGGCCTATACCTGTACCGAGTGCGGCAGGTGTACATCGGTGTGCCCGGCAAATATTACCGGCAAACTATTATCTCCGCGTAAAATTATGATGGATACCCGCGACAGGCTTACCGAAGTGGGCAACAACCTGGATAAACACGGCAAGGATCATGATGATGGCAAATCGCTGTTGGATAATTATATCTCCCGTGAAGAGCTTTGGGCCTGTACTACCTGCAATGCCTGTGCCGAGGCCTGCCCGGTAAATATCAACCCGCTGGAGATAATTGTCGAAGTGCGCCGCTACGTAGTGATGGAAGAATCACAGGCACCGGCAAGCCTGAACAATATGTTTAGCAATGTAGAAAATAACGGCGCCCCCTGGAAGTACAGCCAGGCCGATAGGTTGAACTGGGCAAACAACGATTAATTACAGGTTTTATTAAATACAGATATGCTGCAGGATACCGCAACCATCGAACTGAAATATAATTTATTTATTGAACGGGCAGCCGCAGCCAAATCGGTATGGGGATTGAAAAGTAAAACAGGCTGGGCCAATTCGCACTCGAGCGATGATGAAGGCATTAGCGTGATTCCATTTTGGTCGGACAGGGCCCTGGCCAAAGCTTGCGCACGTGATGATTGGAAAGGCTACCTGCCGGTTGAAATTCTGATAGCCGAATTTTTAGAAAGCTGGTGTGTGGAAATGCACGAAAACGACGTGCTGGCCGGTATTAACTGGGATGCCAAATTGTTTGGAAAAGAAAGTCCCGCCTTAAATGTAGCACTTGATATCCTAAACCAGTTAAGTACCAACAACACAGCCATTGTATTTAAAAACTACAATGGCGTAGATGACTTTATAGCCAATATAAACGAGTTGCCCGACGACTTATAATCCGGATTTTATGACAAACTTCAAAATACCCACTATGGCCCAAATGGCCGCCGACGGCATTGAACCCGAAATACTGTTCTGGGTTGGCTGCGCAGGTAGTTTTGACGAGCGGGCGCAAAAAATAACCCGCGATATATGTAAAATACTGCATCATGTGGGCATGAGCTATGCTGTTTTGGGTACCGAAGAAAGCTGCACCGGCGACCCCGCCAAACGGGCCGGTAACGAGTTTTTGTTCCAGATGCAGGCCATGACCAATATTGAGGTGTTGAATGCCTATAATATCAAAAAAATAGTAACCGGCTGCCCGCACTGTTTTAACACCATCAGGAACGAATATCCGGGTTTGGGTGGCAATTATGATGTAATACACCATAGCCAGCTGATACAACAACTAATTGATGAAGGTAAGCTGAAAGCCGAGGGAGGCGAAAGCTTTAAAGGTAAAAAGATTACCTTTCATGACCCCTGTTACTTAGGCCGGGCAAATAACGTTTATGAAGCCCCACGTGCCGCGCTGGAGATACTGGACGCCGAGCTGGTTGAAATGAAACGTTGCAAAAGCAATGGCTTATGCTGCGGCGCAGGCGGCGGGCAAATGTTTAAAGAACCCGAAAAAGGTACAAAAGATATCAACCTTGAACGCATGCAGGATGTAATTGAGGCAAAAGCAAATATTGTAGCTGCCGGCTGCCCCTTTTGTATGACCATGCTTACCGATGGCGTTAAGCTCCAGGATAAACAGGACGAGATACAGGTGTTGGACATTGCCGAAATAACGGTAAGGGCAAATGGGTTATAATAGCGCTTTAAACAAATGAAGATTTATTGGCTAGCTTTTATGTTGATGATTACTACCGTGTTGCGGGCAACGGAGCGCGCCACTTGTATGATTCACCCAATTAATGAAAGCGAGTGGATTGAAGGGCAGTTAGCAAACAAATTTTATAAATTACATGAAGTTCACGTTGTTGTTGAGCAGTTGCATCGGCTAAACTTTCATCTTTCAACAATGGTTGTAAAAAGGCCGACTCCGGATGAGCCTTATTATATAGTAGACGTAGGCCACTCTGGTATTTATCGGTTTGAAACCCGCTACGAATTTAAAATAATGAAAGTTGATGTTAACAAGATAGACATTAAACCTTACGTGGCGGTATGGGATGGATTTAAAGGCGATTACCTGCCGCTATATAAATATCGAAAAATCCATCGCCCTAAATAGTCGATATTATAAGCTCTTCGCTTTAAAGTAATTCAGTGCTATTTTTAAACTGTCCAGCTTTGCCTGGCTCATGTGTTTTACGGGCAGTTCAATAGCGGTAGCCATCGAGTCAAGGTCGCCTTTGGGGTCTTCGTAGGTTTGCACAATAATATCGTCGGTTAGGGTACTTAGTTTAAGGGTTCCGGTGGTATCACTGCCCAGGTATTCCACGTTGTTGAGGCGGTGTAAATTAAACGAAAAATACTCTTGCCTCTCGTGTTGATAAGTTTTCCTTAAACGCAAAAAATAATCGTTGGTAAGTATTAATTCCCACTTTTTCAGTGCGATATCCGGCGGCGGATTAAATGACTCTGTAAGGCATTTGTTGCTCCAGGCAAGCCATTCCTGGTCGCCCATACCCGGTTTAAAACCGTAAATAAAGCAACTGGAGGCCAAAATTGCTATAATTACCACCCCTTTTTTTATTAACGACGAGATTGATGTTTTCATGACAACAAAATGTTACCCTAAGTTAATAAATTGATATTTTTGCAAATGGAATTTTCTCAACACTCAAGAGTTTGGATCTACCAGGCCGACAAAAAATTAACCGACGAAGTGGTGCAACAAATCCAGCAGGAACTGGATAAATTCACCACCGGGTGGACAGCGCACAACAACCAGCTAAAGGCTAAAGGCGAGGTGCGTTACAACCGTTTTTTGATACTGATTGTTGACGAAAGCCAGGCAGGCGCCAGCGGTTGCTCAATTGATAAGTCGGTGCATTTTATGCAGAATATCGGGCAGCATTTCAATATCAACCTGTTCGACAGGTTTAACCTGGCCTACCGCGATGGCGAAGAAATTTTATCCCTCCCCCGCCATGCTTTTGAGGATATGCTGAAACAAGGCAAAATAAATATCGAAACCATTGTATACAACAACATGGTACAAAACCTTACCGAACTGGAAACCAAATGGGAGGTACCATTTAAAAACAGCTGGCATATTCAGTTGTTCAGGGATTTGGTTAATGGTTGATAATCATTAAATTTGTATATGACAACTTTCACTGTACAAGTAAAAGATAGCGATGCGGAGATGCTGCTAACGATCTTGAAAAAATTCAAGGCAAAAGTTATTGAGTTGCCAAAAGAAAGTGAACTTACTCAGGAGATAGCTACGGCATTAAACCAAGTAAAACAGATCCAATCCGGCGAGATAGAATCACTTAGTCTTAAGGATATATAAGATGCCTAATCTGAAATTTTGAGCCGATTGTTATAAATTATAGTATTTGTTACTAAATTTATTTCATGGAACAATACGATAGTCGCGTTGATGCTTTTATTGAAAAAGCCTCGGATTTTGCCAAACCAATATTGGAATACATCAGGGAAATTGTACATGAAACATCCCCCTTATTGATGGAAACCGTAAAATGGGGCTTCCCATTCTTTGATTATAAAGGCCCGATATGCCAGATGGCTGCTTTCAAAGAGCACTGTTCATTCGGTTTTTGGAAGGCAACGTTATTGGTTGATCCTCATAGTGCATTGAGCATTGGAGACGGTTCTGCCGGCAGCTTTGGCCGGATAACCAAAATAGAAGACCTGCCATCTAAAGAAATCCTGCAAGATTTTATCCGGCAAGCCATCGCCCTAAACGAGAGCGGCAAAAAAACACCCGAAGCAATAAAAAAGGCGTCAGCGCCCAAAACCGAATTGGTTATCCCCGAATACTTCACGGAGTTTTTAAAAACCTACCCTAACGCGAGTTTTAACTTTGATAAATCCAGCTACTCGCATAAAAAGGAATATGTGGAATGGATTGTTGACGCTAAAAGCGAAGCTACCCGTCAGAAACGCATGGAAACTGCCGCGGAATGGATTGCCGAAGGTAAATCAAGGCATTGGAAGTATAAATAGAAGCGAAGCTCCCTAACCTCCTGAAGCTACAGTGTACCCACGTTTTTTAATAAAAGAAAATTGTCATTTCGATGGAGCAAGGGAGGGCAAAGAGTGGGAGCGCGAAAGAGAAATCTTGAATGCCCTGCATTCCAATTGACTGGTTTGGATGTAGGGTGTTCAAGATTTCTCCTCACCCCTGCGCAAAAGCCCCTCCTGGTTCGCTCGAAATGACATTCGGTTTTATTAATTGATGAGATCCAAAAGATGTGGGCAAACGGTAGCTCCTGAAGGGGGAACGAAAGTTCGTAAAGACCATACTAAATGCAACTGTTGTTCCCCCTTCAGGGGGTTAGGGGGCTAAAAATCCAATGGCCCCAGCCTTTTCATGTTTTTCATGATCAGATACTGCCGGTGCTTTAAATACCTTGTAGGATTTGTGGCCGACCATTTAAGCGGACTTGGGAATATTACCGCTATAGCGGCGGCCTCGTGTTTTGTAAGCTCCGAGGCATGTTTATGGAAATAGGCCTGCGATGCAGCTTCGATACCGTAAATGCCGTCGCCCATTTCAATCTCATTCAGATACATCTCCATAATGCGTTTCTTACTCCAGAAAACTTCTATCAGCACGGTAAAATATGCCTCGATCCCTTTACGCAGCAACGAGCGGCCTTCCCACAAGAAAACGTTTTTGGCTACCTGCTGCGATATGGTGCTGCCACCAATCAGTTTCTTACTGTGCGCGTTTTTTTCGATAGCTTTTTCTATCGCCCTGAAATCGAAACCATGGTGCTCCAAAAAGCTTTGGTCTTCGGCGGCCACGGCGGCGCGTTTCATATTGTCAGATATCTCGTCGAAACTTACCCATTGCTTATCTACTTTCCAGTCTACACCACGGGCTTTTTGTTGAAAACCACGCTCAATCATCAGCCAGGTAAAGGGCGGGCGCACAAAGCGAAACAACAGCACGCCAAACAAACTAAGCCCGAAAAAAAGGATAAATCCCAGCTTAAAAACTCTGAAAACAAGCTTAAAAATACCGTTAAACCTGCTTTTTGATACCGAACTTTTTTTACCCGGCTTTGAGTTGGATAATTTTGATGAGTTGTAATTGCGCTGCACTATTGTAATAAGTTTCTATAAAATGAAAAAGGTGCTCTGCATTGCAAAACACCTTTTAAAATTCTAAAATTTAAGTCAAAATCCGAAATCAAAAGTTCGAATCCCGAAATATAAATTACTCAGCTACTACCGAGAAAGGAACTTGTACCTTAACTTCTTTGTGCAGGTTAATGTTTGCGATGTAATCACCAACAAACTTAGGCTCCTGATCAAAGGTGATACGGCGACGGTCAACCTCAAAACCTTCTTTTTTCAATGCATCAGCAACCTGAATGGTATTGATAGCACCGAAGATTTTTCCGCTTTCACCGGCTTTAGCGCCAATGTTAAGTTTAACGCCTTCTAAACGGGCAGCAATTGCATCGGCATCCTTGCGGATTTTTTCTTGTTTAAACTGAGCTTGTTTCAAGTTTTCAGCTAAAACTTTGCGTGCGCTTGGTGTAGCTAATATGGCGAAGCCTTTAGGTAAAAGGTAGTTACGGCCATAACCTGGTTTAACGTTTACTACATCGTCTTTATCACCCAGGTTTTTTACATCTTGTTTTAAAATAACTTCCATTTCTTAAATCTCCTATTATTTTAATGAATCTGTAACGTAAGGTAATAAACCAATGTGGCGTGCACGTTTAACAGCCTGGGCCACTTTACGCTGGAATTTTAATGAAGTACCTGTTAAACGGCGTGGTAATACTTTACCCTGATCGTTAATGAACTTTAATAAAAAGTTAGCGTCTTTGTAATCGATATACTTAATACCATTCTTTTTAAAACGGCAGTATTTTTTACGGTTATCCTCCACCTTTGGAGCGGTAACGTATTTAATTTGTTCGTTTGCCATTATTTTGAAGCCTCCTCTGTTGCTTTAGGTTTCTTGTTAAAGGCACCGCTGCGTTTCTTGTCGTTGTACGCAACAGCATGCTTATCTAAAGCAATGGTCAGGAAACGCAAAACACGCTCATCGCGCCTTAATTCAACCTCCAATTTGTTAATTAATTCACCCGGAGCCTTAAATTCAGTTAAGTGATAGTACCCTGTAGTCTTTTTTTGAATAGGGTACGCTAATTTTCTCAAACCCCAATTATCCTCCTGGACAATTTCGGCTCCGCCATCAGTTAA
>Ga0307515_10023679_pt1 | contig 10742 bp, 10 predicted proteins | sample 17_EM_MG_FD_194513 | JGI IMG/M metagenome (GOLD analysis project Ga0307515, IMG submission 194513) | Populus trichocarpa ectomycorrhiza microbial communities from riparian zone in the Pacific Northwest, United States - 17_EM | ecosystem: Host-associated > Plants > Roots > Unclassified | place...
GTCAATGGCAGCCCTGGCCCTTTGCTCCCTGCCCCGCCTTCCCCATGCTTCACCTTCACGGTCGAGCAAATACGCCTCTTGCGGACGGCGATGCACAGACACACGTACCTTCTGTTCATCCCCTACCTGTGGAAATCATCAGAGTGGTGAGTCCTCTAGTACTGTCTCATTAAGGATCAGGACCCCCAGGGCGCGCGGCGCGACGTCCGAATGAGCCATAACGTGATCCAGGTGATCACCACGCTAGTCACACATGTTCCTATCGCACGAGAGGGACGTCGAGCCGCCTATCCACGGAGAGCTGTGCGAGAAGCCCCAAAAAGCGCCAAGCTCGTAATTCATGGCTCTTACCAAACACCGTGCCAAGCAAATCAATTGGTTCCAGTAGTGTTCGAGTCATTTTCTAACGGTCTTTTTCCCGCTAGATACTACGACTCGCTGTCGCGACTTCATCTGCCGCAGAGGCGCTCCAATGCCTCTCTCTTTGCCGCGCGGCTCACTCTTGGCTTGCCCCGATCCTCTATGCAAACGTATTCATACGGTCAATGTACCACCTCCACCTGTTCCATGACGCCCTGGCGGGTCATCCAATCCGCGGTCACTGGGTCAAATCACTATGGATAGCGGGCGGTAAACAAGCGCCCGATTCCTCCCTCGCTTGCCCGCAGACCCCTGCTTCCATACCTACAGGATATGGCCGCGCTCGTTCGCTCTCCATCTCGACCGTACCCACGCGCCGTTCGGCCTGGACTCGGAACCCAACGTTTCCCCTACTTAGCAACGACACCGCCAGAGATCCGACATTCGATCTCGTTCACATCTTACAGCACTGCCCAAGCCTTCGTCATCTCGCCCTCGTCGGGTGTTCATTGCTGGCAAGCGCCCTCCAAGCCGCAGCCTATCCTTTCCGCCTTCGCACACTCCTCCTTGATCCGCCCATATGCCTCAAATTCAGCTGTATGAAACACCTATCAATGCTCCAAGTCTTGCGGGTTGTTGGGATTCCGAAAGAGAAAATGGAGAGATGGATGGACTGGTGGGGCGAAGTACGATCGCTGCAGCGTCTTCGGACCCTGGAGCTGGTGGTCGTCGAGGCAGCAAATGAACGGAGGCTTATTTCAATCGATAAGCGTGCAATCAATAAAGAACCAACCCCGTCGCCGGCGGTGTCTCTACGGGTTACCGGGGACACACACGGGTTTCTCTCTGGAGTCGCTGCGAACACAGCATCTGGTATGGCCTCTGGAACGTATAGGGACAATGAATTCTATGAGCAATGGACTACCGATCGCGTAGAGGAGACCGCGGCTTCGTGTCTCGATTTTTGACGGGATAATGATACTCTCTTGCTCCTATCTTGCTGTATTTCTAGTTATGGGCGTTACGAGTTTTGTCATCTTTAAACTCCCCCGTTCCGCAGTTGAACCACTTTGATATCTGTCGAAGACCACCTGAGAAGGATCAGCTGGAAGAGTCTCTCCTACGAACACTCTTGAAATCCTAGCGAAAGAGGGTAGATAGAGGCTTTTTGCCCATCCCTCCCTCCGTCATCCCCAAAGAAACCCTCTCCACGAAATCCCTACACAGCTGTGAGTAGAATCGGGAACGAAGGATCGGAAGGTCAGTAAAGGCAACACAGCAGCCAGCTGAATACGGTCGTAAGATCATTCTATCATTCCGGCTTGCCCATTTTTTTCAGCGAAAGAACCAGCGAGTAGATTTACACTAATATTCTCGAAATACCTTTTTAATTGTCGACTTGGATGTGAGCTTGGCGAGTCACGAGGTCTAGTTTGAGAATATATAACGACAGTGCTAGCCGTCTTAGGATAAGGCCAATGCTATTTTCACTTGCCAAGTATTGTCTACACAAACTCAGGAACGTGCGGATGAGGTAGTAATGTGCCTATATTGACCGATTACAGGTGCGAGATACCGTGGAGGACGTACGTGGAGCAATTGAACAGTAACTTGGTACGATGAACTCATGTAAGCGACTATTGTGCTCGGCGACCTGTCCGAGATTGCGATCAGCACTTCAAGTGGGTGGGCAGAGAGAGGGGAACGGCATAAGGGCAAGAAACAACGATATAAAACGGAAAGAGGCGTCTTCCACTATGTCGTAACGGGCGGTTTGGGAAAGGCGCGCCAAAAAAAAAAGGTTTGCCGGACTTCAGCCGAATAGAAATACGCGCTGCTAAAAGAAGTAAGGATTGATGAGCATCGGCATTCGAGAGAGGAGAGAGAACGAGGCAATGGGCCTTAGGTTTCTCTTCGTATTTGCGTCAACCACAAAGGAACTCTACTCCCGCCTGCGGGTTCGTATGACTTTTGCTCTGAGGGCCTTCTCCTTTGCTTCTCGCTCAAGTCGATCAAGGTCGCTCTTCGCCAGCTTCTTATCAACGTCCATTTCCTTTGTGGCTGTCCGTCAAATTTTCGAATGGGGTACTATCCCAAAGAAGCACGCACGTCGTTCTCCCACTTGCTCTTCCTTGGGCTCTGTCTCGCGTCGTTCTCCATTTTCATAGGTGGAGTCCTAGATTTGTCCTTACGGTACCGAGGAGTGCTGCTCCTCGACCGATTGCGGCGCATGTCTGGTGACCGCGAGCGTGAGCCCAGGCTCGGACTCCGACGAGCACGCCTGCGAGGTGGGGATGGACTGCGCATTTTCCTCGACCGAGCGGGTGACCTTGATCCGGACAAGGACCGGGACGGCGACCGAGGCCGACGGCGATCTTTGACAGGCGGACGCTTGGGAGGTGATCCAGCACGGGAAGAGTGGATCGAGGAAGCGTCGCTGCCGCGTCGCTTGCGGACGGGCCCACCTCGGGGGAAAGCTGGCGCGGGTGAACGCCCACCTCCCCGACGAGGTGGAGAACGCCTTCTCCCACCATTACCGTATGGAGACTGAGAGCGTGACCTTGAACGATAGGTGGGTCTGCGACGCCGAGGTGATGGAGATTTGTAACCGCGTCTGTGCGGTGAGCGCGACCTTGAGGAATTAGAACGAGATCTACGCCGTGGCCTTGGAGAGTAAGAGCGAGAACGATGCCGTCTAGTGGGTGATCGTGAACGGTGCCTTGGAGGACTGCGGCGCCTTGGAGGACCTCGCTGGAGAGGCGCATGATTAGTGAAAAGTTAGCCAACGATAAGTGGAATACGTACCTCATGATCGTCGTAGCGGTCACCGAAGCGACCTTCCCCTCCTTGATACCCACCTCTTCCTCTCCCCCTCCTGCGACCACGCTCTCCACCGCCACGACCCCTGTCTCCATAACTATCACCGCGATCGTTTCGACGGTCGTGCGGTCCGCGGCCACCAAAGTCCGCAGGTGATGTGCCCGCGTCGAACCGTGAACCCATTCGAATACTGGGTTTGTTCGCCTCTTGCTTCTTGAACTCCTCAATCATCGATTGCGGAACACCAAGAGGATTTGCCTGTGCTTCAATCAGAAGATTCCATAGGTCTGCCATAAACGCTGGTGTTTTTGCAGCGAGGAAACCCTGCATCTGAATTTGAATTTTACGAGGATCGGGAATCTACGACACGAATCTGTCAGAACACAAGGTTTAAATAGGGAGACCTTGAACAGACTGGTTTGCTCGTGTCCTCAAGAAGACTCATGGCATACTCGATGAGAACGTCATCCTCGGACGAGCCAGAAAGTTCGATGAGTTTCTTAGTGACCCAAGGACGAATGATTTCCAGCTTTATTTTGCGCATGTCAACCTGGTTCAGAATGGAGTGTCAGCGGCAGTGGCGAAGACGGGTGTTTTGACTGAACCTTGGTCTCAAATTCTGGTGGAAATTTGAGGGTTTTGAGTAGCTTCGACTCCTTGTCTGTAAAGCGCCTATCCTGGTCTGCAGAAGTACCCTTGAAGAAATTTGAGTCTCCCATTTTGAACAAAAAGGCTGGGCGGATTCCAAGGCGCGTTGCTTTGTCGGCCTGCTTCTCCCTCTTCCTTACAGAAATGCCCTCACTCGTAGCCGCTCGAGCGTCCAACACGCAATGGAAACCACTCCACCGTCCAGTCGGACTCTTTCTAGGAGGCACTTCTGGAGTTGGTCAAGCAATGGCGGAACGACTGGCCACGCAAACCGAAGGAAGGGCACACATCATCCTCCTTGGTCGCAACAAGGACGCTGCGGAGAAGATCATCTCTGGATTCCCGAGACATGACGAAAGCGTGTACGAATTCGAACGAGTCGATGCAACGTCTATGGCAGACGTGCGTCGGGTAACTCGCTCCCTGCTCGAAAGGCTCGACAAGGTCAACTTCATTGTTGCGAGTGCAGGATTCTTGACGCTGAAAGGGAGAGACGAAACCGAGGAGGGGATAGATAAGAAGTTGGCATGCAACGTGTACTCTCGATTCCGGTTTGCACTTGATCTCCTGCCTTTACTGGAGAGAGCAGCAGATGCAGGAGAGGACGCAAAATTCATGACGATTCTTGCAGCTGGCAAAGAGCCCACCAGCTATCTCAACCTCGATGATCTTGGACTTAAGAAGGAATACTCTTTGGCGAATGCGGCTGCAGTTGGTTCTCATTATAATGATGCCTTGGTCGAGGTGTGTGTCACCATTCTCTCAACGATTATCCCCACTGATCTATACCCACCTCAGGAGTTCGCACGGAGGTCTCCGAAAGTTTCCTTCACACATATTCATCCAGGTACCGTCTCGACACCGATGAGCACAAACTTCCACTGGTCAACGAGGCCGTTGGCACCGCTGGTGCGTTGGCTAGCAACGAGCCCTGCGGATTGCGCAGAGTGGATGTGGAGCTCCCTCTGGAGCAGCGAGCCAGAATTCAAGGCAGGAGCTCATAGACTCGACTCTCACGGCGAACCAGTGAAACCGAACAAGGCCATTACTCCGGAGGCGGTGAAGAAAATCTGGGAGCATGCAGTAGAGCTCACTGATAAGTGATCGTTATTTGAGTCTTAGTTAGGAGTTCCCTTATCTTGCTGAGTAATATCTACATGTGCTATGGAGCATTATCGGAAGTGTATATCAGCGAATACGTCCTACCATTGCGATGGCGTGCCGAACGGACTATGTACCCTCTCCCTCGCGTGAGAGTTAAGATTAAGAATACTAAGGACCGGACCTGAGTGGCCTTTTGGGCTAAGCGCCAGTGGGCCAATCCATAATACTCAAACTCAACTCACACACCAGCTTCCGCCTTCATTCCCGTTTTTGTTTTTTTTGTTTTTTTGTTTTTTGGTGCCGAAGCCATTCAGTCGTGTCCTTTACCCGATGTTCGCGGGCAGGGGTTTGACTAAGGTCTATATATGCCCAGAACCCCTTTGATATTCGTTGCTAGCTTGCTTGTCACACTTTGGACTTTACTCGTCGCCCAGTCTAGTCGTTGCAATTGCACTTTCCAACGCAAGCCGCTGCGCGCGCGTCCAATGCGAACTACAAACCCACATACCCTACAGTTGGGCTTCTCGTCGGGGGTTCTTCCGGTATTGCATTGACCGAACTATGACCCAGAAGCTATAGCCCTGCAAACCATGGGGCGGACACACATCACAATCGGCAATCAGCAGATTGGATCATTTCCGGCTTCCCACGAATTCGGGCATATCGATGCTACCTCGCTGAAAGACGTCTCGCCGCTACTATGTAATAGGGCGAAATGATTCGATTGATTCGTAGAAATTCACAAACATCATAGAACCACCTAAAAAAAATGTCAACTGACGTTTTACGGGCTAATGGCGCGTCGAAAGTCCCGCCAATTACCAATGACATGTTACGAGAAGAGCCTGCGTGTCACGGTCACGGAACCCCCTAAGGTCAGGTCATTAGCTCCAAGTGTTCAACCATCGCCCAAAAGTGGTAGAGCAGTGCATTCCATGCAATGTTACGGTGCCCAAAAATCCATACAAGATCACCATCAGTAATCTGGGAGTTTATGTCGGGTTCCTCGACGAGTTCCTCGAGGTGCGCGGATCGTTGTCCGTGAAACGGATCCTTCCAATACGACTACGACGTCGACCTTGACGGCTTGCGCGCCTGTTCTTGAGGACATCGATCTTGTTGCCGAAATAGAGAGGCAACATCGCGAGGATGAAGTCGAAAGGTTCAAACTCAGTAGCACGTTGATGATAGTGATTTCATCTTACCTTCGTAATGGGCCGGAACCTCTCTTCAACCTTATAGGCCCTATGCTCTGGAACAGCATTCGGTTGTGAGGGTGCTTTCCGAAACGTTTGTGAAGAAGGAGGTCCCAACCGAATGCTGTTCCAGAGCATAGGGCCTATAAGGTTGAAGAGAGGTTCCGGCCCATTACGAAAATAAGTTGAAATCTCTATCATGCATCATCAACGTGCTACTGAGTTTGAACCTTTCGACTTCATCCCTCATCAATGTGTCAAGGCTCAGGAGCCTGATCCATATGATGGCATCGATCCGTCCAAACTGCGCGCCTTCCTATCTCAATGCAAGTTGGTTTTCCGAAGCTCCCCCCCAAGCCTTTGCAAACAATGAACTCAAGATTATGTACACCGTTTGTACCTCAAGGGCATGGCTCTCTATTGCTGGTTTGAGCCCATTCTCTCCCTTGACAAAATCGATCTCCCATTACACGTGTATGTATGGAATGCATTCGAAGAAGAGCTAAAATCAACCTTTGGAGAACCTGACCCCATTGCCTCTGCCACACTCAAATTGGACAATCTTTCCATGAAGGACCATCACCACATTGCTCAGTATAATGTTGAATTCAATGAGTATGCTGCACTTACTGGCTTCAACAATCACACCCTCTATGCCAAGTACTACAAGGGCCTTGCGCCACGTATTAAAGACAGCCTCGTATTCGCTGGTCACCCTACCAACATTGATGGCTTATGCCTCGAGGCTCAATACCTCAACTTACGTTACTGGGAACAAAGAGACAAAGATCAATCCAGCACCCCCTCTAATGGAGGTAGCTCCTCCAAGTCATCTTGTCACAAAACCTCCTGGCAGGTTATAAACCCAAAAAGTTTATCCCAGGTTTATATCAGGTTTATATCAGGTTTATAATGGGTTTATGGTGGGCAACACTTGATATAAACTTGTTGTAACCCATCATAAGTACTGAGGTGTGAGGCAGAGACTGTCGATCGAAGTTAGTGGGCTGTCAGGTTGTGTGTCTGTAACTTGCCTTTTGCTGCAACCGCATGTCTTTAAATGACCATCAACATCGATGTTCTGTGATGTGGGATATGTAAAAGGAAATCAAGAACACCAATGGTGCCTTCAAGAAACTGCTGGCGCAAGGCCAAAACGAAGAAATGAAACAACAGGCTTGGATGCACCTTTGCTGCCTTTCTAAAAGGTCCATTACATTTTATTTAGCACCTATATTTAACTCACATCATTCTAGAGCTCAAATGCATAGAATTGAAGCAAAAATCATGCGTGCACACCAGAAATTTCCGGACTTGGGGGTTTTTTTTCTTTCAACTCACTTGGACTCAACCACACCCCTCACCGCCTTCCTCCATGGGCGCATTGTCAAGGTCTTTGGCACACCCAGAGGTGAGTATGATATAGTCCAAGGTGTCATTGTGTAGCTATTGGCCTACAATGCAACAATCTTACCAGGTTTGACCAAACTGCGTAACAACCTTGGGAGTGACTCTCACTGGTGGAAGTGCTTGTGATGATTTTCACTGGGTTGGGTGACTTGTTATGATTTTTCTCACAATTTTCACTACAAATCGAAAACACCACAAGTCAAGAACCTTACTTGTGATGTTATTCAGCAGTGGGCTTACAAAGTAGTATTTCTGTATTGTGTTAGTTGTACTACAAATGAAGGAGTCATTCCAGATGACTCATTTTAGCCAAGCACCACAGTCCCATGGTTGGATTCAATCAGGGGCTCAACGGAATTTTGTCTAAGTCCGAAAACAAACATCAAAAGTCATGCCTTGGACCTTGCCTCAACCATGGCTGCATCGTGTTGGTTGTCCTACTACTCTCCAATCACTTTCCACCACAACCAAGCACGCTGCTACCTGTGAGTGTTGTTGGCATTGCTCAATCTCACTGATTTCTGCCTGCTCAAGCTGCCAGTCGTGCTCAAACTCCCAACGGACACTTTCCTGTCAAGTCCCCCCCAATCCCACCCATCTGGTCTTCGTACATGTGGGTGTATGCTACTTTTCTCGTGCTACAATGCGTAAGCCCTATTTGGGGCAATCAATCAAAATTTGGGGCAATCAATGGCTAACACGTGCTATGGACTACTACAGGTGTACATGTTGTCATGGTGCGTCCTGTTTCTGCATGGACATCTGGACGAAAATGCTTCTCCTGTCTGATTCCTCCCGTGTTACCTCCTTCGTGCCCATGCTGACTGAGGGCAACTTCCAGAAGTGGGCTTGGGCAATCAAGGCCTACCTCATGCCTCACAACCACATCCGTGTTATCAAGCAGACCAAGGATTCTGGAGGTAAGCTCCACGACCCCATCGCGCTGACCGACGCGAAGGCCCTGGAGGTGTGGAACCAGTCCGAACGGATGGCTATAGGCATTATTGCCGCTCGATCATCGACATCCACCTCGAACTTCTTCACAAGTACGAGGACAAGAGCGCCTGGTCCCTGTGGGTCGCGATCGAGGCTCTCCATGGATGCAAGCTTGTGCCACAGTGCGTGGATGGGCCTCCTAGGCATTCACCAGGACCGATCAGGATTCCGCACGCTCCACAGCAGTCGAATCCGCCAACGCCACATCCTCCCACTGCTGGACCTGTCGCCAGGTCGGGCACGTCTCTGCTGCCTGCCCTCACGCCTCTGCCCCTCAAGCTTCACTGCTGCCTGGCCCCTTGTCCTTGTGACTTTAGGTGGGTGTGATTCCATTGGCCCATTATTCGCACTTTCTCCTGGTTCGCCCTGGGACTACATTGCCTTTCAATCATTACCTGTTACCATTGAGTATGTCTCTCTTTCAACTTTACAAGTCGCCACGCACTGACTGGTTCTTGCCTAGTTTGCTCTTTTGGATGTTTCGGCCAATCAAAACCTAGTACGTATGCTCTAACAACTCATTGCTCTACATTTGTAACTGACTACTTGTTTCAGATGCTGTTGATTGGCCATCGTCGCAACTGCGAACAGCCCCTGTCCAGGATCGATTCGCTTCTCTAGAATCGGGTTGGAAATCATCACAAATTTGTTGCATTTTTTGATGTGTTTTTCTTAGTAAAAATCGTTAGAAATATCACAACAAGTTTTTGATGAAATTCATCACATGTCCCTTGTGAACTACCTTGGAAAAACAACACAAGTTCGGAGAAATCTATTAATGAAATTCATCACAAGTTTGGTATGAAAAAAAACAACAGAACTTTGTGATGATTTGCAAAAATCATCACAAGTACTTCCACCAGTGAAGTTCCTCAAGGTGTGCAGATCATCCATGCATCTTGTCCTTGTTGGAGGGGCACTTGTCTGCGAAATGGTTTTTGGAACCACAGATCATGCAGAGATTGATCTTGCAATGACATTCCTTCTCTTCTGGGAGAAGCTTGCTGTCCGGACCCAGGATACTGGAAAGGTCAGTTTTCTTGGGCTTGGACAGTGAGGCTGATGACGAGGCAGAGGGCGTAGAAGCTCTAGAAGTAGGTTTGGACTGAATGGTGTTGGATCGATAGGATTGGGGAGTAGAGGCGGAGGCGTTACCACCAGTTGATTTCATGCCAGTGTCTGAAAAATGTCGAAACCCATGTAACCCTAGTTATAACCCTAATATAACCCAGTAAACCTTTACTAGGTTTATAGTAAAGGGTATTTTATTATAATAGGTTTATAACAGGTTTACACCAGGTTTACACCAGGTTTACACCAGGTTTACACCAGGTTTACAACAGGTTTACAACAGGGTTATAAAAGGGTTATAACCTGATACTTAACCTTATATAACCCTGGTTATTTTGAGTGCTATATTGCAAAAATTACTGGTTGGGGATGCTCAGGTATATGGTGCAGGCATTGTATACAACAGGAAGTATAGTTGATATAAGTTATGATACAGTACATTGTACTCTAACATGTGGAATGTCCAATAGAAACCAAATGGGCAGTACTACGCAGTCAATCTGTTCTGAGATGGGAAGTGTGAAGAGACATGGGACAGCAAGTCCAAACCTGTGAAAGGAAGTGAGAAGTAGCTGCTGGGGACACTGTACACCACACACCTATCAGATGTTCAGAATGCACATAGAACTATCATTTGCCAACATAATGAGTGGCATTGTCAGCCAATGGTCTGGAATGCGAAGCAGGACTGAGAGACATACATTACACACCTGGGATGAAGCTACAATGGCATGCCCCCTTGTGGGTTTCTTTGGGTGAAAAAACTGTGTGGGTGATGAGGAAGGGAAGAAGGAGAGCAGGGGGAAGGACTGCACATGGGCCGTGGGTTGGGTTATGAGCACTATCGAAGCATGTGTGGCATCTAGGCAATGCACATACATGGGAGATATATATACGGTCTCTTCGAAGATATCGATTTGGAGAGACGCATGGAATTGTTGTCGCTCATTGGAGGTTTATGGTATGTGGTAATTCGTCTTCACCTACCACCTCCCTTTTATTCGACGATACTTGCGCCCAGCAAGTTCGCTCCCTCGAGGGCTCGGGCGTAAGGGGAGGATACTGTTACGACCACGCTCACATCACCGGACAACAAAGCGCAATCGATAAGCGATCGCTTATCCACAACCGCCTCCC
>Ga0307515_10023680_pt1 | contig 10742 bp, 12 predicted proteins | sample 17_EM_MG_FD_194513 | JGI IMG/M metagenome (GOLD analysis project Ga0307515, IMG submission 194513) | Populus trichocarpa ectomycorrhiza microbial communities from riparian zone in the Pacific Northwest, United States - 17_EM | ecosystem: Host-associated > Plants > Roots > Unclassified | place...
ATCATTATACTTTTTAGATTTTATTTTTTTTTATTGTAAGTGATTAAATATTTTATATATATTAGATAAATTTAAAAAAAAATTAATTCATTAATAAATTATTTTCCAATTTATTTTTCATAACATAACCAAATACTGGAAAGTGTTTTCCAGTTCATTTTCCATAACATTACCAAATATCAAAAAATTCTTTTCCGGAATTCACTTTCCCAAAAAAATTTATTTTTCTGCAAACAAACGGGACTTATTTATTAATTTCCTTTTGGTAGATAAAATGCATCTCCTACAGCCATCTGCAACGGGTAGATAAAACATCATGATTCATATTCACGCAGCAACTGGAACTTTCAGCGACTCAAGTATTTTATCGTCAATCTCGAATTGCATTGGCTTCTTGTCTCGGCCAATCTTTACATACTCATCAAATCGCTCCTTCAAGTCTTCAGGAAGGTTTGTGGTGCCCTGCCATCCCAAGATGTCCTTGGCAGCTCGTGGTTCTGCATAAAAGTGCTGCACAATACATGTACCAACTAGGGTTATCGAAATTGCTCAAACAGTTGCAAGGTTCTAGGGAAAAACACCTAAAGTATACGGCTTCTATTATACATTCTACAGCAACCTGTGTAATATGCTTATATCTTAAACACATCATTTGTTGTTTTCTACAATCTAAATTACTGTTATTGTTCCACGAAGAGGTCCGTAAAGGGGCGGGGCAGGGTGAGCAGGAGAAGATAAAACTGTTTAATAGAAATTAAAGTGATGATGCAATGTGGACAAATAATCTGCTAGAAGTAATTAAGCACCTAATTTATGATGAGATGGAAAATAAGCCATTACCATATTTCGGAAAGGAAAAGCTTTCTTCGCATCAATTCCAACAGCTTTTGGATCATAATGCATGATTTCTACTGGTAGACCTGCAGCTTGTGCACAGAGTTTGGCCATTCCATCCAGGGTCACAGCACGGTCGCTTACACAGTTGAATATGTTGCCGGATGCAGCTTCTGGGTTCTCCACAGCTAGAGTAAGCATAGAGGATAAGTCCCTAACATGGGCGATGTTAGTCAGTTGCATCCCAGAACCAGGGATTGGCACTGGCCTTTTTCGGACAATTCCTGCTCACAGTAGATCAAAATCAGGTTTTCTTATGGATAGAAAGGTAAAGAGTTGGGAGAAAATCCAATACTAAATGAAACCATAGACATAAAACAGTTTTTAGCAGCTATTAAAATGAAACTAAATCAACAAGGAGCATTATAGGCCCGTATTGGCTCCACAGCGTGTCATTGTATAATACTGTCTACTTTGTACTTACGATCAAAAAACCACTCCTCACAATCTTTATTGTTGCCAGATCCAATCATGTATTGTGGACGGAATATAGCCCAACTACTGAAAATCTCTGCTATGTATTTTTCCACCCCAACATGACCAGCATCAGCTTTAACAACATCCTGCAATGACGAAGAACTTTCAGTTAAGTGGAGAAAGTCCAATCCATTTCAGTTCTGTTGGCTCAATAGCGCACAACGTTACCCCTTCAACATGAGGAGGCTCATCGGTTGGTTTGTAGATTCCAGCACTGCTGATGAACAGGAACTGCTTCACACCAGCACTCTTGGCCCAGTCTACTACAGGCCTATGCAAGGAGAAAGACATGTGATCAACAGAGTGGTACAATTGGGGGAAACAGAACCACTGAAGCCTGGAACTATAAGTACTTGTAAGAATATAACTTCCTGGTAGTATGATTGTTAAACAGTGGTTGCAAACATCCAAAATTCCTAATCCTTAAAAATGCAATAACCTTTATAAGCCCATAGCATAGACCTTAGGTGCTCTAGTTTTTGCTAATTCCCACAAATCCTCAAGTATCAAATTCTGTAATCAGCTCAGAAACTAGTTCATTTTAATGAACTTCAAGACAAACCATCGAGTACTGTGCAAATTGGTCATTCCCAAACAAAAATATCCCAACATACCTTAGCAGCTTGCTTTTATTTAGTCCCTAATCATAAATTACTAAAACTTACTGAATTATTGAGCTGATTACAGTGGACCACATTGCAAATTAACAACAAGAAATGCCTTGCCTACATGTTTGAATGTTAGGTACCTTCTAGCAACAAGAATTAAAGTTACAAACCTTACAGTATCCAGGTCCTTTCCATTGTTATCCAGCACCACATCAAATGTTGCTCCTTCCACAGCCTTCCCTACCTCTGCTGGGTTCCCCCATACCGTCTTCCCTCCAGCACCCACAATTTCCTTCAAAAGCAAAAACCAAGCCCCCATAAAAATTCCAAAAACCAAAGCTAAGAAGATAATTTCCCAGATCATAATCCACAAGTATCTGTATATATTGATTTTTAGAACTTACTGAGAATCTACTGAATGGAGGCTTCTTCATTTTGTCTGAACTCTCCTCACCAACAGTCAAGATACTTACTTCATGGCCAGAACCCAGAAGTTCTTTTGCAAAATAGAACCCAATAACTGCATGACCACCACTGTTCGTATTAACTATAAGGATCTTCTTTTTCTCAGCAGCACTAGCCTTGACAGGGAAAGAAGAGGCAAAGAGGCGTCTTGAACATGTGGGGTAAGCAGAAAAGGAAGGAGATATGGAAAGAGAAGAAGAGAGAGGAGACAGCTGCGAGAAAGAAGAAAGAGAAAGGCGTGATGAGGATGAGAGGGAAGGTTGAGAAAGCTTTGAAGATGGACCAGAGAATATGGGAGAGGAGGATGAAGGAGCAAGAGTAGCCATAGACTGTTGCCTTTTCTGAGCTGGTGTTTTTGATTGTTTGAGAATTGAGAACCAGCAGTTTCTTTGGCAACTAGAGATAAAGGTAACGGCCGGGCTTTTCATTTATTTAATACTGTTAATTTCCCGGGTAATTTGAATATTACCGTTGAGATGATTGGTTGTGGTTAATGAGAATCAATTCCATGCGGGAAAATTTAGACATTTTCTTTGAGTAACAGTGGACTATAGTGTAGCATGATGTTTATTAAAATATATTTTAAAAAAAATATATATTAAAATGATATTTTTATTTTATTTTTTAATATTTATTTTTAATATTAATATATTAAAAAAAACAATAATTTGAAATAAAACACATAAAAAAATTCAATTTTTTTATAAGTATTTTTAAAATATGAAAACAAACTTATTAAAACCTTCAAATTCCAAAATATATTGGCAAATTTAACAGGGAATTTGCTAGGGATTTCAAAGAATAATATGTAAGGAAGGTTTAGCCCATATCGTTGGTGGAATTATTTCCATACGTAATCATTTGGATAGTTATCAAACCTAATTTAGTATTGATACAATTAAAAAATCAGATTCTAGATTATATAGGGTGACTCGGATTAATTCAAATCAATTTAAAAAAAATTTAATATTTTTTTTAAAATTTTAATATTTTATATGAAAAAATTAAGAAATAATTTATGTCAATATAAATTATATATGTTATAAATTATTAATTTTTATTACATATATACCACTTATTTTTTTTTAAATGAAGGACAGGGTGGAAATACAACTAAATACAAATTATTTTTATCCTCACAAAAATTTTAATTTATTCTATAATATACAGATCAATATATATATATATAAATCCTTATGAATTGTTTTTTCTTAGATTTTAATGATGCATTATTTTATTGCATTATATGTATGCATCGACTCATTTTATTATATCATATTTAACGTTTTATAAGAAAATGGGTTTTTAATTGAAGTCGGAAATAATAATAATTGATAATTTGCAAGTACTTATCAATAGAAGTTTTCTATAACAATGCTTTTGTGCCTTTTCGTCATATTACTCTTGTTTTTGGCCAAAGAGAAGGAATATTTGAGGGTATTATTGCTCCAAATAAAGGTTTAGATAGCAATTCATAAGAACAAAGAGTTATAATTAAATTCATACATCAATCTTGCCCGTTACTCTATCAAAAATAATATTTGTTGACTCTAAAAAATTATATCCACAAAATTGTGGGATTTCAAGAACAAATTAATGACAATTAAAAAAAACATTTGAAAAAAAATTGGATTTCAACTGGATTTTGCTGGATCACGGGTCAACCGGGTTTTTGCTTATCCTAGTTTTTTATCTTATCCAGACCGGTCCAGCCACCGAGTTAACTGGGTCTTGGATCAACTCGCCGGGCCGGTCGAGATTTAATAACTATGATCTGGACTAGGGTTCAATTTAAAAGAAATTACTTAAAAAATAATAAATTTAATCGTAGATCAGCAAAAAAAAAATACTATCTCTTAAAATAAAATAAAAAATTTCAAAACATAAGTAACCATTAGATGGAGAAATCCAACACAAATTAGATAAATTTTAGAGTAATTCAGGAGTAATTATCAATACTTATTCTAAAATAAAGATATAAACATAAGAAAAATACAAAAATAATAGAGAATAAAAAAATGAATCTAAGTGAAAATGTTCTTTGTCATTTTTTATGATTCTATATGTGATTTCTTTTTCAGTATTGGTAATTATTTTCATAATACTCTGAAAAATCCCCACAAATTGCACTGATTTTCATCTTTTACTCATATCTTGTTTTGTTGAATGATATCAGTAATTACCCCTTAAGTTGACTGTAAGTGCCCATAAAATATGTTTTTATTTTTGGATTTTTCTTTATGTTTTGTTTCTGTCACTTCTTGATTTTTTGCTGCTTACTTTTTAATAGTAAAACTAATGTATACATTCAAATAATTATAAATCAGGTACTTTTTTTGTAATAAAAAAAAATTATTTACACTGTCCTTTTATTTTTGTAACTTAAATAATAATAACTACAAATCTGATAAGTTGATAGTATGTGTTTGAGGGTACTTTTGTTTGTATTTTTACATGTATTTTAAAAGTATTTTTGAATTAAAAAAAAATAAATTTATTTTTTAATATTTTTCATATAGCAATATTAAAAATAAAAGAAATCTAAAAAAGTTACTTTATCTCCATCTCATCCATCTTAAATTCTTAAATTGCAGATCGCAGCCGTTAGATCAAAAAGAGAGAGCAAGAGAGAGCCCACTTGGCGCGTTAAAAAAGCAAAACCACTTTAAGGATCTCAAAGGAGGGGACCAGGTCCACTCTTTAGATACGCAACACAAGACAAAGACAAGATCATTAAAGAATTACAAGAGATTTCAGAGATTTTTGAACGTTGGCCTCAGACCTTTCCTTTTAAAGCCCCTCCATCATGATACTCTCCTCCTTAAAAACTAGCCGTTAGCTCTCTTTCTCATGGCTGCTTCAGTGGGTTCCCCATCACCAGCTGCCAGCCTCAACAAGGTAGCTCAGCTCCTCTTTCGTCCTTTTCTCCTTCATTCTCTTCTTTTTAGCTGATTTTAATTCTCTATTTTTGTTTAAATTGGTTGCTTGTGCAGGAGTCCACAAGCTTGATAGTTTCTTCTCCTCTGTTTTGTCCGGCATCAGATAAGCGTTTTTGGAGCTCTCTCCGTGGCCGGATCGACACCCTTCTTGAGAATCGGCACCGTAGTGTCTCGATCGGTCAAGATCAGCTCAATCTTGATCCTTCTTTAGGCACCAATGTGGTCAGTTTTAACTCTAAAGCTTCAGCTTTTCTTTCCAATGATTATTCTTGTTTCGATTTATTTGTAGCCTTAGCACATACGGGTTTTTTTCTTTTTGGTGGGTCATATAGAGAGTAGGTGAATCGGATCGAGCAAAGAGAATGAAGGAGGATTCCTTACTTCTGTTAAGAGGGTTTGACTCCATTGCTCAAAATCTTTCTCAGCTCTCTAGTAATCTGGACAACGCTCTTCAGGTAAATGGAAACTCGTTTTAAGCTTTTACAACTTGTTTTCCGCACTTGTCAAACTGGGTTTTATCCCCGTAAGAAGTACATTTTGTTTGCTTACGGATAGTTTACAATCAAATTTACTGGGCTAGCTACAGAGCTGTACATTATTGAACTTAATTCCCTGTTTTCTCTGTTTTCAGGGAGCTAGATATCTAGCTGAACCACCCACATTGAGAGAAATATTCCACAGTAGGCTCGAGAACTCTGAGTTCAGGCAAGAAGATGTAGAAAAGGAAAAAATTGAAGAAGGGAAAAAGACAAGATTGAAGAGGAAGTTTGATCCAGATGATAGATCAGAAGAACAAGGAAATGATTTTCACAAGGAGAATGAACAATGTCTCGAAGATAAAAAGCTGAAGAAAGCCAAAAATGTAGGTTTCTCCCTACTTAGTGCAATACTTGATCTGTGGTAGGCTATCAAGTTTTTTTGCTATTTGCAATTGATTGTTCATTGGTGTTCTGCAGCTGGCAGTTTCCATGGCAACAAAAGCAGCAGCGCTTGCAAGGGAACTCAAGTCTATAAAATCTGATTTCTGTTTTATGCAAGAGCGATGCGCTCTGCTTGAGGAGGAAAACAGGAGGATTCGAGATGGATTCTGCGAGGGGACTAGACCAGAAGAAGATGACCTGGTAAGTCCTTAATGTGCAATTACTCAAATGTGATGCTTGAATGATATGCCCTATATATTGCAGATGAGGCTTCAGATGGAAGCACTGCTTGCAGAAAAATCCAGGTTAGGTAATGAAAATGCTAATCTTAAGCGGGAAAACCAATGCCTTCACCAGCTTGTAGAGTACCACCAAATCACTACACAAGATCTCTCTGCATCTTATGAGCAAGTTATCCGTGGAACATGCTTGGACTTTTCTTCTCCAACATCCTCTATGATCGAAGCGGCAGACAATGAAGATGACAGTGAAGTTGCAAAAACAACTCCGAATATTTTTGGATTCGCCACTTCTCTTGATGAATCCTGTCACGAAGAAGCAGGGATGAGCAAGTAAAGACGATAAAGGCAGTCACCGGTTTTGTCAGTAATTTGATCAGGGTACTTTAGTTCCACTTGAACTGTAAATTTTCTTGTGTTTTTCTCTACGGGTTAAAATTGGTGTAATTTTGTTCCCCGTGTACTATATATATATAGTGTACTACACTGCATTTATTTTGTTTCTCCATTTCCTTCACCCATCATAACTGTTCAGTTTCTTTGAATGCCCGGTTTGACCATTCCTTAGGCATCAATTCAGTTCATCAGCAGACCATGTTGGTCTAAAGTTGCGCACAGTATGAGAGTTGCTCAAAAGTTTAGGGATACAAAAGACACCTCAAAAGTGAGCATAGATACAAAATAAGTAAGTGATCGTAAGCATATGATGTTTCTGTCGAAGAGGCCACTAGTTCCATCAAAGCAAAACTGACTTTCAGAAGATCAGTTCTTTCTTGTTTGCTTGTCAAGTGTCTTTCTCTTAGCAGGAGTCCTATGCTCAAGACCGGCTTCCCGTGCAGAGATTTTCGAAAGGCTTGAGAGCAATATCTCATTGAACTTCTCCAGCACATCACAAGCCATAGGATTCCCCTTCTCATACTACAGAAAACCAAAATCATATCAACTTTATAATGCCAAACATGATGAAAGAAACTGAGTTTTTTCCCCCTTTCCCTCCATTATGTACGTCTGATTATGAAAATAACCCAAACAAGCACATCGCATATCAAGAAAAAATTAGGTGATAAGGAATTAAAATGACCTATTCATCATCACATGCATCAAATTTTCCAGCTGGAGTCATACAGAACTTGTACAGGAAAAAAGAAACTCATTTCTTCTGTGAAGCCAGATGGATTTTGAAGTGTTTTGTTTGAGTAAATTTTTTACAATTTCAATCCTCAGCATTAATGCACTTCTGCCTCGAAAAAAAAAACAGAGAAAATGTATAAAGAAAACAAAAGTGGCCCAAACCCATGTATTGATCTCATATGCATCTGGTATGCATGGTATTAAAACGCTCAAGCAAAGAGCACGAAGACATTCATCAATCAATTACAGAAAAAAAAGCGAGCAATTCAGAATGCACCACAATGTGATTCAAGGAAAAGCACAGAGGGTAGGTGTGGAAAGCATAGAGGGACAAGTACGATGCCAGCAAACTAATGAATTTCTCCCAAATTTGTAATTGATCTCACATGCTTCTGGTATACATGTATTAAAGAACTCAAGCAAAAGATTAATAAGACATTAATTAAAAAGAATTTAGGAATACAAAAAAAAAGGGGCAGGAGAAGTACGGAAAGTGTAAGACATTACTTCATTTTCGAGGAAAACCATAAAGAGTTCAAGTGGAAAGAAGAAACTGTTGTTACAGTTTCATGAGCTTTAATGACAGAACCATAGTCTTTAATCTTTATAGTATTGGCATGTTGTCAGTGATATAGACTCGGTGAGGAGATAATAGAAGAAGCAATGGAAGCTTTATTTCTAAAACAATAGCCAAAGAATTTGTAAAACCTACACCTTGCTGCCTTGATTTTGATTTGGCAAGAAATGAACCCAAGATGTGCCCCAAGCCTTTGCACAAATAACTACTACCAAAAATATAGAAAATTCCAACACACAAGAACCACCCATTCTAACTCAGTATGTCAACAAGAGCTCATCAATAGATGATGAAACATTGTCACTGCAATGGAAAACATTCAATTTATTCCTTAAATGCATACAAAATTATAATGCTTCTAGAGAATAACTCTCAACATTCACATTACTTATAAAGCAAGTCCAAGAAAAACACAGACAAAAAAAGGACAGAATATCAGTCAGATAAAGTGGTCTAAAAAAACATACTGCTTCTATTTTGCCTAGAGCATTTTGAAACTTCAAATTAAGCTGATAATTTTCTTCCATTAAGGCTTCAACCTACCAATCAAATAACCCAAAAACAGACCGACAAAATAAATTAAGAATAAGTAAGATAAAATAACAAAAGAAAGGATTCTCAACATGCCACTGGAGAAAGATAACCTTCTTTTGGGAGTCAATATACAAACTTTTATATGTAATATCATCCCCACCACTACAGCTCCCACTAAAGGAGTTCTTGGTTGCCTGATCCAAAGTCAACAAGTGTTACATATGAAGTAAAAAAAATGGCAAAGATATATAGAGCGAGAAAGCTAAGTAGATCACAGGTGATATCTTAGTACCTTAAATTTCACATCTGCGGTCTTTCCTTGTGCCTCTAACATTTCCAGAATATAGTCTACTTTTTCTTCCAAGTTTTTGCCCATTGAAGTATGCTCTGACATTTTTGCGTCCGCATGGCCATCCCCTTCCTCGCCTCCAATAAGAGTTATCTCTTCAATGACATGCTCAAGATCTTGGTTGTGAGTGAACACAACTGAATTTTTAAGACGCTCGGATCTCCTAACCTTAGCACAGGTTAGCCTTGCTGTCTTTCTTGAATATGATTTAGCAAAGTGTGATTGCATTTGGAGGTTTGGTTCCACCCCCTCGAAGGTAGAATTTGCAGGCTGTTTTGAGCTTTCAGGCTGCAAGGAGGGATTAGTATTATTGGGCTCCAATTGCATGCCCGGAACAGAAGGAACTGTACTTTCATCCTTCGATCAAAATCAAACAGCTATCAGTTTAAAACTGAATGCAAGTATTATAAATGTTTAACCCAGGGGACATTTCACAACACATACAACATGGAAGCTAAATCTTCCTACTATGCAAGAATCGTACTACTATAAACGCTAAATGGTAATATTTTCAGAAACAACATTACAAGGGTGGGGATTTAAAGCCTTACACATCTACAATGAGGCTAGAATTTGAAATTTCCTCAATACCACACACGCTTTTTTTTATACCACATTTGTGTTTTTGAAATTTCCAACACAGGTGGCTATGCTGTCAAATACTACCGATCCCACCGTGGCTGGACTTGGAATTCAAAACCACAAACATTAATAAAAGAAAATCATAGAATAAACAAGCACGAGCCATTATAAGCTAAACTAAGCCATAACAACCACCCTTTTGGGTTGTGACTTTGTAACCCTGAATCATGATTACCAAGCAATTGCAAAATGCTAAAAATAAAAAAATACGAAGGGCCGCCATTGCACATCAACAGATTTTGTTATTTCGCAATATCCAATTCAAAAGATGAGCACTTTAACCAAAAACAAAGGCTACAGAGAAAAACCGACTTCAACAAAAATATTCCTCTCCTGACAACCCCAACACTGTCCTTTTTTTTTTTCATTTTCTTTATGAAAACAGAGGTAAAGAATGCCCCTCAGGGAATAGCAAGGGAAACCAGAGCATATGCAATACATACTGAAAACAAGCAGAAAACAAGCAAATAAAAACATAGAATCACTTGATAAGAGAGAGAGAGAGAGAGAGAGAGAACAATCTTTGGAAATAAGAAAGAGAATAGATGAAAAACAGTACGGACAAACTGAATAAATAAATAAATAAAAAGAAAAAACATAGAATCACTTGGTCTAAAGGGGGCAAAAGGAAAGAAAAGAAAAAAGCCAAGCTTGTTGTTGATGGTGGTTGAACTTACCACGTTAGCCCTTTCTATGAGCTTCAGAAGAGCTTTAGGTTTCCTTCCCATTGTGTTTCTCTCACATGCAAAAATGCTTTGGAGGCAGAGTGGGGAGCAGGGGTTGGATGCCTGTAAAATAAGGTCCTGCCTGCGTTCTTGTCACTTCCCTTCTTTTATTATTTGTTTATTTATTTATTATTATTATTTCGAGTTCTTCTCCTTTTTAATTCTGAAATTGAAAACGTTAATGCGGAAATAAATCAAAATATTTTTATTTTATTTTTTAAAATTTATTTTTAATAGCATAA
>Ga0307515_10023681_pt1 | contig 10742 bp, 6 predicted proteins | sample 17_EM_MG_FD_194513 | JGI IMG/M metagenome (GOLD analysis project Ga0307515, IMG submission 194513) | Populus trichocarpa ectomycorrhiza microbial communities from riparian zone in the Pacific Northwest, United States - 17_EM | ecosystem: Host-associated > Plants > Roots > Unclassified | place...
ACCTCAATTTCAACCACAGTTTTAACCAAACACCTATTTTTTCAAACCAACCTCAACTAAAAGTACTTTTTATAAAACAACTTTTTTCAAACCACAACCACAACAGCAACCGCAATACCAAACACACCCTTAAAGTTTTAAGGCATCAAACCTGAATGCATGATCCAAATATTTAATGGGTATTAATATCATAACTATTATGATTTTAAATTCAAGAATTGACAGTGAGAAGTTGAAGTTTTATAAATTTTGAGTAAAAAACTTAGGTATTTATAACTTGTTCTTGGCATATGCATGTTTTGTAATATGATTAAATCAAGAAGATCAAATTAGTAATTTTTATATTTTTAATCATATTTGATCTTATTATAAAAAAATTCTTACTTTGGATGGATGTGAATAAACCTGAAAATACTAACTTATCCTCCAGTAGTCTTCACAATAAAAATATTTTTAATATAATTTAGGTTATGTATTTACAGATTGATTTAAGTTATAAGTATGTCTAGTTATAAATAATCTTCGAATTAAATAAGAAATTTGTTAAAAAATTAAGTCAATATTTTGATTTAATCATAAAGTTAAAATTTTTAAATTCTAAACTATGAATTATAACTTATATTATATTTCTTCTTTTTTAAAAAATGATTTGAATAATTTCAATCAAATGAGCTTTAATCTTAAAGTTGTTTCTACTTATTTTTATCGTAAATTATTTATAAAAATGACTTTTGAATTATAAATCAAAAACCAAAAACCATAATTTAAAAAATTCACACTAAAATGACTCTTATTCCACACAGTGGTCCCTAACTACAAATCCAAGATAAAAAATTAAATAAAATATGAAAATAGTTTGGTCTTTAAAATGGTGGTTTAACAAGTTGTTTTTGAATAAATTATCTACTGTAATTGTATTTAATTATAATTTTTACTTTAAATTCAATTTATAAATAAATTTAATTCACAAATCTGAAAGATATAGAATTCTATTTATTTTTTTTATCAATATTATAATTATAATTTTATTTTTTCAAATATATTTTTTCAAAATAATTATGTTTAAAAACTAGTTTTAATATTATTTTTTCAAAAACTCCGGTTGCATGATACAAGAAAAGAAAAATAAATACAGTCAAATGAGTTGTCCTAAAAGAAAAGGACTGTGCTTTCTTTTGGAAACAAGTAAACCAGGATAATACAATAACAATTGACGTGCATTTTGTGATCATGACGACGTTGGCGTCTTGTGCTGTACAGAACAGAAGATTTTATTTCCTTTCCCTTCTTTTCCTTTTATTCATTCATTTATTATTGCGTAGCAATACTTTTTTTTTTCCACAGAGAATATGCGTCCATAGATTATCCCACCTGAGAAAACGTGGTTAAAAAAATTGTTTTCTCCCTTAATTTTTTAAATTTAAATTTTAAGGTTAATATATATATATATATATATATATATATATATTACACTTTCAAACAATACCCAAAAGTATTTATTAGTGATAAAGAAGAGAAAGAAAACAAAGGTCAAAGGGAAGCAGTTGGGTGGTGCTGTGCGTGTAGGGTTGGTACTATATATTGGTAGTATTATATAGGTGTAATGATTTTCGGTGAAGATCAGAAACTCGTGATCATCACATCAGATTTCGTTTTACTCTTATTTCTGATTCTCTCTCCCTGCCTGCTGCAAAAGAGAGGTTTAGAAACAGAACAGAAGCAGAAGCCAGCAGGCAGGTATTGTCAGTCCTCCTTGAGGAATTTACACCCCCGTCTCTCCCTTTTTTCTCAGTGACCCATCTCTCTTTCTTAAAACCTCTCTATCTCCTTTCTTTGTTAAGAATCATGCGCTCACAAGTCTACATGTGTGTAACTTTGTTTTAAGCCTCTGTGTGCCCTGTGCGAATTGCTCCTTTATACCTAGACACTCCCTACAAGATTGAAAGAAAAAAAGAAGAAAGAAACAACTCCTTTTGAGAAGACAAACCAAAGGGGGTAGAAACTGCAAAAGGTAAGGGTTTTGTAAGAGAGCCCAGTTGGCGAAACATTGTTTAGAAGAGGAAAGAAACGGTCTTCTGGGATACCCCGTTGGATTTTGAAGATGGGTAGTTGTGGGAGGAGTGGGGCCGTGAGGCAATATGTAAGATCAAAGGTGCCTCGTTTGAGATGGACTCCCGAGCTTCATCACTGCTTTGTTCATGCCATTGAGAGGCTTGGTGGCCAAGACAGTAAGTAAACTGCTTGTTTTTTGCTGGATCATTGCTTCCTTCATTATCATTCCTTTTGGTTCTTTCCTTCTAGGCGCTTATGGTGATTATTTGCCTTTTTTTTCCCTGTTTGTTTCCTTCTCGTCTCTTCTTTGTAGAGGCTACGCCTAAACTCGTTCTTCAGATGATGGATGTGAAAGGACTCACCATTTCACATGTGAAAAGCCATCTCCAGGTCGGTCCTTGTTTTCTCAACTACTAGTATAGTTTGGGGTATTTTATTTTTCTTTTTCCTCCTCCATGGGTTTGATTTTCCTGTCTTTTGTATCTTCGAACACACTTGTTTAACCGGTTTGTTTACATGGGGTTTTCTTTGTTTTGACCAGATGTATAGAAGCATGAGGAGTGGTGACCTGGGCAGACTAGGTATCCAAAGCTGTTTTGTTTCCTCCCTCTTTGTTTGAATACACGTTAATATGTCTGTCACTCTCTCTCAACTATTACGAACAGGCCTATGTATTCCAAAACTTCCATTTTTCTAATCTTCAAGTTTATATCATATCACTGATTGTCTGTGTATATGCATGCATTAATGACAGCCTCTATTGTACTTTCCTTTAGCGGTTCTTATCCACTGTTCAAACTCAAGGATCATGCACTCACATGTAAACATACATTTTGGAAAAAAATAGCTGCCTTCATTTATAACCTGTAGTTACTATTACAGTTTATGCCAAAAGAGTTGAGAACAAAATAAACCTTATATCCATTTCAAGTCTTCTAATATTAGCATTTCTGATGAAACTCACAGCCTCACTTGCATCGCTCTCCTGCTTTTATCAGTTACAGTTCCTATTTATTTTACATTCCCTTTTTTCAATTATACAAAAACCAAATTTCTTGGACTTGACACCTTTTCGTTTGCGTTTGGTTTGTGTTTCTGTGTTGGTCTCTTTGAACAGATAGGAGCTCCACCCAGCAAAAAAGACAATCTTTTGCTGTCTATAACGAGTGTGTTGAAGAAGTAAAAGCCATTGAAGAATCAGATTCTCACTCGATGTACAGGCCTCTCTCTTCAAAAAGGTCAGCGTAGCTTTATCCTTATGGTTTCAGACGTACCAGATATAAAAAAGAAAGGTAGATATATATATAGTCATACAGGGTGCAAGAAACAAACAAAAAATGATTTGCAACGTTGCATGATCTTTTCCTTTCTGCCCTTTGCTTTTCTTCTTTTAGTTTTTTTTTGTTTAAACTCTCTTTTCTACAGGGCCAGAATCGAGACCAGGAGTTCATTATCTGAGGAGTTCCTGCAATGCAGCCAAGGAATATGTGAGACAATCTCAAATCCGTACTCTTTTGATGATTATGCGGGAATAAAGGAGGAGGTCAATGGAGTTGGTTTCAAATGGGAGCAGACCCATTCTAACCCTCAATGTACAGCCTTCTCTCTGCCACATGATCTTTATAACTTCAACCCCTTGAAACGTGAAGTGGAAGAATCTGATTTCCTCAAGGTAGGCTATTAAACCAACCTCGCTCTCTTTCTTTTGCCAGCCTCTCTATTGAGATTGAGTGTAATGTTGTATTTTGGTTCCATCTTTTCAAGTTTCTGCTACCTCCTGCAAGGTAGCCTCCTTTTAGCTTACGTATAGAGTCTATGGATATAGATAGATACATGAAGGCCCTTCTGACCAGTGGTAGGATGGAATATCCACGCCTGGTTCGGTCAACTTGCGTCATCTCTATGGCACCATTGTATTTTCATTTCACAGCTTTAATTTAGGTAAAAAAAAGTTGTTCAAAGGTATATTCTGCTGCTGCAAGGTCTTAAGACTAGTACATTTTCTAAATTGACCATTTTTTATTATATCCTAGTAGATTAGTCCTGTGTGGTGCTAGGCATCAGATTAAAACCGCCGTTGTTAGCCTTTTTAGTTCCTTAGATAGTGGTATCTGATCAGCAACGAGCAATGCCTGCTTTGCTAGTCCAGTTCTTTAAAACTGGGCTTGTCTTCGAACTCCAATTGAATTAAAAAAAGGTCGCAATCAGATATCTTTTAATGTCCTGGAAATTAACAAGCAACTTGATTCTCTTCTTAAGTAACAAAGTGCCTTTTATGTAATTTCTTGGCACTCAGAAGTCCTTACGAAATTTAGTTTGAAGGGTTTTCTTTGCTTGGTCTCCTAACTAGGGTAAAGCTTGCAGGATAATGATCTTTACACCACAGTGTACTCTTACATACCGTGGTCCATTGTCACTTTTTATAAATGGGGCCTCGAGTTGGAAGAAGGCAGGGAATACGAAATATCCCTTGGTGCATAGGAGAAATATTATTTCTTAGAGCCAGTATTAGCATCCGTAGGCCTACTTTTATTGAATCACAGGACTGCCCACATGTGACTAGGTATAATTGCGGTGGGGCTACAGTGCTTCTTTCTTATTCGGTGCCCAATTAATTACCAAGAGAAGTAGAGATGAATATCAACAACTTGCCCTAACTATGTAGATATATGTCAATGATTTTTCAACTTTTAGGTAACACTTTTATGAACTGAGATCCTGGTGACAGCTGCAATGGCTGTTTAGCCTCTTAGGTCTTGAAATCTGTTACTCAAAAGTTTTGATAAATGTCGCCCTTTATCTTTCTGATTCTTTAGTACGTAACGCAGAAAGCTATAATTGACACTGTTACTGTTTTCTTGTTCTTCTAAAGATTGCCAAGCTGGAGGGTCGAAAGTGCAAACCAGAGAAGTTATTCACGCCTGAGGTTACTGGAAGTGGAAGAGCAGAAGATGAAGAACCTGTTGATTGCGAGTTGTCACTTGCACTCTCACTACCCCAACCTTCCTCACATAGAAGCGATTCTTCATCGACGAGTGAGATCAGCGAGGCATTCTCATCATACTCGAGGTCGAACTTTAAAGACTGCTCCGGCTTTTCTACCGGAAAACGTGATATTAACTTGGATCTGTCTATTGCTCTTTGCGGTGCCTGATCATGTCGACGTGAAAACAAAAAAAATAGTATGTTCTCTAGATATCTTCATTCGTCCTTCTTTTATATTCTTAGCCGCTGTTAATCTCCCTTTGGTTTAGCTGTTGAGTACTTTTCATTACCGGGATTCAAATGTTTGGCTTAGAAGATATGCAAAATCGTTGCTTATTATTGTTCATATTACCAATATTACAAACGACATTTTAGGCCTAATTCATGGAAAATTACCACCTTGTGATTAGCAAATTATGCCCGTCTCCTATGCAGTACAGCAGGAGTTATGCAGGAAAAAAATAAATTTGGTTTAGGACTTTGGTTTGTGAGCTTTGGTCATCTAAAGAATTAAAAACGGGTTAATTTCATTTTTACCTCTTAAGAAGTATACAAGTTTATTTATAAAAAAATAGTAATTCGAAAGCCTATTCTTCATCAATCACTCCTCTGAGGAGGTTAATTTTTATTTTATCTCGTGTGAAATAAAAAAAGATTTTATTGATAAATGAAAGAATTAATATAATTATATCTCGCTGAAGTGTCCCATTTTGGTCTTGTTAATCCCTGAAAGAAAAATCATGGCATTTTTTTGATATTAAGTTTTCTTGTAGGGGCTCCCGCCAGCCCCTCCCATCTCTTCCCCTGGTATGAATGTGTGAACACTTCACACCCTATTTATTTAAAATGCTTTACATTGTATAGTTTGTATGTGTAATTTAAATTAACATCTTATAATTTAAAACATTTATTATCATTAATTTTCGTTCGAAATAGTGTAAGAATATTGTCATGGTTTTATTGGAAAAGAAAACTAACCATTTTTTTTTATGAATATGATAGATGATTTATTGTTTAGGAATAGAAAATACTGGACCGTTCTTCGTAGTGGTGCTGTACTATTTTATATATTTTATTTCTATTATTTTTTTCATCTCGCCGATTTCAACATCGGTTTATGATTTATGGTGTTAATAAATGAGAGGAAAAAAATCTAAAATAAAAAGAAAGACTGAATGGGAAAAAAAAGCTTTTAAGGACCCATGCAAAGGTAAAAAAATGTTAAATTGACCAAATAAGAAAGAAGAAAAGAAAGGATGCAAACAGGAAAAAAAAAACTAAAGGCGATGAACTGTTTATATTTATATGAATAGTATTTTGATCCAAATTTTTATATTGCATTGATAATAATAATAATAATTCATGTCGTGACAAGATATCCCGATTGATCAAAGCCATGGCGGTTTGGGAAATCACTCTCCATCGAAGAGAGTGACAAATTTAAAAGACTTCCCCGCATGGCGGTGGGGCGGCAGAACAAAGCATAACGCGTGATAGCTATCCTCGAAAAAAACACGAAAATTATCTCCAAATAGATATTTTTTATTGCTTCTCAATGTATTTTTTATTTTAGAATAATATTTTTATTTTTTAAAATTTTTATTTTTCATTAATATATCAAAATATCTGAAAACAGTAAAAATAAAGAAATAAAGTTTTTCAAACCAAAAAATAAAGAGACTCGTTATTACAGAAACTGGGCAGCTCCTTGGAGAATTTCTTGCCCCCTCCACTTATTATAAAGTCAAGTCTTCGCTTATTTTCAAAAATTGGAACATACAAGAGAAATCCCACGCATCTCTATTTTAATATGGCGGCGATTCCGGCGATTTTAATTTCTCTTGTAGTTTCTTCATGTTGGAAAACTATCACATGCATAATTAATTTGATATGAAAACAAGCTGACATTCCCAGCTGTATAATGATGGAAATCTCTCCTTAATTACAACAAGCTGAAGCATTGAAACATTTGTAGGTACGCAGAACGTGTTCTTTGAACTGCTCTGCTACACAGACATATATCCTTCAGATTCGATCGTATATCTATTCTATTTACCTTAAACCTTGCCATCTTTTACTGGGCTGCATATGAATCCTATTCCCTTGCACGCATGTTATTGTTAGCAAAAATGTCTGTCAATATTGCCTTGTCAACAAATTAAAAGCATGGCTGCAAATAGACAAAACGACTCACGTTGTCTAGAGTGTGTAATTTTCTTGTCAACATTAACGTTTTGTCTCCTCCAGCCAAGGAATTTTCTACCTGGTAAAATCCAGCCAGAGAATCTCCTACCGTCTGGAACCTTCAACTCCTACTTGGTGCTACGGAATGCTGTAGTCCCTATGAGATCTGGTCATTGGGCGACCTTTGTTCCGTGGTGAAACCGGGATTCCTCAGGCATCTGTGATTTTCAGGCAGGCTGCAACTTTCACGCGTTTAATGTTGAAAATTGTCTATCATGATCTTTACATAAATCTCCGTATGCCAGTTGCAGAGACCTGGCCCGCATAACTTTCAGCAGATTTATTAGGTGGTTTACCGAGTCTGGTTCAATGGTACGTGTTTAGGACCACATTTACTTCTGCCATATCCTTTTGCAGTGATGCTCTATAATACGAGAGATCAATCCATGGTCAAGAGGGCCTACTCTCTTTTAATTAGTAAGCGTCAAACTATATATTAGGCTGTAAAAAATAAAATTCTCGTGAGTTTGAAGAAGTACAGGAGTTAGCTTGAGAACATCCCTAAGATTGAAAGAAAAAAAAAATCCCTATGCGCAATGGTGGAGTCAGAAATTTTTTTCTGTCATTAGCTATTAAATAAATATATAAATATTTTTTAAAATCAATTATTAATTCATATACATGAATTTTTGAAATTAATAATAAAATTTTAATTCAAATACACTACTCAAAATATTAAAAAATAAATTTGAAAGTACATAAAATTAAAGTGAAAGTAAAAATAAACTCACTATTAAAGTTACGTCCTTCGATGTTTTGTGGAATATAATTCATCTATAATCGAATCTGAATCGATATTGTAACAACTCATCAATTGGGATAAAATAACAATCTCATGTCAACTGGAAAACAAAGTAATTAAATTTTTTCCCTCTCTCAATTCCTCCTTCCTTCACTTGATTCTTTCTTATATTAGTGTTTTATAAGTTGGATTTTATAAGTTTACAAAGTTATTCTCTCATTTTTCTTATTTTTTTTCATTGGATTTTTTTTTTATGTTTTTCCCTTACTTTTCTCTATTTCTCTCTAACATTTTCTTTATTTTCTTTTTCTATTCTGCTTCTGCCCAGTCGGCAACATATAAAAGGAAGGAAAAACTGATTTGTTTTATTTTTTAATGGTAAATAACCATTTTACTCTTAATGAGTCGTTTTGCTTTTATTTGAAGGTTTTTTTTTTGTTAGCACTACCAAGCTCCGTTTATCCTAAAATTTTAACCAGATTTTATTCAATATATTTAAGACCACTCGTAAAATTTCAGCTCAATCTGATGGTTGGATTGAAAATTACGCCAAATAACGTAAAACTGGTCAAATTGTGATTTTTCATCAAATTTATAAATTTATCAAAAAATTCTGAAATTTTAACCCAAGCTAAAACATCATATTAGAAGGCTTCACGTAAATTTTTAGATTTTTTAATAACTCAATTGAGAATTACAATTTCTTTTTATATAAAACTAGTAAAAAAATATTGATAAAATCTTGACCTGGACCACAACCCACCCTAACCCTTAACATACCTCCGCACTTGCCTATGCGGCTATGTTCCCCAGCTTCTGTTAAGAAAGATGTCAGTTCTTACCATTTTCTTACCAGTTCTCCAGCAAGTTTTAAAAAGTGGTTGCACTATGATCTGTACACAATGAATTAAGCACTAATTATTAACATTCTCAAAAAAATAAAATAAAAAATGGAGCACATCTTTAGCTTTTCCGGTGAAAAGAATCACAGCTGAAGATGCTCTCAACCACGCATGCTTCGATAATGTCCTAAGTAATTACGTTCTGAAGCATAAGACGCGAGCTGGTATTATGGCGCACTGGGTACTGGTATGGTTTCATTTACTGATCAGAATACACATCAAACCATCATGGAAAGAGCCTGTAGATGCATGGGCCCTGCGATTGCATGAAATAAGTATCAAATCAAGTGTATTGGCTTTAAGTGTATAAAAAAATAAAAAAATATTTTAATATATATATATTTTTTAAAATAAAACACGACAGTACCAAGCACATGTCAAGTATGGAAACTTGACAACTGCCCTAGACCTAAATCTCAGGACGGTGATTCTCTAGTTACTCGTTGGTCAACCTTATCAGTATTACGATAATGAGTGTTATTTTTAGAAATATATTAAAATAATATTTTTTTATTTTTAAAAAATTATTTTTAACATTTACATATGAAATCTGAAAATATAAAAAAAATATATTAATTAGAAGTAAAAAAATAAAATAAATTTTTTGAAAAACATTTTCTTTTGAAACACAAAAAACAAGTAGGGCATGTGCGTAATCCACTAGAACTTCACTTGTTCTACGAGTTGAGCTTGCGAGGCCTTTGATGGGACATGAGTGATTTCAAGCTCTTCATCTTCAAGGTCAAATGCAAGCAAAATTTCCTTGTCGAATTGCTTATGCTTCTACTATATGTAACTCCATTTACGCAGATGCTTTCTTCTCGTGAAACCATCAAATTCATAAGGCTGGGTAATGATGAACCTTATTAATTAATGCTCTGCTAGGATTGCTCTGCGTCGTGTATCTAGTTAGTGCTACAGACATTCAGCACTTTGGGTTCCTTGGTGAAGGGATTGAACCCAAAAGAACGCCAGGGTTGATAATACTCTCAAACATGGTCGCCCCCTTTTTTATACTTGTGTTCGGGAGCTTGTGATTATTAAAATTGTTGATTTTACTACACTGTCAGGGCATGGAAACAAATGTAGAGTTAGTTTAGAGAAGTAAAAAATATTATTTTTAAAATGTATATTTGTTCAATATAAATAGAATATTTTCATAGTACAATTAAATCTTCTAAACTATGAAAGAATAAGAAGAGAAGATAAAAAAAATATTTATTTTGTATAATTGTTTTTTCTATGTAGTAACAAGTTTATATAAATTTAAAATATTAGAATGAAACATTACAACTGTTAATATTACGACCATTAAAGAAATTATATAACAATTAATAAAATAATTATATTTTAAATTAAACTTAATAATTACTATTTAGTTTTATCTGAATAGTCATAAATGTTAAAATTAATTATAAAAATTAAAAAAAAACCAATATCCATTTAATAAACTCACAAGTGCCAATTGTCATTTTTATATATTATAGATATTTATCTAATAGTATTAGAAAATATGTTAATGAAGTGTTGGTTTAACGGTTAAGAAACTACTATATCCCTACAAGAGTGAGAATACAAGTTCAATCCCCAAAAAACACATTTATTAAAAAGGGCTACCACGAACTCCAAATAAGACTAGTCTCACCCTTAAAAAAAATATGAGGATACCCGGGTAAGAACAAAAAATAAAAAACATGCTAGAGAGCTCATCCACAATGATTTTTATTTAATTTACTAAATAATAAAAACTTACATTTATAAACACTTGGGAAAAATATTTCTTTTCAATGTAAAATAAATATTTTTTTTTTATTCAT
>Ga0307515_10023682_pt1 | contig 10742 bp, 6 predicted proteins | sample 17_EM_MG_FD_194513 | JGI IMG/M metagenome (GOLD analysis project Ga0307515, IMG submission 194513) | Populus trichocarpa ectomycorrhiza microbial communities from riparian zone in the Pacific Northwest, United States - 17_EM | ecosystem: Host-associated > Plants > Roots > Unclassified | place...
TATAAGAAATTAACTTGAGTGCTCGTGTTGAGAATAGTGGAGAGTTGGGATGGGTGGTTGGCTGCAGTTTGGGAGGGGAGAGGTGGGATGGGAAAGAAGAAGAAGGAGAAACAGAGGAAGAGAGTGTTGGCAAATGGGTGGGTATATAATTGTTTTTTCCGATGGAATCACCGACGGAAGGAATCCGTCGGTGACAGTGCCACGTCACTGTATGGCTATCTCAGTTTGAATCCCTCGGTCATTCCGTCGGTAAAATCGTCTGACGTCACCACGCCGTTGCATATTTCCAGACAAACTGTATACCCCGTCGGCGAAACGGTCGGTATATACCGACAGAATATTGCCGTCGGTATATACCGACCATTTCGCCAACGGATCTAGGCTGTCGGTATATACCGACAGATTTTGAGACGAAATTATTTCCGTCGGTAATTATTACCGACGGAAAAATTCCGTCGGTAATTCTGTTGGTTTTCTCTGGTTTTCTGGTAGTGTGTATATATATATATATTAGGGTTTGCAATATTTATATCCAGACTCAAATAAAAAATTTAATTACCGAAACTTATTGGAGTATAAATTAACCAAACCCAATCCAATCAGGTTTCGAGTATATTATTCATCAGATTGGTTATAGGGTTTATAGTAGTCTATTTATTATCCTTGATTGGTGATTTTGGAATCACATGCTTGTGTTTTTTAGACCTAAATGACACTCTAGGTTTCATGACCAACTCTATTGCAATAACTTTATGGATTGAAGCACAAGAACTCATATTTTATTTTCCTCAAAAACACCACCTTCATCACTTTATTAACTCCTTCAAGAAAAAAAAAAGTGAGAAAGTTTTTGGAGATATTATAAAGGAGAGGAGACTGAAAATATGGCTTAAAAAAAAGAAAAAAAAAAGAGAAAGAGGCTTTGAAAGGAAAGTATAGTTAGGGAGGTTATAATCTTAAAAAAATAGCATGAAGCCGAACGGATAAAAAAAGTTCTTATTCCTCTAGTGGCTAGTGCCTTTTTTGCACTACTAAAACTGTCACAATCTTGTTTATTTATTTTTTATTTTATTTTATCATTGGAAGTGATGCATGCAACCCTTTAGAATATGTTATTTGCTTAATTTTTTTTACCTAAATACTTTTGTTGACTGTGGAAAGATATAGAGTACAAAGCCTGGACTTGGCCCGCATGGAACAATTGCAAATTATCAAGGCCTTTTTGCTGGAAGGTTCCTACTTCCAACCCGCCCATTGAGATGAAGGAGGTTTGGAATTCAGTTGTTACTGGTATTCCTACTTTCGCTTTTGCTGAATGGTAGAATAATTTTCTAAATAAAAAATAATTTATAGGTACTAAAAAAGTAAAAATAAGTTAAAAAATAGATATAAGAATACCATTTATAATAAATATGTAAAAATATTAATTAAAACTAAGCCAACACGGGATATTTTATCATGCTCACGATCTAAATTATATGACTAGAATAATCTGATATAAAAATAAAAAGAATTATAAAAAAAAATTTAAAAAAAAAAATTGTTAACTTTTTAGGCCCCGTTTGTTTGCTAGAAAGTAATTTCCTTTTAGAAAGTGAATTCCGGAAAGTGAATTATTTTCCGATGTTTGGTAGTGTAATGGAAAATAAGTTGGAAAACATTTTCTAGTATTTGGTTATGTCATAGAAAATGAGCTGGAAAATAACTTATTAATGTTTTATTTTTTTCAAGTTTATTAAAATAATGAGGAACAAATCTTACAAATTAAAAAGTTGAATGAGAATGAAATTGAAAAAAAATATAATTTCATAAATTATCTCAAATAAAATAAATAATAATCAAAATAATAGAAATCAAATCTAAAAAATAAAAAAAATTGAAAGATGAAGAAATTAAAGTAATAATAATTAACATTTCATAAATTATTTCAAATAAAATACGTAATAATCGAAAGAATGATGACCAAATTTGATAAATAAAAAATTTCAATTAAAAAATGATAAGGGAAAAGCAAATAAAAATTATAAAAATAAGGATAAAAGTTAATATAAAAATTAAATTCTAAGGGATGAAATTGAAAAATAAATATTCAAAACAAAATATATATAGCAATCAAAAGTTCGAGGACCAAATTTAATATAATCAACAAATAATATGACATTTTTAAATTTTTCACAATTTCCGGAAAGTGTTTTCCGCCCAAAATAAAAGGAAAACACTTTCCTGGAAACCAAGCCAAGTGTTTTCCGTTGACCAACTTTCCTATTGACAAACAAACACAGGAAAATTTGGAAAGTGGTTTCCCGGAAACCATTTTCCGGGAAACAAACACACCCTTAAACTTGTGCCCGAGTCATTAAACTTGAAGCACTCAATTTAGAAAAATCAGGAATCGAATTCGAAAAAAATTAAATATTAAATGATGAATTTGAATAAAAAAAATTTATAATCATATAGAAGAATTTTAAAAAATAGCAATTCAAAAATAAGGATCAAGATCACTACAACTACTATTATTCATAAGCAATACCATCACTATTATTATTATTATTATTATTACCACCACCACCACAATTATTGCTAATATTATCATTATTAGTAATAATAGCAGCATTGCTATTAATATTATTACTGTTTTAACAGTCAACACCACAAGCATCATCGCTATTATTATTATTGTTACTATTATTATTATTATCATTATTATTATCATCACAACAACTATTATTATTATTCTATTATCATCACTATTCTTCTTTATCTTCTTCTATCTCATATTATTATTATTATTATTATTATTATTATTATTATTATTATTATTAGGGAGATTGGCTGCTCTTAACAGATTCATTGCTCGTTTGGGAGAGCCTACTCTATCATTCTTCAAGACATTAAGAAATATAGCTAACTTTGAATGGACTGAAGGTTGTCAAAGGGCTTTTGAAGAACTTAAGATTTATCTATCATCCCCTAAGATTCTATCTCAACCACAAGAGAATGAAGACCTATTTCTCTAGCTAAGGGTGATAGATTCAATAATGAGTTCAGTTCTAGTAAAAGAAGATGAAGGCATACAATGACCTTTATATTACTCTAACTAAACTTTCCATGATGCAAAAACAATATACTTAAAGGTGAAGAAAGTAGCTATTGCACTGGTACACGCTTCTAGAAAGTAAAAGCCATACTTTCAAGCTCATCAAACAACCGTATTGACATACCAACCGTTGAGACAAATTCTTTACAAGCTAAAATTATCTAGGCACCTAGTCAAATGGACTATAAAGCTAGGAGAATTTAGACTTCAATACTAACCTCATCCAACAATAAAGGGCCAGACCTTGATAGATTTCATCGTTGAATGTTGTTTTACAGAACGCGTGGATAGCCATGATCATCCACCTTCAACGATAGAACTTGTAGTCGGATCAGAAACACTAATGAGATCACTTATGTTACTTCCTGCTTGAAATTTGTATATAGATGGTGCTTCTAACATAAATGAAAGTGGAGTTGGGATAATACTTATTAGTCCTAAAGAACAAGTATTGGAATATGATTTATGTTTTGAGTTCCTTGTTACCAACAATATAGCAGAATATAAAGTTCTTCAAGCTGGATTATGTCTTGCAGAGGCTTTGAATGCCTATCCTCTCTAAGCTCATAGTGATTCGTAGTTAGTGGTTAGTCAATGCCAAGGAACAAGTGAAGCAAGATAACCCACCATGCGGTTGTATCTTCAAAAAGTTATGTCTTATCTCAACATTGAGCACAAAATTGTTTCAATCACTCGTATTCCTAGAGAAAACAATCAGCAAGCAGACCTCTTGTCTAAATTAGCAAGTTTTAATTTTGTGAAATTCTCTGCCGATGTTTGGGTGGAAGTCGTGGAAGAACCTAATGTTGATAAAAATGAGCTGGTAGTTATTCCCATCAACATAATAGATGATTGGAGAATCCTTATTAGAGATTATTTACAGATATAAGAGCTACGCTCAAACAAAAATAAAGCCATACATCTGACAGAACAAGCATCAGGGTATTGTATAATTGACAATGTCTCATACAAAAGATCTACCTCAGCCTCATTACTGAAATGCTTATCCCTATAGGAGAGCTCCTAAGTTTTACAAGAAATACATGAAGGCATATGTGGTCTACATACAGGCTTCAGGGCTCTTGCAACTCAGGTAACACAAATAGGATTTTATTGGCCAATCATACTCCAGGATGTCATGAGCCTTGTGAAAAGTTGTGATAAGTGTTAAAGGTTTGCTTCATTTTCCCTATAATCATCTGTATAAATGAAAACTACAACTTCCCCTTGGTCATTTGCATAATGGGGAATGGACATCCTAGGTCCATTCCCTGTATCCACATGTAAGAGATAATTTTTCCTAGTGGCCGTGGACTATTTTACTATGTGGGTTGAAACAAAAGCTTTACCATAGATAATCACCAATAAAGTGCTTTCATTCTTTTGGAAGAATATCATATGTCATTTTGGGTTCCTTGGAGTCTTAATCACTGATAATGGAATGCAGTTAACCATAAAATAAGAGAACATTGCCAGAGGCTTCATATAGATCATCATTTCTCCTAAGTATCAGACCCTTAGACAAATGGTCAAGTTGAGTTGACTAAAATATTTTTTCTTAATTGACTTAAGGAAAAAAATTTAGTTTGCTATCTTACCTGAAAAGCCACATGTCTAGTAATGGCCAAGTGGTGCTGAAAGCTTAGGTCAATTTGTCTTTCCATATCAAAAGGAAAGGTGAAGAGTTTATCCAATGTCTCCATCACTTCTAACCCACCAGGTCCTAGTGTAGACCTCCCCTAGAGAATGGTCTCACTCAGAGTGGGGAAACAGATAGGGGCATGGTTTAATTTGAGGTTGGAGAAGATAGCCTCCACATTGGAGGGTGTCACACGTGTGCGCACAACGTGACATGACAACAGGGTCAAGAAATTGCCATCTAGTTGTTTTGTTTAGGGTCACCGGGATACCCAAATGGACTGGTCTTATCATAAATTTCGAGATAAGATATTGTTGTGGCTAGGGAAGGTATTAGCACCCTTACCGCACCTTACCTGAGGAAAGCTGCATTGTGTGGTCTGGATGTGGCGTAAAGGTGTTGATGGGTTCCTAACAGGTGGTCCATCTATAACTCAGAACAAAGATTTATGCTCATGAATAAAACTGACATTTCGAATTTATTATGGGCTCGTATGCCCAAATAAATCCATATAGGAAGAATCCATATAGATGCCTTGACTGAGTTTACCTATCCTAGAAGGCGAAAGTGTTTTTCACAACTTATATATTGTGGTGAAAGATATTTCCAATTAAAATTGGTAAATATTAAAAATAATTTTGAGAATTTTATGGTTGACTCTTGATATTTAAATACTAGTTTACCTGTAGATCCAGCATTTATATCAGAATGTTGACCGTTAATTTTTAGAGAAAAGAAAAAAAATTAGGGTTATTGAAATATTGGCCAAATTCTTATTAAATTCCACAAAACATTGCAAAGAAATACAAAAAACTTCTAAAACAATGCCAAAAAACATTTTATCTCTTTTTTTACAAAATAAAATGCAATTGTTTTTTGTAAGTATTAGGACGTATGCAACAAGCAGAAATCATATATATATATATATATAAGGTCCTGTTTGGCAAAAACTCATTTTTTTTCTAAAATCAAAACTGTCAAAATAGGCTTAGAGGGTGTTTGACAAATACACCCTGAAGCCAAAAAACCCTTTAGCAAAAACTTTGTCAGCCAAATAAGGTCTAAACCTTTGACCCGATTTTGTCTCGATCTGGTTTACCTGAAATATTTGGTTTCACCATAAATTGGACCAAAGTCCACTAGTTTGACTTGAAAAACAAACCAAAACCTAAACCATAATAAAAAACAAATCAAACTTCAAAAAAAAAAAAACACAAAAGCTCAAAAAGTTTTTATCAAAACTCAAAAAATGAAGAACATGAAAAAAATACCAAAAAACATTCAACATGAACCCAGCAACGTGGATTCCAAATTAGACTAGATATGAACCTACCAATGCCAGACACCTTAGAAATCATGCAATGATTAATAATCTAGTATCTATTGACTTCGATTATCACTCAAAAACCATAATTGTGTCAAAAATAGATTTCAGTTCAAAACCAAAACCCTAGGATTAAAACCTACTGAAAACATATTATTGATGCCTATAAACTCTAGATTATTGACTAATCAAGTTGCCTCAAGGGTCTTATGCAAAGAAATGGACCAAAACTAGTCCAAATCATAAAGTCAATACAATGTTCTTTCCAGGAACACCAAAAACATTTCCCAACAACAAAAAAAAAAAAAAACCAACACACTATTAAACCCCAGAAATGGCCTTCTAAACACACTGCTTTTGATCCTCACAAACCACATTACCAATACCAAACATAATTGAATCAAAAGAAACAACAAACAACCTTAAATCATCAAAATTATGCAAGAGATATCAAATCAAAAAACTATTAACATGAAATAGCCTACATGTTCATGTAATATGAATTCAAAATTTATTTTCTAAACTCATTTTGGTTATGAATAGACTTAGCAAATTCAAGATAAACATTATTGCTTCAACATGTATTGCTTAAGTTAACCTAGAACAACATTGGTTTTTTTTTTTAAGAAAACAACTTAATTAGAAGACTTTTATTACATTTAAAACATAAAAAAAATCCAAAAAACTATAGAAAATAGAATTAAATTATCATGGTAACAAAAAGGGACAACCACAACACTACTTGCCAAGCATTCTAAAGCTAATTTCAATGCTTATAAACATAAATGCACACCAAATAATAGTAAAAATGAACACTTAAGTAGGCCATATAGACTCCAGTTTTAGATTAGAAAGTATACCTTCAAGATCCTAGAATAACTACTACCCTCTTTACTTTCATTTGTCAAGTATTGATTCTACAACCTTACTGCCATTTCAAAGCTCAAGAAATCCTTGTGCTAGGCTCTTAAACCTTTACACATAGAGTTCCTTTATCAATATTTTTCTTCTTTTTTTTCTCTCCTTCTGCCCTGATTTTATAAGTGGTATTTATAGGGTTTCAAGCTAGAGTTTAATTAAAAATTGATCCTCCTTCATTAAAGAATGGACTTTTGTTGAAATGAGAGAGTTTTTAAGGTATGTTTTACATCTGTGAGTAATGTACCAATGTTGGTTTTATAATGGTGGTTTTGCAACAAACTTGGTTTTAGATATTTTTGTGGTTTTTTCAAACTTGTAGACCAAGGAGTTTGTTTTTGGAAATTTGATATTGAGAAAAATACAACAAGCCAATGATAAAAACCACTGAGAAGGCTTGAAATGTGAACTCGCAGAAAAAATTAGTGGTTTTATGAAACGGGTATCGTGACCATCAATGATTGAGTTACCCACTTTCACGGCTTTGTCGGAGCAACTTTGATGTGAATATCATCGGAGACCACTTGATCTTGGTAGAGAAAAAGTATACCTTTCATTTGGATCCATCCTTGCTCAATTTAAAGGCATGTAGCTCCGCATTCATTCGTTTGAAAGTGCCAACCCGATTAGCTTAGAATCTAAAAATGCAGTGATGGTTGATTAGGGACAAGATTTTGTTAAATTCATTGAAGAAAATAGGATGTAAACGTTTGATGAGAGTAACTGATCTTTGTAGAGGGGGTGTTTCTCTGTTGAATGGTAATAGTTATAGCTCCAAAGGTGGTCGGAAATGCCATATTCATTCGTCTGAAAGTGCCTACTTAATCAGCCAAAACTGCTGAAGAAAAAACTAAACAATGGTTGAACAATACGTTGTCTAGGCTAAACCCTAGAAATTAGGGTTTTTAATATGCGATTTAACAAATTTCACTTTAGTCCTTATTCTTCCAATTGCTTTTAATTGCATTCGTAATTACCTCCCCAATTCTTAATTTCATGCAATTTCACCTCTATCAAATTCAATCATCAGCCCTAAAGTTTAGTGTCATTTTCATCTTGGTTTTTGGTTTCTAATTTGTGCATTTGGACCCTTAATTGACTATCAAACTTTCAATTTTTTTTAATTTGACCCCCTAATTTGGTCAATTTCAGCCCCTACAATTACACGTCTTTTTCAGTTTGGTCCTTGATTTTGAATTTCTTCAATCAAGTCCCTAATTGCCCATCAAACTTCAATATTTATGTAATTTGGCCCTTGATTTGACCAAATTGACTTCTTAAGATTGCAATTCGACTCTCAAACTTTAATTTCTTCCAATTGAAGCTTAAATTGACCTCAAAAATTATTTTTTCTTTCAATTGAGTCCTCAATAAAATTAATTGAGCCTTCCAAGATTCTCATTGAGTCCTTATCTATCCAAGTTTGTATTTCTTTACCTTAAATAAAATATTTTCACCAATGAGCCCTTCTATCAATCAAAATTGGATTGCCAATTTTTTCAATCTTATATATTTTGGACCCTCATCATCAATTTAGGCAATCTTTCAGGTTTTCTTCATGTATATCTTTTTATTTTTTTATTTTTTTATTTTTATTTTTCTTTTCTTGATTTTTTTATGGGGTCAAAATTAGATAACAGAAGACCTAGGAAACAAGTAGATTGGACTTGTAGGAGCATGAGCGCTATATAGAGGAGGAATAATCTCAAAATTAAAATATGAAAGGATGGAGACTCTCTTTCTCTTCCATTGGGAGGCAACCTCCACATCAGAACCGAGGTTGGTGTTGACACCCTAAGCCCCCTGATAGGGGAGAGCGAGACCCTTATGTTACCTCTTGACACACCTTATCCGCAGGAAGGCTAGTTACAGGGATGACTTCAGGGACATCCTGGGCTTGAACTGTGGTAGTATCCTTAGTGTTTAAATAGAAGACTTAACTCTTTGTCTTTGCATTAATGATTGACTGTCTTCAAAAGAGGAGCCACTACTAGGAGAGGGCGTAGACACGTGACTAGGCATAAAAGGGATAGACCTATTGAATTAGGATCCAACAATCCCAAGTAAAGACCCTGCGTGAGGAAATAATTAGGGAATGAAAGTTATTGAAGTAAAAAAAATATGAAAATGAGATTACCTAAAACGCTATATAACCTTTTAGGAATACAGTCGATGTCATACTCAGTATGGAGGTTGTTCTACCTAGGGCACACCCTCTCCTCCTCTGGGCTCAATAAAGGTTTGTCATTCACACCTGTTGGGGGTGTCCTCCAATAGTGAGTATAACCCTAGATTGGACTATACCCATCATGAGGTTTGGCTAGGCCATCGAACCTCACTATCACTCATTGTTCCCTCCATATTTTTAGCGTAAAGAAATTCTCTTTATGGTGTTCTTTATTGGCCTATATTGCCTATTGACGAAAGTGAAAAACTAAGGGATTAAAGGTCTCCCTTCAGTGCTATTGATTAAGGTATAAAACTGAATAAATACTCTGACCGTAGGCTCTTAATTCAAAATCCTCAATAACTTTTCAAATGAGGATAGAATGGTCCATACATTAGGATGAATCTAAGCAGGACTGAGGTTGTAGTACCTCAAACCATCCTTTACAAATCCCTATAAAAGAAATAAGTATCCAAACTTGTATACATATATGGGGCTGTAATGATAATATTACCCCCATTATATTTTTTGGTGACTTGAGAAATACGGTCACTAGCTTTAGAGATGACCATTGTATAATCTTCTGGTTGATTAGCATTAGTCAAAGTTACTTAGTCCCAAGTCACTAAGCTCCGTGTGTCATCCATATGAATTCTAAACAGGTTGAGCACCATCCCTCTTAGATTCAGGGCCAATCCTTATGGTCGGAGATCTTCAACGAGTGGTTTTAGTTTCAGGCCTGAAACTAAAATCACCTTCACGAGATAAATTCCTTTTACTTTTCCAGAAGTCATAATGGTAGAAGAAAGACAATATTGAAAAAGGTTTTATAATATCACAAGGAAAGAAGTTCTGGTTTACATAGCCAAAGAAATCCTCTCTGCTTTTAAATTGTCCTCTTATTGTAAGAAATTAGAAATTCCTAAGTCAAGGAATTCAGGAAAAAGACTTTAAGAAAAGTACAAGAAGAGGGGAAGATAGGAATGAAAGATAGATGACACCTCATTTATAACCCAGGAAGGCCAAAATCCTACAATATTTATTATGCGTCGTCAGGTGGTCTTCGCAATATTTGTTTCCTTTTCTCTAGAATTTTTTTTAGATTTACAACGCTTTAATGCCTTTTCCTAAAGGAATACAAGACATGTACTGACCAATTGTCTTCGTAAAAATCTCTTAAGCCTTCAATGCAAGATTACGTATTAAAGGCGTGGGGGTAACTGATGGGTCAACTTTTTTTATTAAGATTTTTATAAATAAAAATAATCTTAAAAAATAAAATAAGTCTGAAAAATATGTCAAAACCAAAGAACTTGGACTTTGTAGTTAGCTTAGTCCAAGGTAAGGTGAGTCTGTCAAATATGTCAGACCTAAAGAGCTTGGACTTGGCAGTCAGCCAAGCTCAAGGTAGCACAAGTTACAAACATGTCAGACGTATAGGACTTAGGCTTGGTAGTTAGTCAACCCAAAGGTAAAGCTAATATGAAAATATGTCAGACCCTAAAGAACTTGGACTTGACAGTTAGACAAGTCCAAGATAGTGTGGGTCTGGAAAACATGCCTGACCCTAAAGAACTTGGGCTTGGCAGACTACGAC
>Ga0307515_10023683_pt1 | contig 10742 bp, 4 predicted proteins | sample 17_EM_MG_FD_194513 | JGI IMG/M metagenome (GOLD analysis project Ga0307515, IMG submission 194513) | Populus trichocarpa ectomycorrhiza microbial communities from riparian zone in the Pacific Northwest, United States - 17_EM | ecosystem: Host-associated > Plants > Roots > Unclassified | place...
TCTGACTTGGCACCAGGACTTCCCAAAAGACCCAAGTGGGAGTTTTGATCAGTTCAAAGGTTTCGTTAGATCAAACTTTGAGCTCTGCAAATGGATAGGCATATCAATTGTGTTTGTTCAGGTGTCTCTCTCCCTCTCCCTCTCCCTCTCTCTCATTTTCCCTGCATCTCATTGACAAGGTGGTGAGAGTGAGGTGTGATAATTAACTCATTTGAGTATTACAAATGATTCCATTTACATGTAAGGTTGCAGATAAATTAATTGTAGACCATCAATCAGTCCCCTGTTTACAAAACCACTGTTAGCTGTTCCAAGAGTCCATCGGCTTGATCAAATTGCATAGTGATGTGTTTCCTCTTGGTTCATGTGTTTGATTGGTATCTCACTGTACTCTGTTTTAACAATTCCCTGGATGACTCAAGTTTTTAAATTAAGCAGCAATATTGTTTTCCATGTTAAGAATGAAAATTTAACATGTGGATACACTTTAGGGTTTGCAAGTCTCGGTTAATTATTTTTCCTTGTAGTCACATAGGACTTAAGATGGAAGTTTTGTTTGGAAGTCTTTTTGTCGTTATCAATTTGTGAATCACCAATGCCTTCAAATTTGCAGGGATTGTCTTTTCTAGTAGCAATGATACTCAAGGCTATTGGGCCCCATCCATCTTATGACAGTGATGATGATTATGCTTCAGATAGGGCTCCACTTCTGAAGGATGTTGTTCATCCACCTCCCTATGCTGTTGGTAACCCTGTCATGGGATCCAGAAATAATGCATGGAGTATAAGGATTACCGAGAAGGTAGGGAGGGATAACTTATTATTCCAGCATTCATACTCTCACTATTGTCAACCTCCTTCATGTACCATTCTCCCCATTCACAGTCCTTTTGTTCCTCCAACTTAATTGGTCTCTTGTTCATACTAGGATGGTCATTAGTCTGTATTGCAAATAAGAAACTCATCTCAGCAAAGTTCATTTAATTTTTAGCATAGATTGGCTATAAAGTCATAGTTATCCTGCCAAAACTCTACTGTCTCTTGGCTAGTAATTCAAGTAGTGTTTGTGGTTACACAAAACCCTGTTCATGCGTACTGGCTGACCTCTGCTATATATATAAACTTCATCTGCTCCATCATGTTTCCTTCAAATTTGCTTACAGACCCTTTTCATCTCTTACCTCTTTTTTTTTCTGGTCCAGTTGATGAGTTTAATCACAAATTGTTTCCAGATAGTAATAATAAAAAATATTAGTTAAGAAGAATATTTAAGCTACTATTTTCCTTGTTTCCCTTATTTTTTGGGTCAACTTCTAGATATTAATTTTCTCCTCAAAATCATGTGGATTCCTGACCGTGAAACTTCTGCTTACAATTTGATATTTATCAGTTAGTTAAACATAACACAGCTGCTGGCTGCTCATTATTGATCAGGTGGCTGCATAATTCTCTTGAAATAATACACACACACACACACACACACGCACACAATTCCTTCCTTGGGTTTGCCATTCAATATTGTATATATATTTTTTATTTTCTAATGTCTTATCCTTTGGTGTCAAGTCATTCTTTTTCTGTTATTAAATGTTTAGACACATGCATGAAGAAGAAGTTCTAAAAAATGAATGGACTGAAATTTTATCAGCAATCTCTGTATTATCTTTTTTATTAATGGTTTGTGTTCTTTCCCCTCCGAGATCAGATGAATCAGGCAAGCAGGTGATAGCTTTTCACAAGGCCAGGACCTTGCATTTGGAAGGATCAGGAAGTGGTATGTCACTGGTCACAACCATCTTATATCATCTGATGTCCAAGAGCTCGTACAAGTGCCAAAGGTTTCAAGATGGAAAAGGGCTTCTTAGCAGTTCAGTGTTTTTGGATGTGCAGTCAGTACATATGGGATTTTGTCTACTTTTGTACCCAACCTTGTAGCATTAACACCATTGAATGTAACAAAAACTCACCTTCAATTGATGAATTCATTCTTGTTTAATATCATTCACCACATGATGTTGCTGGTGTTGTCGAACAATTCCCAGAAGAGTTGGAAACTGATGTGCTAGCACTACAACCATATCTCATAGATTGAACAATAATATCATATCTTTTCCTCGTTAAAAGAGCCATTAACTTTTCCCTTGAAAGAATTGGAAGTAGTCTTTGGCAATCATCAATCTCCTATCAAGTGTGATTTCTAATTTTCTGAAGCATTGATTAATCAAATCAGCTAAGCACTATTTCCCACTACTGCTTACGAACTTGCAGGTGTGACAGTGCATCAAAGATATTTTTAATCACATCTTAATCATCAGAAAGCCATGTTCTTGTTCGATCACAAATCTTTACATTAATTCTAAATGAAGACCAAGAACAGGCTAATAATGGAGCGTTTATGTCAGAGTATCATGTGCCGACCAACTCATCAAAAAAACCTCAACTTTAACCTGAGAACACCCTAGCATGGAGCTCATACAACCCATAGAAAGCCTTTACAACTTAACCAAAACACAAGTAGCCTTTACAACTTCACCAAAACACAAGTGAAAAGCCGAAAACAAAATAAAGAAAGTAGAATAAGCTTTTCTTCCACAAGCCTTTTGCCCTCCCTGGATACTTGTATCATGGACACCGCTGCTATATCAATATTCAATGTGCTAATTGGTCAGAATATATTAATCAATGACAGTTTGTGCTATGAGCTGAAAGGATTCACAAGAGATTTTTCTCAACTGCCAAGATAATCTTACTATCTTCTGTCAACTTTGAAGCACTCCCTTAACATGCTGTCGTGGGTGTTTATGTGTTTTTCTGTATACTATTTTCTAGACAATTTATGATACAATTTTTGCATATAACAAGGTACACATGACCATAATTAGCCGAAGCCTCAATGGGTTCCTCAGGTTTTTATTAGAAGTAATGAATTGCAGAACATTTTTTTTTTAATTAAAAGTAATATTTTATTTGAACAAACTGTATTCTCATCTCCAACAAATCATGCAAAATAAAATAGGATTCATTGTTTATTTTTCTTTTAAAACTTTGTAACATGGCTCGTGAGCCACAATTATGTGGTCACACTATAAATTAAAATATTCAATCATTTTTTAAAAACTTAATTACCCTATGAAAAAAAAAATTGTCATGTTATCTCTTATAAGAACAAATTTTCAAATGCTAAGCTTGTATTCATGAACGTTTTTTCTTCTTTTTTTCCTCATCCATGCATATATATATATATATGGATTCAACAAAGAAAGAAGGGGTGTACAAATTACTATTTTTTTCCTTCTCCTTTTTATATAAGGGAATCCATGTGCTTTGTGTATGTAGGATCCTCAAGAGAGAGGGACAAAATGGGTGAAAGAATGGTTTTTATAGTAAAAGATTATTCATCAAATCGTCTTTTAAGAGCACGAAACCTTTGATTTGTTCGATGCACCTTTTCAAGGCCTTATAATGCATGAGTTTGGATGCCCACTTCCAACTATTCTTGACAGGATCATCTATGTTTAAATATATTATCATGAGAATTTAAGCATGTGCCATCATCTATATCCTGTATGTAAATATAGGAGGATAAATTATTTATCTAATATTAATTATGACTGCTAATTAATGTATTATATTTTCCACCTTCATCCCATTTTGTTTAATGGTAGTGATTAAGTCATATGCATCATTCATTAATTATAAAATAAATCATGTGCATGATGGTTTTATAAATCCCTAATTATTGACAATCATGGGTTTTTTTTAGAGATAATTAAAATGATGAAGGAATTGTGGCTGTATAAATTAAATTATTGTCAGCCACATCCTCGCTGAGGAGAAATTATTAGGATTTTTTTCTCTTCAAATGAAGACTCTTTGCCAAATTCTACATTAAAATATCGGGTAATTAACGTAGTACTTATTGTCTCCTCCAATTATATCTGCTTACATAACATTAATTATCAAACTCTATGCAATTAATGTTGTTAAAATAGATTATAAATCAGCCTGCTAACAAGTTGTCACATGCGGTGTTCAAGCTTGCGGACAAACAACATTTTTTATGTAAATCCCTCTTTTTGAAATCTGTGGAGATGAAACTCTTCCAACTTTTTTTTTTTGTTGTTGATAACATTTGGAGTTTCCCTCATAGACAGCATCATCTTCCAGAATTTTTGTGCATTGGATCATGTCACAGATTCCCATTACTCAAAAGAACGAACAAAAGAGAAACAATTTTTTTTTTTAATTTTGATGGAAGCTGCCTCTCTCGTCACCCACAAGGCCATGCCCTTTGTTTCTATTGATTTTCTTAACTATTGTTGCATAATCCACTAATTAGCACAATATATTTTTTAAATTAATAATATGGTTTTGCAGGGCGTGTTTGTAACTATATAAATTGGAATTTAATTTAGTTGTCCGAATTCGAGTCATGTCTTACATCATGAAGTATTACAAAAATAATTAAAACTCTTTTATTGGGTCTATCCTAAAATCCAATTGGGTGGTCCATTTATTGATTAGATAAGGTACAAATGCTAGACAAAATCTTGCCTCCACATGGGTTACGAATAGTTCAATTATTGGCAACTCTTTAGCCATTTCTTCTCAAGTACTCTTATGTTTCTTGAGATTTTGATAGAATTTCATTTGACAAAAGAAATCACATCACAGTTTATTTTTGTGTTTGTAAGTGTATTCAAGTACATTTCAAAAATATATTAAATAATTTTTTTAATATTTTCTAATGGTTTTAATAATATTAAAAATTAAAAATTAATTATTTTAACATATTTTTAAATGCAAACCACAATATTAAACATACAAAAAAATATATAAATTATTTAAAAAACTGTCATGCATGCTCTAGTTCTTCCTTTTATAGGTTTTTTTTTATGTTAATTTCTTAATGTTATTTACTATTTACTAAAATTTATATTAAAAAAAATAATCACTAAGGAAAATTTAAAATAGTCTATCTTTATACTTATTTACTCGGGTATATATTTACAAATTAACTCTATTTACAAAACACCCCTATCAAACTTCTCAATCTCTCTCCAGCCGACACATTCGGTTAGGCTGAAATCTGAATTTAACGCCTTAACCGCCGATGGGACCCAAAATCCAAGTGGCAGACCTGTGAATAACACCAAAACCAATAAACCACATTGTCATAAAAAAAGTTAATAAAAAAAATACAAGAAGCCTCAGATTTGTTCTATATAAGAACCTGACACAGAGAACTCCATTGAGCAACAGCACTCCACTACATCGTAAGCAAGTTTAGTGTTTTTGTTTCCAGAAAACTGTCGTCAAAGGTTGTAAGAAGACTGTTCTTTGACTACTTTTCTTGCGTTCTGCGCCGTGAATGTGACATTGTCAAGTAGAGGTGGTGGTGGTGTTGCGGTGGGTGGAGATTGGTGGTGCCGTGTATTTCTTAGAGAGAACCTTTTGGCCCATAATGCAGCTCTTGGGGTTACATGTTGTGGTGCTCTTGAAGTGTTTTTTAGTAGTTTTTGGACAGCAATATCATACTCACCATGATGTGGCTGACTTACACTGGAAACCGGCCACTGCCACCTGGTACGGCAGTCCTGACGGTGATGGTAGTAACGGTAAGAGCTTACTATACCCGCTATATTTTTGGTAGTGTCAGAATTTTAGATCTTGTTTTCTCGGTTTTCTCGGTCAAACTCATAAGGTAGTTAATGGAACAAGTTCTCTTTACCGTCCACGTTTTCTTTTATAACGAAGAGCACATTAGTCTAAAACATAGTTATTAAATCCGGTCCGGGTATTGACCCGGCTAAGAGACCAGGTTTCGGGTTTCATGGGTCAAAGTTCATTATTTTTGGCGTCTTCCCTTTGTTCACAATTAAGCCAATAAATTGGCTTTTTGGAAGAAATGCTCTTCTTCTAAGCTCAATTTCTACTATTTTCCTTGCAATCTTATAAAACCAAGTTGATTTTTTTACTCTAGTTTGGTTCAAATTACCCAATTTATAGTACAAAAAATCTGGACCTATATGGCATATATATTCTAAGCTTAGCAAATTTGACATTATGTTTTTAAAATTCTTAAATAGTATTTGGTATGATGGATGATTATATTTTAATATATTTTTTATTTAGAAATATATTAAAATTTTTATTTTTTAAAATTTATTTTTAACATCAACATATTAAAATAAAAAAAATATATAACAAACAATTAATTTAAAAACAAACAACTTTTTTCAAAAAAACAAAAAACAATACCTTCGCAGAAACAAACACACCCAGAACCCAATATCTGCATCACCAAGGTATGTGACAGCAGGTTATATCAATGTGCAGGAGGGGCGTGTGGGTACGGGTCATTAGTGGATGTGAAGCCATTGAGAGCCAGAGTTGGTGCAGTGAGCCCCATACTCTTCAAGAATGGAGAAGGATGTGGGGCATGTTACAAAGTTAGGTGCCTAGACAAGAGCATATGCTCAGAAAGGGCAGTGACCATAATTGTTACAGATGAGTGTCCAGGTGGGTATTGTTCAAATGGTAACACCCACTTTGACCTCAGTGGTGCAGCCTTTGGTCATATGGCTATTTCTGGTGAGAATGGTCAGCTCAGGAACCGAGGTGAAATCCCAGTCATATATCGCAGGTACGGAGGGCTCGTGTTTTTATCTGTGTGCTATTTGCAGCAGGTCTTTCTGTTCCCTCTTTCTAGTTTAAGTTCAACTGTTTAACTGTCTGTGTTTTGTCTTGTTTATTTTGCCACTGCCCTTACTAATCTCGAAATGACCTAAATCACCCATTTTTGTAGGACCCCATGCAAGTACCCTGGGAAGAACATTGCCTTCCATGTCAATGAAGGTTCAACAGATTATTGGCTATCCCTTCTAGTGGAATTTGAAGATGGCGATGGTGATGTTGGATCCATGCATATCAGAGAAGTAACCTTCTCCTTCCTTAATCTCAATTTTTGTGCATTACTTTTTGTACTTCTAACACCCCCAGATACAGATGTAAAGCTGCAAATTAGCAGAATAAAAAAAAGCACCATGCTCTTAGGCTCCGGAAAACTTGGTTATGTCCTCCAACTTTGTGATGCAAAGTGAGATTATATTTACTCCTTGACTCACAAAGTGCAAAGAATCTCTCATCTTTACATCTTCTAAAGTGTGCACTCTCGCATTTAACTAAAAAGAACTCCCTAAACGTGCTACTTTAGATCATCGAAGTAGTGCCCTTTTCATGATATTAGACATTTAATTTTCTGAGGGGAAGAGATTTCCAATAATCAAATGGCATTTTCCAACATCAACACATCTTTATTAAGTAAACTTTGCACTTTCTTAAGTAGTTAATGAAAGAAAGAAATATACACACATTTGCTTTATTTTCCAGCCATGCTTTGCCAATGGTGCCATTGTGCTCAATGACCCAAAAGCACATTTTGTTTCCTGCTTTGTTTTTATCCTTTCTATCCAACTATTTTCTTGACTCGATGCATGTGACAAATGGGTCACTCTTAAAATGACCATGGGAAGGCATTGAAATTCAAGTATCTGAAAAAAGAATCCAAGGACAAAACTGGATTCAAGTATCTGAAAAAGCGACCTAAATGGTGAAGGAATGAAGCTATAAATCTCAATACGCAAAATAGAAATTCGACGATTTTCTCACTGTTTTTACATTTGTATTGGCAGGCGGGTGGCACTGAGTGGCTAGAGATGAATCACCTGTGGGGTGCAAATTGGTGTGTTATTAGGGGACCCTTGAAAGGACCATTATCAGTGAAGTTAACAACACTATCAACAGGAAGAGCACTGTCTGCAAGAGATGTGATTCCAAGAAATTGGGTCCCAAAAGCTACTTACACCTCTAGGCTCAATTTCTTCCATTAAACTGCAAAGCTTCGAGCTTCAAGCTTTTCTTGGTGTGAATCCACGTGAGAGAAACAAGCCCATTTTTCTGAAAGTTCCTCTTGTTCAGTTGACGCAAAAGTAGCCGTTGACTGGCCTTTTTTATTTTTATTTTAGAAGAGAGTAGCCGTTGGATTGCACAATTAATGGCATCCACCAGTGCTCTTTCTTTCTTTCTTTTAACTTTTATTTGTGTCTTTTAATAGATTTTTTCCTACTTTTGTAGTGTGAAAGTGTTTTGAATTTAGATCATCAATGTAGCCCTCTCCAAAGGAGAGGGCGTGTAATATGTTTGCTATGCTTTTGTGTGTAAGTTTTTATGCCCTTTGGATTATTGATGAATTCGTACTAGAAATACTAAGGCTTGTTAAAAAATAATGGTAACTGTAAAATTCAAATTATTCAACTCTACCAACTCATTAAAGTTAATTAATATATATAGATATTATAAATGATAATATATCAAATAATTTAATAAATACATATCATAGATCAATTTAAATAATTAAAATCCATTTAACCCAACATAACCAGTATAACTTGCTAAATATAAGTAATTCTAAAATGTTTTTATATTTTTCTTTTTCCTCACCGCGGCTACTTATTCTTTTCCTTTCAATTCTCCCCTTCAAACTTCAATAACTTTCATACTTTAAAGATGTTGAATGCTTTTGCTTCTATTCAGCTATTCCTTCCCTCTCTTCTTCTTCTTGTAGTTTAAGGTAGGATCTCTAAATTAGGTTTTTTATATGAATATTATTAGAAAATAATATAAATCATATCTTAAGACCTCACCTAACAGTTTAAACTATTAGGTTGAATTGGTTTTTTGACATGGATTCAGAGTTTTGATGACCAAACGATCACGAGTTCGAAACTCACCATCCCCATTTATTGATAAAATAATTAAGCACAAGGTAATGTAAATCTGTGCAAATTTCAAATCCAAATAGCTTTCACTTGAGAGAGTGTGTTAGAGAATAATATAAATCATATTCTAAGATCTCAACTAATAGCTTAAACTATTATGTTGAATTTGTTTTTTTTTTTTGACAAATATTACTCATCCGAGTTTTTTTAGTGTATTTGTTAATCATTTGAGGATCATTTTTTATTCTTATGGGATCTTGTTTATTGTTTTGTATTTAGTTCAATTATAGGTTATTACCTACTGGCTAGATTATATAAACTTGGCAACGAATCAAGAGAGATTAATTGGTTACTAAATCATCATAGCTTTTACAGTCTGAATCCTTGGAGATTTTTTTTTATCACCGTTGAAGCGTGGTGGCGTTGCTAATCCATGCCCATTCCTGGTTTAAAGAATGATTAGTCGTTCCATGTCAGGCTTATGGTGTAATCAGCGCAGGGAATGAAGGCCATGTCAATTTATTTATATACAGAGGTTCCAACATGTTTTTTTGACATTCAAAAAAATTAAATGTTAATAATAATATTAATGTATATATTTAATAAAATAAATTAAAAATTATATACAACAAAAAAATTTGAGCGATAAATACAAATTAAAATTAAATATTTAATCATGATGAGTTTAATAATTTTATTTTTTTACAATCAAATATCTATTTAACTAAACGATAATAAAAATATATATTCAAAGTAAAGAAATTAAAAAGAATAATCAAAGAAGCAATTATGTAGAATTTCATAAAAAGAATACTTGCTAGTATTATAAAAAAAATAATTTTATTTGAAAACTAAGTAAAAATAAATGATATTTTATATATAAAAAAAACTATCATAATGTTTTTAATAAATTATTGTAATTCAAATTGATTAGCCGGCATATTAATTGGGTATATAGGACATCCCACACATGTATTTAAATAATTTATTTTAATTAAATTAAATTAAATTAAAAAAAAAACATAGAAACTAAAGTAAAAAAAAAAAAAATTCAGATGCCTAGGCCGCCCACCATGATTGGCTTATTCTTTTTTTTTTTAAAAAAAAAAAAAAGCCACTCATTTAGGTTTACAAGTCCAGGTCAGCGTGCGGTGGCTGTTCTTTTTTCTCCTCTAGAAAAAGAATTGGATGGCATCTTTTTTGCAAAAACATCCTAAAGCTAGGAAGAAACTCCCCACAGCTCATTCCACAAGCTCGATAACGTTTGTAGAGAGCTGCACTTATTCAGCATAACGAATGACTAAGCTGTGGCTGGCAAATAGGAATTGATAGTAAGAATTATAGGGTGCCACGAAGCAGTGGCTGGCGTTAAGAAGAAGAAGTACAAAAATTTTAGTAAAAATTAGGAGTAGCAAACTGATTTAAGAGAGGTGCCCTGATCGATAAGTTTAATTAAAGAGATATAAAAATTTAGTAATTGTTAGATAATAATATAAATCATATCTTAAATTTTTTTTTAATAAGTTAAGTTATTGGGTTGAAATATTTTTTTAATATAGCATCAGAATTTTGATGATTAAATGGTTATAATTTTGAAACTCATAATTTTTATTTATTTAATAAAAATTAAATATAATATAAAAATAATATAAATTAAATTTAAATTATGGATTAAGATATTCTTTCAAGAAAGCTGTTTATAGCAATGCGATACAATCCTTGCTTAATGATCGAACACAATATCTAATATAATATAAACCAGTGCACCAATTCGTACCTTTTTTAGCTGACAACTGCTGCCGTCCAAGTACAAATATTAAAAGGGTTCAATTTCTGATACAAGTTTTATGTAACAAGACCCACAGTTGTCATTCAACCATTGAGAACATGAAATTGCATGGGTTTCGTTGGTGCAAACCCTGATTTCGATGAGAATTTTGGCTCCATTCTTGTCGCCGCATC
>Ga0307515_10023684_pt1 | contig 10742 bp, 11 predicted proteins | sample 17_EM_MG_FD_194513 | JGI IMG/M metagenome (GOLD analysis project Ga0307515, IMG submission 194513) | Populus trichocarpa ectomycorrhiza microbial communities from riparian zone in the Pacific Northwest, United States - 17_EM | ecosystem: Host-associated > Plants > Roots > Unclassified | place...
TTTGACCTGATTCTTTTTAAAGATGATTTATGATTTGCCATCGTATAGCTTGTTATTCTTTTTTCTACTTATTTTAAGGACTGCAAATATAGGGTGATATTTTGATTATTGCAAATAGTTTTTTCAAATTAGTTTATTGGTTGATTGGGTTAGATTAGGTTGATTAAGTTACTGTTATAAGGCAAATTAGTTTATTGGTTGATTAGGTTAGATTAGGTTGATTATGTTGGGGTTATACGCAAATTAGTTAATTGGTTGATTGGGTTAAATTGAGTTGATTAAGTTACTGTTATAAGATTATAAAAAACTAAAACAATCTACTTCAGTTGTCCTTATTATTAGTGTTCAACTGTTTTAAAAACCCAATCCAACTTAATCAACTCAATCTAACCCAATCAACTTAATCTATCTCAATCCAACTCAATCACCCCATGACCGAAAACAACAGCACAACCAGGTTTAGCAATCGGGTAAACGATTATGTAAAGTACCGGCCCCACTATCCTAAAACCATAGTGGAGTTTCTGGAGGACGATTACGAACTATCCACCGACAAACTCATCGCAGACATTGGCGCGGGTACCGGCATATCCACCGCCCTGTTCCTTGATGCCGGATACAAAGTTATCGCCATTGAGCCTAACCAGGAGATGCGTGCTAAATCGGTTGAGCTCCTGGGTAATTATCCCGTTTTCAAAGCCATGAACGGCACAGCCGAAAATACCGGCCTGGAAACCGGCAGCATCGATTTCATTATAGCCGGCCAGGCCTTCCATTGGTTCGACCGGGAAAAATCAAGGGCGGAGTTTAAGCGCGTACTAACGCCTGCCGGGATTGTGGTATTGATATGGAATGAGCGAAAAACAAGTTCGGATTTTGAACTGGAGTACGACCAGCTCATCATTAAGCATGGCAATGATTATGTGAAGGTTGATCACCGGAATATCAATGATGAACAGATAGGTGCCTTTTTTGCCCCCGAACCTTTCCGGCTCAACATGTTTCCAAACAAACAGGTTTTTGATTTTGAAGGACTAACGGGGCGGCTGCTTTCATCATCATACATGCCCACCCGCGACGAGGCCGGATATGAACCGATGATGAATGACCTGAAGATACTTTTTGCCCGGTATCAGCAAGACGGTTTTATTACCATTAATTATGACACCAAGGTTTATGTGGGGAAGTTGTAGTAGTAATTGTTTTAGTTAAGCTTTAATACTACTTTTAAAAATGCATTATTGGGTACCGGGGCTATTAATTTTACTTGTGTTGTTTTTTGTATCTGGCTATTTTAAAAGCCGAAACCTGAAAAAGAAAAAACTGGTCGAAATAAGGGAACAATGGGGCAAACCTAAATATACTGGCCGCAACTTTAAGCTTATTTCGGCATATTTAAATGCCAATGAAGGCGGCAGTGATATTGCCGATAGCACCGCTTCCGACCTGGATATTGATCATGTATTCTCTTATATCGACCACACCAGCTCCAAACCGGGGCAACAGTATTTATATAAGATATTACATTCGCCTCAAATTGGTAAAAGCTATTTTAAATCGCTTGAGCAAAGTATTGAGCTGGTCAACAGCGACCAAAAACAGAGAGAACTTGCCCAACTTAAACTATCGGAGTTGGGCAGTAACGATGCCTACTACCTGCCGCAGCTATTCTACAAACCACATGCGGCGATATTTTCGGCGGCGGCAAAACTTTATATCATAGTCAGCCCGCTAATTACCGTATTTTTGACAACCAAATTAGTAATAAGGCCCGACCAGTTTTCCTTACTCCTGCTGCTGGCGATGCTTATTGCCAACGTAGTGATCCATTACAGTAACAAAAGCAAAATGCTAAGCTTCACGCACTCGCTGCCACAGTTGCTGACACTCAACCGCGTAAGTAAATGGATGTTAAATCACCGCTTGTTTGTAAAAGATGATCGCATCGATAATAGTTTAAGCAACGTTGATAAGCTTAAAAGATCACTAAGCTTTATCAACCTGCAAAATAAAACAGCTGTTGACCCTACCGATATTTCCTATCTCATTACCGAATGGTTTAAGATGTTCCTGGTTATTGAACCATTGGTATTCATCATATCGTTAAACCGGGTTAACAAATACCTGCATGATATTAAAATACTGTATGAGGCCGTGGCCCAGGTTGATACAGCCATCTCCATACAATCGGTAAGGGATGGAGCAGGGTACTACTGCAAACCCATTTTCCAGGCAACAGGCAACAATATCACCATAAAAAACCTGTACCACCCTTTAATTGAAAACTGTGTGGCCAACTCCATAAGCATTGATAATAAACAGGGGATTTTGGTAACCGGTTCCAACATGTCGGGCAAAACTACTTTCATCAGGGCTATCGCTTTAAACGTGCTGCTATCCCAAACCATTAATACCTGTTTCGCCAACGCTTACAGTGCGCCGCTATTAAAGATATTTACCAGCATTAATATGAGCGATGACCTGGGCGATCAAAAAAGCTATTTCCAGGCCGAGGCGCTGGCAGTAAAAAAAATTGTGATGGAGGCCGAAGCCGCCAAACCGGTAAACAGCCTGGTAATCATCGACGAGATTTTCAGGGGAACAAACACCATCGAACGGATAGCGGCGGCAAAGGCAGTACTCTCCCATTTTATCGAAAACAAAAGCTTTGTATTCGTATCGACACATGACCTGGAACTGGCCGAACTGTTGGGTGCCGAGTATAAAGTATTTTCGTTTGAAGAGCTTACCGGCAATGACCGCCTTGTATTTGATTACAAGCTGAAGGAGGGTTTGCTGAAAACCCGCAATGGAATAGCTGTTTTACAGGGACTTGGTTTCCCCGACAGTATTATTACCGAAGCCAACAAAGTAAGTATTGGCCTAAGAGAAAAATACGACCTGTTATGAAGCGCGCCATCGTTTTAAGCCTATCGGGTATCGGGTTAATATTGCTCTGCTCCTCCTGGGGCTTCTTTGCGCATTACCGCATCAACAAACTGGCCGTTTATACGCTGCCGAAGGGCATGGCAGGCTTTTACAAGGCCAATATCGATTACATTGAACAACACGCCGTAAGCGCCGACAAACGGCGTTATGTGGACTCGACCGAAGCACCGCGCCATTTTTTTGATGCCGACCACTACGGCAAAAAACCATGGGCCGCTATGCCGCAAAAATGGAAGGATGCCGCCGCAAAATACACCGCCGATACATTAGATAAATACGGCACCGTTCCATGGACCATCCAATACCAGTATTATAAACTGGTAAGGGCGTTTAAAACCCATGACACACTGGCTATCCTGAATACATCGGCCAACCTTGGGCACTATATTGCCGATGCTCATGTGCCTTTGCACCTTACCATTAACTACAATGGGCAGTTTAGCAACCAAACCGGCATCCATGCGCTATGGGAAAGCCGCATACCCGAGCTTTTTGCCGATAAGTACAATTTAAAGGTAGGCAAGGCCCGCTACATAGAAAACCCGTTGGCCGAAGCCTTCCGGATTTGCAGGGCATCATTTAAAAGCGTGGATACGGTTTTACGTTTCGAAAGGATACTAAGCAAAAACTTCCCTGCCGATAAAAAGTACAGCATGGTGCTGCATGGCAAAAAAGAGGTAAAAGATTACTCGGAAGCCTACGGCCTTGCCTATCAAAAAGCGTTGAAAGGTATGGTAGAGCGAAAAATGAGGGCATCCATACTTTCGGTGGGCAGTTTCTGGTACTCGGCATGGGTGGATGCCGGGCAGCCTAACTTAAGCCCCCCAGCCCCCTAAAGGGGGAGTTTTTGGTTATTCGACCGATGACCAATACAATATGATAGGTGTTTTGTAGTTTTAAGCTTCAGTAAAATCAATTCAATGAAAAAGTTAATTCCTGCTATAATTTTTATTACATCTTTCGTTTGCCATGTATCGGCACAAAACTGTAGCCCTTTCATCAGCAATGTAAATGGCAAAAAATTTACATACGTTAACCAGGGTGGCGATAGCAAGCCAATGGGATCGATGGTGTGCAATACCAACAGGAAAGACGCGGCTACCGTAAATGCCAGGATAGAGCTGTTTGACAAAACAGGCAAATCAATGGGCAGCGGAAATTCCGAAATTATATGTACTGGGCAAGCTATAAAAATTGATATGAAAACATTTATCCCGGCGGCCTCATTAAGGCAATTGGGTAACATGGAAATGACCGGCGATACCAAATACCTGACCTACCCCATCAACCTGAAAAGCGGGCAAAAGCTTGACGACGGAGCCCTTAATATTAATATTGGCAACAACGGCACGCAAATGGGCCAGGTACAATTAAATATCAATAACCGCAAGGTTGAAAAGCAGGAGAAGGTAACCACCAAAGCCGGCAGCTTTGATTGTTTTAAGATAACCAACGATATCATTTTCAGGATTAGCATGATGGGGGCATCAATCCCGTTTCAAATAAAAGTTATTGAATGGTTTGCGCCAAAGCTGGGCCGTTTTGCCAAATCTGAAACTTATGGCAAGGATGGTAAACTGGTGGCTACAACCATGCTTGATGCTATTAACTAAGCTATTATAGTGCCCCGCGGCTGTTTTATCTAATTCATTAAATACCACCATTACTTCAGCAATAAGCAGATGGCTTTACAGTATTATCAAATTGAGCATAAATTTGCTCGAAAATATGATATAAAACCAAATTCGGGGTTTAGGAGATGGTTAAAAAAACAACGAAACCGAAAAATAAGAAAAACAGACAAAACAGGTATTCCCAATATTAAATACGGTGGCTGGGAATACTAACGATTGCCGATAGGTATTTTATCCCAATTCCTTCATTATCAACGATACGTGCTCCCGGTAATTTGCTTATGTGAAAAAAATACGTGAAATTGTTAGCACAAAAACAAAGCTAATATGAGGAAAAAAGCAGCTAACCTTCACAAAAAGGCAAACAGCATTGAGTGGCGCAGTCATGAACCATCGCGTATTGAAACCTTTAGCGATGCTGTTTTCGCATTCGCCTTAACACTCATCATTGTATCTATCGAAGTGCCTAAATCATTTGATGAGTTGATGGAGACCATGAAGGGCACCATTAGTTTTGGCGTTTGCTTCGCCCTGCTTTTCCAGATCTGGAACAACCAGAACATCTACTTCCGCAGGTATGCACTCAATGATTTTTATACCATCATGGTAAATGCTGTACTGCTTTTTGTAGTGCTGATATACACCTATCCGTTAAAATTCCTTTCCATGTTGTTATTCTCGTTTTCGGATGGGATGTATACCAAAAACGGGCACGAATTCCCGATGATGCACACCGGCCAGACACAGCCACTCATGCTGATCTACGGCGCGGGTTTTTTCGTAATATACCTGCTGTTTTATTTAATGTATAGGCACGCGGCTAAAAACGCCGCCCAAATTGGCCTAAATGAGCGCGAGCTGTTTGATACCAAAACCATTACAGGTATCAATTTCATATGCATGTGTATATGCGTGGTAGTTATGCTAATCGGGGTCATTTTCCCGGTACTGGCGGGTGTTTCGGGCTTTTTATATTGCTCTATTCCGCTTGCTTACACCGTTTGGTTTGCACGCCGGGGCAAAAAAAGCAGGATGTTATTTGGCGAAGGTGTTGCCACAAGCCCTGCTACCTGATACCAGGAACTAAACTATCACAGCATCCCGGCTTAAGTTAAACATGGAAAGCGTAAGGTATAACCGGCCTAATGGCTAACTAATGCCATTATATGTTTAATTTTTAGCACTACAAGCCAGGGTTTTTATTACCCGGCTGTATTCTTCGCTGTTTTAGCCTTTATAGCCGCATAAACAGGCGGCACTACCGATACCAGTATAATTACCATTACCACAATGGTAAAGTTTTCTTTGATCACCGGGATATTACCAAAAAAGAAGCCTATCATTAAAAAGCTAAGCACCCAGGCAGCCCCGCCCACAATATTGTATAGGCTGTAACGCAAAAACGGCATATGGCCAACGCCTGCTACAAACGGCGCCACTGTGCGGATGATGGGCAAGAAGCGACTGAAGATTACCGCTTTGCCGCCATGTTTATCAAAAAACGCTTTGGTTTTAAGGTAATAATCCAGCTTCAGAATCTTATTTTGTTCTTTAAACACTTTGGGGCCAAGGTAACTGCCCAGCAGGTAGTTTACCGTATTACCTGCAAATGCCGCAATTACCAATATAATGGCCAGCAGGTAAATATCAAGGCCCGATTGGCCGCCGGCTATAAGGGCTCCTGCCGCAAACAGCAGCGAATCGCCGGGCAAAAATGGGGTAACAACAAAACCGGTTTCAGCAAAAATAATGGCAAACAGGATCAGGTATGTCCACCCCTGGTAGGCGCTGGTTATTTGTACCAGGTGCTTATCTATATGCAATATAAAATCGATGATGCTTTTTATAACTTCCACTTTTTTAAATTTTGCCCAAAAATAGGAATATAAACAGAAAAGCCGGATGTAATCGCTTTTAAACTTTTGCGGATAAAGCAAATGATTGTTGTCAGGTAACAGGATAAAATTTATTTCGTGTGAATACTCAATGGCGCACAGAAAGGCAAGTGGATGAATGGCCACCTAGCACTTTTGCGAAAAGAATAGCTTAAACCAATTACAATTTACCATGGTATTTTTTCAACGCCGCTATTCAACAACGGAAAAACGAAGCAAGTTTGATACTTGATAAGCTACGTCAGCAGGAGTGTTAAAAAAAGTTAAGGTTTTTTTATAAAAAGAGATTTTAGATTACCTTGTGTTACACTATCCTTATTTAAAAAGTTTAAATGACTTACCTTATCAAAAAACTTATTAAACTATCTGTTTGCATGGCATTGGTTTTGCATGGAGTAGCTGCAAACGCACAGGTTTCATTGCTTCAAAACACCATTGATAAACTGGGAACTTATAAAAATTTTAGCTATAACTATGTTTATAAGCAGAAGGAAGTTTTTAGTGATACCCTAACATTAAACGACAAATATGTTTTATTAAAGGTTCCTGAAGAAAAAGATTTTGGTTATTTTTTTAAACATGCATACGGGGATATGAAACCCCAGGCAACAGATGTATACAATGGAACTAACCTAATATCGTTAAATCCTGGGGACAGTACTTATAATTCAAACAAAATACAAGCCATGGCTTTTGAAAGGACGTTGCCTGGTGAGTTAAATTGGATGAAAACGTTTTCAAAGAAAAACCCTTCTAAAATTGTACAATCAGCAGATACCACTTTTAACGCTATAAATAGTTATCATTTAATTTTTAATACCAAAGATACCATCATTAACAACAACCATTTGTATGCAAGGATACATCTGTTCATCAACAAGGTAACAGGTTTGCCTGTTGGTAGATTTTCAAGGTCAAGGACTGCTGATTTTGGAAAAGAGGTCACCAATTATTATACCGAAGAAAGTTACTTCAATTATACGATTGACCAGGATAATATCAATGCAGCTTCCTTTGCCATACCCGAAGGGTTCCATCAAACTAAAGAGCCACAGGAGCAACCTTCTTTACTGACAACAGGTACAATGGCACCTGATTGGACCTTATATGATACCGGAGGTAAGAAAACGTCATTATCACAAATGAAAGGTAAAATTGTATTGATGGATTTTTTCTTTGTTGGCTGTGTCCCTTGTATGAACACATTGGCACCGTTGGATAGAATTCATGAAAAATATAAGGATAAAAACCTGGTAATACTAAGTATTAGTACCCGGGACAACAAAGAATTGGTTATGGCATTTAAGAAAGCTCAACTCATAAAAAATCAAATGTATCCTGATGGCGGCGATGTGGCCAAATTATATCATATAACAGGCGCCCCTACCTTTTATTTCATTGACAAAGAAGGTAAAATTGCAAGCGTAACTATGGGATATGACGATGATTTTGAAAAGAGGGCAACATCGGTAATTAATGCCTTGTTAAATAAACCCTGATAGATGATTCCTATAATTTTAGAATGCCGAAGTTTTTTTATTCGGCGTTGATGTCTCTCTACTGCGTTATTTTTTCCAACAAATTATTGGTTAATACTGCGGCACCAAAGGCAACAGAATCTGTTCGGCCTACAATGCCCTGGGTATAAATGGTGTAGGCGCGTCCGTCTAATATGCTAACGTTGCTGAGTTTGTATTCTGTTTTTGTTGGGGTGCTGTGCACGTTTATGGTAAAGGTGTAATTACCGGTTGGCACTTTAACATACGGGGTTAGGGTATTAAACGCAACACCGGCTTTAGCCGTAAGCAAGGTATCGTTTGCCCTTAAATCCAGGCTGGCCGATGAAGGTGAGCCATGAAGAAACCTTACCAGGCCACGGCCTATTGGAGGCACCGTTGCGGTATCTAACGACAGGATGGAGTTTTTTATGGTACCATCGGTAAGGTAGCCGGTTAAAAAAATGGTGTATTTTACATTACTCCTTAAAACAGTATCTATTTCAAACGGGATATTCAAAGCAGCAGCGGTAGCCTGCCGAAATTGCAATGGCGGCGTAACGGTAGACAGCGTAAAATAACCCGAACCTGTTGGATAGGTGTAAGTAGTTGTGCTTTGCTTAATCGAGTTTTGGTACAAATTCAAAGGCTGCACATCTGAGCTTAAGTTAACAACCTGCAACTTCGTGTTAGTTCCTGTTATATTAGTTGATTTGCCGCACGATGCTGCAAAGCACAGCAGCAACACCAATGGTATGCCGGTAAGCAACCATATGAACAGGCCGTTTTTATTTTTATTATTCATTTTATTATTCGCTGCCATTATTAAATAAGCCCGCAAGTACACCCTGGTTACCCGCAGGCAACGCGGTACCGTAACCATAAAAAGTATATATATTACCTGCCGATAAAGTTACTGTATCGACCTTAGGAACAGTTGGATAAGCCGCCCTGTATATGCCAATATAATGCACACCTTTAGTAATGCGTATAAAATTTGTTGTAGTTTTATACGCAACGTTGCTAAACTGCGCACTATCGGTAGTTCCTCCTCTTAAAACAAAGGTCATATTTCCTGTGCTTGCCGAAGCATTTACGTACCTTATTTGCGCGTACTTGGTTAAATTTGTGCCTGTATCAGGTATCCAGGTATCATGGCTGCTAAACACATCATCGCTGGTTTGGGCTGCCACGTATATGGTATAGCCTGCAGCCGAATCGGCCTGGAAAGGCTTATTGTAAAATGGCGTGGAAGCGCCGTCAACCTTAAATGAGTAATTTTTAGTACCGGCAGGCACAGTAACATAGCCCAATGTACCACCCGGATAAAAGGTTGATGTATTGTTAAAACGCGTACCGTTTATATAAAAATTAACATTGGCGTTTGATACATTTACTACATCAACAAGAGCGGTTACCGTTGATGCACTGGCAGGCGCATCGTTACTCTTTTTACAGGATGCCCAGCAGGCACCGGCTGCTGCAATAAAAAATAAAACCTTTATCCTGGTATTCATATGAGGTTAAAAGTGGTGAGTAGTGAGTAGTGAATTACCAGGGGAGGGCAAGGTTTCGTACAGGCGCATGCTTGCATCTCCCGCGTTCAGGCTTACATCATGAGTCAGCAATTCTGATTGGATACACAATAGTGCGTCTCTAAAAAAAGATATTTTAAGGATCATTTTAAACAGTTCAACTCTCATAATATAAACTCAACACTAATAACTGCTTCCCGAAACATTTGTTATCTGCATCGAACAAAAAAGTCCGGTTTTTAAAGCCGGACTCTTGTTTTGGATTTATAATTTAAGTTTACACTTAAGCATAGCTATTAAGCATCACCGGCATAACCAGCATCAGCACATCTTCATTTTCATCCCCACCCTGTGGCAGCAATAAGCCGGCACGGTTTGGAGTTGACATCTCCAAAGATACTTCTTCGCAACTTAAATTCTTCAACATTTCTATTAAAAATCTTGCGTTAAAACCAATTTCCATGTCGTCGCCCTCGTACTGGCAGCTTAAGCGCTCGTGGGCCTCATTTGCAAAGTCAATATCTTCTGATGATATATTCAACTCGCTGCCGTTTATTTTAAGCCTAACCTGGTGAGTTGTTTTGTTGGCGTAAATAGCCACACGGTTTAACGAGCCCAGGAAGGTAAGCCTGTCGATAGTTAATTTATTGGGATTGTTTTGTGGGATAACCGCTTCGTAATCAGGGTAACGCTCATCTATCAACCTACAAACAAGGTTAATATGGTTAAATTTAAAAAACGCGCTGGTTGAGTTATACTCTACAGATACGTTTACATCGTCATTAGGCAAAGCCGATTTAAGCAGCGTTAAAGCTTTTTTAGGCAATATAAACGCGGTAGTGCTTGCTGCTTTCGCATCTTTACGGCGGTAACGTACCAGCTTGTGGGCATCGGTAGCTACAAAAGTAAGGTGTTGTGTGCTTAACTGGCAGTAAACACCCGTCATGGCGGGGCGCAGTTCGTCATTACTTACCGCGAAGATGGTTTTGTTAATAGCCTCGGCCAAAACAGATGCAGGCAGGTTTACTGATGATGCATTTTCAACAACGGGAATCTTCGGGAAATCTTCACCATTTTCGCCGCTTAGTTTGTATTTACCATCACCGGCGTTTATCTCGATAGCAAAGGTTTGATCATCAACCGAAAATGCCACCGGTTGCTCTGGTAACGATTTAAGGGTCTCTAACAAAATACGCGATGGTATGGCTATGCGGCCGTTTTACTTAGCTTCAA
>Ga0307515_10023686_pt1 | contig 10741 bp, 9 predicted proteins | sample 17_EM_MG_FD_194513 | JGI IMG/M metagenome (GOLD analysis project Ga0307515, IMG submission 194513) | Populus trichocarpa ectomycorrhiza microbial communities from riparian zone in the Pacific Northwest, United States - 17_EM | ecosystem: Host-associated > Plants > Roots > Unclassified | place...
ATGTCTTCCCTGTCCTTGATGAAATCAAAAAGGGTAAAGTGAGACCAGTAACTAACAGTGTCTAAAACAATCAATTTAATAGAAATTCTATTTTATCCCACAATTTATATTTAGGATGAAAACAAGACCAAAGGAACATTGAAGGGAGCAGTACTAATTCTTCTGTAGTAAAAAGGAGTGGAAAAAGAATAAAAGCATCTTTCTTTTAACGTTCAGTCAAACCTTTGGTGTCAATTGAGAAAAAAAATTAACACAACATCACAAAAAGAAGCACAAATAAAACCTTGACACAAGTTTCCATGACCAGAATAATCATCAGTAGCTATTGACCTTTATCCATGCATGTAGGACCATCATCTATAACAGATATTATCAGTCAATATAACATGTAAACACAGAAGAAAGAAAAATCATAGCACAAGAACAACTCTAGATTGCTAGGTTTCTCCTCAGACCTTGTTACTATTACCATTTAGAAGTGACTACAAATCAATTCTTGCGACATAAAAAAAGCAGTGTTCAAGAACATTGAACAATCAGAATATGGTTAATGACAAATTACCTGAACCTGTTGGCCCCATTAGAAGAATGTTACTTTTCTCAAGTTCAACTCCGTCATCATCCATGATATCTACTTTTTCATTGCCTGAATCTGTGTTGGACCTAACTCCCCACGTTGTACCAAGCATGTTAAATCAGATAGTTCTCATAACAAGCATAATGAATAAAAAAAATTACAATTCATGTAGGCACAAAACATGACCTAGCTATCTAGTACTGACCCCATGATCCAATACACTATCCAGCACTAATGTCCCCAAAGGGGATAGTCAAGTTTGATAACTTGCTTATTGTAAGGTAAAAGGTCTGGTACATGCCATGGCCAACGGCAAGGGGAGTACATGGAAACCAACATGAGTTGTATCTGCTTTTTCATTACCTGAATTTCTGTCACACCTAACTCCCCAAGTTGTCCTAAGCATGTTAAATCAGACCTGAATCTGTGTCACACCTTACTCCCCAAGCTGTGCTAAGCATGTTAAATCAGACAACTCTCATAATAAGCATGATGAATAACAACATTACAGCTAATGTCTGTACAAAACATGACCTGGCTATCAAGTACTGACCCCATGATCCTATAGACTATCCAGCACCAATGTCCCCAAAGAGGATAGTCAAGTTTGATACCTTGCTTATTGTATGGTGAAGTCTGGTACAAGCCATGGCCAAAGGCAAGGGGAGTACATAGAAACCATTTCGTAAATGTGACTGGGAAAAGGAAGAAAAGATGCAACAATGACACTATTTTTGATAGAATTGAAAAGAAGACAATAAATGGTACGAAAATGGAGTCATTCAATTGATAATGTTAATTGCACATATTGAATACTGTTGCAGCTTGTGTGCATACTATGATGTTGACCTAATCAAACACATAAGATCGCAAACAAGAAGATTATATGTTTGTTTTCTTTTCTCCCTTCTTTCTCAGGAATATAGAAAAGGTTAGTTTCTTATCAAATAAAACCTCTATTGTCATTACAGTTCGCTGCTATTCACTAGCTCTGGAGCTACCAATGAAACTAAGGCCAAACACACAAGGCGGTCTAAGGAATAAAACTAACCATTTTTTAACAGACTCTAGATAGATTCTCTTGTAATGATTGTAAACAGCAACTGAGAGCACCTGTTCAAGGAACAAAATTAGAAAAAGAGAAGAGAAGGACGTAGACAATACTGAAATGACACAAAATGGCATGCAAGCATAGGAGTGCATATGGGTTGTCCATTGTATACATGCATACTGAACTCCTATAAACAATAAGACAAAATTCAAAATACAGATAGTTTTCCCTTCTTCACTTAAAAAAAATTGACAGTAATGGCAACATGTATCCTTTTTATATTGCCATGACCATTGCCCCATAAAAGACTGTCTCAAGAAATTCAATTAAAGCAAGGAAGCATGAACAAAATATGACATGTAAAACTCGAACTAATGAAAGATATTAAACAATCCAAAGACAGCCTTTTTCTTCCAAAACTACTTCAAACTCAATTTTTAGCCACCATAACCAAAACTACAATGGCACTGACAAAACAATCCAAAGACAGCCTTTTAATTCCTAAACTACTTCAAACTCAATTTTTAGCCGCCATAACCAAAACTACAATGGCACTGATTTGAAAGCTACTTCTATTGCATCTAAGAGCAAAAACAATGCATTTTTCACTTCCACACACATAAAAATCACTCCAAAAACAAAAAAAAATAACTAAATGCCAAACCAAAATAAAGAAACCTCACCTTCTTAGCTCTCCGTTGTCCAATAACAAAGTTATCAAGTGCCTTACAAATCTCTTTCGGTGTTGGAAAACTACTCCCCAGATTTGACCCACCCCAGTACCCATCCTTTGAACCAGACCCACCTCTACTCCATACCTTGAAATCCCCGCCTCCATCACTCACCCTCATCTTTGCAACACCATCACCAGGTGGTTGCCACACCTCTGGTGGGTCGCCATAATTAGACCCACCACCACTATTACTACTCACTGTCTCTCTCCAATTTCTATCAGAACTACTGCTGCTACTTCTCATATTTTCCAACAATTGAGTACTCTTTTCAACAAATTCCCCACGAAGTGAAACGGGCTTGAAAGAAGTGAAGTGATAAGGAGTATTTGCAAAATGGTCATCCCGTGTTGCAATTTTGTTAGCACAGTGAGAGCTAGACAAGCGACTGCCCACATGCATGTAATTGAACATGAAGTATCTGAATTGAGAAGCAGTTACTTTAGTGGGTTTGCATCTAACTGCAGCAAAAGCCATGGTGATGGAACTTTCCCTGGAAAGTTAGGGAAAATCAAGCTAAAGAGAGTACAGAAATTAAGGGTTCGTAGAAGAGTCAAGATTGGAAATTTGCAGAGGGATTTTGGATAATTTGGTGTGTATTGAAGTGGGTATGCTTTGGATTTTCAAATTATCATGTATATGGAGAATTTTGCTGCAGAAGATAGAAATGAAGGGGCAACAGAGAAGGGGAAATTAGGATTTGTAGAGTGGTCAAGATTGGAAATTGATAGAGGGCATTTGGATAATTTGGTGTGAATTGAAATGGGTATGTCTTAGATTTTTTTGAGTATCTTGTCTAGGAGGAGATTTTTTCTTTTTTTCTTTTTGGTGAATAATTTTTGTAGTTATTATAAATAGAAATTAAAATTAAAAAGGAGAAATAGGGGTAGATTGATTGGGCTAAAAGGAAATACCTTCTAGGATTATCTGCTTGTAATGTTACCATTATATATTTATGGGAAATCTATCAATTTAGCTCCTGTAGTTTTATCCAGTCAGCAAATAAGTCCCTGTGAAACAAAATTGGTTGATTTGACTTTGTATCTGTCAATTTTAGACAATTGGACCAAATTAATCAAATAATATAGTTGTCAAATCTTCTTTGCCACCACCACCTTTTAGGTGAAAAGTATAATCCTTTGATTCATGAAGATAGAATGGATGATGTTTCCATTACACCTTTTGGAATTTGGATTTCTTGAATTGAAACAACTTACTGAGATTTCTTTTTTCTTTTCTCTTGCAATCTGTGTGCAAGTTGCTTGAATCTAAGTATTGCTGGGAGTAATTCCAACAATTCCATTTTGTTCCTCAAGCATATAATTCTTCCTTATATTTCATCAATATAAACTGAAACTTTCACGTAACCATAGTTTTGAAATCCAACCCGTAATCGACTCGGTCTAATGATCGGGTCACGGGTCATATGGGTTGACCCGAATCAACCTAAAAAAAATTAAAAAAAAAAATTACAATCTCCGCGTTTGCCCACGTTTTTGACCATTTCCGTCATCTCTTACACAAAAAAACCCAAAGCTAAAATTCATCGTCCTCTCTTGGAGCATAGTCTTATCTCTATTTGTCACTCTCCCAAATAAATCCAGCAAAGACCCCTTTCCTAGCTGGAATTTGACAATCCACCATTCCCCCACCACAACAGCCACAAACCTGGTCAGTAATAACAGTTCCCACAACAGCCACGTAGCAGCTCCACCACCATCACTATACATTCTCTACCTATTACAGTCCTTTTATCATCAAATCACAACATCTATTGCCCTTCTCACGCCACCCAAATCATCTCCCTATAGTAGCCTCAATCCACACAAAAACCCGAGCGACCAGCCACCACTTTAAACTGATAGTCTCTCCACCATGGCCCTTCTCCTCCACTTCTTAGCTTTTTTACACACAAATCCTCGACGATCTCTCTCCACCATGCTGCTCGCTCCCCTCCCCTCTAATCTATTCTTATAAAAGCTTGAGAGAATTGTAGCTGAGTTACAAGGTAAATAAAGGAAACAAACAGCACAGCCGCTGAGTTATAAAGCAACAAACCACTTGAATCTATAAAGAAAAAAAAAAGGAAGGTAGCCAGGTCTCAGCCGGGTTTACCTGGGTCAACCGGGTTTCGCCGGGCCAACTCTCCAACGGGTTTTTACTTAGACCCGGACCGGTCCCAAACCCGGGTTGGCTGGGTCACGGGTCGACCCGTCAGGCCGGTCCGGGTTTCAAAACTATGCACATAACTATATCGTTGTTTAAGATATATCTTTTAAAATACATATTTCATTCCATTTGAATAGTGTTTTTAAAGCTGGTTTGATCCGACATGTCGACTTAGTAGAGTTTATAGAATTAGATGAAAATTGATCTGGTCAAACCTGGTTGCTACGGTCAAGACCCAGGTGAGGCATAGTTTGATTTTTATTTTTATTTTTCCCCAAACAATGTTATTTTAATTGAAAAAATATTGAAAAAATATTATTTTAGATTAACCCAGTAAACCCTTTACTGAGTCTTGAGTGTGATTTGTAACTCATGGATTTGAGTGGTGTTCATGAGCGAAGTATATATGCCACTAGAAAGAACTAGAGGAGATACTGCCTCAGTGATAAAGAGGGATGCCCCCTCCCTCTTGAACACTAGGGTTCAAACCTTTGAAGTGATAGATGGCTTGTTTTCTACAGTATCCAAAAGATGGACTTAAGTTCGGTGTATAAAAGCTATTTAAAGGATTCTATGGCCATAAACTAAAGAAAAAGTGCTACTCTGAAGACAATTTAAGGGCTGAGCTCTCTGAATAAGGTCATGGGCATTTTAAGGGGTTTACTACCTAGAACTCAGGAGGCATTTTGCAGGTTGGCTTTAGCATTTTCAGAGGCTTGGGTTTTAAGCTTTATTGATCCCCATAATTGTTTGGTTGTTTTAGGCTTTTAGCTGTTGAAAAAACGAACATTTACTTTCGAAAAGCATTTCTTTACGTCCCCTGTCCAAGTCCAACCGTGGATTGTATTCCGTGCGATCACAGTTCACAAGACTTTAGGACGAAACAGAGGTCAAGTCCTGTTTTCATGGCCAACATTTCAGTGAAGCTCCAATGGTTATGATATTTCAACACTATTAAGTAGACATGTTACTACAGGCAAACTTACAGTCTTTATCTAATACAAGAATCGTTTCCTCAAGTTTTCTAAAATATCAAGACCTTCTGTTTTAAGTTTGAACAAAAAGCAAAGCAGCAAAAGTAGGCTAGCAAAATGCATGTAGTTCAAGTAACCGAAACTCATTTAAACCTTACGTTAAGACTCGGGGTTTCCACCTCGAGGTTACAATTTTCAAGCTCAGATCTTATGGATGGGGTGGGGGTTTGGGAATTGGTCCATTGAACCTACAGTTCAACCACACAAAAAAGGAGGTGCTGTGGTAATGTCGCGTTTGAAACTATGATTGGAATGAAAAAAGCACCCACACTTTGAAACGGCGAAGACAAACAAACTCGAAGAAGGGGGATTGCACATCCCACAACTGTCATCTTCTGCATTAGATTAGAGTAATTACACAAAGCAACCTTCATTTAAAATGAAGCTCTTGGGCTTTCATGTTTGTATTTGATGAAATGGACAGAACTAGCACACAACTATAAAAAATGCATATCATAATAGTTGATGAGGAAAAAGAGAGAACCACCTGATGATATATTCACACGCATCAAAACAGGTGTTACTACTGCAGCATCAAGCCATCCTCAAAATGCTGGGTCGGTGTTTTTGTTAAAATTTCACTTGCATCATCAAAAAAGATCATGAACAACGTTATGTGATGACTCTTTATCACTATTTTGTCACTATACTAATATAAACATGCTAGGTCTGTGTTTGGAAGGTATTGGTACTTGGAAGGTCATTGAGCTCTCTAGCTGATGTGTAATAACCTCCTCTCTCTTATCTCAGTGCTCAATTCCATAAACTTGGCTTGGTGCCTTCGTTTATTCTGTTAAGGCAGCCACGTCTCTTCATTCTCTTCAGTTGGAGGTTTTTTGAACTTCAACTCCAATGGTGTCCCCCTCCCCCTTTCGGAAAATACAAATAACTTGATAGATTTCAACTACCATAACATAAGAACTGCAGTCTTGATCACACTATGAAAGCCATCCAACGATGGAAGAAACATATTATATAGCTTAGTAAGAGTCATTTATATCTTCTGCATATCATTTTCCTTTTTTGAGACTACATAGCACCTTTCCAAAATAGCACCATTTTACGTAGATTTTTGCATCAGTAGTGTTGTGCTTCAACGTACTCAATTGACTTTATCATGGTTATTAGGGTAACTATAATATTATATCCCTCTACTATATGATCCTAAATCTGTCAGATTTTAAAATGTCAAAGCGGGTTCAATTTACATCAAAGTTTGCAACTACCAAGACCTTAAGAAACCTGCATACTTTATTTCACTAGCAGACAAATGGATATAGCAAGAAAGACATCTACAAAATATATTGATCTCCCAAATCATGGCTTCCCAGCAACAAAACAAGAAAAGGGTTGGCAACAGTTAATGAGGCCTATAGCAAAATTGGTCTTACTCAAGAAGTCAGATTTTTGGCTTCAGTTACCCAAGAATTCAGATTTTTGGCTTCAGTTACAGCAGCGCTGGCAGCATATAGTGCCATCTTTTTCACCTACAAAAATGGGAAAGTGTTTTTTGAGTGAAGAAAACTCATTTAAATTGGACACATAATTCATAAATTCACATGCATGGCATTGATAAGCTTCCATTATGAAATGCAACTTAGTAGCAATCTCTTTTGAGAAGGATGACAAAAGGTATGCAATATTGAATAAAACATATGCAGCTAAAAGTCAATTTAGCTAAGCATATCATCAAGATAACCCATACATGGAACTGTATGCTAGAAGTGGACTGGAGCATTTAAAGCTCGATTATTTTCCCAGCCCAAGGCATGCATATTTATCTATATGACAAAATATGCTTATTTAACAAACACCTAAGCTAGCCATCCATGTGAATCAAGGATTCAAAAGCATGGAGAAAACATTCATACAATGCTTCTGAGATAGAAAAAGAATGAAAATCAACTGTCGCATGCATTTTAGGGAGGTTGCATAACTACATCAGGGAAAATTCACCTCCAATTTGTCTTCCTTGGCTCTGTGGGTCTTTGGAAGCAAACGAAACTCCTCTGTCAACCGAATGCATTCTTGAACATTCTCAGGGGATACAAAATCAAGGGCCACTTTTATGCATGACTGGGAAAAAGCAAGTGTAAGATGGTGTTAGCCATGCATGCAACAAAATCTAGATCAAAACATTCAGTATAGCCTGACCATAGATGCTGAAAACATCCTATGTGACTTTCCTGTTACAGGTTGTAATCTTTCCTCGATCTATTAATTTAGAGTGTTCAAATTTAAAAATGCAAATCCATATCAATTTTAGTAACATATATATAAGCTCATAAGTCTGCGACTACATGTCACTCTTTATGATTTTGACTTGAAACCTAACATATACAATCACTGGACTATTGAATAAGATATCCAATAAGGGAAGCTAAAAATATTCATCATCATAAATACAAACGCTTAATGCAAGAAGAGCACCACCTGTCTATTCCTCACTTGATGAGGACATCCTGCAGGTATGAAAACAGCCTCACCAAGGTGCTGCTCAAATGTCCAAGGTTCAACATCTGCAAAGAAGATACGGTTCCACAATCTTGAAGACACCTTTGTATAACTAAACAGCTAATTCAGAAAAATAGTTTCTTACTGAACTCCTCCTTCAGCTGCCTTTTGTGTTTCTCACTTAGATAAAAGGTTTGGTCATGGATGGGATGAATAACCTGAAGCAAGTGCAGCACGTGAAATTAATAAACAAGTGGAACCGTATGAGATTGTATTGAATAACCTGATGTCAATGGAAATAATATTAGTTATGATTACTGTAGCAGGCAAAGATACATACAGTATTTACAGGCAGGCTACTGACATGGCGAAATTCTTTCTGATGCCTCTTCAAGTATTCAATTAACTTGGGCACATCCTGCCGACGGAAAATGTCCCAAACAGCACCACCATAAACAAGTTCTGAGGTGTGGTTTCCTTCAGTACAATCTCTGTTCACACTTTCATTTAAATCAGCAGAGCTCGTATCATAATTTTGCACCCTTGCATTCATTTTTGCAACTGGCTGCAAATTGGTATCAGCAGTCACCTCAGATTTAGTTGAAGAACATCTTATCCCACACACAATGCTATAAAATTCCCCCAACTCTTGGCACATGCTTTTTTGTTCTTCCAGTTTCTGTTCCTGGACATACAACCGCTCTAGTGAGGAGTCACTCTCGATATTTTCATCTTTTTTAGGTAATTCAGGATCCATTTTCTCAACTTTCCGCCTTCTTTTTCGTGGCTTCCTTCCAGACTTACGAGTCACTTTCTGTATCCCACCACAAACCGGATTCATATCTTCAGCTTCATGTTGCTTTTGTATTTTTTTTATAATTTTGCTTTGCCATCGAGGAACTTTCACTTCTGTCATATGAGTAAGTATATTGACCTAAATGCAAATTCGTTAAACAGTATGAATTTATGACATTAAGTAGCACAGACTATTCACATAAAGAGTCTGCATGAATTATCATGGTCAAAGACCTTGATCAGCAATCTACGTTAAAGAAAAAGCTAAGTGTGTAGACAGCTAGAAAAATCATCAAAAAAATCTTGATGTGAAAAATATTCTGAAAAAATGCATCAGGTATTCTAGCAGCTATGATTGGAACATCCCACAATCTAGCATTACCATTGGTTTCAAACAGAAAAAAAACACACACAAATGAACACAAGTCAATAAACATGAGCTTGAAATGCTAATCCAAAGGAGGCATTCGAAACCCTCAATTGTTTATAGGTCATGCATTGCATTTAAGAAATGTTCAACTTGAAGGAGAGCATTTGAAAAAATCTATATATGAAAAAGCACTATGAAAAATGCATCAGGTATTCTGGCATCTATGATTGCTGCATCCTGCAATCCAACATTGCAATTGCTTCCAAAAAGGAAAATTCAGTGAACAGAAGTTGGGAATGCAAATCTAAAGCACACACGTAAAAACCCTTGATTGTTCATAGCATGCAAAACTGGGAAGACAGTACATATGCAGAAATATCTTAAACATAAACATCAAGTACAAGTTATCGGACAGAAATGTTGCATACCGCATCAGACATGTCACAATGCAGTTTTGTCACTGAATCACCTCTACCAAGTTCTTCCACAAATCCATATGCTATGTAAGTTTTAGGCCCCAAGTCTGGCTTCAAAACAGCAGGAAGCTTTGTAGCCATATTCAGAATGCCAGATTTTGGATGGGTATACTCACTGAAGGGGAGCATAGAAACATACTCAGCACCATGCCTTGGCAAACATTCTTCAAAGAAATTTGATGGGGGCCAATCCTTCAGCTTCAGCATCTCTGGCCAACCATTCCTATAGCTACGACCCTCTAAATAGCCCTTGAAAAACTGGAAAATATTAACCTGAACCTGCACTATCAAGAGTTAATTACATATTATACTCCATATGCTATAATTAACAATTTTTCATTATTTAGAACAATTATGTTTTAGGTGAACATATGACCCAACTGTCTGTCAGAACAGCTAGTAACATTGGTCAATGAACACTCATGAAAGTGCTCCTGCAAAGGGACCTGTTATGACACGGAATGTAGAAATAAATTTCATTAGCATGGTATGTGTTCCAGAGAATAGTCTTATCCACAATGGCCCATAAAAGGATACTTCATAGATTGAAATGAACTTCTGTGCTGCTATAAAACTCTTCTTCTTTTTTTACCAAAATGTTAAAAACATAGGAGTATATATAAATCATGAGTGCATACTGCTACCAACACTGTTTTCTTCGAACAGGAAAAAAAAATTAAGAGATCTCAAGAAAATCTTCATTTGTCAAAGCCCAAAGTGAACCTATGACTCTAAGCTACATGCAATAGACTCTTAATTGGGATACTGAAGAAAAACAAAACCCAAAAACTATCCAAATGTTAGTTCATTGGGCAATGCCAGTATACATGACAGAAATTGTACGATGACACTTGCTGAGATCTATAAGTGGGGCCACCAATTTAATGCCTGGATTTTTCATCACCCCTTCCATGCAAATTCTGTTGTGCAAAAAACACTCTAATGCATTTAACCCAAATGATTAACAAATGCAACAGAAACTGCATTGCAAAGAATAGTTTCCTCCAATCCTGATCCAGTTCTTAATCATTGAAATGGACGCAAGGGGGAGGGGGGGGGGGGGGGGGGGGGGGGGGGTTTTAAA
>Ga0307515_10023687_pt1 | contig 10741 bp, 9 predicted proteins | sample 17_EM_MG_FD_194513 | JGI IMG/M metagenome (GOLD analysis project Ga0307515, IMG submission 194513) | Populus trichocarpa ectomycorrhiza microbial communities from riparian zone in the Pacific Northwest, United States - 17_EM | ecosystem: Host-associated > Plants > Roots > Unclassified | place...
GGTACCTACGAGTATTTGGGAAACTAATGTCGTTTTGATGTATTATGCACAATTACCGCGACGCTGTTCTGGCTTAGGCTTCTCGGTCCCGTTAGATCAGGCTGATCTTCCAGTGGGGCTCACGGCTGATCTACGTTCAGGTGCCATGAGCAGCGGAGTGCACGGTTGTCCGCCGCGTCAAGTCGCCGAAGAGGTGCAAACGATCCTGTTCGATGAAAAGTTTGTCGGTTGGTTCAAAGAGGTCGTCTTTGTGGTTTACCCAGCAAGGCAGACGGGGGAAATTAATTACGACGTTTTCAAAGATGTTATCGAAGCGCCAAAGTCCTGAATCGCGTCGGAGACCGCCCCCAGGCTTTTTCCAAAGTGCGACCAGAGCAACGATCGCGTGTTATCTTACACATAGTTTTCCAGGGAACTGTACATCTGAGACCGCAATAGGGCGCGTATCCACAATAGTACCAGTGTACCGGTATTAGTCATGTATGCATATTAGTCATGTATGCATGTACCTATACTACAGCAAGAACCGTTCTTCTTCGTTATCCGACTCCCCATCACTCTGGTTCTCAATCAAATCCAACACCGGAAGATCACGAACCGCAGCCTCATCTTGCTCCTGCTCCTCCCTTTTCTCCACAGATTTTCCCCTGGTCTCCTCGGGCTCGAGGTTCCTTAGCCGCATCTCCACGAGGAACTCCTTGTCCCGAACGGTCTGCGACCACTTCATGTACATTTTGTGTAGCCCCCAGATACCACGAACCACGCCGACACCCGCGAATATTCCGGGATAGATGCTAGTGACTACGGGAGACGTATTAAAGACATGTGAGCGGTCGAGGAAATTGAAACGCACAGAGTGTCCGGTCTGTGACTTGATGATCGGGGAGCGTTTTGAACACCCACAGCAGTATCACCGGGAAGGACAACATTGCCAGCAGCCCTCCGACTGCCGGACCGATGACCTCCTTCGTTGCTGTCATGGGGTCGGGACGACTCCATCCGTTACGGTTGATCTATATACAAGCCAACCGTTGGCGAGCAACTGAAGGACGAGCAACGCAAAGCTTACCCTTTGTATCCCTTCATTCATGCGTTGCGGAGCCTCGAATCCAGGAAGCCGGAGGATGATCTTCGTATAGAACAAGCCGAGGACCCACATATCCACCAACTTCACTCTCACCACCACCCCGGGGTCGTAGATGAACTTGACAGGCAACAACACGTACATCTCCATCACCAAAGCTATCATCGTCGGGATGACAAAGACCAGGAAGAACGCCATGTACGAGGCTTGAGCAAGCCACAGTGAACTGCGTTTGGCAAGGAAGAGCGGCCACCAGGCACGAGAACCGTTCTCCCTACGCTGTCTGTGGCGATCGAGACGTTCGACGGCCTGAGCAACGAGCCAACAACCCCATAGGAGATGGAAGCCAATAACAAACGAGTACCCGTCATGAACTTCCCGGGTGGTGAACAGCAGGAAGAACCTTCGGCCCAACAAGACCGGTCCGGCGAGCATCGATGCAATGGACATGCAACAGACGGACCAAACTGCAAGGATGAATACGACGATCCGGGTCTTGAAGTAAGGTGGGATGTACACGACGGTGTAGTCTTCGTCGACATTGCGTTTGTGTCGTTCAGCCTCCGCATTCTGCAATTTAAGCAGTCCGGCCTCAGTCTCGTTGATGGGTTGCCCGTCTTCAGTGACCTCGACCGTAGCTCGCAAGCCCCGAACGATCGCGACATTGTCGTTAGCAGGGACTCGTCTCCACCCTCCCCCTTTCCGTGGTTCCTGGGTATTCGGTGCGGTTGTGATCTTGGGCCGGATGGCGAAGAATCCTTTCGAAACCACCTCCTCGGTCGGACGACGTTCACCAAACATGTACGACGAGACGCACAGGCTTCTGGAAAGCCACTTCCATAAGACGGTACCAACCTGCCGAGCGGCTGTTCGAGGTCGGAAGTAGTGGATGGTGTAAGGAAGGATAAGGTGCATGAATACCAGGTCGTACGGAACAGTCGCCAACGGTTCCCTAATTTCATCCATTAGTCACATTACTTTTTTTACACAGAGAGAGAAACGTATGGCCGTACCGTGGTTTCCATCTAAATGGTAGCAACGACGGAGTGAACACCTGCACGACGAGGGAAACGTTCCCTACCCCACAAACCACCACAAGCGCATACATAATCGCGCTTTGGAAGAGTTTGTAAAGGTGGGTAAAGGTGGGTCGTTCGAGTATATCCCTGATGGGGTGCATGTTCTGATTTTGAGGGTCCTTAATGAACCACATCGCCCCAGAACGCATGATCTGGCGACAACCACCGAGGAGGATAGCGAACATGTACCTGCCCAAAGAGTTAGAGAGACACGTAATAGGCGAATAGCATCAGACGACGAACATGAACATCGTTCCGACAACCCAGTGGTAGAACGTCGCCGTCAAAGGCGCGTACTGCATGAACACCAATCGGGCCTTAAGGCTGACCTCTGGGAAGAACCATATCGTGCACAGATCCAGTATTACACCACAACCCAACGGGAAGATAATCAGTTCGATGATGATAAAGGTGGCGACCTATGCCAATTGCTGGTCAGTTTCACACGGTTTTGGATGAAAAGGAGAAGGGGGTGACCTTGACAACGAGCAACTGTTGGCGAACAGCGGTCCTCACGGCCTTTTCCGCGGTCTTTATCGTACCCACGGTCAGAATGTTCATGTAAATCGCCAGACCAATCCCGATCAGGAGATACCCATAAACGATCGCGAAAGCCTTTTCAACCGGTCCACGTCCCAAGCTCATGCGAATCCACCAGCTTGTAACCCCCTCAGCAGTACTGCGGATCTCCTGACCGAAAGACGCGAAATACGGTTCAACCAACCGTCCGATCGTACTGTCGAAACCACTGTCCAGGAGCGAGTTCGATGTTGCGTGGGAAGCTGTTGTTCCTGATTCGAAGGCAGAGATGATATCTCCGAACCTACCCTGAGCCAGCGAAGCCAAATCCAAACCACATTGATACTGAAACGGCTGAAGTCAAAACGCGACCTTGGTGGTGCATGGAGGAAGGCTCACCGTCGACGCCAGTGCTCGAGTGACATCTATGGCCCTATCTTCGCCTAAGATAGAGCGGAGGAATCCAGCACCAAGGAAATTCTGGCAGGTTCGAAGCAGGGGTCCGAATAACAGCTTCTGAAGCACGAGCCCAACAATGTCCACGACAGGATCAGTAGCGAATCGGATCCCTCGAATCGGTAAATGAGCCAGTTGGATCGTCCGCCGTGGGTTGAGCTATATAAAAAAGGACTGGTTAGGTTACGCGGTAACTGAACCACCAAGGACGGACAGTGAGTAGAGCCACAGATTTTCCAAGCGTGAAAGGGAGCAAGGTGCTGAAACCGATGGTGGTATCGAGAATGAGAACCATTAAAGCGGCCTGGAATCAGGTCAGTCGCCGGAGCCGATGGCCCGCAAGACGAGGACAACACCCACATTCTGAAGGACAGTTAAAACTGGGCCCCGTAACCCGATGGCTTCCATAGCACCCTCCATATCATCATCCAGGTTTATTTCCAACTCCTCATTCGCCTCCTGCGCTGGCGCAACAGGGTCCGCTTGGTCATTTACAGGCGGGTTCGCGATGCCGTTTCCAGCCCCATTCTGCTGTCCAACACCACCGACTCCTCCTGCCAAGTTTTCGACAGCCCCAGGACGAACTTCTCGTATCCTCAGCCCAACAGGTGCTCCATCCCTTAGTATGTGCTCAAGGTGTCCCAAATCCTGTGCGTCATCGTCTTCATCGTCTGAGTCCGAGAAGAGTAAGTTGCCAGAGTTACGGTCGCGTTCCTCTATGAGGTCCAAAGTTCCGTCCGAGAAATAGGCTGGGAAATCCCTCGGGTCGAAATCGTCCTCCAGTTCCTTATCTAACTTCTCTCGCTTCTCAGGTAGTTGTTCTAACCGTTCAGGCGCGTCGTTGTTGTTGGTCTGACGCTCCGCGAGATCGAAGAGTCCAGCGATGCTCGTACCCTCACCAAGATCCGACAAATCGATTTCGCTCTCGTCGTCTTCCACGTATTCTCCCCCTTCGTCCTTCGGCAACTCCTTCATCCCTTCGTACTCGTCGTGGTTCGTCTCCTTATCCACGCCCCCGTTCCCGACGCCACTAGATCCTTCCTCGGCGCCCACGGGTAAATCGAAATAGTCCTGGTACAACTTCGTCGACGCAACCTCCAACTCCTCCGGAGCAATATACGATGCCAGACTGGGGCTCGCAGGGGCACTACCCATCCACCTCTTACCACTCGACGGGCCGGCCCCAGACGAAGATAAGGTGATAGCTTGCGGAGATGGGATGGTTGCCGACGGCATGGGAGGACGACGGGGGATCAGTGGGTAGGGGAGGGGAGGGCCCGGGGTAGGGAGTGTGGAAGAGGGTGTTGTAGAGGGGAAGAAGGACTCCTGGCTTTGCGAACCAGGAGAGCCGGGTTTGAGCTTTGGTGTGGATGGAAGGGATGATGGACGCGATGGAACGGTGTCATTGGGAACGGCCCGGCGACCAAACGTGGATGTGGGAGGGATTGAGATTGGAGAAGAAGATCGAAGATTCAGATCAGGGAGAGGTGCATCTAGGGATGACATAGACGATAGTTCGTTCCATGTCCGAGACTCTGTAGGAAGCATGGCGGTGAAGGTAAATTTTGTTTCCTCGGGATTAGTCGACGACGAAGATTTATCAACCGGAGCGACAACCTCTCTCCGTCTCCTCGCCTCTTCGTGGGCTTCTCTCAGGGTTGCATTCGAGCCTGAGTAGGTGGGGGAAGAAATCGCTTCGGATGTTAGACCCTCCTCTTCAGAGTCCGAACTTGAGTCGATGGGGCTCAACCTACTCCTGAACCTGACCGACTGTTTGGGAATTTCTTCCTCATCCGGGGCGTCTTCTGTCTCCTTGTTAAGACTCCCGTTGGGACGGATATCGTGAATCTTTCTCGGAGCCGCTCGTCTGTGAATGGCTCTTCTTTGATGGGGTTCTGGGATAAACGCGGGAGGAGGAATGGGTTCTACGGGAGGTGGAGGGGTCTCAGGTCGAGGGGCGATCGGAGGGGGTGGTGGTTCATCAGGCTGATGTTCACGTGGTTGATCAGCGTTAGGTTCAGGTGGTGGGTCATCGACCTGTGGTGGAACATCGACATCCTCAAATACTCCAGGCCGGGCATTCTGCGATACCCATTCACGCAAAAGAAACACGGCCACGAACGTGAGGACAATAAGCGAGGCGATGATCTGGCCAAGGAAGATGTCTGCGGCAAGGGATTTCCAAACAGGGTGGGAACTTATGACGGAAATTAGGCTTGTGTTGGGGTCGGTGAGGTTTGAGAAGAGTGTAATGTTCAGTGCGGGGCTAGGTTCCTCCCGGTCATGAGGTATAGGAGGCCGTGGGATATCAGCTATCCAGAACGCGCTGTGAGATGTCAGTGGCGTGACAAAAGGGCAGGTCGTAAGAACACGCACGTAACATCTCCCGCGGCAAAGTACGCCCTCCACGTCCACAAGGTGATCCAGGGCAGCACGGCCAACCAAATGCACGCGACCAGAATCCCACGGATGCTGAATAACAAAATAGAGAAGAACTGCTGAACGAGTTTGCGGAATACTAGGAGGATGGGAAGTCGTTTTGGCATATCGGTTGCATAGACTGGAATACCCGTACATCAGCACGTTCTCTCGAATGATCGGAGGAAGGGAGTGAGCCACGAACCCTTGGTAAACGAGTAGGGATGCTTGCAAACATCGCAGTGTTGTTTCTTGCTATGAGTCAACCATGTCGTCAAACTGTACAGGGCGTATAAGTAACGGTGATGAGAAGTGGCGGAAGCGAGAGATGAGCTGAGAACATACCAATCCTGATGAATATACCGGATGGTCCCGGAGCATTTGCAGGGGTGAAAGAGAGGTTGATCTGGTTCCGCTGGAGCACTGCATATACGACATGTGTCTGGTGGAAACGTTAGTCAATATCCCTCCCTCGCCCACGAGGATACAGGCAGCCGAAAGATGAGCCACAACTGACCTTGCTCTTCTTGCATCTCAACCCGCGACAGGTACCAGAGAGCGTCGGCAGCTCGGTGTGTGCTGCTTGATGATAGAGAAAGCCAGGGGGGAAAGAGAACCCAGACCCGTTGCGTTAATCTTTAGGACGGGAAATGGGAACACGAAGAGGTCGTGGGGCGAAGCGTCTCGTCACGCGTCACGTATCACTCTCTCAGTAAGCCATCATGGCTGCCCCGAACTACGAAGAGGCTGCTGCGACCGCCACAGAATTCATCTCGAGTGCGTCCTGGGATGAGGGCTGGTTTCTCTTGGGCTGACTAATGCAGGCTGCTCGCAGGTCTTGACAATCTCCCCAGCGAAATCTCGTTCTTATTAACAGAAATACAACACATAGATACTAGGTCTCAAGGTACGGTCACAAATCACCCCCTCGCAACCACCGGCGTGCCTCACAGGTTCCTCTCAGAACTCCAGCAGGAGGTTGCCAAAGAAGCCTCGCGACACATCCGTCATTCCGGTCGATCTACTCCCAGTGCCCCACCGAATACAAAGGACACGGCCATCCATGAGATCATCAAAGACCACTACGCGCAGGTCGAACAACTGGCCGATGAGAAGCTCGTTTTGGCGCAAAGAGTCGTCGATCTCATTTCAAGATCACGCGCCAAACTAGACCATGACCTATCGAGGGTGCTCGTTCAACAGGGCGAAGATCCTAACGTTTCCGTGATTTCAACTACCTCCAGCGTACCCGTCCCACGGCGCAACCCTTTACAAGAGGTCAAAGAGGTCCTGAGAACGCCTCGAGAGACCACGCCCGTGGTATCCGTAGTCCCAACCCCTCCTCAGGTTGCCGGAAATAAAAGTGAAGTGTCTCATCACATACTCTCTTATACCCGTACCGATACTATCCGTAGGGAGACGAGCCGCTGGAGGGACCACGACCGGCTCGACAGGCTATGGCAGCCCCGCACCTTCCATAGGGTTTACCGGAACCGGAACTCAGCGTTCTACCCGCCTCACTGCCTCAGATTACAACCAGAGTGCTCGACAGTCCCCTATGCCTCCTCGAAAAACTCCCTCGGTGGAAGCCGACGAAGATGGTGAAGGTGAAGAAGACGACGGCAACGAAGAGGACAAGAACTTGTATTGTTTCTGTCAAAAGCTTTCATACGGAACGGTGGGTATTGGATATCCTCGATGTCAATGTGCCTGGTTTACATTTGGTTGCCCTCAGATGGTCGGGTGCGACAACAACGCCTGCCAGTTCCAATGGGTAATGTCCATTCCGTGCCCACGTCCTCTTCCAACAATAATTAAACTCGTTTCCTAGTTCCATTTAGGGTGTATTGGTCTCAAAGATCCCCCGCCGGGTGGTTGGTACTGTTCTGAGTGTGCTGCCCAACGTAATCAGAAACAGGCAGGGGGAGCATCAAGAAAAGGAAGGAAAAAGAACCTTGGTCACTGACGTTTCCTTTCAGGTCTCTTTTGCTACCGTACCTGTATGCTATCCTGTGTCATTTTACCAACCAATCATTGCTTGGATTTTCCCAAAGATATGATGGGGCACTGCCGCAAATGATAGCTTCACATGGGCTGAACCGGGACACTGAGATTTTTTTACCAACCCTTTTTGTCCCCATATCGACGCCGTTTTTCCACGAGAGGGGTCTAAATGGAAGCATCGGTTCCACAGTCGATATGGCCCCGGGTTCATCGTATGGAGGCCCGGATCGCGGCATCGGCAGGTTCGCGCATTGGTCCAAGCGGGTCGGTAGCTGAACGCGATTTTCCCATTCGCTTTTCGTTCTGTAAAATCTCCATAGGCTCGGGATTCGTGGCGAGTGTGCGTTCAATATGTTGCCGATTTATTGCGGGTGACCCAAGGGCCTTGGATAAACTTTCTTTTGCAACCGCTCGCGCCAGGTCCCTCCCTAAGTCGGCGGAACTAAAAGAAGGTGGGGTGGAGGATTGGAGAAGGCATTCGGACCCGGTGCACATGGTGAACAACACTAGGATGGGGGCCATCGAGCCAGATTGGGTCGGTCCCAGCCTCAATTGAATCCGAATCGTGTTCTGCAACCCCGATCAAGTCCGGGTGTACAAGCCTCGAGGATATCGATCGACACGGAGGGGGGAGGGCACCCTCATGTCCTTGAGTGACTGAACACTGATTGTTGGGGTTTACGGGATAATAGATCCCTCCGTGTATTCCAAAAAGCACACTCAAACTCTGTACACCGGCATGGTACATACAATAAAACACTTTCAGAAGCCGTGGTCTCCCACGAAAGGAAGGAGAAGAAGTTGCTGGCCATGAACCGATTGCCTGAAGTAAAAAATGATGGTGTTAGAACGGGAAGGTGCTGGGCAGGAAGAACAGAAACTTACGGCGGCGGGGACTCCGGAGGCAATTTTTCCGATCGTGCCTGATCGCACATCCGTTGGAGTTTGTCCTTGAGCACCTGGCAGTCCCGGCGTGGGTAGGCGAGTGTACCTGCCTCACACAGGTCTTCAAACCTCGGAAGAACTGACGGTCGTCGCGAGAGTAACTTGAGAGTCACATCTTCAATACCTTCCATCGACTCGGATAATGGTAAAAATGACCATACAACGACCATCCAGGCCCCCAACTTCTCCCAGTCCTCGGCTTCCTCAAGTAATCTCATTACCTCTGTGTCGCGTGGTGTGAGATGAAGCCAAAGCTCTGAAGCCACGACCAATTTGTCCAGCAAGTCCCAGTAATGAGAGGATAAACTCTCAAATCCCATTGAAGAATGTATCGCCTCTACCAAAAGCCATGCCCAAGTTCCTTTGTCCACCACATCATCCGCATCAGCATTGAGATGGTTCAACCAGCAAATAGTCTCCAACCCGGACACTGCAAGCTCATAGCGCCAGATGCGCTCAATGGCACATACGCTCGCCAGCCGTAACCTTGGGGAGAAGGGTGCATCCCTCTCCACGCGCTTGGTGAGATAGCTTGCGCATGAACCAGGCGGTGCAGCGCCATTTCCAGTGCTCCATGCGCACATGGCATCCGCGATGACATCATCCTCATCACTCGTGATTGCAGTTTCAAACACCCACTTGTGATGAGAGGTGTGATGCAAAAGTAGGACTGACTGGTGACGGCTGGGCGTGACATGGTGGAATCCAATCTCGAGGGTTATGAAGAGAAGATACGCATACATAGGGGAGGTCAAGCGATGTGGGCGTCCACGTGAGTGGTGGGGGGTGGCATCCAAATAGACTGGATCACGGCCAGGTCCAACTTTGGAGAATTCCCACTCGATAAGCCGAAGTGGGAGAGTAGCCAGATCTTGTGGTCGGGGCCGTACTTGGTGTCGTAGATAGTAATTCAGTTCGGATGACAGATTGATGGTTATTTCGCTCGAATCAGACCTTCCAGCTGCCTCAGAAATAGCAGAACACCACTGGTAAGCCATCGGAGTCAAACATGCAGGTCGCTTCTCCCATGCTGCCAAAAATTCCAAGAGGTAATTGAGATGGTGGAGACAGCTTCCGTCAGTGATACCGTTCATCACTGTTGTTGACAAGTGAGAGAGGATCGTCTCCAATGAATCGCTGGTGTACACAACGTTAAGCAGACTGAAAAAAGGACAACAAGACTACTACATACGATTTGTCAGCAGCCCACAAGGTCTCCTCCTCGATGTGCCCACCCAGGAACATATCCCAGATGAGAAGGATGTTGGCAATCATAGGTCTGTGATCGGTGACAGCTACACTGAGGTAGGACTTGTAGGATTTCAGGGTCAGGTTTGGGCCGGCGCGGGTCAAATCCACAAACAAATTTGACATCCACAGCGAGTGAGAACGAGTATTTGTGTCCCCGCTCGGGAAATCAAGGATTGGTCCGTTGGCGCCAGAGTTACATTCGAGCATGTGAATAATGTGGTGAAGGTCGGGGTCGGTGTGTTTGAACGAACCCAAAGAAATGGCCGGAATGGGATACTTGGAAGTGAGCTCATGGGATTGAGCCCTTGCCCTCATGTTGATTTGGAGGATAGCCCGTGCCGAGAAGTATGCCCGGTCCCTCATACCAGGATATGGCTGTTTGGTCGAATCGAAACAAGCCTCGAAGGTAGAAACAATCGAATCGTACGGTGGGTCGTGGTTGGAGTTGCCATCGAACCATCGGATGGTCCCCGCAAGACGTACGTCGGAGTCGATGGCCTCTGGATCAGTGATGCTCCGGAGAACCCAGCACGCACAACGCGCATTGTCTCCGTTCTGTCTCCGAAGGGCCTCCAGGTTCCAGACACGCACTCGCAGACCTGGACCGTCTAGATGCACACGTGGTTGATGGTTCGCGTCCTCGGTGGCGAGCGGGAGCAGTACTGTACGCCTGAACCTTCGAATCTCTTGGGCCAGTCTCTGCTTCGCGTTCCCGAAAGCTCGGTCGATCCGAAGAAGTAGAATGATGGTGTGGTGTCCGACCTTCGTAGACACACTGTGGATGCGGGACAGTGAAACCCCCCAGGATAATGGGTGTCGCATGGTGTCGTAAACAAAATGGGATACCGAAACGAGCCCTTGCCGTGCGTTCATCCAGGTGGCGTGTATGAGCGAGAAGACATTGGGAAGAGACAGCCTCGCCACCAATCTCCGGGTACTCCTCCGAATGGCATAGACGAGCGAGATGACGTTGGACGTAGACAGC
>Ga0307515_10023688_pt1 | contig 10741 bp, 1 predicted proteins | sample 17_EM_MG_FD_194513 | JGI IMG/M metagenome (GOLD analysis project Ga0307515, IMG submission 194513) | Populus trichocarpa ectomycorrhiza microbial communities from riparian zone in the Pacific Northwest, United States - 17_EM | ecosystem: Host-associated > Plants > Roots > Unclassified | place...
ATAGAAAAGGTATAGGAGTATTAGAAGAGAATAGGTTAGGTAATATTAATAAGGGAAGATTGCTAAAGAATAAGTTACCTAAGGGGGACCTAGGAGGAGCGACTGCCGAACTACTTAGAGTTATTTCTTTCGCCAATTAAAGAGAATCCGTTCTTTTATCGCCAAGTTTTAGCAAACCTTATTCTATAAGCCTCCACTCCTTAAAATAAACCTTCTTACGAACTTTCTTAAGACGGAGGAGATAAGTAGATGTAGTAATATGGGCCTTTAGAGCCTTCTGCTCTACATCCTAAGAACATTCTAACTTAGTAAGGGCTTAAGTTAGCTTACTATTAAGATAAGTAGTAGCAGATTAAACATAAGACCCTATAATAAATTACTTAGGAAACTCGGAGACTATTAAGAGTTATAAGACGCGTATACTTAGCGTTAGTAGAAAAGCAAACGTCACAGGATAAATAAATATTCGCTTTAGTGCACTCTAAGTAAGAGAAAGGTTACTAAGATAAAGGACTTGCTAACGCGATATAGACTAACCCCTCTTTCGTATAACGAGAACACAGAGACGGTATTATTTTACCTAGCGATAGTATAGCAGCAATAGTGCGTGCACGACGTTACGCATATAAAGAAGAAGAAGCTTTAGGTATAATAAGTAACGATATTAACTAGATTAATTAGACGGATATTATACCTCTAGTAAACGACTTAGAGATGCTTAGAATCTTTAAGGACGAAGATAGAAAGGAGGGAAATAGTGTTACGGACGCTTTAAGTATAATGTTATAACTACTAGGAAGGGAGTTAGAAGAAGCTAGTTAGTTAATATAAGTACGGTCTAGTATAGAGCTAGTGGAACTATGTAACGAGGAATAGTAAGCGAGTTATATAATATGCTATATAAGGGACGAGAGGAACGGAGGGAACTTATATACCTTATATATAATGCGTACCTTATATATAAGGAGGGTTTCCTAGGAGTATAGTTGTGTATTTAAAGGACCACAGTCCCTACTCTAGATAGTTCTTTCCTTGTAGTAATTCTTAGAATATAATTAAAGTTAATTTGTTAGGCAACTACTCCACTAGTTGTTATTACGTTGTTAACTTACTTATAATACCTACACACCTAGCCTAATAACGAGCCTACCGTAGTACTTGCTACAAGGTTCCGTTATAGTGGCTTAATATTTCTATATACTAGCTCTAGTATTATAATATACTATATAGGGTAGATCTTTATCTTAGCTAGTAGGTTTAACTTAAATATAACCGGTAAAATCCTTTATATAATTTTAAAAGGTCCTAGTTTAATATAGTTTAACTTCTTACTTAGTCGTTAACTTTTAAAATTTTTATATAATAGCTATACTTTATCCCCTTCTTTAAGATCTAGTCCCTTAGATCTCTTAGCGTTATAGTACTTTTTTATTCTCTCTTATACCTTTTTCGCTAATTTTATAAGATCTATATAAAGATTTATTAATATCTTTATTTTTTCTTTAGCTGTACTACTCGTTTTCTTTACTTATTATAGTAATAACGATATTTTTAGCTTATATTCGTAATTTGCCTTAAATAGTAATATACCTATTCCTTTTTATAGTGTTATATTATATATAAACTATATAACTAATAATAACAATACCTAATTATTCTATACGTAATTAATATAATATCTTAGATACTATTCTAGCGTCTAATATAATCTTACTTAATGCTCTATATTTTATAAATACTTCTTTAATATAGATTTTAGCGATATCTTCCGCTAAGATTTCTTCTCTGCATGCTATAAAGTAGCCCTATTTAGTTAACTTATCTACTATTACTAAGATCGCGTTATGCTCCTATTTGGTAATAAAATCTCTTAACTTTAGTAATTTAATAATAAAGTCCTATAATATAACCTCCTATGGTCTCTCTAGTATTTTAATAGGTTATAGCCCTCTATATAGCTTATACCTTATTAGTTTATTTCATTAATAACCTAGGTATTCTTTTATTACTTTTCTAGCTATACCCTAGATTTTATTAATAATATATTCTTCCTAAAGTCTTAATACTAAGCCTATTGCTCTATTATATCCTTAAGTTATTCCCTTATAGAAATCTTCCATAAAATGCTCTGCTATACTCTTTAGGATATACTTTACTTCTCGATTTTTATATATATCTATCTATAGATCTTCTAGCTATACTTTTAAAATTCTTTATACCTAAAAGCTCTCTAGTATCTTATAGACTCTTTTTAGTTTTTTATCCTCTTAAGTTGCTACTAGCTTAGGGTAATTATACCTAATTAATCCGTCCTTATCTCTGTGTAGTATTGCTTTTAACAATTTCTTATTATTTTATAGTTTAGCTTTTCTGCTTAGCGCGTCTACTCTTACATTTTTAGTCCCTTTAGTATACTAAATCTTAAAATAGTATTCTATGCATCTCTACCTATCTAACTTATCTATAATTAAGTTCTTTTATTATTAGAAACCCCGTTAGGTTCTTATAATCTATCTTAACTATAAATAGTTTTTCTACGCCTTATAAGAATGCTTTTTATTCCTTAAATGCTATAACTATACCTAATAACTCCTTATTATAGATATTATAGTTTAACTCTAGTAGTATTATCTTCCGGCTATAGTATACTACTAGATGCTATACGTCCTTATACTTCTATAGCAAATATACTCCTAGTATAAAGTCTAATACGTTTATTTCTACAACTATATCTAGTCCTAGTTAATAGATTTTAAGGATTGGCTTCTAGGTAAACAATTCCTTAAGTTCTTTAAACAGCTTCCTTTATTCGTCTTTCTATACCTATAGTTTCTCTTTCTTTATAAGCCTAGTTGTTACGGACGCTTTAAGTACAATGCTACGACTACTTAGAGAGGAGTTAGAAGAAGCTAGTTAGTTAATATAGGCACGGTCCAGAATAGATCTGGTAGAACTATGTAACAAGGAATAGTAGTACAAGTTATATAATATGCTACGTATTAAACGAGAGGAACGGGAGGGACTTACGTACCTTATATATAATACGTATATTACGTACAAGAAGGATTTTATAGGAGTACGGTTGTGTATTTAAGGACCCTCGGTCCCTACCTAGATAGTTCTTTCCTTATAGTAATTCTTAGAATATAATTAGAGTTAATCTGTTAGGTAACCACTCTACTAGTTATTATTACGTTATTAACTTTAATTTATATTACCTACATACCTAGCCTAATAATGAGCCCACCGTAGTCCTTGCTACAAGGTTCCGTTATATAATTACTACCTAGTTACGGTATTAAATATAAAAAGTTAAACAATATGTCACTAAAAGTAGCCACTATAACGCTATTGACGGCGGCAACTACTTTAAGGTCAGGAGGTGATACTAGTATAGTAGATACTAACTTACAGCAACCTGTGACGGTTGGATAACTATAAGAGATAGTTGACCAGTTAATAGAAAACAATATAACACTTAAATAAAGGATTAATGGGATAGGAGTAGTAAAGGTTAAGTTACTATTAATCGAGAGATTCTTAGGAGAGAGATTAAAGCTTAAAGGATTCCTTATGTAAATGTATTTTAAGGTTACGTAGGAGGGAGTAAAGCTAGTAATACTTGTAGATTGAATAGCATATATAGGGCTATTCCTATTAGGAAGGGCACTTAAATGGTTTAAACTTTACCTTATAGAGATACAGGCTAATGGAATGACGACTACTAATTAGGACGTATAATACATGTTCTTAAGTTAGGAGGGGTTTACAGAGCAACTAATATAGATGTTTAGAGACCCGGAGTTAACGACCACGGCGGAAAAAAAGCTTTAAGATATTACGTAATAAACCTTAGCAATTAAGTATATAATATAGTTCCAAACGCTAGTAATATAAGTTAAGTGGAATAATAGGGCGCTTATAGTACAGTATAAATAGGGACTTAAGGCTAAAGTTTAGGACGCAATTATTCTAATAGAAGATGCGGATACCCTAAGGGAACTAATAGATTAAGTAATTAAGATTAATAATAGGATCTACTAAAGGAAACAGGCTAAGAGAGGTTAGGATAGAGTTCTATAGTTATATAAGACGTAAAGTACATAATAACTAAAGCTAAGTTAAAAACTATAATATGGCGCAGAGCTAATGGACCTAAGTGGTATTAAAAAAGCCTATAAGAGATAGAGTAAGAAACTATAGAAACCTAGAGGTTAAGGATCTAGTAATTATAGGACTAAGGAGCAGAGGCTAAACTAGGGATCTTAGTAGCAGAAGATGTTTAGGCGGACTTTATAATAAAGTTAGTAGTTTAAAGACGGAGCTTATATAAATTGCAGAAAATAGGGTTATTTTATAAGGGATTATAAAGATGGTTAAAGTTACTATATAATAAAGGGAACCTAATTAGCAGAAAATATATATGTATAAAGGGACGATAGTATACTACAAGGAATAAAAGAGTGTTTAATTAAAAGTTTCGCGTTTTATTATAATAATGCATACTAAATTTATAAAGACGCTAAGTATAGTATAAGCTATTGGCTATAGGAGCTAAAATCTATAAAGTATAGAGGAACTAATAAACTATCGCGTAGACCAGATATTAAAGATGACGAGTTTAATATAGGCAAAATATTTATAGACGATGGGGTAATAAAGGCAGCTTACTAAGAGCGTATAAACCTTAGAGAAGTTATAATAGAAGTAGAGACTGAAACCGCTATAGAGTAAGGTTTAGTAACGGGCATTATAACACCGTTAGATACGGCATCTATCGCTTTATAAGAAGGAAGGAGCAATATCTAAAGAAGATTAAGTAAGCAGATGACTACTAGTGCTAGCTTACCCCTTAATAAAGGCAAAATGCTAAAGGCTTAAGATTCTTAAAATAAGATAAGAGAGATTTAAGATTCCGTAGATAGGATAAGGATAGCTTAAGGACCTATAATAGACGAAAACCGATAGAGTAGAGCAGCAGCTTAGTTTAGAAATATATAAATAAGCTCGGGATAAGAATTCCTAACGGCATTAGATTCTTAAGATAAGATAAATAAGATTTAAGACTCTTAAGATGAGATAAGAACACTATAGACGCCTAGTTGGACTAAGGCGGGAGCTAAGCTTAAGTTAGAAGTAAGCTTAGGATTAAAGAATCTAAGGGACTAAGAATTCAGAGTACGAATAAGGACACCCATAGGTAAGAGGTAAGAGGCTTCTTTATAGATTAGAGAATCTATAATACAAATAGTAGTTAGATTAGGAGACAGATATATAAACCTAGAAGACTTACTAGGGGAATATAGTGTTTAGCCTAAAGATTAAAAAGTCGATATTAAGATTAAGAAGTATAACGACTTTAAGGATCTACTTATAAGACGTAAAAGAAAGGAAACTATAGAGGAATTTAGAGTAAGAATTACCTTATAGCAAGAATAGAAACTAGATAAGAGATCTAGCACATTAGGACGTATAAGGGACAGAGCACCTATATAAAAGGTCACTAATAGGCTTAGAGCAGGTATATTAAGAGCCAAATAGCTTACTAAACTGGAGTAAGAAGAGGATCTAGGGATTCTAACTAGGTTCGAAGAACGATATATAAAGGGCTGTTATAACGCAGTAATAAGAAGATACTTCCTTACGGATAAGCCGTATATACTTAAAGGATTATATTAAAAGTGGTATAGATAACGATATAATAACGAGTAGGAAGATTTCTATATATAGTTAGATAAGAAAGTTATCTAAAACTACCTAATTACAGAGAAGGCCATAACTTACATTAAAGGAGCCTTGATTATGACGTTAAAAGATCTAAAAAAGTAATTAGAGGACTAGAGAAGCGAAAGACGAATCTTAGTACCTATAAATAAAGTCATAATACTCAGATTAATAAGAGATAGGTTTAAACTTAAGGACGAAAATGAGCTAAGAGTTAACCTAAGACACTAAGTATATTATACACTATCGTAGATAATATACGTAGATGATGCGTGTAATATATATAGAGCACCAAAAAATAAAAAATAAAAGTATCTAATAAGAATATATTGGATGACGGATAAGGCGAAATATTAAAACGCTAAGTATATATATAGTTAGCACCTAGTAGAAGTTTAAGAATAAGGGGACTTAATACTTTAGCTAGGAAGATTCCTTATAGAAGAATATCTAGATAGACGATAATAGTGGGAATATTTAGAGAATACCTATCTATAGCATATTAAGGATAAAAAGCAAACTAAGTATTAGCCTAAGTTGGACCAAGTATAACTAGGATTAAGTAGCTAATAGTTGGGAAAAGTAGAGGCCTATAGGACCAGAGGGAACCAGTAGTAGAGCCTTAGACCCTTAAAGGAATTTAAGGACGATACCTAAATTTATAAGTTAAGTAGTAAAATTAACAGTTCGAGGCACTAATAGATAGTAGAGTAATAAGGAACTATATCTTGCTAGCAGCGGTTAAAAGAATGGGGTTACTATATAGGAAAAAGGAATGTCCTTACCTATTAGTGATAATTTTAGGAGATCTAATAGCCTATAGAGGAGGTATTATCAATCTTAAAATAGGACCTATTTAGATAACTATTAAAGGGAGATAAATTAAGATGTCTTTTAATATATTACTATTAGGAAATAATAAGGCAGTATTAGAAATGCCTTAGTTATAGGAATACAATCTAAGGATTAATTAGATTACAGGTTAGGTTAATATTAAAAATACTTAACACCGTAAGACGCGATAATAAGCTAAGTTGGAGCGATATATAAGGAAACTAAGAAAGGGTTAAGCTATATACTAAAAAGATACTATAAGTATAGTAAGAAACTGTGGTCGCCAAAAAGCAAAAAGCTGTTAAAGTATATAGTATAGGACTATAAGATAGAATTAGAACCAGGAACAAGTCTAAGGTTCTTTTTAATCTATAAGCTTACTAAAGAAGAAGGTAGAGTATTAAAAGAGTTTATTTAAGAAAACTTATAAAAGGGATATATTAGACCATCGCAATTATCAGCGGGATATCCAGTACTGTTTATACTAAAGAAAAATAGTAAACTAAGGCTATATATTAACTATAGGTAGTTAAACAGCATTACTAGGAAGGATAGGTATCCTTTACCCTTAATTAGCGAGATCTAAGATAGGATAGGCAATGCGTAAATCTTTATAAAGATAGATCTAAGATAGGTATACTATTAGATTAGAATTAAGGAAGGCAACGAATAGAAGGCAGCCTTTAGGTTAAAGGAAGGACTATATAAACTATTAGTTATGCAATTTAGGCTTATAAACGCACTAGTAACGTTTTAGAAGCGTATTAATAATATATTAGAAGAATACTTAGATAAATTTGTTATAGTATATCTTAATAATATTACCATCTACTTAATAACTAAGGAAGAATATAGAGAACACGTTAAATGGGTTTTAAAAAGACTATAAGAGGAATAGATGCTAGTAGTAATTAAGAAATATAAGTTCTTTACCAGGAAGACCAATTTTGTTAGATTTATTATTAAACTAGGCTAACTTAGTATAGATCTAAAGAAGATCGAGGCTATAGTAAATTAGTAGAAACTAGAGAATGTTACGCAGTTAAGATTATTCCTAGGGTTTTGTAATTACTGTAGAAGGTTTATAGCGCAATAGTTAAAAGATATTAAGCCATTTACGCAGTTAATAAAAAAAGAAGAACTATGGGTATAGGGGAAGGAGTAATAAGAACTATTTAAGGAAGTTAAGAGGTTATTTACCTAGGAGCCAGTTTTTAAGATCTATTAGCTAGGTCTAGAGACAGTTATAGAAATAGATATATTAGACTTTATACTAGGGGTATACTTTATATAAAGGCATCCAGATAGATAGCACCCAGTAGTATACTATAGTCGAAAAATAACACTACTAAAGTTAAACTATAACATTTACAATAAGAAGTTATTAGGTATAGTTACAGCACTAAAGAAATAGAGAGCATTCTTACAAGGCATAAAGAAACTATTTATAGTTAAAATGGATTATAAGAACTTAACGGGATTCTTAATAATAAAGGAACTTAACTAAAGATAGGTTAGATAGGCAGAGATGCTTATAGAGTACTATTTCGAGATTTAGTATACTAAGGGTATAGATAATATAAGAGTAGATGCTCTAAGTTAAAAAGCTAAACTGTAAAACGATAAGAAGCCATTAGGGGCTTTATTACGAAAAGATATAGATAGATTAATTAGATATAATTATCTAAAAATTATAGTAACTTAGGAGGAACTAGAGAGGGTTTATAAGTTATTAGAAAGCTTTTAGGTATAAAGGATTCTAGAAGCATAGCTAGAAGATCTATAGATGGATATATACAAAAATTAAGAAGTAAAGTATATCCTAAAAAGTATAGCAGAGCAATTTATAGAAAAATTCTATAAAGGACTAACTTAAGGGTATAACAGAGCTACGGGCTTAGTGTTAAGACTCTAGAAGGAGTATATTATTAATAAAATCTAAAACCTAGTACAAAAGGTTATAAGAAAATGTCTAGATTACTAAAGAAATAAATTAATAAGGTATAAGCTATATGGAGGGCTATAACCTATTAAAATACTAAAGAGACTATAGGAGGTTATATTATAGGACTTTATTATTAAGTTGCCAAAATTAAAAGATCCTATTATAGGACAAGATTATAACGCGATCTTAGTAATAGTAAATAAGCTTATAAAGTGGGGATACTTTATAGCGTGTATAAAAGAAATATTAGCAGAAGATATCGCTAGAATCTATATTAAAGAAGTGTTTATAAGATATAAAGCACTAAATAAGATTATATTAGATAGGGATCTAAGATTTATAGCAGCATTTTAGGAGGTATTTTTAGCAGAGTAAGGAGTTTAAGCAGTAACTTCCACTGCATATTATCCGCAGATAGACGGTTAAATAGAAAAATTAAACTAGACACTAAAATAGTATCTAAGGCACTATATTAATCACGTATAGAACAATTAGGTATTATTATTACTAGTTATATAGTTTATATACAATATAACACCACAAGAAGAAATGGGTACGTTACTATTTAAAGTAAATTATAGATATAAGCTAAGAACATTATTATCGCTATATTAAGTAAAAAAGATAAGTAGCATAGCTAAGTAAAGGATAGAGATATTAATAAATCTTTATAAGAACCTTATAGAAACAGCTAAGGTAGTATAGCAGAGAATAAAAAAAATACTATAATGCTAAAAAATCTAAGGGACTAGATCTTAAGGAGGGAGATAAAGTATGGCTACTATATAAAATTTTCAAGAGTTAACAACTAAGTAAGAAGTTAGACTATATTAGACTAGGACCTTTTAAAATTATATAAAGAATTTTACTAGTTACGTTTAAGTTAAACCTACTAGCTAAAATAAAAATCTACCCTATATAGCATATTATAATGCTAGAGCTAGCATATAGGAATATTAAGCTACTGGTTTATAAAGCAGACACGTATAAAGGACGAGAAAAAGACAAATAGTAAGTTTTAAAGATCGTTAGTTATAAGGATGTTAATAATAAAATATAGTATAAGGTTAAGTAGATAGGCTATAATAAGACTACCTAGGAACCACTAGAAAATTTAAAGAATGCTATAGGAAAGGTATAGGAGTATTAGAAGAGAATAGGTTAGGCAATATTAATAAAAAAGGATTGCTAAAGAATAAGTCACCTAAGGGGGACCTAGGAAGAGCGACTGCCGAACTACTTAAAGTTATTCCCTTTACAGGAAGAGAGTTAGTTCTCTTATTACTAAGTTCCTGCAGACCTTATTCTATGAGCTTCCACTCTTTAAAATAAACCTTTTTACGAACTTTTTTAAGACGGAGGAGATGAGTAAACGCAGTAATACGGGCCTTTAAAGCCTTCTGCTCTATATCCCAAAAACGTTTTAACTTAGTAAGGGCTTAAGTCAGCTCGCCGTCTAAATAAGCAGCAGTAGATTAAATACGAGACCCTATAATAAATTACTTAGGGAACTTATAGACTATTAAGAGTTATAGGACGCGTATACTTAGCGTTAGTAAAAGAGTAAATATTATAGGACAAATAAATATTTGCTTTAGTGCACTCTAAATATAAAGAAGGTTGCTAGGATAAAGGACTCGCTAGCATAATATAAACTAACCCCTTTTTCGCACAATAAGAACATAGAGATGGTATTATTTCACCTAGCGATAATATAGTAGTAACAGTGTGTACACAACGTTACGCGTATAAGGAAGAAGATACTTTAGGCATAATAAGTAATAATATTAACTAAATTAATTAGACAGATATTATACCTCTAGTAAACAACTTAGAGATGCTTAGAATCTTTAAGGATAAAGATAAAAAGGAGGGAGATGGTGTTATAAACGCTTTAAGTATAATACTATAACTACTTAGAGAGGAGTTAGAAGAAGCTAGTTAGTTAATATAGGTATAGTTTAGGATAGATCCGGTAGAACTATGTAACGAGAAATAGTAGTACGAGTTATATAATATGCTATGTATTAAACGAGAAGAATAGAAGGGACTTATATACCTTATGTATAATACGTATATTATATATAAGAAGGATTTTATAGGAGTACGGTTGTATATTTAAGGACCCTTAGTCCCTACCTAGATAGTTCTTTCCTTATAGTGATTCTTAGAATATAATTAGAGTTAATCTATTAGGCAACCACTCCACTAGTTATTATTACGTTGTTAACTTTAATT
>Ga0307515_10023690_pt1 | contig 10740 bp, 8 predicted proteins | sample 17_EM_MG_FD_194513 | JGI IMG/M metagenome (GOLD analysis project Ga0307515, IMG submission 194513) | Populus trichocarpa ectomycorrhiza microbial communities from riparian zone in the Pacific Northwest, United States - 17_EM | ecosystem: Host-associated > Plants > Roots > Unclassified | place...
GCGTGAACCTGATGGCCTCGGGCGAGGTGGTGATCCAGTCGATGTGGTCGCCGGCTGTGACCGCCGTGCGCACCAAGGGCATCGCCTGCACCTTCCAGCCGCTGAAGGAAGGCTACCGCGCTTGGGCCGCAGGCTTCGGCGTGCCCAAGAGCGTCACCGGCAAGAAGGCCGATGCGGTCTACGAGTTCATCAACTGGTTCCTCGACGGCTGGGCCGGTGCCTACCTGAATCGCCAGGGCTACTACAGCGCCGTGCTCGACACCGCCAAGGCCAAGATGGAAGCCTACGAGTGGGCTTACTGGATGGAAGGCAAGGCGGCGACCTCCGACATCAAGTCGCCCAATGGCGACCTGCTCGCCAAGGCCGGCAGCGTGCGCGACGGCGGCAGCTACGAGGCGCGCATGGGTGGCATTGCGTGCTGGAACGCGATCATGGATGAGAACGCCTACATGGTCCAAAAGTGGAACGAATTCGTCGCAGCGTAGCTGTGAGCCCCCCAGTCGCTTCGCTACCGCCTTGCAGGCCGCGTTGGGCCAGAGGCCCAACTCTTCGCCAGGCACAAACAGTCCACTGGACTGTTTGTGTCCGGGCTCAGCCCCCGAGGGGCGCCGCCTGGCGGCCCGGCAAAGCCGGTTCCGCTGGCGTTGCTTGATGAGCGTCTTGCTCCGCTCGACGGTCGCTTGCTTGCTGGGGTTCCTTTCCGTTCGCCCTGAGCTTGTCGAAGGGTCTGTTTGAAAGTCACTGAATCCACCATGAGCGGGACAAAACCTCTGCGCGTTACGGCTTGGCTTCAGGCGACACCTTTCACGCTTGTGTTTGTGCTGTTCCTGGTGCTGCCGCTGCTGCTGGTGGCCGCGGTGAGCTTCTGGCAAGCCACCGACTACGAATTGATCCCCGCCTTCACAGCGCAAAACTACATCGACGTCTTCACCGGTTGCTCGAACACGAGCGAGCTGTGCACCACCTTCAAGACCTACCTGTCGACGTTCAAGTTCTGCTTCCTCGTCTGGCTGTTCACACTGCTGATCGGCTTCATGGTGGCGTACTTCCTCGCCTTTCACATCCGCTCGGTGGGCGCCCAGACGCTGCTCTTCATCCTGTGCACCGTGCCGTTCTGGACGTCCAACGTCATCCGCATGATCTCGTGGGTGCCGCTGCTGGGGCGCAACGGCGTCGTCAACCAGACGCTGCAGGCCGCGGGCCTGATCGACACGCCGATCGAGTGGCTGCTGTTCAGCAACTTCTCGGTCGTGCTGGCCTTTGTGCACCTGTACACGATGTTCATGATCGTGCCGATCTTCAACTCGATGATGCGCATCGACCGCGCGCTGATCGAAGCGGCGCGTGACTCAGGTGCCAGCGGCTGGCAGACGGTGTGGAACGTGGTGGTGCCGCTCAGCCGCACCGGCATCATCATCGGCTCGATCTTCGTCATCACCATCGTGATGGGCGATTTCGTCACCATCGGCGTGATGGGCGGGCAGCAGATCGCTTCCGTCGGCAAGATCATCCAGGTGCAGACCTCGTACCTGCAGTTCCCGATGGCGGCAGCCAATGCGGTCATCCTGCTCGCGATCACGCTGATGATGATCTGGGGCCTCACTCGCCTCGTCGACATCCGCAAGGAACTCTGATGAACGAAGGCAAACGCCCCCGCAGCTTCTACGCGCTGGCCGTCGTCTTCGGCCTGTTCGTGCTGTTTCTCTATGGGCCGATGCTGACCATCTTCGTGCTCAGCTTCCAGGGCCCCGAAGGCGGGCTCACCTTCCCGATGCGCGGCACTTCGCTGCACTGGTTCGCCAAGCTGTGGGAAGGCATGGGCGTGGTCGACATCGCCGCGGCCTTCCGCCGCTCGGTGGCGCTGGGCGCGGTGGTGATGGTGCTTACCGTGCTGCTGGCCTTGGGCGCCGGCCTTGCCTTCCGCAAGAAGTTCTCGGGCTCGGGGCTGCTGTTCTACACCTCGGTGGCCAGTTTGATCATGCCGTCGATCGTGGTGTCGCTGGGCATCGGCCTGCAGTTCCGGCTGATCGACACCTCGCTGAAGGCCGTGCTCGAAAGCGTGGGCCTCGGCGACTGGCTCGAAGGCTATGGAACGGCCATGGGCCTCTACACCTCGGCGCTTGGCGCGCACCTCACGTGGACGCTGCCCTTCGGCCTGCTCATCATGCTGGCGGTGTTCAACCGCTTCAACCCGGCGTTCGAGGAAGCGGCCGCCGACCTCGGCGCCACGCCGTGGCAGAGCTTCCGCCACGTGGTGCTGCCGTTGATCGCGCCGAGCCTGGTGGGCGTGGGCATGTTCGGCTTCACGCTCAGCTGGGACGAGATCGCGCGCACCTCGCAGGCCATCGGCGACGTGAACACCTTGCCGCTGGAACTGCAGGGCCTCACCAGCACCGTCACCACGCCGGCCATCTATGCGCTGGGCACGGTGACCACCATCGTCTCGTTCGCCGTGATGGGCGGCACGCTCGCGCTGATGAAGCTGCTCAGGCGCAAGCCACCACACGCCAAGTGAGCCAGCGCGCCGACCCCGCGCGTTGACAATTCCCCATGGCCACACGCAAAACGGCTTCTGCCAAGGAACTCGCGCCCGCGCCGGTGATGGCCGCCGACCGCGTCTATGAGGCCATCTACGCGGCCGTGATCGACCACCGGCTCGCGCCCGGCTCGCGCCTGCGCGAAGAAGAGTTGGCCGAGACCTTTGCCGTCTCGCGCACGCTGGTGCGCCAGGCGCTGCACAAGCTGGCGCAAGACGGCGTGATCGTGCTGCGGCCCAACCGCGGTGCCCAGGTGCCCGAGCCCACGCGCCGCGACGGCGAGCACGTGTTCGACGCGCGCCGCGTGGTCGAATGCGAGGTGGCGCGCCGCCTGGCTGGCAAGCTCAGCGCGGCGCAGATGGCCGAACTGAAGCAGCTGGTCGAGGCCGAGGCCCGCGCCACCAAGTCGCAGAACAAGCAGGAGGCGATTCGCCTGTCCGGCGAGTTCCACCTGAAGCTCGCGCAGATGAGCGGCAACCCGATCTTCGTGAGGTTGTTGGAAGAGCTCTTGCCGACCACCTCGCTGCTGATGGCGCTGTACAAGGCGCCCGGCGAGCCGATGTGCGTGGCGCACAGCCACCGCACGCTGCTGCAGGCCATCGCCAAGGGCGGCACGGGCGCCGCGGCGGGCACCGAGATGAAACGCCACTTGAACGAGATCGAACGCTCGCTGTCGCAGCCCACGCCACGTGTGGTGGCGCCCTTGCGCGACGTGTTCAAGTCGTACCGGAGCGCGCCGTGACGCGCGTGCCGTTGCGTTCACACGAGCGCTTCGCCTACTCCGCCATCACCCGCCGCCCGGCGCTGCGCTGGCCCAACGACACCCGGCTGGCGGTGTACATCGGCTTCAACATCGAGCACTTCGCATTCGGCGAAGGCCTGGGCGCCGGCATCGGGCCCGTGTCGCCGCAGCCCGACGTGCTGAACTACAGCTGGCGCGAATACGGCAACCGCGTCGGCGTGTGGCGTTGCCTGGATCTGTTCGATGAGCTGTCCCTGCCCACCGGCGCGCTGATCAACACCGCGCTGTACGACCATTGCCCGGAAGTGATCGAGGCGTTTGCCGCGCGCGGCGACGAACTGATCGGCCACGGCCACAGCAATGCCGAGCGGCAGGGCGTGTTGCCCGAAGCCGAAGAGCATGCGCTGATCCTGCACTGCCGCGAGCGGATGCAGCAGGCCCACGGCGTGGCGCCCTCGGGGTGGTTGTCGCCGTGGATTTCGGAAAGCTTCCACACGCCCGACCTGCTGAAAGAAACAGGCTTTCGCTACACGCTCAACTGGTGCCACGACGACCAGCCGGTGTTGATGGACACGCGCTCCGGGCCGCTGTGGGCGGTGCCATATCCGCAGGAGCTGAACGACATCCCGATGATCGTGGGGCGGCAGATGGACGCGAAGGACTTCGCGCAGATGATCATCGACCAGTTCGACGAGATGCTGCTGCAGTCGCAGAAGCAGTCGCTGGTGATGGGGATTGCGCTGCACCCGTACATCGTGGGGCAGCCTTATCGGCTGCGGCACTTGAGGCGGGCGTTGGCGCATATCGCGGGGTGTCGCGATGACATCTGGTTGACGACCCCTGGGGGGATTGTTGATGCCGTCGCGGGTGGGTGATGTGTTTCTGCCGCTTCGCGTTGTGTATTTCTTCTGCCTACCGGCGGGTGCGCCGGGTGGTCGCCCCGGCGGGCGAGTCACTTTCATTTGTCGCGTCAAATGAAAGTAACCAAAGCAAAGACGCTCTCCACTTTGCTGTACCGCTTCGGTTGCTTCCTTCCGCGACTTGTCACCGTGGCCCTACATCGGACCACGGAACACCTGTTCAACGTACCCCACCCCTCGGCTCGCTGCGCATCGCCATCGCGCACGATGCGAAGCGAGGTGGGATAGGGAAAGTTGCGAAGCAACGACCGCATTGCTCTTGGGCCCCGTGGGAGGCGTCGAGGAGCGCAGGGGTTTGGGGCCGCGTGCGCAGCACGCTTCGTCAACTGACTTCGCGCGGTTGTCTGAGCGCAGCGGCCAAAGGCCGCGTAGCGAGTTCGGCGCGAGGCCCCAAACACCGAGCACCGCAGAGCAGTCGGCCCTAGGCCGACCGCCTCCGTCGGGTCCCCCTTTCTTTGGTGACTTTCTTTCGGGGAAGCGAAAGAAAGTTACTGCCCTGTCGGGGGCATATCCCGACATCAGCCTCACGCAGTGAGAAGAAGCCCCATGCGAATGCAAGCACGGCCCCCGCCGAACCAAGAGAAACGAACCCATGAACATCGACTTCTCCACCCTCACCGAATACCAACGCTACAAACTGATGGCCAGCCTCATCGTCCCGAGGCCCATCGCCCTCATCACGACGCTGAGCGAAACCGGCGTCGTCAACGCCGCCCCGTTCAGCATGTTCAACATGCTCGGCGAAGAGCCGCCCATCGTGATGGTCAGCATCAACCGCCTGGGCGACGGCCAGCTCAAGGACACCGCGGCCAACATCTCAAGGGAGAAGGAATTCGTCGTCCACATCAGCGACGAAGCCATGGCCGAGAAGATGCACCGCTGCGGCGAGCGCTTGCCGTCGGACGTGAGCGAGCTGGCCCATGTCGGCCTCACGCCGCTGCCATCGCAGGCCGTGAAGCCGCCGCGCATCGCCGAGGCGCCTGTCGCCTTCGAGTGCACGCTGTGGGAAACGCTGGAGACCGCCAGCCGGCAGATCTTCATCGGCCAGGTGCGCTGGCTGCACGCGCGAGACGGGCTGATCGACACCGAGCGCTGGCGTGTGCGCCTGCAAGATTACTTTCCGGTGGCGCGCTTCGGTGCGAGCTACTACGTCACCACGCGAGATCGCTTTTCGCTCGACGGGGCCGAGGCGCCGCCGCAGGCCAATCCCATCGACGAGCTGTGAGCTCCTCGAGTTGCTTTACAAGACTTCATACGAAGACAACGAACGCTTCAGGGAGCCGGACTACCATGCCCCGATTCCAGCGCCACGACCCCGGTGTTTCCTGCACCGGCGGCCGGCACTCACCACGAAGCACCCATGGACAGCCAGCCCGACGAGCGTTCGATCTCTCCCTCACGACCCGGCGTTAGACCTCGCCGCCGATGGGTCGGTACCCTGGTCGCGATCGTTGGCCTGGCGGCGCTGGGCGGCGGGGCCTGGTACCTGACGCACCGGCCGGCTGCCACGTCCGCGGCGCAACAAGGTCCCGGAGGGCCGGGCGGACCCGGCGGGCCCGGTGGACCAGGGGGCGGTGGTGGCCGCGCAGGGCGCGGTGGCGCCGGGGCCACCACGGTGGGCGAGTTCACGGCGCGCAAGGCCGACATCCCGGTGATGCTCGAGGCGCTGGGCACCGTGATGCCCATGGTCACCGCCACCGTGCGGCCGCAGGTATCGGGTGTGCTGAAGCAGGTGCTGTTCACCGAAGGCCAGATGGTCAAGCAGGGCCAGGTGCTGGCGGTCATCGACCCGCAGCCCTTCCAGATCGCGCTGACGCAGGCCACCGGCGCCCGCATCCGTGACGAAGCCCAGCTGGAAAACGCCAAGCTGACGCTCGAGCGCTACCGCACGCTGCTGTCGCAAGACTCCATCGCCCGGCAAGACGTGGACACCCAGGCGTCGCTGGTCAAGCAGCTCGAAGGCACGGTCACCATCGACCGTGCGAACGAGGCCACGGCGCGGCTCAACCTCGGCTACAGCCGCATCGTCGCGCCCGTGGCGGGCCGGGTCGGCCTGCGTATCGTCGACACGGGCAACTACATCAGTGCAGGGGACACCAATGGCGTGGCGGTGATCACGCAGATGGCGCCCATCGACGTGTCGTTCGCGCTGCCGCAAGACCGCGTGCCGGAGCTGCAGGCGCGTATGGCCGAAGGCGTGAAGCTGCCGGCCATCGCACTCGACCGCACGCGCGTCACCCAGCTCGACACCGGTGTCTTCTCCACGCTCGACAACCAGATCGACACCACCACCGGCACGGTGAAGGCCAAGGCGCGCTTCCCCAATGCCGACGGCAAGCTCTTCCCCAGCCAGTTCGTCAACCTGAAGCTGCGGCTGCGCACCATCGAAGGCGCGGTGGTTGTGCCGGTCACCGCCATCCGCACCGGCAGCCAGGGCGACTTCGTCTATGTGCTGAACGAAGACCGCACCGTCTCGTTGCGCAACGTGAAGCGCGGCGAGGCCACCAACGAATACATTGCCGTCGCCGAAGGCCTGCAAGCCGGCGAGCACGTGGTCACCGAAGGTGCCGACCGCTTGAAGGACGGCGCCCGCGTGCAACTGGCAGCCGACCGTGCGGCAAGCGCCGCATCGGGCGCCTCGGCACCGGGCCGGCGTGCCTCGGGGGCCTTCGGCGGTGCGAGCGGGCCGCGCCGCCGTGCCAGTGACGCGGCAGGCGGAGGCGATTGGGCGCAGCGCAGAGCGGCCAGCGGAGCGCAGAGCGACGGGCGTCCATAAGAATGAGCCCGTCTCGTCCGTTCATTGAAAGGCCGGTGGCGACTTCGCTGCTGATGGTCGCGATCGTGCTGGCGGGCCTGGTGGGCTTCAGGTTCCTGCCGCTCTCGGCGTTGCCCCAGGTCGACTACCCGACCATCCAGGTGCAGACGCTGTACCCCGGCGCGAGCCCCGAGGTGATGAGTCGCACCGTCACCGCGCCGCTGGAGCGCCAGTTCGGCCAGATGTCGGGCCTGCAGCGCATGAGTTCGACCAGCGCGGCCAGCGTCTCCATCATCACGCTGCAGTTCTCGCTCGGCGAAACGCTGGACGTGGCCGAGCAAGAGGTGCAGGCCGCCATCAATGCCGGCAGCTCCACGCTACCGGCCGACCTGCCGGCGCCGCCGGTCTACGCCAAGGTCAACCCGGCCGATGCGCCGGTGCTCACGCTGGCCATCAGCTCCGACAGCATGCCGCTCACGCAGGTGCAGAACCTGGTGAACACGCGCTTGGCGCAGAAGATCAGCCAGGTCTCGGGCGTGGGCCTGGTCACCCTGAGCGGCGGGCAGCGGCCGGCCATCCGCATCCAGGCCGACACACAGGCGCTGGCCTCGTACGGCATCGGCCTCGACACCTTGCGCACCGCCATCTCGTCGGCTAACTCCAACAGCGCCAAGGGCAGCTTCGACGGCCCGAAGCGCGCTTACACCATCAACTCGAACGACCAGCTGCTGACGGTGGGTGACTACACCAGCCTGATCGTGGCCTACAAGAATGGTGCGCCGGTGCGCATCTCCGACGTGGCCAAGGCCGTCGACAGCGCCGAGAACACCAAGCTCGGCGCCTGGGCTGCCTCGCGCAGCGCTGCCTCCAAGGGCGAGCTGGTGCCGGCCATCGTGCTGAACGTGCAGCGCCAGCCGGGCGCCAACGTCATCGCCACCGTCAACGCCATCAAGAAACAGCTGCCCGAACTCACCGCCTCGCTGCCGAGCGCCTTGCAGGTCGACGTGCTGAGCGACCGCACCACCGGCATCCGCGCGTCGGTCGAGCATGTGGAGCTTGAGCTGGTGTTGGCGGTGGTGATGGTGGTGCTGGTGATCTTCTTCTTCTTGCACAGCGTGCGTGCCACGGTGATCGCGAGCCTGGCCGTGCCGATCTCGCTGATCGGCACCTGCGGCGCGATGTACTTGCTCGGCTACAGCCTCAACAACCTGAGCCTGATGGCGTTGACCATCGCGACCGGCTTCGTCGTCGACGACGCCATCGTGATGATCGAGAACATCTCGCGCTACATCGAAGAAGGCGAGCCGCCGATGGCCGCCGCGCTGAAGGGCGCCACGCAGATCGGCTTCACGATAATCTCACTCACGGTGTCGCTGATTGCAGTGCTCATTCCGCTGCTGTTCATGGGCGACGTGGTGGGCCGCCTGTTCCGCGAATTCGCGGTCACGCTGGCCATCACCATCCTCATTTCTGCTGTCGTCTCTCTGACCTTGGTGCCGATGATGTCGGGCCGCTGGATCAGGCCGGAGCGCAAGGACGGCAAAGGGTTCGGCGCCAAGGTGCAACGCGGCTTCGACCGCGTGATCAAGCACTACGACACCTGGCTGCAGTGGGTGCTGCGCCACCAGGGCGCCACGCTGTGGGTGGCGCTGGGCACGCTCGCGCTCACCGTGCTGATGTACCTGTGGATTCCCAAAGGCCTGTTCCCGACGCAAGACACCGGCCAGTTGCAGGCGCGCGTGCAGGCCGCGCAAGACGTGTCGTACGCCCGCATGGCCGAGCTGCAGCAGGCCGCGGCGCGGGTCATCATGCAAGACCCGGACGTCGAGAGCCTCAGCTCCTTCGTCGGCGTGGACGGGGCCAACAACACCATGCTGCACACCGGCCGCATGCTGATCAACCTGAAGAAGTCGCACGACAAGCAGGCCGACGTGATGCAGCGCCTGCGCGACCGGGTTCGCGGGGTGGCCGGCCTCACCCTGTACCTGCAGCCCACGCAAGACCTGACCATCGACGCCGAGACCGGCCCGACCGAGTTCCGCGTGTCGCTCGAAGGTGCCGACACCGCCACGGTCACCCAGTGGGCCGACAAGCTCGCGCAGCAGATGCAGACGCTGCCGCAGGTGCGCAACGTGGTGAACGACGCCAACGCGCAAGGCCTGTCGGCCTACATCGACATGGACCGTGACACCGCCTCCCGCCTGTCCATCAGCGCGAGCACGGTGGACGACGCGCTGTACAGCGCCTTCGGCCAGCGCATCGTCTCGACCATCTTCACCGAGACCGATCAGTATCGCGTGATCCTCGAAGCCAAGCCGGGCCTGCTGACGACGGCGGAATCGCTCGGCTTGCTGCATATCAAGACCGGCTCGGGCACGGCCACGCCGCTGTCGGCCATTGCCAAGATCCGCGAGCGGCCGGCGCCGTTGCAGGTCACCCACGTGGCGCAGTACCCGGCCACCACGCTGGGCTTCGACACCGCGCCTGGCGTCGCGCTCGGCAAGTCGGTCGACGCGATACGGCAAGCGGCCAAGGACATCGCCCTGCCAGCCAGCGTGAGCCTCACCTTCCTCGGTGCAGCGGGTGCGTACGAGAACTCGCTGTCGAACCAGCTGTGGCTGATTCTGGCGGCGGTGATCTGCGTCTACATCGTGCTGGGCGTGCTGTACGAGAGCTACATCCACCCGCTGACGATCTTGTCCACGCTGCCCTCGGCCGGCGTGGGGGCGCTGCTCGCTCTGATGCTGAGCGGCAACGACCTGGGCGTGATCGGCATCATCGGCATCATCCTGCTGATCGGCATCGTGAAGAAGAACGCGATCATGATGATCGACTTCGCCATCGACGCCGAGCGCAGCGAAGGCAAGCCGGCGCACGAGGCGATCCACCAGGCCGCGCTGCTGCGCTTCCGCCCGATCCTGATGACGACGCTGGCCGCGCTCTTCGCCGCGCTGCCGTTGATGTTCGGCTGGGGTGAAGGCGCCGAGTTGCGCCGCCCCCTGGGCCTGGCGATCTTCGGTGGCCTGGTGGTGAGCCAGATGCTCACGCTCTTCACCACGCCGGTGATCTACCTCGGCTTCGACCGGCTCGGCAAGCGCTGGGGCAAGAAGGCCTCGGCACCGCCCACGCCGGCCGGGAGGAGTGCGGCATGAGGGCCGAGCGCCGGGCCGCCCCAAGCCGGCCCGCAGTCCCCGCGGGGGACCGGCCGACGTATCCGTCGGACGAGGGGCAGACATGAACCTGTCGCGCCCCTTCGTCGAGCGGCCGATCGCCACGGTGCTGCTGACCATCGGCGTGGCGCTGGCCGGCATCGGCGCGTTCTTCGCGCTGCCGGTCTCGCCGCTGCCGCAGGTCGACTACCCGACCATCTCGGTCAGCGCGAGCCTGCCCGGCGGCAGCCCCGAGACGATGGCCACCAGCGTGGCCACGCCTTTGGAGCGGCGGCTGGGCGTGATCCCGGGCGTCAACGAGATGACCTCGTCAAGCTCGAGCGGCTCGGCACGCATCAACCTGCAGTTCGACCTCAACCGCAAGATCGACGGTGCCGCGCGCGAGGTGCAGGCCGCCATCAACGCCTCGCGTGCCGACCTGCCGGCCACGCTGCGCAGCAACCCGACCTACCGCAAGGCCAACCCGGCCGATGCGCCGGTGATCATCCTGGCGCTCACCTCCAAGACGCGCACCCCCGGGCAGATCTACGACGCGGTGTCGAACATCGTGAGCCAGAAGCTGGCGCAGGTCGACGGTGTGGGTGACGTGGAAATCGGCGGTGGCTCGCTGCCGGCG
>Ga0307515_10023691_pt1 | contig 10740 bp, 2 predicted proteins | sample 17_EM_MG_FD_194513 | JGI IMG/M metagenome (GOLD analysis project Ga0307515, IMG submission 194513) | Populus trichocarpa ectomycorrhiza microbial communities from riparian zone in the Pacific Northwest, United States - 17_EM | ecosystem: Host-associated > Plants > Roots > Unclassified | place...
GTTTATATGTTTGTTAATTTCAGGACCCGTAAGATTAGTCGAGGTACATGCAAGTTGGTCTGGATATCCACATTAATAAATAATAATAATAATAATAATTACTAGCCGTTTAACTTGCTAGGTTATAAAAATAATAATAATAATAATAATAATAATAATAATAATAATAATAATAATAATTACTAGCTATTTAACTTGCTTGGTTATACTTCTTTTTAAAAATATCAGATGTATAGATTGTTTCAAGGTGTTTTTTGCATAAAAAAATTCAAAATATAAATTAAAAAGCTATATAATTAAATAAATTAATAATCATTTAAGTAAATAAAAATAAATTCATTAACAATAACCAAGAAAAAAACTGAAAAAAATTAAGAAATAAAAATAAATCAATATATTCAATTATATAAAATGAAACTTTAACCTGATTATGTTTACTGAACTTATTTATTTAAATCAATAAAAGATAAATTTACACCCTAAAAAATTCATGACTTAAAAAATAAATACAAATAAAATTGACTAAATAAACTCAAGCTATAAAAAATATTACACAAGGCCTCACACATCAGAAATATTATTAGCCAGTCCAATAACCTATATAATCTATCAAGATAAGCATGCCACCATATTCACAAATAGTAATTATTAGTCGTTTAACTTGTGATTCTTCGCGGTTTTTAATTTTTTAAAAAAATATTGGGTATACAGGCTATTTTAAAATGTTTTTTACATAAAAAAAATTCAAAGTATAAATTGAAAGGCTTATGCAAGCATCTAATTAAATAAATCGATAATCATTTATGTAAATAAAAAAAATTTATTAATAATAACCTAGAAAAAAACTGAAAAAATTGAGAGATGAAAGTAGATTAATATATTCAATCGCATAAAATAAAAATTTCACCTGATTGTGTGTACCGAACTTAATTATTTAAGTTAATAAAAGATAAATTCACACCCTGAAAAACGAATATCTTTTATTTTTAAAAATAAAATTTATTTGAATAAAAAAATATAGATAAATTAGAATAATATCTTGAAAAATCAAACAAAAATAGAAAAACTAAAAAAAACTTATATAAAAAAAAAAGCATGCAAAACTCGTAACCTAAATCATGAGATTGTGATAAATCCATATAAAAAACTTAAAGATAATCACAAAACCAATATTAAAAAAAACTAATGTAGAAGGATAAGATCGTACGAAGCCGAATCCCTAACAAATTAAATATCAAAATATGAAACCAATAAAAAAAAACCAATTACACAAAATGATCTAAAAAATTAAGAGTGAAAAAAAATTAATTAGAGGAATAAAAATCTTCAATTGAATTGAAAAATAGATTAAATAGAAAGAAAAAAAATCAAAAGAAAGATGGTCAAACTGAATAAAAAAAACAACAAAAATTGTTTGAAAGATAAAATTGAAAGCTTATAAAACTTCAACAAAAGTGTCAATGAGAAGGAAAAAAAAGGATCGGAATGTAAAACAAAACACATAAGAAATTGCAATTAAAGGACTAAATTGAAAAAAAAAACTTTTATGAAAGGAATAAGAACGAAATAAAAAATTAAGAGAATGATTACTGAAATTTAAAAAAAAAAACATATGAGAAATATTAATTGAAGTACTAAATTGAAAAGAAAAAAATTTCTATAAATGGAAGAAGAATGAAATAAGAAATAAAGAGAATGAGGACTGAAACTAAAAGGTAAAAAACAAAAAGGGTAATAATATACATTACCTGTCAGGAGATAGAAAAAAATAAAAAATAAATCAAACAACTACCAGCGATAATTCAACCACCGTCAGTTGCCACGTGCCGCTCCACACGAAAAATGACACAATAGCATATCTAGGGAGACAATAGAAGGATGATTTTAGCCACCGGGTGGCATTCCATAGCCAATAGCTTTTCTCATTTTAAAAATAAAAAATAATGTAAAAATACCAAAAGGTCTCAATAACCCTGACAATTACATTAAATACTCGTGTGAAAGTACAAAAACCCCCTTAATGAAAAACTTATTTTTTGTATTTTCCAAGGTTAAAGACATACTTTAACTATACATGGATATTTGAAAACCTCAGAAAACCCTCATTTAGCAACCCAATAATTTTTTGACCCTGGAGGTAAATAAGTATTTTTACTGTTAAGAAACTTACAAAAAGTCAAGAAAGCCTCTGGTCAAGAGTTTAATTTTTTTTTACTTTGGGCGTAAAATAATATTTTTACTATGATAAAAAATTGAAAAAGACATAAACACCCACGTAGAATCTTTTAATGACAAATAAGCCAATGAAAAAGACTAAGACACTCCCATCCTTAAGGCTTCATCTTTTTTCCACTCAAGGGAAAAATGATAATTTTATTATAACAATTCACAATAAATTGTTTCTTAGGCTATGATGTAACTCCCATGGGTTTTAAAGTTTTTGTTAACTAGTTTTTTTAGTCGCACTGCTAAGGGTCAGCTCATTTTTTTCAACTTTTAAAAAATATAAATACATAAAAGAGTTATAAACTCGATGCACATGTGCTGAAACACTTGTAAAATATTTAAATGGTTACGTATTGGATGAAATATATTTTTTTAAAAAAATATTGCGACGGCGACACATTATATCAACATGGGTCAACCTATAAAACTTGCGATATGGATAATGTGATCATGATAAAACCATGGAACCCATATTAAAACAAATTAGGTAGCTCAATTATAATGAAGCAAATATTGAAGGTCAAAAGTGAAAAAAAAAATTCAAAAAGTACCTGAGAAAGTGACTCGAGTAAACCTACATCGATGGTTTACACAATGCCGCAGGTCTAACCAAATTTTTCTTGATGGAAAAAGAAAAAAATTCAGGCGACACTAGAATTTCTAAAGAAGTAAAAAATATTAAGACTCAGGTCATTGAGTCGACTGAGTTTAATAAGTTCAGTTAATTTAATAATATAAAAAAAGGCAACCCAAATTTAATAATATGAAAAAACAAGCAATCTCGGGCAAATATTCTAAACTTCGGTTAATATCTCAAATTCATAACTTGTGAAATCGTAGACCGGGGTTCAATTAAGAAACTCAATTCTCAACCAATTTAATATTTAAGAATGAAATTGAAAAAAAATATTATTAATCTAAAAAATTTATCAAAGAAAAAAATAGCAATAAAAAGAATGAGCATCAAATCAAAAAGAAAAAAAAATGAATGAGGGTGAAATTGAAAAAAATCAAATTCAAAACTATCTTTAAAAAAAAATAGCAATCAAAAGATTAAAAACCAAATCTGGCAGGCTAAAAAATTAAAGAATGATGAAGTTGGAAAAAAGTTCAATTTTCAAAATTAATTACAATAAAACAAATAGGGACCAAAGCCATAGAAAAAAAGACTTGGAGGGCTAATATAAAAATCTAGAGGGTCAGACATGAATTTCTAGAAGGAGAGAGAAAAGAAAAAATAAATAAAAAGGTTTTTGACGTCAAACCTAGGTCCATTGATCACACACGCCACTTAGTGAGGAATAGGTAGCCGAGACGATCAATTGAATGACACAATGAAGAAATGGTTGCAGCCACTAGAGTCAGCCACACTCGTTACCAAAAAACCGCGGAGCAAATGACATGTGCAACACACGCGTTAACAACTTTTTTAATTTATCAAAATACCATATTACACCTAGAACCAAATAATTACTATGAAAATACCTATGTGAAATGAGAAATAAGTCACTGCAATAAAACTTTAAGAATATTGATTTTAAGGGTTATAGAGTCATTACAATGTACTTAAAAAAGTAAAATATCAAAAAATCTACTAGACTATAGTTAAGTGTTTTTTTAATGCAATCAAGTAATTTAACTATGCAAAAAAATTATGAAAAGACCAAGATGTCCCTAAAAAATTCTAAAATAACAAGTGAATCCTATTAAAAGACCATTTTACCCTAAATGTTAGTTCTTTGTGATTTTTTGAAGAGTAAAGCATAAATTTATTCTTCCAATCCATAATGAAACATGTCTATTATACAAAATATTTTTCCCACAATAATTAAGTTTTGTTAATTTTAAAGGTTGAAATTGAAAAGAAAAGAAAAACTAAATAATCGACAGGCATTTGTATCTCTCTTGTAATTTCTTCCTCCTTTCTTATGATCTTTCTTGTTCACTGTGGCAAGCAAGATGAATATCAGGCATAATTATCCTATGGTTACTCGTGATTAGTAAAAGATCAGAATATTAATCGGTATTTAATCGCAGCGATCAATCGTTGTAAAATAGTCGTAAATTACTCGGCGATCTTTTATAAAGATCGGCGGATAATTTCTAAATAATCGGCGATGAATTCCAAATCGGATAAATTGATCGTATATCAGAAACCAATCGGCTTTTAAGCAGGGCGATTAGTTCGAAAATAGTCGGCGATCTTTTTTAGGACAGGAAATCGGTATTTACTCGTTAAATAATCGGAAACGTAACCTGCATTTGATCGGGAACAGTAGCGATTAATTTTGAAATAGTCAATAATTAATCGGCGATCTCTTCAGCAATAAATCGGCAATTACTAGGCTTCTGTAGCCTTGTCTTTGAGCCTTAAAAAATTCACGCTATGTTCTGCCTTTCATTTTTCTTTTCTTTTCTTTTTTATTAATTAATTTATAATTACAGCAATAACAAATTATAAAATACAATTACAACTCAGTTATTTTAGGATGGAAATCACAGAATGCTCCTCTATATTCAATTTTTGGTCATATTCATCCTTCCATATGATTTTGATCTACAACAATCCTTTCTCAAGATAAATTTTTACTTGTTGTCCTCTCCATCCAATTTTATTATTCAAGTCTATTAGTTTTAGATCATGCCACATGAATAATTATATTAAATATCAATAAAATTAAATCAATAAAAAATAATCTAAGTAATAATAAAAAAATAAATTAAAATTAAAATTAAAAAAAATAAAAAATAAAAAGAAGGAAGCAGGTCGCGCTGCACCTCCATTTTATTGAAAGCACACATCAAAATAAAATTGAGATAAATTAACAAATATATTTATAATAATTTATATATTAACATAGTAGTACAATTTTAAATTAATATAGAATAGAACTCTATATATTTATTTTATAAAATAAAGAATTATTTTTCTTGAATTAGTATTTGATATTCTAATCTTATTTTTGTTGAAATTTAAATTTTTATTTTTATTTTTTTTATTTTTTATAAAAGGGAAAAAGTTCCTTTTATTTTTATTATTAACCAAATTATTTTTATTAAATTGTTAAATTTAATGATATTAAATATCTATAACAAATTGAAGAATTATAGTTTCCTAAGACTACTATAGGAGATTCTAATCTTCAATTGTTTTTCAATATTTAATTTTTTTCCTTGTTTAAATTTAATACATTTTTTAATATTTTAAAAACTAAACATTTCATTTCATTTTATTATTAACCAAATTATTTTTATTTATTTAATAATTTTATGTATATTTTATTATTTAAAAAAGGAAATTGAAGATTTGAAGAATTATATTTTTCTGGGATTAGTATATGATATTTTAATCTTCAATATTTTCCTCTTTCAAACTTAATAAACAGGAAAAGAATATGCAACATTGAAAGCAACAATAAAAAAAATAAAATTGTTAAGTGTTGAGAAAGGTGTCATAATCAACAAATACATGTTTTACAAGGACCAAATTCCTCCCGTTACATGACTGGTCATGCGAGGGCTTACAGGAGAAGAGCTTGATCTGATTTGAATAAACTACTCATCCTGAGAATTGTTGTGCTTCTACATGAAGTTAGGTATTTTCCACATCTACTAATACCAGGAAAGGGTTGACAGGAGGGAGTGGTTAATAACAGCAGATCTAAACAATCTACTATGGACATGAAGAAGAACATTCCTTGTATGCTCCAGCAACGAGGCACTTTTTCATCTCACCACAAGGGGGATCTACTCTCCGAGCAGGACAGTCTCTTCAAGTCTCCAATTAGTTTAGGCAGATGTGGTGCCTGTAAGAGTAATCATGAACATATCGAAATCACAGTCATTGCTCTACCAATAAGTTGTGCTACCATAGCTGTTAGTGACTTGGTGTGGCATAAATTAAGACCGGATTCCAGATAAAATTCTGGATAAAAAATCCATGATGTCTTCTGCCTTCATTTTGGGGATTAGCTTCTGAACTATCAAATCGATGACTTCTGCTTGTAAAAATGGCGTTCGCAATTCCTGGAGTTAGTTTTTCAATCAGTGTTATATACCTCCAAGGAAGATGTCAGCCATCTCAGGAGGAAAACTGTCATTCCAGCTGCCAATATGAAACATCCTACTTCCTTATGCGTGTCTTGAAGCACTGCCATGCATATGTGAAGATCTCAAATGAGTGTCATCCTGCAACTAAAAGACACAGCCTAGTAAATTTATACTCATTAATAGGTTCCATGCGTAGAGGATAACAAATATTGATACCATGTCCTCCAAAACTCACCTGCATGCTATAACTGAAACCAGTTGGAGGCCGAAAGTCGTATTGCCCCTACATGAAAGGATGTAATTAGGTAACTGCTGCTTCTGAAACAAAAGTTCTTTGAAAATGTATTTTGTTATAAAATACTATACCAAGCCATGCAAGCTTTGCTGAGTCCCAAAAAAACCATCATGACTGGGTGCTATGGAATTCAGCTGCCCCTAGAAATACAAACACAATTCAAGGTATCGTAACTCGTTCATAAAAGTGATTTTGTTGAATATGTACATGGTCAAAATCCACCATGACTTACCAGACCCTGCATGCTCTGTTGATTGACATAGTAACCATCATGAGGCGGCTCCATTAAGTTTAACTGTACCTGCACTCAGCACCAGGTTCAGGCTGTCAAAGTTGAAATTACAATTCTTTTTACACAACTGTATATTGTCTCTTGGATAAAAAGGCCCAAAACACTACAAACTGTGCTCACCAGTCCTTGCACATTCTGCTGGGTACCATAATATCCGCCAAGGTTAATACCTTCTGAGCTTAGATTTTCCTGCAGAGACAAAACCCAATTTCAATAACTCTATTGTCCAAGTCGATTGCACAATCCCACAACCTAGTCAACACCATCCTATTGAAATTCAATAATAATAAAACAGAAAGAATGAGTTCTCTTTACACAAAGCGGATCCATTTAACAAATTTTACAGCCATAACCTTGTTGCAATCCAATGCACACTATTACCACTATAACATTATGATTGCATGATTACTGGAAGTGAATAGAACAAAGGCCAAACCATTTGCTGCAAGCTATCTGGTGCTTCAACAAGCATGACGTCTGGATCTGATTGTACCTGAACCATAAACAGGCATTGATCATTTCTTTTCCTTTTCTTGTGCACATAATTAGACAATAATATTAGAACATAGGCAGTTCCACCTGGTTGGATTCTAATTCCAGAACTAACCTTTCTTTTCCTGACTGGGTTCTTCTTTTTACTTGATTTGGTAACAAGGCTTCCCTGGTTTTCTTCTTCTGCTTCACGATGAGTCAGAGTATAGGTACTAGATTCTGCTACACTGTTATTGCGGTTATTCACATTCACACAATTCTTCAGAGCTTCTACTAGTGTATGGAGAACGATATTGTAACTCTCTTCAGATAATGATCCTTCTTCGCTCATTTCAATGGCCAATTTGCATAAATCATTGTAGCGCTGCACCCTAGTTTGTGCCCGTTCTGTTCCTACGGCCATTGGTTGCCTACTCTTTGCGTCTTTTGTCCACCTCTTCAGAATATAATGAGGTGGTATGTTTGAAAGGCCACAAATTTGGAGAACAATCAATGCATGCCTACAAAGAAAACCTTTATATTCAAAGGAATGGCAGAAACAGCACACCTCTGAATTTGTTTGGTTCCATGTGACCAAAAAATGTTCATCCTTTTCACAGTCTTGAACCCGAAACGTCACCAATGTTCCATCTTCACTTTCCTTTTTAGGATGGCAGCCAACTACACCTAAAACCTCAACTTGAAATTTCTTGAATATTGCATGAGTATAAACCATTGACATTTGTTTTTCCCAAGGAGAAGGAGATTTTAAGGCAGGCTGTTTGTGGGAAGTATCAAAATCTGCAACGGACTCATCCTCATACCTATTTTGTAGAATTGTTCCATATTGTTTCATGAACTCTTTCATGGTGATTTTCCTATGAATGTATTTATCAAAGAACGCACTCATACTTTCAGAACGCTGTGTAGCAGAAGTTCCGGCTAGAAAAGTATCCCCCATGTAGGTAGGCACCCACTTTTTACGATCTTCATACAATGACTGAATCCATTCATCATCTTGAAGTTCGAACCGGGTGACCATTTTCCACCACCTCATATCAAACCGATCATCTGTCCATGATTTGAAAATGCACTTGTTGAATTTTGGCAAAAAATTCTCATGTCGTTTAATCACATGAGAGAGAGTTTCAGGCAATCTTTCTAATATATGCCAAAGAGAAAAGCAGTGACGGGTGTTTGGGAAGACTTCTTCAATGGCCACCTTCAAGGTTTTGTCCACGTCAGTGACTATAACTTTAGGTGCTTGCCCACCCATTGCTCTAAGCCATGTTTTCATTAACCAAACAAATGTTGATCTAGACTCATCTGCAATAAATGCGCATCCGAGTAAGATTGGCTGACAGTGATGATTCACCCCAACAAAAGGAGCAAATGGCAATTTCTCGTGGTATTTTACATAGAAGGTTTCGAAACAAACAGCATCATTAAAGCTAATATAATCTGCCCTGCTTTTTGCATCAACCCAGAACAAATTTCTCAGACGCTGCTCTTCATTCAAATCTATTGCATAGAAGAAGTTTGCATTCTCCTTCTTGACACGCTTAAAATATTCCAGCACTACTTGTGCATCACCCTCATCAAGAGCCAAATGCTGGCCTTTTTCAAACTGCATATTCATCTCGCTCTTTACTAACCCAAAATTTTGATACCCACCTGACTGTCGAGACATCTCGACATACATCTTTCTTGTTCGTTCACTGACAGCATGCAATATGTCAATGTTGTTCTTTTCAGCTAATTTCACATTCCTGTGAATTCGAAAATGATATGCTAGAGCAGGTAAGAGCTCATGATTATGCTCCTTAACAAATTCATGTATTATCCACTTGCCATCAGCCCTTCTCTTCACATGCATACTGGCTTTGCAATCAGTCTTCTTCACAGTTGATCGCCGACTATTACCACTATCAGACTCTGGTGTAACTCCATATCTAGAACAGGCAAATTTAGCATCAATAAACTCCTTTGATTTCTTTGACCGCCTACTATTCTTTATCGAAGTGGTGAACCCCATAGATTTTGCATATTCCTGATAAAACGAATATGCTTCCTCATGTGATCCAAATTCAATACCATCACATAGCTCATAGTTTACATCCCCTTCAAACATAGCAACAGCCCTTTTCGGAGAATCAACGACCGCAACATCTCTACTGTGCACCACATCCACCACACCAACGATATTTCCACCCACTACATCATCAGCAGGGACATTATCTTGAAGATCGATCATATCATCAATCATTTTATGATTCCTCTCCGTCATCATAAAAACACATTCCCGTTAAGGAAAAAAATGCAACAAGTTCTTTACAGAGGCACCTGAACACATGAAAGAAAGTTTTCATACATAAATTACATGAGTTTCAAACAACAGACAATCCACATTAACGTATTACAAATGATACTAAAAATGATAAAGCTACCATTTTTCCGCTGAAATTCAATAAAATCAGTATAAAAAACACAGCCCATCATCGCACTCCTAATCATTTTCCATCTACTACTTGGATGTTAGGGGGAAAAAAAGCAACCATTTTTCCATTCTCTACTGATTCAAATTCAATAAAAATCACAACCCATTATAGCATTCTTATTGCTTCTCTATCTCCTGCTTGGATTCTGAGAAAATTTTCGAACTTGATTTTTCATTCGGGACACTAATTAAGGTTACCAGGAATAATAATAATAAAAAGCTTCCGTTTTTAAATTCTATACCAATACAACCCATTAAATCATTCTTATTCCTTTTCTATCTCCTGATTGGATTCTGAGAAAATTTTCAAACTTGATTTTTCATTCAGGGCATTAATTAGGGTCACCAAAAATAATAAAACCACCTTTTTTTTCATTCTCTAACGATTCAAATTCGAGAAAAAATCACACCCCACTAAAGCATTTCAGCTCCTTCCAATCCCATGTTTGGTTACCAAGAAAATTAAAGGAAAACACAAATTCCCACTTCCACTTTCCCACGTTTTCTCAGCAACCAAACCGGCTATAAAAACAATTAATACACCAAAATTAAAGAAGAGAGAAAGAGAGAGAGACCTTGAGAGGGATAAAGAGAGAAAGATCCGGAAAATAAAGTCGCGAGTGAGAGAATTGGCGCGTCTGAATTGAAAAAAAAATAAAAATTAGGGTTTTTCTTTCTTCTCTTCTCCACACTCACTCGCTGAGTCTCACTCGCTCGGTTGTAGAAAAATCTTATAAAATAAAAATAAAAATAAAAATTAGGGCTTTTATTTCACTCCCTCGCTTGCTTCCATCTCTGTTTCTTCGCCGCGCGTTTATTGTTGTTTATGCAAATTCGATGTCGTCGTTTGAGAATTTTAACCGCTTTGTTGTTTGCTTCCTTTGTGTGCCACACGCTTGGCGCGTGTTG
>Ga0307515_10023692_pt1 | contig 10740 bp, 8 predicted proteins | sample 17_EM_MG_FD_194513 | JGI IMG/M metagenome (GOLD analysis project Ga0307515, IMG submission 194513) | Populus trichocarpa ectomycorrhiza microbial communities from riparian zone in the Pacific Northwest, United States - 17_EM | ecosystem: Host-associated > Plants > Roots > Unclassified | place...
GTGTCGACCATGTCCGATCTCTACGGCACGTGTGGTCATTAACACTCAGTGTCTTCGAAGCAGGGTGCCGGGGCATAACCTCCGATTGATGGCCGAACCGCAGATCTCCGCCGCCGACACCGTCGCTACCAGCGCGAACGCGGTCCGCCCGGCACGCGCGGTGGCCAGCGCGCTTACCACGACGATCGCCTGCTCGGTGCCGATCTTCCTGGTGGGCGGCCTGGCGGTGCAGATCGGCGACGAGCTTGACTTCACGCCCGCGGGCCTCGGCTTGGCCGTGTCGGCGTACTTCGGGGCCAGCGCGCTAGCCTCGGTGCCGGCCGGCGCGCTGGTCGAACGCTACGGCTCGACCACGATCGCCCGGGCCGGCATCGCGCTCGCGTCGGCGTCGCTGGTGACGGTGGCGGTCGCGGCCCGATCACTGTGGAGCCTCATCGCGATCCTGGCGCTGGGCGCGGCCGCCAACGCGATGGGCCAACTGGCCAGCAACACCAGCCTGTCCCGGCACGTACCGGTCCGCCGGCAGGGCCTGTCGTTCGGCGTGAAGCAGGCGGCAATCCCGGTGAGCACGCTGCTCGCGGGCGCGGCGGTGCCGGTGGTGGCGCTGACCGTCGGCTGGCGGTGGGCGTTCGTGCTGGCGGCGGTCGGGGCCACGGTAGCGCTCTGGCTCGTACCGTCGGAAAAGAACGGCCCGGCACGGCCCCGCGCGAACGGCGGCGGGCAGGCGACCGCGGCCCTGGTGGTGATCGGCATGGGTGCGACGCTGGCGGCGGCCTCCGCGAACGCGCTGGGCACGTTCCTGGTCGACTCGGCGGTGGCCCGGGGCCTCGCGCCCGGGCCGGCCGGCCTCGCGCTCACCCTGGGCAGCGCGGTCTGCCTCGCGGTCCGAATCGGCGGCGGCTGGCTGGCCGACCGGCTGCCGGACCGTCAGGTCGGTGTCATCGCGGGGCTACTGGCGGCGGGCGCGGTCGGCCTGGCGCTGCTGGCCGTGCCAGGCACCCCGGCGCTGGTCCTCGGCGTGGTGCTCGGCTTCGGCCTGGGCTGGGCCTGGCCGGGGTTGATGAACTTCGCGGTGGTCCGGCTGCACCCGCAGGCGCCGGCGGCGGCCACCTCAATCACCCAGACCGGGGTGTACGCGGGCGGATGCATCGGGCCGCTGGGGTTGGGCACGGTGGCCGCCTCGGCGGGCTATCCGACGATGTGGGCGGTCGCGGGCGTGGCGATGCTGTGCGCCGCGGCGGCGATGGTGGTCGGCAGCCGAATGCTGAAGCGCCACGTGGTCACAATCACATAAGAGCTCGCGCAAATAGGTCACACGGGTTGGCGGCTCGGCGGCTCAGCTGGTGCGGTCGGCGGCTCAGCTGGTGCGGTCGGCGGCTCAGCTGGTGCGGTCGGCGGCTCAGCTGGTGCGGTCGGCGGCTCAGCTGGTGCGGTCGGCGGCTCAGCTGGTGCGGTCGGCGATGAAGTCGCAGAGCGACTCCATGGCGCGGCGTGGCGAGCCCTCCGGCAGGGGCGCGAGCTGGGCCCGGGCCTCCTCCGCATAAGTGCGGACGGTCTCGCGTGCCCGCTTCATCGCCGCGGACTCCCGGAGCAGCCCCAGCGCCTCGGCGTGCAGGGCGTCGTCGACGAGCGGCCCGGACGCCAACAACTCGCGCAGCCGCACCGCGGACGCGTCGGTGTCGTCGCCGGCCAGCGCGTAGAGCACAGGCAGCGTCGGAACGCCCTCGCGCAGGTCGGTGCCGGGCGTCTTGCCCGACTGCACCGACTCGGACGCGATGTCGAGCAGATCGTCGGAGAGCTGGAAGGCGATGCCGATCGTCTCGCCGTACCCGGTAAGGGCCTCGACCTGCTCGGGCGTCACGCCCGAGAAGAGCCCGCCGAAGCGGGCCGAGGTGGCGATGAGCGACGCCGTCTTCTCGGCGATGACCTGCAGATAGTGGGCGATCGGGTCGGAACCGCGGGGCCCGACGGTCTCCGCGATCTGGCCGTGCACCAGCCGGGCGAAGGTACGCGCCTGCAGGTGAACGGCCTCGGGCCCGAGCGAGGCGGCGATGTCGGCGGCCCGCGCGAAGAGGTAGTCACCGACCAGAATGGCCACCGAGTTGCCCCAGCGGGCGTTGGCGCTGGGCGCACCGCGCCGCACGGCGGCCTCGTCCATCACGTCGTCGTGGTAGAGCGTGGCCAGGTGGGTCAGCTCGACGACCAGCGCGGCCGGCACGATCTCGGCCCGCGAGGGGTCGCCCATCTGGGCGCCGAGGGCCAGAATCAGCGGCCGAAACCGCTTGCCGCCCGCGTCCATCAGATGCCGGGCAGCCTCGGCCACCAGCGGATCTGCGCTGGCCACGTTGCTGCGCAACGCATCCTCCACAACGGCGAGCGTCGCCGACACCGACGCGTCGACCGCGGGGTCGATGTCGAGGCCAAGCGACGTCAGCGCGCTGTCACCGGTGCTCACCACACTTTTACGATGCCATACCGCTCCCGCACGGGCTGGCCCAGGGGTCACACCAGCAAGATCAAAAACGCCGGACCGGTACGGAACCGACAAAGCCTCCCACGCTCCCCCGCCCGGCATGGCCACCCACTCGCCCTGATCAGGCGGCCGCCGACCCCAGCCGCGCCGGCACCGAACACCGATCCGGCTGTACCGGTAAGCGAAATTTGGCACGGCTCGGCGCCGCTGCGTGGGTCGGCGCGCATAGCGAAAGGGCCCCGAATCAGATCCGGGGCCCTTTTCGAGAAGTCCGGCTACCGGACGAACTGCGCCGCGTCGTTGGTGAGGTCCAGCAGCGGTGCCGGGACCACGCCCAGCGCCAGCGTCACGACCACGCCGATCACCAGGGCCGCCGAGGTCAGGAAGCCCGGGATCGACACCGTCGGGGTGCTCTCGCCCGGCTCGGACAGCCACATCATCACGATCACCCGGAGGTACGGGAACGCCAGCAGCATGCTGGTGATCACGCCGACGATGACCAGCCAGGTCTGGCCGCCGTCGATGGCCGCGCCGAAGACCGCGAACTTGCTGGTGAAGCCGCTGGTCAGCGGGATGCCCGCGAACGCCAGCATGATGAAGGAGAAGACCCCGGCGAACAACGGGCTCTTGCGGCCCAGGCCGGCCCAGCGCGACAGGTGGGTCGCCTCGCCGTCCGCGTCGCGGACCAGCGAGACGATGCCGAACGCCGCCAGCACCGAGAAGCCGTACGCCACCAGGTAGAACATCGTGCCCGACAGGCCCTCCTTGTTCAGCGCCAGGACGCCCACCAGGAGATAGCCCGCGTTGGCGATCGACGAGTACGCCAGCAGGCGCTTCATGTCCGTCTGGGTCACCGCCAGGATCGCGCCGGTCAGCATCGTCAGGACCGCGATCACGCCCAGCACCGGCTGGAAGTCCCAGCGCACGCCGTCGAAGGCCACGTACAGGATGCGGAGCAGGGCGCCGAAGGCCGCGACCTTGGTGCAGGCCGCCATGAGCGCCGTGATCGGCGTGGGCGCGCCCTGGTAGACGTCCGGCGTCCAGACGTGGAACGGGGCCGCCGCGCTCTTGAAGAGCAGGCCGATCGCGACCAGCGCGAGGCCGCCGAAGAGCAGCACCTCGCTGCGGTTCGGGTCGGCGACCGCGGTGTGGATCGCCGCGAGGTCGACCGCGCCCGCGAAGCCGTAGATCAGGGCCACGCCGAACAGGAAGAACGCCGACGCGTACGAGCCCAGCAGGAAGTACTTGAGCGCCGCCTCCTGGCTGAGCAGGCGCCGGCGCCGGGCCAGGGCGCAGAGCAGGTAGAGCGGCAGCGAGAAGACCTCAAGCGCGACGAACATCGTCAGCAGGTCGTTCGCCGCGACGAAGAGCAGCATGCCGCCCAGCGCGAAGATCGTCAGCGGGTACACCTCGGTGGCGCCCGGCTGTCCGCTGGCCTGCTTCAGGTCCTTGTCGGAGCCGACCGTGATCGCCGCCTGCGACACGAACGCGCCGCCCACCTCGACCGTGCGCTCGCCGATCAGCAGCAGCGACACCACGCCCAGCAGCAGGATCGAGCCCTGCAGGAACACCGTCGGGCCGTCGATCGCGACCGCGCCGCCGATGGTGACGATCCGGGTGTTGCGCTCGAGGATCACCGCGACCAGGGCGGCGACCAGCGCGAGCAGCGCCAGGGTGAGTTGGACCACGTTCCGGCGGGCTCGGGGCAGGGCGGCCTCGAGCAGAATGCCGACGCACGCCGCCCCGAAGAGGATCAACATCGGCGACAGCGCGCCGTAGTCGATCGCGGGTAGTTGGAGGTCTCCCATGGCTACGGCGCCACCCTTCCATTCGCGACCGCCGTCGGCGCCGGATCGGTCGTGCCGACGTCCTGCAGGGTCGCCTGGACCGCCGGGTTGATCACATCGGTGACCGGCTTCGGATAGAAGCCGAGAAGCAGCAGCAGCAACACCAGCGGCGCGACCACGATCTTCTCGCGCAGCGTGATGTCCCGATGCATCGCCGGTACCTCGGTCAGCGCCGGGTTCAGCGTGCCCTGGGTGGTGCGCTGCACCATCCAGAGCACGTACGCGGCGGCCAGGATGATGCCGACGGTCGCGATGACCGCGTACGTCTTGTGCACGGTGAAGGTGCCGATCAGCACCAGGAACTCGCTGACGAACGGCGCGGTGCCGGGCAACGCCAGCGACGCCAGGCCGGCGAAGAACAGCAGGCCGGCGAGCAGCGGTACCAGCTTGCCGGCCCCGCCGAAGTCGCTGACAAGGGCCGAGCCGCGGCGGGCCACGAACATGCCGACGATCAGGAACAGCAGGCCGGTCGCGAGGCCGTGGTTGACCATGTAGAGGACCGAGCCGGTGCCGGCCTGGGTGGTGAAGGCGAAGATGCCGATGCCGATGAACCCGAAGTGGGCGATCGACGTGTACGACACCAGCCGTTTCAGGTCGTTCTGGCCGACCGCCAGCAGCGCGGCGTAGATGATCCCGATGACGCCCAGGACCAGCGCGGCCGGCGCGAACCAGCGCGACGCCTCCGGGAAGATCGGCAGGCAGTAGCGCAGGATGCCGAACGTGCCGACCTTGTCGAGCACGCCGACGAGCAGCGCGGCCGCGGGCGCGGGTGCGGCGCCACCGGCGTCCGGCAGCCAGGTGTGGAACGGGAAGAACGGCGCCTTGACCGCGAACGCGATGAAGAAGCCGAGGAACAGCCAGCGCGCGGTGGTCGTGTCGAACGCGGCGGAGACGTCGCTGAGCTTCTGCCAGTCGAACGTGTGCCCGCCGACGACCCAGAGGCCGATCACCGCGGCCAGCATGAAGAGGCCGCCGACCAGCGAGTAGAGGAAGAACTTGACCGCCGCGTACTGCCGCCGGGCGCCGCCGTACGAGCCGATGATGAAGTACATCGGCACGAGCATGACCTCGAAGAACACGTAGAACAGGAACACGTCGGCGGCCGCGAAGACGCCGATCATCGTGCATTCGAGGGCGAGCAGCAGGGCGAAGTAGAGCGGGACGGACCGCTTTTCCTCGTCCACGTCGTGCCAGGACGCCAGGATCACGGCCGGCACCAGCACCGCGATCAGCATGAGCATCACCAGCGCGATGCCGTCCGCGGCGAACGTGAACCGGGCGTCCCAGGTGGGGATCCACTGGTACGACTCGCGGAACTGGAAGCGGTCGCCGCCGGCCTCGAACGCCACCCACATGACGATGCTGAGCACCAGCACGGCCAGCGACCAGGACAGGGCTACCACCTTGGCCAGTTGGCCCTTGGCGCGCGGGATGAAGGCCACCACGGCCGCGCCCACCAACGGGAGCAGCGTCAGGATGGAGAGAAACGGAAAGTCGGTCACGCCAACCATCCCAACTGGATCGCGAGGAATGCGCCGACGACCAGTACGGCGCCGGTGAGCATGGACAACGCGTACGAGCGGACGAAACCGGTCTGCAGCCGGCGCAGGCGCCCCGAGCTTCCGCCCACCGTGGCCGCGAGGCCGTTCACCGCGCCGTCGATGCCCTTGTTGTCCAGGAAGACCAGCGCGCGGGTCAGGTAGATGCCGGGCCGCTCGAATACGGCCTCGTTGATGGCGTCGGTGTAGAGGTTGCGGCGCGCGGCGGTGACCAGCACGCCCGCCGGCTGCTCCTGCTCGGCCGTGCCGTTGCGGAACAGGGACCAGGCCAGGCCTGCGCCGAGGACCGTGACGACCAGCGACAGCACGGTGATCAGGCTGTGCGCGAGCACCGGCTCGTGCTCCACACCCTCGCCGCCGAGTACCGGCTCAAGCCAGTCCTTGACCGGGGACGCCATCAGGCCGCCGGCCGCGATCGAGCCGAGAGCCAGCAGCATCAGCGGCACAGTCATGATGAACGGCGACTCGTGCGGCTCGTGGATGTCCTCGGTCCACCGCTTCGGGCCGTGGAACGTGAGGATGAAGAGCCTGGTCATGTAGAAGGCGGTGAGGCCGGCGCCGAGCAGGGCGGCCCCGCCGTACAGCCAGGAGGTCCAGTCGCCGCGCTCGAAGGCCGCCGCGATGATCGGCTCCTTGGAGAAGTAGCCGGAGAGCGGCGGGATGCCGATGATGGCGAGCCAGCCCATCATGAACGTGAGCCAGGTGTACGGCATGTACTTGCGCAGGCCACCGAAGCGGCGGATGTCGACCTGGTCGTGCATGCCGTGCATGACCGAGCCGGCGCCGAGGAACATGTTGGCCTTGAAGAAGCCGTGCGCGAGCAGGTGGATGATGGCCAGCGCGTACGCGCCGCCGCCGAGCCCGACGCCGAGGAACATGTAGCCGATCTGGCTGACCGTCGACCAGGCCAGGACGCGCTTGATGTCGTCCTTGGCCGCGCCGATGATGCAGCCCATCAGCAGGGTGAGCGCGCCGACGCTGACCACGATCGTCTGCAGCGTGGCGTTCGCCGAGAAGATCGGGTTGGACCGGGCGATCAGGTAGACGCCGGCGGTGACCATGGTCGCGGCGTGGATGAGCGCCGACACCGGGGTCGGGCCCTCCATCGCGTCCGGCAACCAGGCCTGCAGCGGGAACTGGCCGGACTTACCGGCGGCGCCGAGCAGCAGCAGGATGCCCAGGATCAGGACGGTGCCGGCGGAGAGCGAGCCGACCCCGGCGAACACCTCGCTGTACTGGGTGGTGCCGAGCGTGGCGAACATCAGGAAGATGCCGATGGCCAGGCCGGCGTCGCCGACCCGGTTCATCAGGAACGCCTTCTTGCCCGCGGTGGCCGCCGACGGGCGGGTGTACCAGAACGAGATCAGCAGGTACGACGCCAGGCCGACGCCCTCCCAGCCGAAGTAGAGCATCACGTAGTTGTTGCCGAGGACCAGCAGCAGCATGGCCGCGACGAAGAGGTTGAAGTAGCCGAAGAACTTCCGGCGGCCCTCGTCGTGCTCCATGTAGCCGACCGCGTAGATGTGGATCAGCGAGCCGACGCCGGTGATCAGCAGCACGAAGACGCCGGACAGCGGGTCGAACAGCAGACCGAAGTCGACGTGCAGCTTGCCGACCACGATGAAGTCGAACAGGCTCTGCTCCGCGCTCCGGTTGCCGTCGAGGCCCCGCAGGCTGAAGAAGAAGATCAGGCCGAGGACGAACGACGCCGCGACCGCGAGCACGCCGAGCCAGTGCCCCCACTTGTCGGCCTTCTTGCCGAGCAGCAGCAGGATCGCGGCGCTGACGAGCGGAATCGCCACCAATAGCCAGATACCGCTCAGCGTCCCGGACGCGGGGGCATACCCCACTGTCTGTTCCACGTGCGAGCCCCTCTAGTACTTGAGCAGGTTGGCGTCGTCGACACTCGCCGAGCGTCGCGTACGGAAGATCGACATGATGATGGCCAGGCCGACCACGACCTCGGCCGCGGCGACCACCATGACGAAGAACGCCATGATCTGGCCGTCGAGCGTGCCGTTGATCCGGGCGAACGTGACGAGTGCCAGGTTGGCCGCGTTGAGCATCAGCTCGATGCACATGAACAGCACGATGGCGTTGCGGCGTACCAGCACCCCGGCGGCACCGATGGTGAACAGGATCGCCGCCAGCACGAGGTAGTAGTCAGGTGTCATTTCTCGGTGCCCTTCGGGGCGGACTCGCGGGCCGTCAGTTCACGCACGGGCAGGATCGGCGAGATGCTGCGCTGCGCCTCGTTGCCGTCGGGCAGCCGCGCCGGCGCGGCGACCGACATCGTGTTGGCGTACACGCCCGGGCCCGCCTTCGGCCCCGGGTGGTTGCCCGGCCGGAAGCGCTCGCGCATCCGCTCGACCTGGCCGACGATGTCGGTCTTGGAGCGTTCCACGTGGGCGAGCACCATCGCGCCGACCGCCGCCGTGATGAGCAGGGCGGAGGTGACCTCGAACGCGAAGACATAGTTGGTGAACAGCAGCCGGGCCAGGCCCTGCACGTTGCCGTTCGCGTTGGCGTCGGTCAGCCCGACCGCCTCGGCACCCCCGAGCGACCGGGCCAGGCCGGTGCCGACCAGCACGGCGAAGCCGGCGCCCAGCAGGATCGCGGCGACCCGCTGGCCGCGCAGCGTCTCGATGAGCGAGTCGGAGGCGTCCCGGCCGACCAGCATGAGCACGAAGAGGAACAGCATCATGATCGCGCCGGTGTACACGATGATCTGCACCGCGCCGAGGAACGGCGCCGAGTTGACCACGTAGAGGAAGCCCAGGCAGAGCATGGTCACGACGAGCCAGAGCGCGGAGTGCACCGCGTTGCGGGACAGCACCATGCCGAGGCCGCCGATCACCGCGATCGAGCCGAGGATCCAGAACGCCCACGCTTCACCCGCGGAGACGTGGTTGGTCGCGGCGGCGAGAACGAGATCGGTCATCGGGCGACCTCCTTCGGCTCCTCGGCGTCCCCGGCCGACGACTGCGCGCGTTCCGCGCCGATCGACGTGCCCGGATTGGTCAGCGCGCCGAGGTAGTAGTCCTTGTCGGTGTCGCCGAGCCGCATCGGGTGCGGCGGCTGCTCCATGCCCGGCAGCAGCGGCGCCAGCAGTTCCTTCTTGGTGAAGATCAGGTCCTGCCGGCTGTCCCGGGCCAGCTCGTACTCGTTGCTCATGGTCAGCGAACGGGTCGGGCAGGCCTCGATGCACAGGCCGCAGAAGATGCACCGGGCGTAGTTGATCTGGTAGATGCTGGCGTACCGCTCGCCCGGGGAGAAACGCATCTCCTCGGTGTTGTCGCCGCCCTCGACGTAGATGGCGTCGGCCGGGCAGGCCCAGGCGCACAGCTCGCAGCCGATGCACTTCTCCAGGCCGTCCGGGTGCCGGTTGAGGATGTGCCGGCCGTGATAGCGCGGCGCCGGCTTCGGCGGCTCGAACGGGTAGTCCGTCGTGATGACCTTGCGGAACATGTGCGCGAAGGTCACCCCGAAGCCCTTGAAGGAGCCGGTGAACGTGCCCACGTCACACCTCCTTGTCTGGTGCTGCGTCGGCGTCGGCGTCGGTCGTGCCGCCGCCCACGGTGGCGGGCGCCCGTTCGGCGACCGCGCGGCGTGCCCGCGGGCTGGGCGGGACCTGCAGGTCCAGCGGGGGTACGGGGAAGCTGCCGGGCGGCCGGGCGGCCAGTTGCTCCTCGATCGTCGGCGGGGTCTCCTTCTTGGCCGACGGCCAGACCCAGGCGACCAGGCCGATGGCGACCACCAGGCCGACGATCCAGACGATCTGGGTGCCGCGCGACAGGTCGTTGCGGAGCACCCGGACGCCGGCCAGGACCAGGATCCAGACCAGGTTGACCGGGATGAGCACCTTCCAGCCGAACTTCATGAACTGGTCGTAGCGCATCCGGGGCAGCGTGGCCCGCAGCCAGATGAAGCCGAACAGCAGGATCAGGACCTTGACGAACCACCAGATCATCGCGAACCAGCCGTCGTTGGCGCCGCCCCAGATCGAGGTGATCGGCGCCGGCGCGCGCCAGCCGCCGAGGAACAGCGTCGTGCAGAACGCCGACACGGTGATCATGTTGATGTACTCGGCGAGGAAGAACAGCGCGAACTTGAACGACGAGTACTCGGTGTGGAAGCCACCGACCAGCTCGGACTCCGCCTCGGGCAGGTCGAACGGGGCGCGGTTGGTCTCGCCGACCGCCGAGATGCAGTAGATGACGAAGCTCGGCAGCAGCAGGACCGCGTACCAGCTCGGTGCGGTCGGGTGCCAGCCGAGGATGTCGAAGTTGGTCGCCTGTGAGTTGCCGGACTGCGCCGCGACGATCTGCGAGGTGGACATCGAGCCGGCGGTCATGAAGACCGCCACGATCGACAGGCCCATCGCGACCTCGTACGAGATCATCTGCGCACTTGATCGCAAGCCGCCGAGCAGCGGGTAGGTCGAGCCCGAAGCCCAGCCCGCCAGCACCACGCCGTAGACGCTCATCGAGGAGCAGGCGAGCAGCACGAGCACCGACACCGGCACGTCCGTGAGCTGCAGCGCCGTCTTGTGCCCGAAGATCGACACGACCGGCCCGAACGGGATCACCGAGAACGCGGTGAACGCCGTCGTCGCCGAGATCACCGGGGCGATGAAGTACACCACCTTGTCGGCGGTGATCGGGATGATCTCCTCCTTGAACGGCAGCTTCACGCCGTCCGTGAGGCTCTGCAGCCAGCCCTTCGGCCCGACCTGGTTGGGTCCGGGCCGGACCGCCATCCGGGCCACGACCTTGCGCTCGTAGACGATCGTGAAGAGCGTCAGCAGCAGCAGGATGACGAAGACGCCGAACAGCTTGATCAGCGTGATCCACCAGACGTC
>Ga0307515_10023693_pt1 | contig 10740 bp, 2 predicted proteins | sample 17_EM_MG_FD_194513 | JGI IMG/M metagenome (GOLD analysis project Ga0307515, IMG submission 194513) | Populus trichocarpa ectomycorrhiza microbial communities from riparian zone in the Pacific Northwest, United States - 17_EM | ecosystem: Host-associated > Plants > Roots > Unclassified | place...
TAAACCACGCTAAATTATCTAAAGTTAATTAAAGAGCTTTTAAAGATAATTAAGCCGAGGGACACCTAGGTTTGTAGTAATAATCCTTAAAAAGGTAGTCTCTCTCTATTCTAATATATACTGCTATTTATTCTCTTTTGTTTTAAAGTAGTATCTTAACTTATATATTATGCGGTTAAAATTATATCCTTTTTCTGCTAAATGATTATAATAGAAGGTACTAGCTCGGCCCTTAAGCATAATAGAATAGGCGTTATAGTATTAATTAGCCTCTATTCCTACTTTCTAGCAATAGTTATAGAAGATACGTAGTTTCGAATTAAGAATATTATATAATTCCCCGCTAAACTTCTTCTCCTAATCTAAATAGAGCTTCGTAAGCTCTATAAGTAGTTTTAAACTACCTCCAATTTAAGATTAAGATAGAGGAAGTAGGAGTTACATTATAGGCTATAGTAGGGACGTAGGTCTAATTAGTGGAGCCTAAAGGTTAGTAAATTATAAAGTAATAGGATCCTATGCCTGCTCTTATTAGTGTATAGTATCCGAAGTTAAAGTTACGGGTTAAATTAGATATAGAGGAGTTAAAGACGGAGGTAGATTTATCTTTAAAGGTGTATTACTTAGATTTTATTGTAAGTTAAGCTTCCTTATAGTGCGTAGTTGGTGCTTAATCTCTTATAGAGTTTATTTATACTCTTCTTTTGCGTTAATAACCTGCTCCTAAATGTTGTCTTTAATAATACCCCTATCCATAGGTACAAAGACTTTATACTCCCGTAAGAAGTTACGGAAGTCTTATATAATATCCTTCTTTATAGGGGTTTATGTTCCCTTTATCTATCTAATAAAGTCTTCCCTTACGCAGTACTATAGCATAGTGTCGTTGTATTTGCTATCTTTATAGTATACTATATAGTATAATAAGAATCCGTTTAAGTCTTGCTGGTTAATATCTTTAAGGCTAGTTATATTAGTGTTCTATATCTCTGGGTTAATGTTATCCTTATACTTCTTTAGGTAGGTTAACGCTATAATAGCTATTATTAAAGGTTGTTTAACGTGTAATTAGGTAATAATTGTAATCCTATAGTCTATAAAGGTACACGGAGGGTATTAAGGTGGTTATTTAACGCGTTTTAGACGTTAACTTAGGACCTTAGGTTTAGTAACACTTTTGACCTAAAGTACTTAACCAAATCTTTGTAAACGCGGTTATTCTACGTAATAGACGCAACTTGGTATCTCCTAGTACTTAGTAACACTTCTATTACTAGTTTTTCGCAAGTTTAAAGTAGTATAGTATTGCCGGGATCCATTCTATATAAGCGCATATGGCACCCTTATATAAGACTATCTCTTCTACCCGAAAACCTAGCTGCTTTATAGTTAACTATATATTCAACCACTAATCAGTATTAGTTATATAGGGTGACTTACTAATAATGACTACTTAAGTAGGTTATAGTAATATTGGTTAATAAAGCTTCTTAATTAGAATGAGGGAGGGCGAGGAGCTTAAGACTCCTCACTACGCTAGTGCCGCGGCGTTATGTAATGACCGCTTGCCTTATTCCTAATAATAACTATACGGTAATACGTCTAAAACACGCTCTAAACGGCCAGCTCTATAGGTTTCTTTAGGATAGAAGTAATAACATCTATTAAACTTTATAAATATATTAGATTTTATAGCTTACAGACGTTCTTAAATATATTTACTCTAGAGGTGTTATATATGGTAATATTTTATACTATAACATTCTCTTAGATAAACATTTAAATGTAAAGCTAATTAACTTCGCTGGTTTATCAATTAATAGATCTCCTCTTCTTACTTTATACTTAGTTTAAGCCTAACCTCCATATCTAAGCACGCCTTAAAAGGACGAAATTTTTGCCTTTGGATCGGCTTATTATTATATCTTAATATGTTATATTACCTTTTACGAAATTTCTAATAATAATGTGTAGGATCGTTATAAACAAGGAATATTTCCCAAATTAAAGTCCCTAGGGGCGTTTAAAGTCATTATTAGAGGTTATTAGAACGGTAAATATAACTACATAGATAGTGTTATTAAAGAAATAGGTAAGTAAGGTATATTTATAAAACTAAAAGTTTTAACTATCTAAACTTATTTATAGATTTACGGAATCTATCCCTAGTAACGGCGCCGCGGCATTTCCTCTACACTCTTAAGGCTTTCCTTTTAACGTTTATAAAATCTTGTCTTTAGCTTAAAAATCTAAAGGCTTCTCTATCCAGATTTATACTTTACTTATTTTTTAGGCGTTATTAGCGTTAATAAAGGTAAGTTTTATGCTTTACAAGTCTATTAGTCTTACTATCCTTATATATAGTGTAATATACTAACCATCCTTTACCTAGAACATACTAAATAATCTTCAGTTACTAGCGAGCTCCTAAACTACGCCGTACTTTATATTATAGGTATTATGTTAAGACACACTTGCCTACCTTATATAATAACGCTAGGGTAAGGGACAATGCGATTTATCTTTAAGGAATGTCTTAGTCTCTTCTAGTACTTTTTATATTAGACAGTAATCTTCGCAGATTGGCATATCTTAAGTATAGAGAAGTTTATAATTTAACGAATTCTTTTAGGTATATTAATGGTAAAAGAGAGGATTTATAATATAAATAAATAGGTGCTATAATGCCTAGTAATATAATAAGTCTTACAACTTATAAGGCTTCGTTTTAATTAGATATGCGTAATATAGATAAGTTAGTAGCAAAATTTAGATGAAAACGGCTGCATACAGCAACACCGCCTTAAGAAAATGCACTTAAATAATTAGACCACTAAATGCAAACCCCGGCTTCCTATTTCCGCAGGACTAACTAAAATATAAGAATACGCCTAAGCCACTAGCCCCGTCTCTTCTGCACAGCAAGCCTACCCTTTACTTTTGTAACTTTAAAAAAAGAGTATACCTATAATAATCTAGCTTTGGCTTGCCGAACGCGTCTTTAGTAAGACTTAAGGGCATTTTTAGAATTTAAAAGCTTGCTTTTATAAACCTAGGTAGGCTTTTAAGCCACCTTATATTTACGCCCTAACTTAGTTATTCTTTCCCCTAGAATATCATCAATCTCCTATTTATTATCTAAGCTTATTTTGTTAATCTTGTCTTTTTTAGTCCGGGTATAACGCTTTATAGTAGGTTCTGGGTTTAAAACGTCGCTCTAGTTATTAGTAACGCCACCACTATTACCATCCTTATCCTCGTTATAAGTACAATTACTAGCCTCGTTATACGGCGGTTTAATACTATAGAGAGGGATAGGCTCCTAAAGCGAAGGGCTAGTGGGCCGTAGAGTAAATACCGCTTACTAGTTAACTTGCGGGTATTAAGAGTTAAGGTTAAGAATAGGAGGGATAAGGGGGCTAAAAGATAAGTCTTCACTATAGGCGAGTGGCCTTTATTACTTCTAGGGACGTAGACTATTACTACCCTTGCCGCCCTCGCTACCCCCACTACTCTCTTTAGCAGGGTTATTAGAATTATAATTAGTGATACTATCCCGCTCGAGCTTCCGCTTCCTTAGTATAAAGAATAATTCGCCTCCCGTATTCCCTTTCTTAAAATTACCCTCCTCCCTAATAGGCGGATTGTCTATATATTATAGTTACTAAGTTATAGTAACGATATTTTTAATATCTATAACTTACTAATATTATCTATATTATTGGCTATTAAGGAGTCTTAGTTAGTTACTATATAGGTCTCCAACTTCTATATAACCTAGGGGACAGTTATAACATTAATTCCCTTAGCTAGGCTATCCATTTTATTAAATTCTGCTATAGGTTTAAGATGGCTATACATAGATGCGCTAAAGAGATCTTCTAGCTCCTCTAAAGAAGGTAACTCCTTATCTTCATCGTCCTTATTACTGCGGTTATTTCCGCCACCTAATAATTGTTAAGTAAGGCCATTATATAGGGGGGAAGTATATACCTAACCTATAAGGTGCTAGTTAATTACTAACTTTATTAGCTTTATTACCAGTATTGCTGGCTTTATCGCCTTTAGCTTTAGGTTCTAAGTCTAGGTTAGCTGTATTATCTTTAATAAATATTAGATTCGCTGCTGGCCGTTAAACACGTTTATAGTTATTAGGAAAAGAGGGAGGGAATAATTGCTAAATTACCTTAATTGCTTCCTCTAGCGTCTTAGCTATTACTTTTATTCTTATAAATATCTTCATACTTATCAAAAGCCTCAGGATCTACGGGTGCCTTATTAGGCGGAATATTTAAAAAAGGTAATATGGAATAACTTGCCTTTATATAACTAGACTAAATATCTTATAGGATTATTTATTAAAGGGAAGCGAGGTACTCTCCCCTTTTTTATCCTCCTCTTTTTAGGTATATTACTCACATTTACCTTAGAAGCCCTTAGTTTTTTAGGGGGTGTAGTATAAAAATTAATATCATTAAGTGAAAATTTTGAATGAAAACGAAGGGGTTAAGAAGATACCACTATTGCTACCGCTATTGTTATTAGAATTATTATTGCCTTATACCTTTCCAATAGCCCTAAAAAACGGGTCACGCTAGGCTTTTAAGTCTATACCGGTCCCCTCTTCGCTACTAGCTTACATCCGCAGCATCTATACTAAAATAACCCCACTAGCTTAATAGCAAATTTAAATATATAATTTACGCTCCGTTAGCAATTACCGTTTATAGCATATAAAGGTTTATATAGGCTTAAACCCTATTATAAGATTAACGCCTATTAGGAAACTGCAATTAAGACCTAACTAACTAAGCTAGCACATTTAGCCTTTAACAGGGGCATCGCACTAAGCCTCCTTATTAAGGAGGTTAGTGGTAAAGTACCTCCTTTACCCTTATTCCTTAGAGTTAGGGCTAGCGCTAATGTGTTTATTTTCTAACCTAATTATACTAGCAAACTAGATCTTTTATATTAGATTCTTTGTAAGACCATAGTTCCTAGGGTTAGATAGGTAGGGGGTATACCGTAATTCTGCTGTAAGTATTAAAAAATACTCTAAGTAATAAGGGTATCCTTAACTCTCTCCCCTAGATCCGAGGAACTTCCTTAGTCACACTCTACCGAGCTTATAGCTGCTACTTAACCTCCTAAATATGCGCAAAAGCCTCACTTTCACCCTTACCTATAGCCGGATATCATAAACAATATAAGGGGGTAGATAACGCGAGTAGATCAGGCGATTACGCCCATATCTATCTCACTGCGCCCTTTTAGCTAATGCAGCCACCGTATAAAGTCCGTCTCCGTTAGGAGATTAAATGCGCGAATTTTTCTCTAGTATTTATTAGCTAGGAGTAAGATTATAATACTAGCTCCGCCGGAAGCCAGGCTATGCTACTAAATAGGCCATTTACCCCTAGATTCCGCCTTATAAGTCTTAAGTCTATATAAAGGATATTTTTATAACTTATACCTCCTTAGCTAAATAGGGGGCTAGATTAGACTAAAGCCCGGTAACTTCTCTAATCGCAGTGCAATCCTCTAATTATTAGGGAAGAGTAAGGTTTAGGTCTAGGTTAAAAAGGCGCTAAAAAGGGTAAGGGCTTCTAGCTTCTAGCGTCGTAGCTTTAGTTAAGCTAAGCGATTAGTATTAGCCTATTGTTTCGCTAAGGACCCACTTTAGTATCCGGCTTCGCCTTTATCGTAATAGTGTAATATAATACTGCCTAACGCGTCCTGTAGCTTATAGTAGCTATAACCCGCGTAATCTATTATTAGGCGGTTCTCGGCATAGCCTTATAGCCATTTATAGCTGTTCCGATAGGGATTAAGTTGCATATTATAGTTACGCCCAAAACACTGCTAGAGGTAGAGGTAAAGAAGAGGATAAACGGAAATATTATTCTAGTGCACTAATTAGTAATATAGGTAGGAGGAAAGGAGAGAGAAGAGAAGAAAGGAGGAATACGGTAGGACTAAAGCATACGTTAATATTAGGAGAGAGTATAAATATATCCTATAGAAAGGGCTAAAGAGTTATAGTACTGGGTAATCGTTAGTATAAAATATATAGAGATTAAGGAAGGCGGATAGAGCACCTATATAGACGCTAAGGGGATGGAAAATGCCTTATGGCTAACAGCTAAAGTCTAAGGCGGCACGGTAGCGGGAAAGAAAAAAGGAGATAGAGTATAAGGGCAAAAGCAGCGAGGGAGAAGGCCTTTTATGGTCGAGGTTAAGGTTAGGTCTTAGCCAAACTAGAGTAAAAAAGCGAGCGCGCCTTGCCTATAAAGGAACCTCCATTTCCTAATACGTGGTCTCTATTTTATTTTTTACTTTATAATAGTTCCGCTAACTGCTTTATTTAATTAGCAAAGTTATATACGTTAATTAGTTAAATCCTCTTAATCGTAAGTTCTATTATATTGATTTTGGGTTATAGTTTAAATCTAAGTTAAGGGTCTTATCCGTAGGTTACGTAGAACGGCATTACGCCTATTAATTTATTTCTCGTATTATTTGCAGTAAACTTAGCTAAAGGTAGCCACTTTTTCTAGTTATCTTATAGGTAGGAGTAGTATATTTATAGGTATTATTCTATAATTATATTTACAATTTTAGTTTAACTATCTATCTTTAGATAGAATATAGTTAAGAGTTATATTTATATACTTAATTATTTATATAGGGCTTACTAAAAGTCTAAAACAAACTAGCTTCCGTAGTTAGATATTATTAAATTAGGAAGTCTATATAGCTTAAAGACGTGCTTAATAAAACATTCGGCTACTAATATTGTATTAATTAAGTCCATAAGAATTATATATCGCATTTTTATAATATAGTTAATAACTACTATAATATTTGTAAACCTATTACTATTAGGTAGGTTAACTACAAAGTTAATTAAAATATCTCGCTATCTTTATATTGAAATTAGCAACAGTTAAAGTACTCCATACTTCTTTATATAAGAGGTCTTCCTATATATATATTCTATATACTTAAACGTATTTCTATATATAGTTATATATTATAGGCTAGTAATATACTTATTAGATAATCTTATAGGTCTTTATACGGCTAGGATGCCTTACTATAGGGGAATTATATATAAATTTAAGTATTTTAAATTATAAGGGTTTGGAATTTGGGCCTACTATCTTCTATTAATAGTATAACCAATTATTACGGATTTTGCATTTAGCGAGTATAATATCCTTATATTGCCGTTTCCTTATTTAAATTACTTTTATTATATTTACTATTTAGGGGTTATTTTTATATTTATGCTCTATTAATTTATTAATTTCTATATCCTATTTATTAATTTCTAATTTATTTCTATTAAGCTTTTCGTTTAGAAATATAGGGCGAAGTTTTTTAAAGCGTTTAGGGGGCAGTAGAATTTATAATTAATTTATAATTTATTTGTTAGAGGCGTTTATAAATAAGTCCTATAATTATTATATTAATAAGTTAGGCTTCTAATTAAGTTTACTAAGTTGGTATATAATCTTAAAGTTAAATTATAAGAGGTATTTAGCCTAACAAATTTGGCGCTGTGTTAATTGCTTTAGAGTTATAAAGTACTATAGGTTTTTATAGTCCGTTAATATATATATTAGAAATAATAATCCTTTAAGTTTTAAATGCTATTGTTTAAAGCATTTAATAATTATAAGCAGTTTCTTATTATATATCTTATAGTTTAATTTAATAGGGGTAAGTTTCCGGGAGAGAAAGGCTACTAGGCGTAGCTCGCTGTTCTTATTATATTGTGATAATACTCCTCCTAGTGCATAATTAGATAGGTCTGTTTTAACGATATATTTAAGGTCTAGATTAAAGTAGGTAAAAATTAAAGCAGTTATAAAATTATATTTTAGGTTATTAAAAGCTTATTTATATTTAGTAGTCTATTTAAATCTTATATTCTTCCTTATTAAGTTTACTAATAGCTAACTGTCTGTATAAGTAGAGGTTATAAATAGTGTTACGCGCAGAGCGTATGCGGCAGGGGCTGTATAGCGTAGCGTAGGTCACCTGACCACCTACGGCCCGATAGATAGTCCGACCTCAGCCCCCCCTATTTAGGCACCGCGATCCTTACGATCCTCTGCGGGAGAAAGAGAAGAAATCAATTAAGACTAAAAACCCCCCCTACCGTGATCCGAACACTAAACGATTTTTAAGAAGTAATTAATAAATTAATAATAGAAATTTATAAATTCTAAAAACCCTTAAATATTTTATATACTATTAGGACTTTCCTAGTTTATAATTATAGCGATTTTCTTAGAGTCTATTTTAATTCTATTACGGGATATAATTAGGCCTAAGTACGTAACTTTAGATATATAGAACTTATATTTCTTAATATTATATTATAAGCCTGCGTCTTATAGGCGTTTAAGGACTATTTAAACGTGCTTTTAATGCTTAGAAAGCGAAGATAAATAAATAAAAATATTATTAATATACGCGGTAATAAATATATTAAAGAATTTGCGAAGTATATTATTAATATATTACTAAAACGTACTAGGACTGTATAAGGTAAGGATGTAAATAGGGAGTCCAATAATAGAACAATAGGTATATTGTATAGACAGAGACGAATCCTTAAGGGAAAAGGAGGAGTCTGTGTGCGAGGTAGGAAGGGGTTTCCCTAGGCATATATAGGGCACGTACCTTACGGGCGAGTTACCCCTAGGTTGCCCTAGGGTCGCCTATACCTTGCGGCTATATAACTATCTACTTAGGTTTTACCTAATAATGCCCCCCCCTTTAAAAAGGGTCGTCCCCAATCCTTTATATACTTAAGCCTTAATAAAACCCCATAAAAAACTTTAGTAAGGAAAAAATTTAGAGGGGAAAGAGCGTTTTAATTTTGTGTATAGAGAGACAGGTAGTATATATACGCGGCGCGAAGATATTAAGGAACTTCGACTAGCGGTTAAAGTTGTTTAATTAGTTAGATTTGTCTTGCTAAGACTCCCCGCATTTAACCAAGCTAGTAGCGATTTTATATACCCGGTATAGAAAATCCTAATTAGTTTATTTAATAGGTAGAGCCAGTGTGCCGAATTTAATTTGCCTATTTCGCTCTTTAGAATTTGTCTATAGAATCGATTTAGACTAGATTAAGGTTTAATGTATTTATATTAGCTTAAATATAGTTATAAAGTATGGCAATTATATTATTATAATCTGACTTAACGTATCTAACTAGCTTTAGCACGCGAATATAAGGAAGGTTGGTATCTAGTATCCGTTATAATAAATTAAATTCTCAAGTAATGGACTTGTGGGTGTATTTAGTAATTACTTTATAGCAGCTTATCCGGCCGTTAATTAAGACTTTTAATATCCTAGCTTTTAGGAGTTTATCTAATACCTTAACCTCTAAAGAGCGAAACTTAGGTAGAGTGCTTTTAGTATTTAATAAATCCTTAGTTCGGGACATCCTAGGTAACGTAGGAGTCTATTATTTAATAAGTTTTGCTTCGCCCTTAAGTGTAACTAACTGTAACTTAAAGGTATCTAGATTTAGAAATGTATGCAGATTGTTCTTTTAAGGTTTATCCTTAATAATATAAGCAAGTTCTTAGAATATTGGCTGATAGGTACTTGCAACTAGGTTGGATATTTCTTTATATATTATATCTATTTTAGAGTTTTTATAGGACTCTATAGCGCAATTAAGCTTCTAAAGTAATTAGCATTTAATACTATACTCCTTATTAAAGCCTAGAGGTAGACGTTGTAAGAGGACCACATTAAAACGTTTCTTATTATATTAGGAAATTTTTTTTTTGGCTCGTTATTGCGGTTTACAGCAAATTGCCGCAAATTACTGCAAACTATACGGTTGCGGTGGTTGTATATAGTCCTGTGTGGTTTACGGCAGTTTGCAGCAACCCGCGCGAAGCCTATATTTTTTACGGTAGTTTATAGCAACCTGCGCAAAGCCTATATTTTTTACGGTAATCCGCGCGAAGCCTATACGTAGCCCTTGCATTTTGCATATTTTGCATATTTTGTACGTTTTGTACGTTTTGCACATTTCGTACATTTTGTACGTTTTATACGTTTTGTACATTTTGCACATTTTGTATGTTTTGTACATTTTATACGTTTTATATATTTTGCACGTTTCCTATAGATTGCTATAATATACTTTTAAATATATTTATATTATAACTATATAAAATATAGAGCTATCTACTTAGAGCCTCTAAATCGTTAATTAGTTTAGTGCCTACTTGCCTATCTACCTGCCTGCCTGCCTACCTACCTACCTACCTACCTATCTATCTATCTGTTTGTCTGTCTATACCTACCTACCTATACCTACTTATCTATACCTACTATCTATACCTACCTGTCTATACCTACTGTCTATACCTACCTGTTTATGCCTACTGTCTATGCCTACCTATCTATACCTACCGTCTATACCTATCTATCTATATTACCTCTAAACGGTAGTTATCTGGGGTGCCTCTATAGGAGGGCTTAATTCGATTCGATTTGGTAATAGACTAATAATAATGCTCTGGTTTGATTCGACCGATCGAATCGTTTAGTGTTTGCTGGCTGGGTCGTTTGAACGGTTGGCGGTCGTCTAGCTCTGGCGACGGTCGTCTGGCTCTGGCGACGATCGTCTAGCTCTGACGACGGTCGTCTGGCTCTGGCGACGGTCGTCTAGCTCTGGCGACGGTCGTCTAGCTCTGG
>Ga0307515_10023694_pt1 | contig 10740 bp, 8 predicted proteins | sample 17_EM_MG_FD_194513 | JGI IMG/M metagenome (GOLD analysis project Ga0307515, IMG submission 194513) | Populus trichocarpa ectomycorrhiza microbial communities from riparian zone in the Pacific Northwest, United States - 17_EM | ecosystem: Host-associated > Plants > Roots > Unclassified | place...
TTCTCGTCGTTTCAGAACATCCCGTTCGTGTTCGCCGCCTCCTCGGGCACCGGCTGCATCACGTCCCAGTGCTCCACGATCAGCCCGTCCTCCAGCCGGAAGATGTCCACGATCGCCGTCCCCCGCTGCCCCGGCACCCGCACCCCGTGCACGTGCCCGATCACCCGGTCCCCTTCGGCCCACAGCCCCTTCACCTCCGCCCGCAGGTCCGGGAAGTCGGTCGCGATCTCGGCGACGAACCCCGCGAACCCGTCGATCCCGTCGGCGATGCGCGGGTTGTGCTGCACGTATCCCGGCCCGATGAGCGCGCGGGCGGCGGTGAAGTCCTTGTCGTTGATGGCGGCCTGGTAGAAGGCGCGCACGGTCTCCTTGTTGCGGTCGAGCACGGTGTCTCCTCAAAGTGAACAGCTGTAGCGCTACGACTGTAGCCCTACAAGTGCACCCATACAATGGCCCTCATGACCGAGACGCGCCCCCGCAACCGCCGAGGCCAGGGCGAGCGCCTGCGCGAGGAGATCGCCGACGCGGCCCAGCGGATGCTCGACGAGCTCGGCGACGACGAGGCCCTGTCCCTGCGCGCGGTCGCGCGCGAGGTCGGCATCGCCGCGACGTCGGTCTACCTGCACTTCGCCGACCGCGACGCGCTCGTCCTCGCCGTCCTGGAGCGCTTCCAGCGGCAGACGGCCGAGGCCGCCGACGCCGCGGAGGCCACCGCCGCCGACCCGGTCGGGAAACTCCGCGCGCGCGTCCGTCGCGTCGCCGAGAGCGCACGGACCCACGCCGGCCTCTACAAGGTGCTGCACGAGAGCGCCCTCAACCGGCGCGTCGACATGTCCTTCAAGCGCTCCATCGCCGACGGCACGACCGCCGCCGTCGCGGCCTGCATGCGGGCCGGAGCGATCCCGCACGGCGACGCCGAGGAGATCTCCCTCGACCTCCGCGCGGCCGTCCACGGCGCGGTCTCCATGCGCGTCAACCAACCCGAGGCGGCCGAGGGCGAGTCCCTCGACGCCCAGATCGACCGCTTCCTCCACAAGATCGCCGGCGTCCCGCGACGTTGATCTCCCCCGTCACATTCCCGCCGCGCCCTTCGTCATCCTGTTGAACACCTAGGAGGCTCCGGATGACCGACCCCGACCAGCTCGCCGCCCGATTCGAGGAGCACCGGCCGCACCTGCGCGCCGTCGCCTACCGCATGCTCGGCTCCCTCGCCGAGGCCGAGGACGCCGTGCAGGAGGGCTGGCTGCGCCTGAGTCGCGCCGACGCCGCGGAGGTCGGCAACCTCGGCGGCTGGCTCACCACCGTCGTCGGCCGCATCTGCCTCGACATGCTGCGCTCGCGCAAGTCCCGCCGCGAGGACCCGTTCGGCGACTTCGTCCCCGAGCCGCTCCTGTCGCGCGCCGAAGGCGCCGACCCCGAGCATGAGGCCGTGCTCACCGACTCCGTCGGCCTGGCGCTCCTCGTCGTCCTGGAGACCCTCACGCCCGCCGAGCGGCTCTCCTTCGTCCTGCACGACATGTTCGGCCTCTCCTTCGAGGCGATCGCGCCGATCGTGGACCGCTCGACGGCCGCCGCCCGCCAGCTCGCCAGCCGCGCGCGCCGCCGCGTCCAGGACGCGACGATCACACCCGACCCGGACATCGGTAAGCAGCGGGAGGTCGTCGAGGCGTTCCTCGCCGCCGCCCGGGGCGGGGACTTCGAGGCGCTCGTCGCGGTCCTCGATCCGGAGATCACGATGCGCGTCCACGGCTCGATCGGGGAGCTGGTCGGCGCCGAGAACATCGCCTCGCGCGCGATCATGTTCGCCTCGACCGCGTCCGGCGCGGCCAGGCTGCTGGTCAACGGCCTGCCGGCGGTCATGGGCATCGCCGACGGGAAGCCGATCTCGCTGCTGGCGTTCACCGTCGCGGGCGGGAGGATCGTCCGCATCGACAGCATCGTCGACCCCGAACGCCTCGCCACGCTCGATCTGTCGTTCCTCGACGACTGAGCACAGGCCCGCCCCCGATCAACGCCGGGAGGAAACAGCGCCATACTGTCCGCATGCGTCGCCTTCGGCCACATAGGACCGCCTGGGTCCTCGGTGTGGTCGCCGCTGTCATCGTCCTGTCCGCCGCCGCCGCCATCTGGATCACCACCTTGTCGGCGACCGCCGCCGAGCCCGAGATCGACTGGCGCCACACCCTCGCCGGGCAGCAGCCCCCCGAGGCGGTCGCCGCGGGCGGGTTCGTGCTGACCTTCGCCGACGGGACACTGACCGCCCTCGACGCCCCCACCGGGGAGCCGCGCTGGGAGGTCGCCGAGGCCGACGGGCAGATCCGGGTGACGACCGACGCCGTCGTGCTGGCGCGCGGCCCGCGGATCACCGTCTACGAGCTGGCGACGGGCGCCGAGCGCTTCACCTACGAGGGCGAGCTGGGGCACAACCCGCCGGTCTTCGCCGTCAGCGACGACACGCTCTACACCGCCGAGCGGGTCGGGGAGGAGCGCGAGATCGTCGCGACCGACCTGGCCACCGCCGACCGCCGCTGGCACCGGCGCTACGCCGCCGAGGTCGCGGTCTCCTCGCCGGTGCTGCCCGACCCGGTCGACCAGTCGCTGGCCTCGGCGAAGCGGCTGCGGCTGGCGGCGCCCTCGCCGGTCGTCTACGTCAACATCGGTCTGCGCGAGGACGGCGACGAGAAGACCGTCACCCTCGACGCGGAGAACGGCGACACGCTGGGCCGCCCGACGGTGCTCATGGACCTCGACGTGTACCCGCTGGTCGCCGTGCACGGCGAACGCGTCGCGACGGTCGGCGCGCATGAAGGCTGCCTGACCGACGTGACGGTCTACGAGCCGGTGTCGCGCAAGACGGAGACGGTGAAGTTCGGCGCGGACTGCGAGGCGGGCGCCTCGCTCCTGGCGCCGGGCGACGTGCTGCTCGGTCAGAACGTCAACGGTTTCCCGCAGGTCGTCGACCCGTCGAGCGGCGGCGTGCGCTGGACGGCGTCGGCGCAGGGTACGACGCGGGCGTTCCGCGACCCGGTCGTCGCCTTCAGCCCGGTCACCGAGGGCCAGCCGCTGGTCATGGTCGAGATCACGGGCGCGGAGTCGCCGTGGAGCGCGGAGGACACCGCGCCCCCGTCGGGGAAGACGAACATCGTCGGGGATCTCGTGCTCAGCTCGACGGGCGCCTTCCCGACCGAGGCCGCGCCCGACGACTCCTTCGCCACGACCGCCTACGACTTCGGCATCGACAAGCTGATGTGGTACCAGGCGGGCGCGCGGCTGGTCGCGGTCACCGACACGCACCTGATTCTTGCGATCACGTCGGGCAAGTTCGGCGCGCTGAAGCCGGTGACCTTGGCGGCCGTCCCCGTCGGCTGACTGTGTCGGATGCCACATCCGCCGGGTTTGACCTGAACCTTTGTTGGGGGCGCAGGCTCGACCATGTGCTGAGCGCGAAATCCGCTACGTGATGCGGGTAAGTGAGCGCACACTCTCAAGGCGGAAGTCGCACATGGTTCAGGAGGCCAGGCATGAGTTCACCGGCCACGCGTGAGGTGACCCTCACGCGCGCGCAGAAGAACGGCGGTCCCCCAGGGGAGCCGCCGCCGTCGAAAGGCGACGGCCGGACGCTGCTGCGGCTGCTGAAGGTCTATCTGCGGCCGTACCGGAAACCGATCACGTATCTCATCGCGCTCCAGCTGGTGTCGACGATCGCGATGCTGTACCTGCCGACGCTGAACGCCGACATCATCGACGACGGCGTCGTCAAGGGCGACACCGGCCGGATCATGGAGCTCGGCGGGATCATGCTGGCGATCACGCTTGGGCAGATCCTCGCGTCGGTCGCCGCGGTCTACTTCGCCGCGCGGACCGCGATGGCCGTCGGCCGCGACGTGCGCGCGGGGATCTTCGACCACGTGCAGTCGTTCTCGGTGCGGGAGGTCGGCCAGTTCGGCGCGCCGTCGCTGATCACGCGCACCACCAACGACGTCCAGCAGGTCCAGATGCTGGTGTTCCTGGCGTTCATCCTGCTGGTCTCGGCGCCGGTGATGGCCTTCGGCGGCGTGATCATGGCCGTCGGCGTCGACGTGCCGCTGTCGGGGCTGCTGCTGATCGTGGTGCCGGTCCTGATCGTCTCGGTGGCGCTGATCGTGCGGCGGATGGGTCCGCTGTTCCGGTCCATGCAGGTCCGCATCGACGAGGTCAACCGGATCATGCGCGAGCAGATCACCGGCATCCGGGTGATCCGCGCGTTCGTCCGCGACGACTACGAGCAGAAGCGCTTCGCGGGTGCGAACACCGAGCTGATGGGCGTCTCGGTCGGCGTCGGCAGGCTCATGGCCTGGATGTTCCCGACGGTCATGATGGTCATGAACGTCTCCAGCATCGCGGTCATGTGGTTCGGCGCGCACCGGATCGCCAGTGGCGGCATGGAGATCGGGGCGCTGACGGCGTTCCTGAGCTACCTCATGCAGATCCTGATGTCGGTCATGATGGGCACGTTCGTGCTGATCATGCTGCCGCGCGCGCAGGTCAGCGCGGGCCGCATCCAGGAGGTCCTGGACACGCAGACGAGCCTGACGATCGATCCCGAGCCGGTGACCGAGCTGCGCGAGCGGGGGCAGCTTGAGTTCCGCGGGGTCGACTTCCGCTACCCGGGCGCGGCCGAGCCGGTCCTGTGCGGCATCGACCTCGTCGCGCATCCCGGGCAGACCACGGCGATCATCGGGTCCACCGGCAGCGGGAAGACGACGCTGCTGAACCTCATACCCCGCCTGTTCGACGTGACCGCGGGGGAAGTGCTGGTCGACGGTGTCGACGTGCGGCGGCTGTCGCGGGACGCACTGTCCAATGTGGTCGGCCTGGTGCCGCAGAAGCCGTACCTGTTCAGCGGCACCATCGCCTCGAACCTCCGCTACGGCAACCCCGACGCCACCGACGAGGACCTGTGGCGGGCGCTGGAGGTCGCGCAGGCCGCGGACTTCGTGCGCGCCAAGGACGAGGGCCTCGACGCCCCCATCGGCCAGGGCGGGACGAACGTGTCCGGCGGGCAGCGCCAGCGTCTCGCGATCGCGCGGATGCTGGTCGCCGAGCCGGAGATCTACCTCTTCGACGACTCCTTCTCGGCGCTCGACTACGCCACGGACGCGGCCCTGCGGGCCGCGCTGGCGCGGGAGACGGGCGACGCGACGGTCGTCATCGTCGCCCAGCGCGTGTCGACGATCCGCAACGCCGACCGGATCGTGGTCCTCGACGAGGGCCGCGTGGTCGGGACGGGAACGCATGACGAGCTGATGGCGGGCAATGAGACGTACCGCGAGATCGTGCTGTCGCAGCACAGTGAGCAGGAGGCGGCATGACTTCGCCTGAGAAGAACGGGAAGACGCCCGAGAAGAACGGCGAGTCCGGCCCCACCCCCGCCCGCATCAAGGGCGCGCCCCAGCGCGGCGGTCCGGGCGGCCCGATGGCCGGCGCGATGCCGACCGAGAAGGCCATGCACTTCAAGGAGTCCAGCCTCCGGCTGCTCCGCATGATGCGCCCCGAACGCGCCACGGCGACGCTCGCGCTGTTCCTCGGCGTGGTGTCGGTGACGCTGTCGGTCGTCGGCCCGAAGCTCCTCGGCCACGCCACGAACCTCATCTTCGGCGGCGTGATCGGCAAGCTCGCTCCGGCGGGGATCACGCGGGAGCAGGCGATCGAGGGCGCCCGCGCGACGGGCAACGACACCTTCGCCGACGTGATGACCACTGTGGACTTCACGCCGGGGCAGGGCATCGACTTCGGCGAGATCGGGCAGGTGCTGCTGTTCGTGCTGGCGCTGTTCGTCGCGTCCTCGGCGGCGATGCTGTGGCAGGGCCGCCTGACCACGACGATCGTGCAGCGCACGGCCTACCGCCTGCGCGAGCAGGCCGAGACCAAGCTCGCGCGGCTTCCCCTGGGGTACTTCGACAAGCAGCCGCGCGGCGAGATCCTGTCGCGCACCACCAACGACATCGACAACATCTCGCAGACGCTCCAGCAGGCCCTGTCGCAGCTGGTGATCTCGCTGCTGACCATCATCGGCGTGCTGCTGATGATGATCCTGATCTCGCCGCTGCTGGCGCTGATCGCGGTCATCACGGTCCCCGTCTCGCTGTGGGTCACCGTCGTCATCGGCAAGCGGGCGCAGCCGCAGTTCCTCAAGCAGTGGGGGACGACCGGCAAGCTCAACGGCCACATCGAGGAGATGTTCACCGGGCACGCGCTGGTGAAGGTCTTCGGCAGGCAGAAGGAGGCCTCGGCGACCTTCGCCGAGCACAACGACGCGCTGTTCCAGTCGGCGTTCAAGGCGCAGTTCATCTCCGGCATCATCCAGCCGGCGATGATGTTCATCGGCAACGTCAACTACGTGCTCGTCGCGGTGATCGGCGGCCTGCGGGTCGCGTCGGGAACCATGTCGCTCGGTGACGTGCAGGCGTTCATCCAGTACTCGCGCCAGTTCACGCAGCCGATCACGCAGGTGGCCTCGATGGCCAACCTGCTCCAGTCGGGCGTCGCCTCGGCCGAGCGCGTCTTCGATCTCCTCGACTCCGAGGAGCAGTCGCCGGAGCCGGCCGAACCGCTGACACCGACCGACTCGGTCGGCCGGGTCGCCTTCGAGCACGTCTCCTTCCGCTACGAGGACGACAATCCGCTGATCGACGACCTGTCGCTGGCGGTCGAGCCGGGCCACACCGTCGCCATCGTCGGACCGACCGGAGCGGGCAAGACCACCCTGGTCAACCTGCTCATGCGGTTCTACGAGGTCCGAGGTGGACGGATCACATTGGACGGTGTGGACATCGCCGCGATGACCCGCGAGGACTTGCGTGCCCGCACGGGCATGGTCCTACAGGACACGTGGCTGTTCGGCGGCACGATCGCGCAGAACATCGTCTACGGCGTCGGCGAGGTCACCGAGGAGCGCATGCTCGAAGCGGCCAAGGCGACACACGTCGACCACTTCGTGCGGACGCTGCCCGACGGCTACGACACGATCATCGACGAGGAGGGCTCCAACCTCAGCGCCGGTGAGAAGCAGCTCATCACCATCGCGCGGGCGTTCCTCACCGAGCCGACCATCCTGGTCCTCGACGAGGCGACGTCCTCTGTGGACACCCGTACCGAGGTGCTGATCCAGCGCGCGATGACCGAGCTGCGGTCGGGCCGCACGAGCTTCGTCATCGCCCACCGCCTGTCCACGATCCGCGACGCCGACCTCATCCTCGTGATGGAGGACGGCGCGATCGTCGAACAGGGCACCCACGACCGGCTGCTCGCCGCCGGCGGCGCCTACGCGCGCCTCTACGCGGCCCAGTTCGCCGAGGCGGTCGTCGGGGTCGACTAGTACGCGTCTGCGACGGGGTGTCCGGTTTCCGGGCACCCCGTTCGCATCGGCCCAGGCGGCGGACCGCGAATCGGCCCTCCCGGGCGGGCCGAAGTCGATCTAGGCTGTGCCCGTGATCGTTACTCTCGCCGACGCCCCGCGCCGCCAGGCCCGCAACTCCGCCGCCTACTGGGCCCTGACCGCCCGCTCCCGCGGCCACGAGCTGGTCGCCCGCCCCGGCTTCGTCGCCGCCGTCGGCGACGAGCGCGCGGGCACCCGCTTCCTGCTCCAGGAACCCGATCTCACCGCCGACGAGCTCGCCGAGATCACCGACCTCGCCGCCGCGGCGAAAGGCCCGGTCGACGCCGAGGATCCATACAGCGCCACCGATCTGGCGCATCTCGGGCTCGTCAGCTTCCAGATGCCGGTCATGCTGCGCCAGCCGGGGCCCGTCGCCGAACCGTCCCTGGACGTGCGGCAGGTCTGGGAGGACGCCGACCTGCACGGCGCCGAACGAGCCGTGATCGAGGGCTTCGAGCTGAAGCGTTTCGAGCCTTACCTCGCGGGCGAGATGTTCCCGCGCGCGCTCCTCCACGAACCGGAGATCGCGATCCACGTGGCGGTCATCGACGGATCCGTTGCGGGGGCTTGCGTCTCGGTGGTCGACGACGGGCTCGGCAGCCACTACTGGGTCGGCACACCTCCCGCGTTCCGCTCGCGTGGAGTGGGGCGGGCGGTCATGCTCGGTTCGCTCGCCGACATGACCGGGATCCCGGCGACTCTGACCGCGTCGAGGCTCGGGCGCCCGCTCTACGAGTCGCTGGGCTACGAGGTCGCCGGAATGTCGACCTGGTGGCGGATGTAGCGCTCAGCCGCGGCCGGTCGGCGGTTTGCGCCTGCCGGCCGCGAAAGGCTTTGGCCACTCCATCGGGTAGTCCTGCTCGGCGGCGGCGTGGAGTGTCCACTGTGGGTCGTAGAGGTGCGTGCGGCCGAGTGCGCACAGGTCGGCGCGACCGGCCAGGATGATCGAGTTGACGTCGTCGTAGGACGAGATTGCGCCGACCGCGATGACGGTGACGTGCGGGAAGTCGGCGGCGAGATCGTGCCGGATCCGGTCGGCGTAAGGGGTCTGGAACGAGCGGCCGTAGGCGGGCTGCTCGTCGCTGACGACCTGGCCGGTGGAGATGTCGACGGCGTCGACGCCCGCGGCGGCGAAGGCGCGGGCCACCTGGAGGGACTCCTCGGGGGTGAGGCCGTCGGGGTGCCAGTCGGTCGCGCTCAACCGGACCGACAGCGGGCCTGACCACTCCTCCTTGACGGCGGCGAGGACTTCGAGCGGGAATCGCAGCCGGTCGTCGAGCGACCCTCCATAGTGGTCGGTGCGATGGTTCGTCAGCGGTGAGATGAAGCTCGACAGCAGGTATCCGTGCGCGCAGTGGAGTTCGAGCAGGTCGAAGCCCGCTTCCCTCGCGCGGCGGGCGGACGCGGCGAAGTCTTCGCGGATCGCGTCGAGCTCGGCGCGGGTGAGTTCGCGCGGGGTCTGGCTGCCTTCCTTGTACGGCAGCGGTGAGGGCGCCGCGATCGGCCAGTTGCCCTCGGGGAGCGGGTCGTCGATGCCGTCCCACATCAGCCTCGTGGAGCCCTTGCGGCCGGAGTGTCCCAGCTGGACACCGATCCTGGCGCCGGTCTGCTCGTGCACGAACGCCGTGATCCGTTGCCACGCCTGGGTTTGCGCGTCGTCGTAGAGGCCGGTGCAGCCCGGGGTGATGCGTCCTTCCGGTGAAACGCAAACCATCTCGGTCATCACGAGCCCGGCGCCGCCGAGCGCCTTCGAGCCGAGGTGCACGAGGTGGAAGTCGCCGGGGAGGCCGTCGGTCGAGGAGTACATGTCCATGGCCGAGACGACGACGCGGTTGCGCAGCTCAAGGCCGCCGAGGACGTAGGGCTGGAACATCGGCGGGCGGACCGTCGGCGGTCCGGGCGTGGCACCGCGGGCGACCTCGTGGCCCGCGAACCACGAGTCCACATCGGACACATATTGCGGGTCGCGCAGTCGGAGGTTGTCGTAGGTGATCCGGCGGGAGCGCGTGAGCAGGTTGAACGCGAACTGCGCCGGCTCCTGGTCGAGGTAGCGGCCGAGGTCCTCGAACCATTCGAGACTGGCCTGCGCGGCCCGCTGCGTCGACAGCACGACAGGGCGCCGCTCGGTCTCGTAGTCGGCGAGTGCCGTCGCCACATCCGTTGCCTCGCCGAGCTTCTCGACGAGTGCCGCCGCGTCCTGCATGGCGAGCTTGGTGCCCGAGCCGATGGAGAAGTGCGCGGTGTGGGCGGCGTCGCCGATGAGGACGAGGTTGCGATGCGACCACCGTGCACATCGGACGGTCGTGAAGGCGATCCACTTGGAGTTGTTGCCGTGCAGGCGATGCCCGTCCAGCCGGTCGGGGAACAGCTCGGCGCAGCGCTCGATGGCGTTGCCGTCGGTCAGGCCGAGGCCGGCCCAGACCTCCTCGCGCATCTCGACGATGACGGTCGAGCCGCCTTGGTCGTAGGGGTAGCCGTGCAGCTGGACGACGCCGTGGGGAGTGGGGCGGACGTCGAAGGTGAAGGAGTCGAAGGCCGTGTCGCTGCCGAGCCAGATGTACTTGCAGCGCCGGGTGTCGAGAGTGGGCTCGAAGACGTCGGCGAAGGCCTGGCGGCTGGCCGAATGCACGCCGTCGGCGGCGACGACGAGGTCGTAGTCGGCGATGAGGTCGCCGATCGGGGGCGCCTCGGTCTCGAAGCGAAGACGCACCCCGAGCTCGCCGCATCGCTTGTGCAGCAGGTCGAGCAGCCCGACCCGGCTCACGGCGGCGAACTTGTGGCCGCCCGAAGTCGTCGTGCTTCCAGGACCGTCCACCGTCCGTCGATAGTGGACGTCGATGTCGTCCCAGCGCACGAAACGCCCGGCGAGTTCGGTGAATATCTCAGCGTCGCCGACCTCGATGGATTCGAGCGTCTCGTCGGAGAAGACGACGCCGAAGCCGAAGGTGTCGTCGGGGGCGTTGCGTTCCCAGACGGTGATGTGCCAGTCGGGATGCCGGCGAGCGGCCAGCGCCGCGAAGTAGAGGCCGCCGGGTCCGCCGCCGACGACGGCGATGCGTGTGATGCCGCTTGGGTTGCCCACGGGTCCAGTATCGTGCATGGATGACGGTCGTCAAGAGTTTGCGTTTCTCCGGCCGCGTGGTGCTGGTGACCGGCGGGGCCGGGGGTCTCGGCCGTGCCGTCCGGGCCGGCTTCGAGGCAGAGGGCGCAGTGGTTGCCACGGTCGACCCGGCGGGTGGGGATTACCCGGTGGACGTCACCGACCTTGGGGCCCTGGAGTTGGCCTGCGCCGACGTCGCGGACCGGTACGGCGGGTTGGACGT